>Ga0315282_10018306_pt1 | contig 10025 bp, 8 predicted proteins | sample YL17G07_20_MG_FD_203693 | JGI IMG/M metagenome (GOLD analysis project Ga0315282, IMG submission 203693) | Sediment microbial communities from Yellowstone Lake, YNP, Wyoming, USA - YL17G07_20 | ecosystem: Environmental > Aquatic > Freshwater > Lake > Sediment | place: USA: Wyoming | collected... | reverse complement strand
GGACGCGCTGCACCTCATCCGCTCCGCGGCCGAGTTCGCCGATGCGCTCGAGAGCGATGCCCAGAACGCCTCCGCCACGCAGCTCTCGCGTGCCGAGGTAGAGATCCGCACGCGCCAGCAGGAATCGGCCGCTCGCGAGTCCGAGGTGGAGCGCTTCCGCCAGGAGTCCGAACGCCAGCGCCAGGAGATCCTCGGCGTTGCTCGCAGCGAGGCCCGTGAGTTACTCGCCAACGCTCAGCGCGAGTCGTCGCAGGAGTTGCGCGAGGCGGAGGCGCGCGGGAACCGGCTGCTCGAACAGGCCCGACACCAGGCGACCGAGCTGACCAACGCGGCTCGCGCCGAGGTGGAAGGGACGCTCGAGTGGGCGCGTGCCCAGGCCGCTTCGATCATGACGCGAGCTCAGCAAGGTGCCGAGCAGCTTCTCGGCGCCGCCGGTCTCGGCGAGGACAAGGTCGGCAGGGTAGCCGATTCGCTTGTGCAGGCGGCTGATCGTGAGAGTCAGTCGGCTCGCTCGCCGGGCGGTGTCATTCGCCAGGCAACGACGCAGCTACAGACGCCGGCGAGCACTCCCACAGCTCCGGCTCCAGCTCCCGCAGCTCCGGCTCCAGCTCCCGCTCCTGCCGAGCAGGTACCCGAGCGCGAGACCGAGGAGCCCGAGACACCGGACGAGCCCGAGACACCGGACGAGCCCGAGACACCAGCCGAGCCTCGTGCCGACACGAGCGAAGGCTGGAGATGGGGCTCGCAGGATTCCGAAGACGAGTCCACTCCTCCCGAGGAAGAGCCGCCGACTAGAGAAGAGCCGCCGCGGTTCCCGTAGTCGGGGTGCGATACCCGCTCGTTCCAGCGCTCGGCAGCGCTTGCTTCTGCCATGATCGATGTCGAAAATGAGCTAATCCGCTCGGTCGGGAAAGAGCGAGCGGAAGACGGAGACGACTAGAGATGCTCGGGAAGCCGCGCTTGAAGCCGAGCCTTGTGCTCGAGGTGGCCTTCATACTCGCCGCCTGGCTAGTCCCCTGGCTGGTTTTCGATGCCTCGCTGACGGTCATCATCATCGCCATCTTCGGCGCCTACGCGCTCGTCTTCGTGTACGTGATGTGGCTCGACGGCTCCACCCGGCGTGAGCGGTCGGAGCGGCGGCACGCGCAGCGCACGACCGCGGCGCAGTACCGAGAGCCCGATCCGAGCGTGCTCTTGCTCCCTCCTTCGAACTCCAGCGTCAGCGAGGCGAGGCGGGAGCAGCCGCCGCTTTCGACCGGGCCGATCCTCGAGCAGCCGGTCGCCGAGCCGTCCGAGAGCGATGACCTGCCGCGCGAGGTGATCGCGGCCGAGGCCCTGAGAGCCCGCGAGCAGGCGGAGCGAGAACGAGCCGAGCGCGATCGAGCCGAGCGCGATCGAGCCGAGCGCGATAAGGCGGAGCGCGAACGAGCCGAGCGCGATCGAGCCGAGCGCGAGCAGGCGAAGCAGGAGCGAGCAGAACGCGAAGCCAAAGAACGGGCCGAGGAAGAAAAGCCGCCGGAACCAGAACCAGAGCCCGAACCAGAGCCCGAACCGGAGCCCGAACCGGAGCGTCGCTTGCTACTAGCCGAGTTCGCCGCCAGTCCGGGCGAGACCAGACATACACACAAGGTTGGCGGCTGGAACGTGTGGCAGCTCGAGCGGATGATGGCGGCGAGCACCAGGCCCGACCCGGAGCGCGATTACGAGCGCTCGCTTTTGCTGGTTTACCTGCGTGAATTCGCGGACTCCGACGGTCAGCTTCCGCCCGAGTTCGACGAGCTCGTGAACGAGTCGTTCGGCGATCTCGTGCGCGGGCCTGCCGGGCCGTGAGACTGGTTGCCCAGCGTCTGGGGTTGCTCGCGGCGATCGCGCTCGTCGCGCTGCTCGTGGCCTTCGAGCTCGCTGACAAGCTGAGCGGAAGTTCGTCGTCTCCGGGCTCGCCGATCCAGGCGGTGCCCGCTCCCGGTAGTAGCTGGGAGGTCGTTCGAGCCGGCATTCTCGAGCTCAGCGAGAAGGGTAAGCAGACCGCCTGCGGAGTGACGATCGGGCCCAAGACCTACGGTGTGGCTCACCCGAGCCTTCCCTGTGGGGCGCGGATCTTCATCGCCTACAACCACACGCAGGTGCTCACGGAGGTACTCGAACGCGGACCCTATGTCCCCGGTCGGGGACTCGATCTGACTCCGGCGCTAGCGGCCAGGCTTGGCATCGACGCGGTGACAGATGTGCGCTGGCGCTTCGCTCGGTAATCGGGGGTTATCGCGCTACAGTGAGACGGTTCGACCCTGTTTGGAGCTTCGCGCGACTACGTAGAACCAACACCAAGAAAAAGGGAGCCTGCGTCCGAGCGGAAGCGCCTGGCGCCGAGGCGAGGCAGGGCACCCACCTGGCTTACCAGGTTCACTTGGGCGTGAAGTTGCGGCAGTGGTGGAATTCGCGAGGGGGGCTTCGGCCCCCCTCGCTCCACCGAATTGCCGCCGAAAGTCCGCCTCCTTCGGAGGCATGACGACTTTCGGCGGCGACTATCGTGAGCGAGTCAGCGCGCCATCGGCGCGTTGTCTCGCCTGCTCCTACTCGCGCGGCGGGCTGACCGTGATTGTGGTCAGGGTCCATGGCGGGACGGGTTGGGGACGGCGTTGAGCGAGCCGCAGCCGCGATGTCGGTCTGTGAGACTCGGCACGTGTTGTCTTGGCATGAGATCGCGGCGGCCAAAGTTAGGTGCGGTTCTTTAACTCGGTCATGCGGGAGTGTCCGGCTGCTTGACGCTTTGACCTGTTACGGGATCGCGATCGAGCTCGTCGGCACGTTGTAGCCCCTCAGCCGGAGGTAGGGCGATCGACCGCCCAGATCGCTCGTGTCATAGGTCGCCGTGATGGTCGCCGACTCGCCGGGCCAGAGCGAGACGTAGTTGTCCGTGTAGCTCACCGGTACCACCTCCGGGCCCTCGTTCCCGGCCGTCACCTCAGGACGGACGAAGAAGGCGACCTCGGTCGCACTCGCGTTCCGGAGTGTGATCTCGACCGCCTGCCGGCGGCCTCGGGCGGTCACGGACGCCTGTGCGCTCAGTTTCCTGTTCGAGGCGAGGCTGTTGAGGCCGGTCAGGTCGGCGTAGCTGCGCACCGGGGTGATGTACCAGTCGCTCTTGCTCTCCAGCGTGTCCGGGCTGGTGGAGTACCAGTAGAGGTTGTTGCTGACGACGGCGCCGCCGGTATCTGTGAGCTGGAGCCTGATGAAGTAGGTCTTCGAGAGACCGGCGACGGGTGGAATCGTCAGCGCCTTCGCCGCTGCGTTCGCCGGCGCCGAGAGGTGAACCTGAACCGCGTACTTCCGGGCCAGGTCAGGGATGTTGTAGAGCGTCGCGCTCGCGCTCAGCTTGTCTCGAGCGGTCAGCGTCGAGTTGACGACGTAGACGCCGCGCGTGAAGTAGTCATAGGCGATGTGAAGCGGCTCGTTGGCCTTCTTGGCGCCGAAGTAGCTGCCGCCGGGCTTGAAGTAGTAGTCGTACAGGTTCCAGAGCACAGACGGCCAGGCGCCGTTCAGCATCCAGAAGATCGTTCCAAACGACTGCGCGTACTCGTGCGAGCTCCAGGCTTCGAAGAACGCTCGCGTGTTCTCGTAGTTCTGGAGCTCGGACTTACGGGAGTAGTCCTCCGCGTCGGCGGCTTTCCCGTAGCGGTTGTTCAGGCCGTTCGTGTAGACGCCGAGATTGTTGAAGACGCTCGTCGCCTTGCCGGCGTGGAAGTTCCAGACCTCCGCGATCGGCTAGAGGTCGCGCTCGGGAATGAACTTGCGCAGGCTCTCCAGCGGCGGCGGCGACTCGGTTCCCTCCTCCGCGGTGGTGCCGAAAGCGCTTCCAGCCCTACTCGTGTCCCACCAGAGCACCGGCGGCTCCCAGGTGTAGGGGCCGTCCATCTTCATGCCCGCGGCCGGGTTGGCCCAGGTGGCGACGTTGTCGACGGTGGGGTTCTGCCAGTGCAGGCCGGCCGCTATCGACTTGTACCGCTTCAGGTGCGCGGCGTCCGCCGGCTCGTCGCTCCCGAACGCCCACAGGAAAGGACTCGCGTGGGCACGCAGCGCGCGCATCTGACTGTCGAGCGACGCCGCGGCGACAGCTGCCTGCTCAGTCGTCCAGTTCTTGTCGTCCTGCCAGGCGCTACAGCAGACGAAATCCGGGAAGATCATGATCCCCATCCTGTCGGCGAGGTCGTACAGCTCCTCGTTGCCGAGCGTGCCCTCGAAGCGGATCGTGTTCAGCCCCATGTCCTTGACGTAGCGCATGGTGGCCGTGTTCGTCTTCGTATCCCAGCGCTGAAGCAGGTCCCAGACGTAGCCGCCGCCGCGGAACAGGATCTTGCGGCCGTTGACCTTGTAGCCGACGAAGGACGTGCCGTCCACGACCTGGCGGTAGTCGCTGAACTGGCGAATCCCGAAGTCGAGCGACTTCTTGTCGGACGTCGTGCCGCCGCTCGTCGCCGACATGGAGAGCCGGTACAGCTCCGGCTTGCCGAACTGGTAGGGCCACCACAGCGCCGGGCGCGACAGCCGGAGTTGGCGGTACTTGGCCGGCACGAACGCGATCTCCCGACGCTGGTGAGGCTTCAGCGTCACCTCTCGGCTGAACGTGATCGTCGGGTAGCCGGGCTTGGCGATCGTTCCGCTGACCGTACCGCTGACAGGCGTGCTCGTGCCGTTCACGGCATCCGCGTACACGGTCAGATCGGCCGAATCTGTCGTCAGTAGCGGCAGCTCGGTCTTGACGTACGGGTCGCGAAGCGCGATCGGGCCGGTCGTCTCGAGCGACGTCTTCCCCCAGATTCCGGCGTTCATGTCCGGCGCTTCCGGGTTCCAATCGACCGTGCAGAACGAAAGGTCCTTGCAGTCGTGGCGGGGCGGCCTCACGAGGATCGCGAGCGCGTTTCTCGCCCCGGGCTTGATCAGGTTCGTCACGTTGTACTCGTGCGTCACCAGCGTGCCGACGGCGTTTGCGTCGAGCTGCTTTCCGTTTAGCCAGATGTGTGCTCGATAGCTGATCCCCTTGAAGCGAAGCCAGTAGACCCGCCCGGTCGAGGCACCCCGGGCGCTGAACTCGCCCCTGAACCACCAGTCTTGCGTGGTGAGGTCCGGGACCGACTGGAGGTTCGTCCCGAAATAGATGTCTTTGTAGACGTTGTTCGCCACCAGCCCGGCCAGGACAGTCGACGGCAGCGAGACCGGATACCACCCCGAGGCGCGGTAGCCAACCTTGGAGATCGTGCCGCCGGCATCCGTCACCGTGCCCGCCGACTTCAGCGCCCACCCGGAAGCTCGCGTCGACCGCGATCGCCCGGTCGCCACAACAATCGCCACGACGAGCAGCGCCAGCGCCACGCTCACGAGTGCGAGCAGGATTATCCGGTGGCTCCTAAAAGCACGTTCCACTCGCGATACGACATTCCGCAGCACTGTCGGCCCCCTCGTCCTCTGGTTCTTCGGAACGGTCAGGGCGCCGTCGAGGCACCCGCGCTCGTCTTGTTAGGAATACTAACTCGCAGCTCGAGCGCCGGTCGCGGCGGCGAAGACGAAGCTCATGCTCGGCTAGCCTGGGTGCGTGAGAACGGTTTTTGGCGACGCGACTCTCTGCGGCGAGTGGGCCTCGGCGCGGCTGCGGCTGCGTGGAGAACGCATCGTTGAAGCCGACGCCGACGGGCTCGAGGAACGGCTCGAGGGTCTAAGCCTGCTCGAGGCGGCGGCGGTCGGAGGCGAGCCGCTGGCGGTCGAGGCGCTGGCGGCGGCGATCGGCCCGGTGTTTCGCGCGGCGCCGGATCTGGAGAGAACGGCGGTGGCCATGAGTGGGGGTGTCGACAGTGCCGTGGCGTTGTTGGAGGCGGGTCCGAAGGCGATCGGGGTCACGCTCCGGCTCTGGATCGACCCGGCCGGTCCGGATATCGAGAGGGCCTGCTGCTCACCGGACTCGGTGCGCCTGGCGCGGGCGACCTGTCACCGGCTCGGGCTGCCGCACGTCACGCTCGATCTGCGCGAGCAGTTCTGCACAGCGGTGGTCGAGCCGTTCGTGCGCTCCTACGCGGCCGGCCGTACGCCCAACCCCTGCGTTCGCTGCAACGGCAGCTTCCGCTTCGAGCGCCTGCTCGCCTTCACGAAGCGTGCCGGCGCTTACCGGCTGGCGAGCGGTCACTACGCACGCCTGCTCGAGCGGCGGGGAAAGTTGCTTTTGGCCCGTGCCCGCGACCGAGAGAAGGATCAGTCCTACATGCTCGCCGGGGTCGATCCACGACTGCTCGAACGACTCTGGCTCCCGCTCGCCGAGCTGACCAAGGCCGAGACCCGCGAGCGCGCCAAGGCCGCTCGGCTCACGGTCGCCGAGCGGCCCGAGAGCCAGGAGGCGTGCTTTCTGGGCGGAGCCGATTACCGCGACTTCCTCGAGCGCCGCGGTCTGGCCCCGCGCAGAGGTGAGATCGTGGACGAGAAGGGAAACCGGCTCGGCGAGCATGACGGCTACTGGCGCTTCACGCCCGGTCAGCGGCGCGGGCTCGGTGTTGCCGGCGCGTCGGGACCGCTGTACGTGATCGAGACGCGGGCCAGGGTAAATCGCGTCGCGGTCGGTCCCGAGCGGGCGCTGGCGCGGCGGCTCATCGACGCTCGCGGAAGGCTCTATCTCCCCGTCGATCGAGCCGAGGTCGAGCTCCGTTACCGTTCGCCTGCGCTTGCCGCCGAGGTGGAGTCTCTCGCTTCGGGGTTCCGGCTCAGACTCGTCGAGCCCGCCTACGCGGTGGCGCCCGGTCAGGCCGCCGTCCTCTACGATGAGGAAGCAGTCGTCGGTTTTGGTTTGGTCACATCCGCCCGTAGCACCTAAGATCGTCTTGATGCTTCCGCTCTCTTCTACATTCGGCGACATCGCCTATGTGGCTCTCAGCTTCTTTCTCGTAGCTGTGGGGTTGGCGCTCGGTTACGCGCTCTTCCGGCTCGGGGGGATGTTCGGGCGCACCTCCTCGCTGATCGGCGGCGTCGAGCAGGAGTTGGTTCCGATGCTGAACAAGGCGGGCGGCTCGATCGACCGGGTCAACGATCAGCTCGACAAGCTCGACGTGGTCACCGACAGCGCCGTCGACGCGGTCGAAAGCGTCGATAGCGTCGTGCGGGCAACCGCCGGGGTCGTCAAACTACCGGCGCAGAAGCTTGCGGCCTGGACGGCGGGGCTACTGCACGGGCTGGCCGCACTAAGGGTCGAGCGAGATCTATCGGCCGCGATGGCGGCGGCGAGGTTTGCAGCCCGCGAGCGCGAGCGCGGCTTCGGCGAGGAGTTTGAGGCCGAGGCCGATGAAGGGAAGAACGAGAGCAAGGAATAGAGCTTGGATGAGATCGTGCTCACTCTTCCGCGTGAACCCGAGTGGCACGGAGTCGCTCATCTGGTTCTGTCCGGACTCGCCGCGCGCCTCGACCTGACGGTCGAAGCCCTCGAGGATTGGCAGCTGGCGCTCTGCGAGCTCTTCGTTAGGCAGCACGACGGCGAGCCCGTTCGAATCGTCTTTCGGGCGGCAGCGGAGACACTCGAGACACGCTTTGGCCCGGTTGACAGTCAGCTCGTGGCTGAGCTGGAGCGAGAGGAGGAAGGTGTCGGGCTGCGCCGGGTGCTCTCGACACTTACCGACGATGTCCGGGTAGAGGCGATAGAGGGCGACAAGTGGGTTGTGTTGCGCAAGGCGATCGTCCATCCCGACGGTGCGCGCCAGCGCGACTCATCTTGAACGCCACCGACAGGAACCTTCTTCGACGCTACCACGAGCACGGCGATATGGCCGCGCGCGAGGAGCTGATCGAGCGCTACATATCGCTCGTGCGCTCCCTCGCCCGTCGTTACGCGTCGCGCGGCGAGCAGCTCGACGACCTGATACAGATCGGTTCGATCGGCCTGATCAAGGCGATCGACCGCTTCGATCTCGATCGCGGCGTCGAGCTTACGACCTACGCCACGCCGAACATCATCGGCGAGATCAAGCGCCACTTCCGTGATCACGGCTGGGCCGTGCGCGTGCCCCGCGGTATGCAGGAGTTGAGCATCCAGCTGGCGCACGTAGTCGAGCGGCTCACGGTCGAGCTCAGCCGCTCGCCGACGATCAGCGAGCTCGCCGAAGCGACGGGTGCGAGCGAGGAAGAAGTGCTCGAGGCGCTCGAGGTCAGCCGCGCCTACAGCCCGCTCTCACTCTCGATCGCCTCCGGCTCGGACGACGACGAGCTTGATCCGCTCGAGTCGATCGGCAGCGAAGAGCGCGAGTACGAGATCTCGGAGGACAGAGCAGTGCTCGAACCGGGCATGCGTATTCTCGACGAGCGCGAGCGGAAAATCGTGCGCCTGCGCTTCTATGAAGGCCTGACCCAGTCGCAGATCGCGCAGCAGGTGGGCATCTCGCAGATGCACGTGTCGCGGTTGATCCGGCGCGCGCTCGAGAAGATGCGCTCGGAGATCACGCCCGAGGGCGAAGGGCCCGACGACAGCTAGCCGGCCGGTGGCTGCGGCTGCTCGCGTGGCAGCTCGACTCAGAGCCTGCCGGCGAGTTCCACACATACAATCTCGGCGTGCGCACGTCCGCTGAATTTCGGGAGAGCTTCCTCTCCTACTTCGAGAGCAAGGGCCACCTGCTCCGGTCTTCGAGCTCGCTCGTGCCCGCGACCTACGACCCGTCGGTGCTCCTGACGACCGCCGGCATGCAGCCGCTCAAACCTTTCTTCCTCGGGTTGGAGGAGCCGCCGGGGCCGCGCCTGACCTCGGTGCAGAAGTGCTTCCGCACCACCGACATCGATGAGGTCGGCGCGACGGCGCGCCATCTCACCTTCTTCGAGATGCTCGGCAACTTCTCGTTCGGGGACTATTTCAAGGACGGGGCGATCGAGCTGGCCTGGGAGTTCGTGACAGGTCAGATGAAGCTCGATCCCGAGAAGCTCTGGACGACCGTCTACCGCGGCAACCCCGAGCACTCGCTCGACGCCGACGAGGTGGCGATCGCCGCCTGGGAGCGGGTCGGCGTGCCGCCCGAGCGAATCGCGCGCCTGGGCGACGACAACTTCTGGAAGGCTGGCCCCACCGGGCCTTGCGGTCCCTGCTCGGAGATCTACTACGACCGCGGAGTCGAGCAGGGCTGCGGAAAGCCCGATTGCGCCCCCGGCTGTTCCTGCGACCGCTTCCTCGAGTTCTGGAACCTCGTTTTCATGGAGTTCGACCAGCACTCCGACGGGCGCCTGACACCGCTGCCGCGCCAGAACATCGATACCGGCCTGGGTCTCGAGCGCGGCGCCGCCATCCTCCAGGACGTCTACTCGGTCTTCGAGATCGACAGCTTCCAGGAGATCAAGGACTGGCTCGCCGAGGTCTCGAGCAGCAGCTACGGCGAGTCGGAGCTGGCCACCAAGGCACATCGGGTGCTGGCCGATCACGGCCGCGGCATGGTCTTCCTGGCCGCCGAGGGCGTCAAGCCCGGCAACCTCGGTCGTAGCTACATCCTGCGCCGGGTCATTCGCCGCGCCGTCCAGCACGGCTCGCGGATCGGGCTCGAGGCACCCTTCCTGGCGCCGCTGGCCGAGGTCGTGATCGCGCAGATGGGAGAGGTCTATCCGGAGCTGAAGGAGCACGCCGACGAGATCAAGTCCGTTCTCGGCGCCGAGGAGGAGCGCTTCTCGCAGACGCTCGAGCGGGGTATGCGTCTGTTCGCCGATGTGGCGAAGGGCAAGCGGGTATCGGGCAAAGACGCCTTCAAGCTGCACGACACCTACGGCTTTCCGCTCGAGCTGACCCGCGAGCTGGCGAGCGAGCGCGGCATGAAGGTCGACGAGAAGGGCTTCGCGAAACTGATGGAGGAGCAGCGGGAGCGCTCGCGGGTAGGCGCCCGGGGCGAGGACGTGCGCGCCGCCGAGTTCTCCAACGAGGCGGGCTTCAAGAGCGAGTTCGTCGGCTACGAGAAGACAGAAGTGCTGACCCAGATCGGCGCGCTCGAAGAGGTTGGAGAGGGGCTCTTCCTGGCCAAGCTGAGGGAGTC
>Ga0315282_10018305_pt1 | contig 10025 bp, 9 predicted proteins | sample YL17G07_20_MG_FD_203693 | JGI IMG/M metagenome (GOLD analysis project Ga0315282, IMG submission 203693) | Sediment microbial communities from Yellowstone Lake, YNP, Wyoming, USA - YL17G07_20 | ecosystem: Environmental > Aquatic > Freshwater > Lake > Sediment | place: USA: Wyoming | collected... | reverse complement strand
GCAACCTCGAGGCTCTTGTGGCGCTCGCCGAACGGGCTACCGACGAGGGCTGCGGGATCGTCGCGTTCCCGGAGGATTCGCTGGGCGTGCTCGAGTGGGAGGCGGCGAACTGGGACCGGGCGGCGGAACTGCTCGCACCGGCCGAGGCCCTCATGCTGGAGCGCTTCGGCGAGGTGGCGGCGCGTCGCCGTATCTGCCTCATCTGCTGCAACGACTGCCCCGGTGACGGGGGCATCTACAACACCGCGATCCTCCTCGGCCCGGACGGCAGCGAGATCGGCCGCTACCGCAAGGTGCAGCTTCCCATCCACGAGCAAGCGCGACAGCGCGGCGACAGCTTCCCCGTGTTCGAGGCGCCGGGCGTCGGGCCGATCGGCATGTGCATCTGCTACGACATGGTCTTCCCGGAGACGACGCGGGCGCTGGCGCTGGCCGGCGCGGACATCGTCTTTCATCTGACCATGGGCGGCGCCTCGATGGCGGGGCCGGAGGCCAGCCTCGCGGCCTTCCGGACACGGGCGGCGGACAACTTCATCTACCTCGTGGTCGCGTTTCGCGGGAGCGGCTCCCTGATCATCGGACCGCGGGGCGACATCCTCGCCGATGGCGGCGCCGAGTCCGATGCCATCGTCGCGGCAGACATTGACCCGCGCGGCGGCCGTGAGGCGGGCGATGCGATGGGCGGCACGACCGCCGACTTCCGCGCCCGGCTCTTCGCCGAACGCGTGCCCGCAGCGTATGGCATCCTCACCGAGGAGCGCCCGCCCATCCTTGATCGGCTGCGGCAGGTCGCCGTTCCGTCGGCAGAGGAGGCCTCCCGCCTCGGCGCAGAGGCCTTGACGACGGGAGCGGATGCCTTCTATGAGGCTGAACGCTGGGTGGCCGAGGGGAAGACCGACGCCGCGCGCGAGCGCTTTGAGGCCCTGGTGCAGCACTTCGGCACGATCTGGGTCGGCCGCGCCGCGGCCGAGCGCCTCGCGGAGCTGGCCGGGCGGTGATGCCGAGGCCTTCGTTGCCCGCACCCGGGTGGCTGTGCCGCTGTGGTGTCTGGAGTGCGGTGGTCTGCGGTGCACTCTCGGGTGGATACAGCAAGCAGCGAGGAGGTAACGGGACATGCTTCCGGACGTGCTGACAACTGAGCAGGCGGCTGAACTCCTGCAGGTGAGTACGGCGGCGCTCAGGGCCACGGCCCGCGCCGGGGTGATCCCCGCGGCGAAGATCGGCCGGGCGTGGCGCTTCTCGCGGCCCGCGCTGATGAGGTGGCTGGAGACGGGCGGCCTGGAACACGAGGCTGGAGTAGAGCGGGGCCTGGCGGACGCAGTGCGTGAGGCGATGGCCGGGTCGAGTGGTCGGACCTACACCTCGGCGGAGGTCCGGGAGCGGCTCGGCCCGTGACCTATGCACTCCGCCACGAAGAGGCCGCGGTAGCCGACCTTGAGCGGCTCCCGCCGGACCTGCGGCGCCGTTTGCTCTCCCGCCTGGAGGCTCTGGCCACAGACGCGCAGCCGCAGAACCAAAAGGACCTCAGCGGAGACCTCAAGGGCCTGCGGAGCCTGCGCCTGGGCAGCTACCGCGCGGGGTACGTCGTGGATGACCGGGCCAAGGTGGTCACGGTCTGGCGCATCGGCCACCGCAGCACCTTCTACAAGCGGCTCAAGCACTGACCCCTGCGGGAGTGGCGCCCCGCCCTCCCCGGCGGCGCCTTCACCTGAACGGCCTCCTCCCTACTCCGGCTTGCGCAGTGTGTTATGCTGTTGCGGGTTCGCCGTGGCCCCGGAAGGGTATCATAGTACTATGGTGTTACCCGAGGGGATGCGGGCCGCGGCCTTCGACCCGACTGCCCCGTGCACGACGCAGCTCACGCTGAAGCTGCCTCCGGAGCTACTGGAGGCAGCCAAAGCCCTGGCCGCCGAGGAGACCAGGCGGACCGGGGTCCGCGTGACGTACGGGGCGATCATCCGCCGGGCGGTGCGGGCGGAGGTGCGGCGGGCGATTGACAGCTAGAGGCAGAGACTCTGATCACCAAGCTCGGCTGGATGCGCAGGTTCCTGTCCCGGGTCCTGCCCACGATCCACAACTGGGTGGACCCCGGGATGGCCTCGGCGAAGGGACCGGTGAAGCGCTGAGCACCGCGCCGACCTCCGCAGCCCCGAGGTGGGACACCCACCTCGACTGAGACCCAGGCGCCACGGCGGGCGAGGCGTGGCAGGTCGCCGTAGGCGCAGCACCGGGCCGTTGCCACATGAACGCTGACGCCAGCCCTCAACGCTCCGCAAGCGCATCGTTGAGGGGCGCCGCGCCTGTGGGCGGGGTGCTCGGAGGGCCGCGCCAGGTGTTCATGGAGATGTGCCAGTGGGCCGACCGTGTGCAAGAGGGCATGCGGGGCCCAGTTGGCGGCGCCCACCACGCCGCGGAGCGTGGGTCGGCCATGACGTTCGGCACCCAGAGCGGTGCCCATGACGGCATTGCACATGCGTCGGTCCGGACCTGGGAGGCCGTCGGGGCGCGGGCCGCGGTGGCGTGCGGTCGGGACTGCTATGGGAGGCGAGTGTGGCCGGCAGTCAGCAGGTGACAACCAAAGAGTGGCTCACGCACTTCGGCGCCAGTCTGGTCAATCTCGCCCTGGAGCGCGACTTCGAGACGGCCCTGAGGCGAGCCCGGCCCCAGCTCCGCGCGGAGGCGCGTTGGGTGCGGCAGCCTGGCGCCCTGCGCGAGCTGTGCGGGCACATGATCGCGGACGCCGACCAACAGCTCAGCGCGAACGCGACGCTGCCCGGCGCACGCGGCTTCTACCGGAAGCTGCGGACCGTGGCCCTGGCGGTGCTCGAGGAGGAGGCCGCTGACCGGATGACCGCTGGCTAGCCCGCTACTGCCCCGCGGGCGCCGGGAGCGCTGCTCTGGACGTGGACACAGGGGCACACCTCATGCGCACGGACGCCGCTCCCGGGTTGGCGAACCCGGAGAACTGCTCATGGCCCTCTGGGCCACACTAGCGGAGGAGAACGGACCGGGCTGCCGGCAGTGGGACGGGCAGCTTGCTTGTCCTGAGCGTTGCCGAAGGGCCCGTGAGTGCGGTGGCAGACCACCACGCCGACCGGCTGGCAGCCGGTCCCACTGCCGCCTGTCGGGAGAGCGCCTGGCGCCTTCGCGCCGCCGGACGGTGGGACCTGCGCTGAGAGGGCAGGGAGGAACGCACCATGCCGACCAGCCTCGGCCTGCGATCCGATCTGCTCTACCTCGCGACTGCTGCCCTGCTTTGCGTGGTGGCAACTGCGGCGACGGCGAGCCCGCCCGCGGCGTGGTCGGTCCGCGGGTCGGGAGGCGGTGGGGCGATGTACTCGCCGACCATCAACCCGCTCAACCCCGATGAGATGTACGTGGCCTGTGATATGAGCTGCCAGTTCCACACGGTGGACGGCGGCCGGAGCTGGTCACTACTGGACTTCCGCGCGCTGCAGGCCGGGCCCCGGTCGGCGGTGAGGTTCACCCGCGACCCGCAGGTCCGGTGGGCTCTGGACTGCACAGCCGTGGGCGGCAGCGACAGCGTGCGGCCGGTCCGCAGCACCGATGGCGGCGCAACGTGGCAGCGGTGCTCCGAGGCGGCCTGGCCAGCCGACCGGGTGGCGTACGCGCTCTATGCCGACTACGCCAACCCGGACCGTGCGGTACTGCCCGCCGAGTACCGGGAGCTGTGGGTCACGCTGGATGGCGGGCGCAGCTTCGAGCGGAAGGTGACCGGCACCAACCGCGATGCGGGGCTGCACCTGGCTGGCCTCTGCTGCGACGGCGACACCCTCTACGCGGGCACCAATGACGGTGTGTACCTCTCGACCGACGGCGGCCGCACCTTCGCCCTGGCGCCCTTCGAGGGTCTGCCCGCGGGCACGTTCATGAGTTCCTTCGCCGGCGCCGCGGCCGGCGGCCGGACGCGCCTCTTCTGCGTCATCCACCGCGAGGGCTGGGCAGGCATCACCGGCGGGGACTTCGGCGGCTTTGAGGGCATCTACGTCCTCGACGTGGGGCCGAACCGGTGGGAGAAGCGGGTCGCGGGGCTCTCCGCGACCGCGGGGCCGTTCTTCGTGGGGATGGCCGCGAACGACCCGGACACCGCGTACGTAGCCGGCGGCAACGGCTACCCGCTGAGCGGTCCGAGCGTGTTCAGGACGACGGACGGCGGCCAGACGTGGACCGACGTGTTCCGCTTCGAGGGCAACGCGAACATCATCCCCGGCTGGGCGGGGGACGGCGGCGTCTTCCACTGGTCCTACCCCGAGTATGCGCTGGGGTTCGACGTCTGCGCCTCCGACAGCCGAAGGCTGGTGATGACCGACCTCGGGTGCCTGCATGTCTCGACGGACGGCGGCGCCACCTGGACGCAGGCCTACACGACTCCCGCCGATGCGCGCACCCCGGGCGCCGCGATCAGCCCGGAGGCCCGCTACGCAAGCTGCGGTCTGGAGGTGACCAGCGTCTGGCAGATGGCGTGGCTAAGCCCCACCACGCTGTTTGAGTGCGCTACCGACATCCGCGGAGCCCGCAGCACTGACGGGGGCCAGACGTGGTCCTTCGGCTACACGGGCCACAGCCTCAACACCATGTACTGCGCGGTGAAGAATCCGCAGACCGGCGTGTGCTACGCCGGCACCTCCAGCGTGCATGACCTGTACGAGAGCACCTACCTCGCTGACAACCGGATTGACGAGGGGAAGGGGCTGGTGCTGTACTCGACTGACGACGGGGCCTCGTGGAACACCCTCAAGGACCTCGGCAAGCCCGTCGTGTGGCTGGCGCTGGACCCCACGAACCCGCAGCGGCTCTACGCCGCGGTAGTGAACAGCCAGGTCGGCGGCATCTATGTCACCGATGCGCTCGACCAGGGGCCCAATGCGGAGTGGCGCCAGCTCCCTCGCCCGCCCCGCACCGAGGGGCACCCGTACAATCTCCGGGTCCTCGATGACGGCACGCTGGTCTGCACCTACTCGGGGCGGCGCGTGGGGAATGGCTTCACGCCAAGCTCAGGCGTATTCGTCAGCACCGATGGCGGCGTCACGTGGGAGGACCGCAGCGACCCGGGGATGCGGTTCTGGACCAAGGACGTGGTCATTGATCCCAGTGACGCGACGCAGAACACGTGGTATGCCGGCGTCTTCTTCGCCTGGGGGCCCAGTGCGCAGACCGGCAAGAGCGGCCTCTACCGGACGCGGGATCGGGGCCGAACGTGGCAGCTCCTCGCCGACAGCAGCCTCTCCCCCACCGGCGTGCTGAACGTTGAGTCCTGCACGGTTGACCCCAGTGATCCCGCCGAGCTGTACTTCACCACCGAGTACGACGGCCTCTGGTTCACGGAGGACGCCACGGCCGAGCGCCCCAGCTTCCGGCAGGTCGAGTCGTACGGCTTCCGGCACCCGCTACGCGCGCAGTTCAGCCCCTACCGGCCCACTGAGATGTGGGTCACCAGCTTCGGGAACGGGATGTCGGTGGGTGAGGTGGAGCGGGACTGAGGCTCCGCAAGTGGCGCCGCTGCAACAACCGACCGGACCCAGCGCCCCGCCCTAGGGTGGGGCGCCTGTGGTTCGAGGCTTCTACATCCACTGAGAGCGCGAGATAGGGCGCGACTAGGGTCTGGCACATGCTCACAGCACATCGTGTCCGGCAGGCTGAACTGCCACAGAAGCGTTACGTCCGCGACGGGGACGGTGGGGAGGGCCACTCCCCTGTGGGCGCGAACGGACGAGTTGTACTCCCGCAGCAGCGACTGCTGGGGGCAATGCCGTCGTTGAGGGGCCAGCACATGGTGCGACAGGTGCTCTGGACGTTCGGCTTGGGCGTTTGCCTTGTCCTGAGTGCTACTGCGGTGCACGCGACCGTTGTCAACTTCGATGACCTGCAACCTTGGCTTAACCTCACCGGTTCCGGCTATGCAGGCCTCACGTGGGGAACGTCAACTGACCATGCCTACCCAGGACAGACGAGTTATTGGGCCACGACGAGCGAGGACAGCTTCCCAACTTACTCGGAACCGCACTCGTACCCGGTCTACGTGTACCCGGGGTACGGCGGAGATAACCTGTGGTTCTCGTTCCCATCCCCAGTGACATTCAACGGCGCATGGTTCGCCAGCGTCCCTACCGTGCAGCTCAATGCCGCCCACAGAGTGCGCCTGAGGGACGACCTGGGCAACACCAGTGACTGGCTCGAGCTAAGTGAAACCCCGCAGTACCTGAGCGCGAGCTTCCTGGGCACTACCACGGTCTTCGTGGAGCGCGCAGATGGTGAGTCCGAGCCGGGCTTTGATGGAGCCAAATGGTACACTATGGACGACATCACCTACAACGAATCGAGCGCGGTCCCCGAGCCCTCGTCTCTGAGTTTGCTCGCGGCGTGCGTGGCTGCCGGCGGCGTGCTGAAGTTCCGTAGGCGCCGCAAGTAGCACCGTCCTGACAACCGAGACGACTTAGGGCTCCGCTGCGAGGTGGGGCGCTTGTGTCCGGGGCTGCCAGCAGGCAACTCGGGTGCGATGCTGGAGCACTGGTGCAGCACAGGGCCGCCTCAAAGCACCCGCTGCTGCTCCGACCGGCCTCTCGTTCGCCGATCCGGCGGACACACCCACTGGTCTGTGCCAGCAGGTCCCGCAACCACTGCTGGGGGCAGTCCTCCAGCGAGGAGGAAGGCGTGTGGTGCAACGGACGGATTGGGTGCTCAGTCTGGCTGTCTGGCTGGCGATGGGGATGGCGGACGCAACCGTTGTCCAGTTCACTGACCGAGCTACGTTCGCAGCACAGGGGACGTTGGTGTACGACTATGACTTCAGCGACTTCGGAAGCAGCAACACCTTCACGGTGCCGGGCGGCGTCCGGTCTGCTCCCTGGTACCGAGGCGGGATCACCTACCGCTCCTCACTGAACATGGTGATGGGCCCCGCCGCGTGGTTCCGCCCCATTGCGAACGTGATCTACAACGACGAGTGGGCTCCGCTGCGAGGAGACATCGAGGAGCCGCTCAGCATGTTCGGGTTCGACATCGGGTACTTCGGTCGCCCCCCGGTCTATGCCCCACCCATAGTCACTGTCGAGATCCACACCAACGTGGGTGACTACGTCCTCAGCGATCTGACGATCCCCTACTGCGACACTGCCTTGCAGTTCATGGGCTTTGCCACGACCGGCTCTGCCGAGTACTTCACGGGCTTCACCTTCCGGTGTCAAGGGGCTCCTGACCCCAGCCACGCTGTGATGACGGATGTGGCTCTCGGCACCTTTCAGTCCGGGGTCCCCGAGCCCTCGTCGCTGAGCCTGCTCGCTGCATGCGTCGCCGCCGGCGGTGTGCTGACGCTGCGGCGGCGGCGCAAGTAGAGCGGCGTCAACCACCCCACGCAAAGCCAACGGCCCCGGCTATCGCCGGGGCCGTTGGCTTTGCACCCTCGTCTTGGTGCTAAGCTGCTCGACCGCGTTGCCTACCACCCGTACTCCACATAGTGGCCGGGCAGGTCCAGGTAGGTCGGCTCCTTCTCGAGCATGCCCTCATCGGCCCACCGGCCGCCCCAGAAGCGGGTGGCTTCGCCGGCGTTCTCGAACGAACCGTTCATCTCGCCCAGCCCTGCGAGGCTACCGTAGCCGGTGGCGGCCCACAGGCCCATGAGTTCGTTGTAGTAGTCGTTGTAGTCCTGGGCGAAGGTGCGGGTCGGCATGCCCTCCATGAGGCCCCCGCCACCGAAGCTGGGCATGTACATGTCGCCGCCGTAGCCGTAGGGGGTCTGGTTCATCAGCCAGGCGTAGTTCCCCATGATGCTGCCGGTCGGCATCCCATCGAAGAGGTCGGCGTTCGCCGGAACAGCCAGGCCGAGCGTCGCTACGGCGATGGCTCCGGCCAGGAGGCTCAGGGTGAGACGCTTCATCTTGGTTGCTCTCCTCTGCGGCTCTTGGGCCGCTTGGTTCTGGGTGTCGGCTCGGTGCGGTCCAACGCCCCGTTGGTGCCGACAGCCCGCCTCTTCTTCCGGGTGCGAAATGTGATGCACGTCACACAAGCGGCCTCGGTGGTGGGGGGAGCCGTCGGGCAGGTCGGTGGCGCCGAGCTCGACGTGGGTAGGCAGCGGGCCTCAGCTCCGGCCGGCAGGGCCGCAACACACGCACGTTGCCGCGTGGGGATGGCCGCCTCGGACGAACGGCCTTGGGGGGAGCTCAGGCTGGCGGGGCCACGCGCTGGAAGGGCGCCTCAGGCGCTCCGCAGTGCTCGCGGATGCGGTTCATGAAGTGCCAGAAGGAGCGGTAGCGGCAGTGCGGCGGCATCCCGTGATCAATGCTCGGGAGGTAGCCGCCCTTCGGCAGCATCGCCGGGACCTTGGCGTCAACCTCAGCGATGGCGACCTGCGGGTCGGCGGCGACCATGGCGTGCTTGTCGAGGCCGCCGCAGATGACGAACCGGGGCAGCTCCTCCCGGATGCGGAGGATGTCCGAGCCGCCGTGGGTGGGCTCGAAGGCGTGGCACATGTTGACCCCGGCTTCCCAGAGGCAGTGCACGAGCCGCGATACATCGCCGTCGCAGTCCACGTCCACCACTGCCGCACCGACCTGTCGCGCGAAGTCGGCCACCTCGCGGTAGTAGGGCGCGCAGAACTCGCGGAAAGCGGCCGGCGCGATGAGCATCCCACCCCGGTAGCACATGTCCTCCCAGCCGGTGATGGCGTCTACCTGGATGCGCTCGGCGACGTAGGAGGCCTGGTCCAGGAACAGGTCGGTGAAGGCGCGGTTCATCTCGTGGATGAGCCCGGGGTCATCGTGCATGAGGTAGCTGAGGCGGTCGAGGCCAAACCAGCTCCGGTAGATGCCGATGAAGCTGGGGCAGCCGACCGTTACCGGCTGGTCCGGCTGCTCTGCCGGAACCGCGGGCCGGCCGCGGTCGGGATCGGCCGGGTCCAGCCGCGGCCTGATGTGCTCCTCCCAATCGGCCCGATCCTCGAACATGTAGGTCCGGAACTGCGGCATGGTGTAGAGGTCATTGTTGTTGGCCAGCTCCCTGGTCTCGGCCTTATGCTGCCGGATCAGCACATACCCGTCGCCGAGGTCGAGCGTCTCCACCGGGAAGTCCGGAACGAAGCCGGTGTGGAGGCCAATGCCGTAGTAGCCCTCGGCTCCCCAGAACCCAACCAGCGAGTCGTAGTCGCTGGGGTAGCCCTCCTCGCGGATCCAGCGCTGTACCGTCTCGATGTGGGCGATGCCGATCCCCGGCGCGTACCAGTAGGGCACGTAGTCCGGCTGCTCGAAGTGGGCGATGGCCAGGAACCGCTCGCGTGTGTTCATCGTGGAGCCTCGCTGTCTGCGTCTTGTGCCCAGCCGGACTGCTGGCGGCGACCCGGCTACGACCCCGGCGCCGCCGTCTCTGGGTTCAGGTTGTAGTCCCCGTCCAGCGCGATCTCGTCCACGGCGACGACGCGGTTCTGCAGGGCAGACTCGGTTGCCGCGAAGACCGTCTGCAGCACGTGCAGGTTGCCGCGCCCGTCGGTGGCCGGCTTCGCCCCGGTCGCGAGGCAGTCGAGGAAGTGGCGCATCGAGAGGCCGAACGCATCCGGGAACCAGGGGCCGCGGATCACCGGCTTGATCTCCACCGGCCGCGGCTCGGTGGCGTAGACGGTCATCTCCTCGCTGTGCCCGAAGATGGTCCCCCGCGTCCCCTGCACCCGCACCTCCTCCTTCGAGTGCCCGGGCCCGTGCTTGGTGGCCTGGAGGACCGCCCAGTTATTGACCAGCAGCACCTGCACCCCATCGCGGTGCTGTAACTGGGCGACGGCCATCACCTCACCCTCCTGCACGGTGCGGTCGTGCCCGTGGGCCTGGCAGTAGACCGTCTCGATCGGGCCGAACCACTTGTGTACCAGCGCGAGGTGGTGGACCACCATCGCGGGGATGATGTGCCGCTCGGGGAAGGTGAGCCAGAAGCCGTAGTTGTGGATCTCGGCGTGGTAGATCGTCCCGAGGTGCTCGGGCGTCAGGTACGGCTCGACGGCGAGGAAGCCGGGCACGAAGCATGAG
>Ga0315282_10018304_pt1 | contig 10026 bp, 5 predicted proteins | sample YL17G07_20_MG_FD_203693 | JGI IMG/M metagenome (GOLD analysis project Ga0315282, IMG submission 203693) | Sediment microbial communities from Yellowstone Lake, YNP, Wyoming, USA - YL17G07_20 | ecosystem: Environmental > Aquatic > Freshwater > Lake > Sediment | place: USA: Wyoming | collected... | reverse complement strand
TTTCTTCCGATCGCTTGAGCGATCCTCTTCAGCTCCGCCATCATTGCCTTGAAATTCTCGAGGGTGAGCGACTGCGGGCCGTCCGAGAGCGCCTCATCGGGGTGAGGGTGGACCTCAACGATGATCCCGTCGGCTCCCGCCGCCACCGCGGCAAATGTCATTGACGGGACATATTTCCAGCTTCCCGTCGCGTGGCTCGGGTCTATGACCACCGGCAGATGAGAGTGTTCCTTGATCACCGGAATGGCCGAAAGGTCAAGGGTGTTGCGTGTGTAGGTTTCGACCGTCCTTATGCCTCTCTCGCAGAGTATTACGTTGCGGTTGCCTTCGGAGAGGATATATTCGGCCGACATGAGGAGCTCTTCAATGGTGGAGCCTGCGCCGCGTTTTAGAAGCACGGGCTTTCTTGTTTTCCCGATCTCTTTTAAAAGTGAGAAGTTCTGCATGTTGCGCGCGCCGATCTGGATGATATCCGCGTATTTTGAGACGACCCCCACGTCGCGCGTGTCAAGACATTCGGTTATGATGGGAAGTCCGGTCTCTTTTCTTGCCTCTGCCATTATCTTAAGGCCTTCTTCGCCAAGTCCCTGGAAAGAGTAAGGCGACGTCCTGGGCTTGTAGGCGCCTCCGCGAAGCACCGTTGCGCCCGATTCTTTTACGGACCTTGCTGTAAGGAGCATTTGCTCCCTGTTTTCCACCGAACACGGCCCCGCCATCACCACTACGGGCTGGCCTTTGCCGATTGACACCTTGTCAGATATCTTGACCACCGTATCCTCGGGCTTGAATTCCCTGCTCACGAGCTTAAAGGGCTTGGAAATGGGCACGATCTCGGCAACGCCCGGCAGTATCTCGATGTTCGCCGAGGCAAGCAGCCTCTTGTCGCCGATCGCCCCTATGACCGTGCGCTCAACACCTTTGGACAGGTGAACGCCAAAACCAAGTTTCTTAAGCTTTTCAGTGACGTGGCTCACCTGCTCATCGGTCGCGTCATGCTTCATTATTATTATCATGTTCTTCCTCCGGCATTATATTTAACTCAGGTAATAGTTCGTTCTCTTCTTTAATGCCATGTCGGGCCTCAGGTTACTGGCGGCCCCGATATAGATGTTCTTTATGTCTTTCTGCGCCTTTTTGGAATTGATCAAAAGAAGCACCCTCACGCATTTCTTTATGCTTTTCGGCACGTTGATCTCATAGGCGCACAGAAGAGGCGTGTATATCCAGCCAAGCTCCCTTGCCGCCACCGCGGGGAACTGCGCATTGAGATCTTTCGTCACCGAAAAAATGGCGCTTGCGATGTCTTCCGTCTTTATCTTATTCTCCGCGACCATTTTCTTAAGCAGTGTTCTTGTGGAAGCAACAATGTCCTCTTTTGAGTTCTTCTTTACGGTGATCGCTCCCCGTATACCTCTAACGTTCACCTATCCACCCCTTTGTTTTATTATCTCGCCGGAGCTCAACTTTTTAATCCTACCACCAAAAGTTTTTATAATCAACCCTCCGCTTTCCCCGATCCCTATGGCTTTCCCGTCGATCTGCCCCTCATGTGTCATGATGCTCACCTGCTTGCCGATGGTCTCAGAGAGTATCTTCCATTCGTTCATTATCATTTCATCCTGCCCCGCCAAAAGCAAAAAATAAAGCTTTTCAAATTCCTCGAGGATGACCTTGATGATCTTTGTCCTGCTAACTTTTTTGCCCGTCTCATCCTCAAGCGATGTCGCCCCCTCTCTTATATCCTCAGGAGCATCGCTTCCGATCGGTGCCGCGTTAAGGCCTATGCCGACCACGAAAGAGGTCTTGTTGCCCCTGGAACTTTTCGCCTCGGTAAGTATGCCCCCGATCTTTTTCCCGGACACGACAATGTCGTTCGGCCATTTCACTTTTGCCTTGAGCGTTGTCAGGCCGTTGATCGCCCGCGCCGCCGCAAGAGTGCCAAGAAGGGTGAGCTGTAAGGATTTTCCTGCCGCCTTAAAGGGCTCTATAATTACCGAAAGGTAGATGCCTCCTCTGGGAGAGAACCATTGCCTTCCGGGCTTGCCCTTTCCCTTTGTCTGCGCCTCAGAAATGACAACGGCGCCTTCGCCCACGCCAAGTTTTATAAGCCGGGAGGCCTCGTCGTTGGTGGACCCTATCTCTTTATAGAAATAGATCTTCTTTCCTATGACCTTTGTCTTAAGGTCCTTGATCGATCTTGCGTCCATTTTTCACCTGTAAAAAAGCCCTTGGAGATCTTTCAATTTCCAAGGGCCTCTTTGCCTGCGAGCCCTTTAGAACTTAAACATAAATGAAAGCGTCGTAATGTCCGATGTCTTGTCGTCGAGGTCGGACGGGACCTGATATGTCTGATAGAGAAGATCCATCACGGTGCTTGGCGCGATGTTGTAGCTTATGCCGCCCTCGAGCATCGACTGGGATTCCCAATAATCCTCGCCGTACTTGCCCTCGTTGTTCAGCCTCACCTCGGCCTTGGCTTTCAGCGCCAGGGAGTCCGTTACGAACTGAGCAACGCTAAGCTCCCAGTTCTGGGTGTTGTTGATGAGCGGGTGGTCGAACAGGTCAAGGCCGATGATGTCGAACTCGGCGGTAGCGAGAGAATTAACTATATATTCCGGGCCCATCCTGTGGTATCCCACCGTGACAAAGGTCCCCGTGTCCCAGGCATCAGCGAGCGAAAGCTCCCAGCCGACGTAATAGCCCTGGTTCGGCAGGACCGATTCTGACGCGCCAAGAGTTATGGTCGTCGAGGTTTTTTCGTTGAAGGAGCCGGTGATCTGCAGCTGCCCGCGCGTGTCGTTTGGCCTGTCATCCTTCATAATGTCTCGTGCCAGCTCATCGCCGGAAACGGAGAACTTGAGCATATCAAAGAGAAGGAACTGGACCATCGTGTATCCTATAGAAGCGCTTAATTGGCTCACATCCACTTCGCCGGAAGGGGAGATGGTCCTCACCGTGTAGCCGGCGTTAAGCTCTATCGCTCCCAAAAATGTTTGCAGGGAGAAAGAGGTCCTCGGCCTCATGAATATGGTCTTTACGTCGCTTCGGAATGTAGCGTCCATCGTGGCGGAATATAACTGGGGCCCCGGGCCGGCGGTCATTTTTACGTTTATGGGGATGTCCCACGCATGAAGGGCAAGCCTGCCTTCAACATCAAGAAGTCTCGTTGCCAGGTCCTGCGCCCCTCCTCCCCAGCCTGCGTCCATCGTATCGAGGTTAACTTTTACCCCCGCTCCGTCCCCGAAATCCTTTGAGAGCGTGGTCTTTAACCTGTAATCGATCCTGGGCCCCCGTGAAGGGGCTGCGCCGCTGGCGGTGCCGGCGGCGATGGAGTTGGCGACGCGATATCTTGCCTTGAAACTGCCTGTTATCGGAATGCCCTTAGGCTCAGGCGACGGGGATTTTTTAAGGGCCTCGAGCTCATCCTTAAGCGCCTTGATGTCCGCTTTAAGCCCGCTCACGTCAACCGATGAAGAAGTGTCCACGATGGCGGCAAGTTTTGAGAGGAACATCGCCGTTTCGTAGCGGGTTATGTTCTGGTCCCCCCTGAAGGTGCCGTCCGGATAGCCCTGTGTGATCCCCTTCTTGACAAGGTCATTTACCGCGGAAGCCGCCCAGTGATTGGCCGGCACATCCTTAAGGGAAGGCGCGGTTTCCTGGGCCAGGGCGGAAGCTGAAGCTAATAATAATACCGTAAGCAACACCGGGAAAAGTTTTCTCACGATCATTACCTCCTGATTCTTGGTGAGTATATCATCAAAACAAATCACTGACAACTTAGAAATTATACGACAAGCTTATGCCGGTGATACTTGAACATATCGGAGCGATCCTCGCAAAGCCTGGGTCGGTAAAATCCGCAACGCCGCTTGGGACCTCATAGGAGCGGTTAAAGACATCAAGCTCCATGCCGGAAGGGATGTAGAAGATGACCCCAGCCTCAAGCGCGATCGAAGTTCCTTCATAGTCCTCTCCGTATTTAAGGTCCGAATCAAGCGTCGCGTCCCCCTTGTAATAGATCTTGGCCCAATCGGTGATCTCCTGCTCGATCTTCATCGCAAGATCGGCAGTCCCGTCAAGGATAAGCCGGTCAAAAGAATTGATCAGGCCGAACTCATGCTTGTCCAGGCCTTCGATCCTGTATTTCTTTCCCACCTCGGAAGCCGACAGCGAAAAATAGGTCCCGGTATCAAAGTAGTCATTGAACGAAAATCCAATATTGGTATAGTACCTGTCCTTTGTTGCCTTGCCTCCTCCGGCGCCAAAAAGCATTTTCCATTCAAGTTTCGGGGCGGGTTTTATGCTGATGCCAAGCTCTCCCCTCAAGTCCTTGCTTTCGGCGGAGGGGGGAAGGCTGTCGCTGAAAATATAGCGGGGAGTAAAGGTAAGGGTGACCTCGTTGAGGAACGGAATAGTGTATTTCGGAAGCACCAGGGTGGCTTCAATGCCGTTCGAGAAAGGCTGTCCGAAATCGTCCTGTGACCTTGCGACGTAGGAAAGCGAGAAGTAATTCCCCCTGAACCTTGTGGAATATGAAAGCGAGTTGTAAGGAAGCTCAAGCACCGTGAAATCGTCGGCGGAAAAGTAATTGCCCCCTTCGCGGTGGATGAGCTGGCCCGGGCCGGTAAGTGCTACAAGATCTCCTGCAAACCCGAACGGGGCTATAACGGTGCGGCCCTCAATGTTGACCATCTCGGTAAAAAGTTTTCTGGGGTTGCTGCCGGACGATGAATCAAGAGTGTCCAGCGTGAGCTTGACGTGAAAGTCACTGCCGAACTCGCTTTCAAGCACTGAGGAGAACCTGTAATCCGCTTTTCCCGCAGAGCCTTCAAGGTTCTTTACCGTACCCGATCTTGCCCTCAGCGTCAGGTCGCTGTTTATCTTTACAACGCTTTTTGGGGCGGAGTTGAGCTGATCGAGGCTGTCGTTGAGGTTTTTTACTTCAACCTTCAGCTCTTCAACAAGCTTATCCGATACGGCGACATTGTGATAAGCGTTCTTATAGAGGAGAGAGAGGAACATCGCCATCTCGTAGCGGTTGATGTATTTATCCCCGCGGAAGGTGCCGTCCGGATATCCCTGGGTGATGCCGCGCGAGACGAGGTCGTTCACCGCATTACTGCCCCAATGCTCCGGAGGCACGTCTTTAAGCTCCCCAAATGCGGGAGAGATGATCAAAAATGAAACAAAAAGAAAAATTATTATGAGATCTTTCATATATTATTTCTTCCCGATATATCCCAACAAGAGCTTGGCAATGTCAAAGGCCGCGTGCGGCTTTCTCACCTTTTTTATGTTCTCCTTTATCCTCGAGAACTCGGCCTTGTCGTCCATGAGCTCTCGCACCATTTTTGCGATCTCTTCGGGATCCTCGCTCACCCGCCCGATGTCCTCTTTTTTTACGAACTCAACGTTGCCCTCTTCCTGCCCAGGCAGCCACGACATTATTATCATCGGAAGGTCCATCGCCAGCGCCTCGGCGATGGAGCCCGGCCCGCCCTTGGTGATGATGAGGTCTGATTCTGCCATCAGGCTTGCCACGTCTTCGGTGAAGCCGTAGATCTTGATAGGGAAGGAGAGATCATTGGCGCACCTGCTCAATTTATCTTCAAGCTTCTTGTTCCTTCCCGCGATCACGATCACCTGTATCTTTAAATTTGCGTCGCTTAAAGCCCTGATGATATTGAACATCTTTCCGCCGCCTTCGCCGCCGCCCATCACAAGAACAGTAAAGAGCTTTGAATCAAGGCGCATCTTTGACCTGAGCTTTGCCTTTTCCTCATCCGTAATGGCGAAGTCCGGCCTTATGGGAAGGCCCAGAAGTTTCACTTTGTCTTTGGGCATGCCAAACCCCAGCGCTCTTTTTTGCGCTTCGGGAGTGGCCACCACAAGGGCGTCAACCTCCTCGTCCACCCAGGACCGGTGGAACGTCACGGGGTCAGTCACCACGGTAATGAAAGGGATCCTTATCCCCAGGTCTTTCATCGCCTTGGTGGTGAGGTGGTTCATCAGCGGGTGGACGGATACGATAAGGTCCGGTCTTTTTCTTATGAGTTCTTTGAGCCTCTTGTCTATGAATGGGGTCGCGATCTTCTGGAGCCTGCGAAGCTTGTTCATGTCATCCAGCAGGTACCAGAGAGCGCCCCACAGCCTGGGCGTGTATTTTATGACCGGAGAATACATTTTCGCGAAGATGTTGAGGAATTTGCTTGAAGAGGCGAAGAGGTCCACCATTTCCTGCTCTACGCTCGGGTCCAGTTTCTGCACGGCCTTGATGAGCGCGTTGGCGCTCGCCCTGTGTCCGCCGCCGGTATCGGAGTAGAGGTACAGTATCTTTTTCATTTTGGGAGATTATAACATAGGGAGATGGGAGATGCGAGGCGCGAATATATCGCTGTCAGTGAAATCATGAGCGTGATTTTGCGATATTTATCAGGAATTTGATCATATGATAAACGAAACATCTTTTGGAAGAAATTTGCCTGTCATAAGCAGGCCTCGCGCGACCGATGCGATGCTTCGGCTTGCGCGAAATTGCTTTTTGAAGCCGGTCACAACAAGTTCGCAGCTCCTTGGTGCACTGCCTCAGACAACGAAAGCCCTTTGTTCATATAATCTATCGGACAGGGAACACGCTCAATTGAGTTACGCGATCGGCATCGTCCGGTCACTTTACTTTCTGCCCATGCAGGCTACGAACATGGCTTTTGCCAAGCTAAACAAGATGCTTCATAGGTTCGGCATGTCTGACGCAAAAACACGGATCGGATTTGAAAGGATCATCAATAACGCAAAAAATATGTGGGCGGGCGATCTCCTCATGCTGGACGGCGGGGACGCGGATAAGCACCTCATAGCCCCTGAGATCGCGTGTTGCGGAAGGACCGATGAACAAAGGAAATATTATCTTGACCGCGCGCTTGAGCTCTGTGGTGATAATTGGGAAGCCCTTATCAATATCGCGGAAAACCTGTCTTTCAGGGACAATGAGCCCGCTCAGGCGCTGAAAGTTTACGATCTTGTTCTGGACAAAGTTGATCCTTTGCAAGCGCGGTCGTTAACTCCCCTGATAGAAAGCCTTTGCCGGGCGGGAAGGAAGCGCGAAGATAAACTGCTTTTCCTGAATAAGGCCACCGATCTCCTGAGCTCGATCATTGAAGACGACCTCCTTCTTGTGAAATTGGCCAGAGCTCTTCTGCTGTGCGGCGAAACCGAGCGCGCAAGGCCCCTTATGGACAGGGCGCGCAAATTGTCCGATATCGATAAAAAATTGCGGGGCGTGGAGGATGGCATCAATGTGCTGTCGCAGGCGGAAGCTATGCTTTTCGTCAGCGACAATCTCGGCGCGCTTCCGGTAAAGGATGTTGTTGAACAAGCATTTAAAAAGCTTGATTCGGTCGATTTTGGTGGCAAGATCGCCATCAGCACGACCATGAACGGAGCGGACTTTCTTTTCCTCGTGGAAGAAGTGAAAGAGGTGGCCTGCGCGTGGCTTATAGCTCATCTCATAGGATGCGGCCTTAAGAAAGAATTTATCATTCCGAGGATCGTTGAGCTTATCAAGCGGAACGTGGAAGATCGCGAGAGCGATTCTCTCAAAGAAGAGGGAAGATACATGCCGACCATAGAGATACTGCGTATCCTAAAGGATGCCGGGGTTTCTCAGGGCTATATCAATCAGGAAATGATGAAATTGATCTTTTTCATGCAGGAGAGGTGTACGATCGAGGATGACATCCACGAGAACGCGTTCGCTTTAAGAGGTATGAGGATAGTGACAGAGGCAGCCTTCGACCTGATGGAATACGAATTCAACGACATCGATCAAGCGCTTGTCGCTTTCTTAAAGCAGGAAGTCCCCGGATTTTCACCGGAAGCCTATTCGGAGCTCTCCATTGCCGATGCGCCTCTCATTTATTGTCTCAGGTTCCTTCCGAACGGAACAAGGATGAAGGTCCTGCGGCATGAGGAAAAGCAGATGCTCCTGATCGCGCTATCGAACCTTGGCGTGAATGAGATCTCATCCAAGGTCCCGAACCTCATTTCAGCTATGGTCGATGATCTGGTTTCAACACGGGACCGGTCCGGGAGGCTTGATTATTCCGAGCTCAACGGATTCGTGGAAGCGCTCAATAAATCCATTACCCTTTTAAGCGGGGATAAAGAGAGCCCGCTGGAATCTAAAGATGTGTCATATAAATTCAGGGACTCCGAGGCTTTTATGATCAAAGTGAGAAATCTCATCAAGTCAAAATATCCCTCAAAAGATCTTGTTTCCTCAGGCATTGCAAATAATTTGTTTTTTGAGTTTGCCTCGTTATGGGTGAGGGACAGTAGAATGATCGAGATATATTTTAGGATGATAGAAAGCGGCGTTGTCCCAAATGACATCTTATTTAACTCGGCACAATTTGGGCCTGATAAGTTCTTCGGTTTTGTCTCAAGGGTGAGGGGTGCCTGGAGGGCGGATCGCGACACAATGATATCTCCCAAATGGAAGGGGTACGAATTCTTTGAGAATTTTGTGAGCTGGCACGGGTTCGAATTCATTGAGGGTTATGCGGTGCCGCGAAAGTCCCTTGATGAAAAGGAGGCGGCAATTTATGTGGACATCCTGTCTTGTGGTTTCACTCCCGATGATTTCCTGCTCGAGGCCGCGATGCTGGACCGCGAAGGCGTAATCACTTCTCTTAAAAGGCTCTCGGAATTCGTGGACCCGGATGAATTCTGGAATGAAGAGTATATCAAATTTATCCGGCGAAAGCTTGAGTTGAAGAATATGTTCCTGAAGAATTTCGCATCTTTCTTCAGGGTCGAGAACGAGGCGGATCTTACGGCCCTCATGGACGCGTTGGGCGATCTTTTTCACCTGGGGCCTATCATTGCCCCGGCAACGATCGGCAGCCCGAAGAACGCGGAGGAGCTCAAAGCGAACCTGATAACCTCGTTGAAGGCGCTGGACCTGCCAGAGCAAGCAGGTATGAAGAACAGCATCATTAATTCAATTTGTCTTGTTCTGGGGCACGTTTCCTTGTCTTTCCTTAAGGGGTCAGGGATCATGGATGTCATTTCACCCATGATCCGGCAGGCGTTCCCGCTTCTTCCAAAGGATGTTGTTGGCAACAATGAGGTGAGCATCCTTAGGGCTGAGATAAGCCTTTTAAAGGATAAGGAAAAGATAGAAAAAGACCCGAACGTAAATTATATTTTTGAGCTGCTTAAGGAATTTGGCAGCATCGAGGCATTCTATCGCGCGAGGAAGGGCAAGGCCCTGGATATGCTCAAGGACGCGGGCTTTAATGTTGAGCATCTTTTATCAGGGAAAGAACTTCTGCGCAGGAGCAGGATAAACGGCATTGACGACAGGGGCGGAGCGCCATTTGCCGAAAGGCTCAAGGGCCTTGCAAAAAGCCTTCTGGGAGGAGTGGGGGCACAACCATCAGAGATCTTCTCTTTCAACAAGACGCCGTCCGATAGAGGGAAGATGTTTGGCGCCTTAAATGAAGGGGAAAAATATCGCGCCGCGATGTCGGGGGACATGGTCGCGGCAAGGGAGATATTGGGCCTTTTCCTCGGGATAGTGAGGGATGCAGGCGTGAAAGAGAAGGACGGGGAGAGAAGGAGAAAACTGGAAGAATACGACGACCTTTTCTCGGGGCTCCTTGGGGAAGCGAGGGGAGGAAGAAAGGTGAACGCCGGGGTCATAAGGACCGTGAGAAGCAGGAAGCTGGTCCCGGAGATATTTTTTGATAATGAAAGGTTGTCGTGCTGTATTTTCAAGCCCGGTGGGGCAGAACACAATGAGATTTCGAGAATAGTTCTCGATCCGAGGACCCCGTTGATCGAAGTGTGGGTCGAGGGGCTTGACGAGTTCGTGGCGGTCGCGACGGAATATCTCGGTAAAAACAGGGATGGCCAGCCGGTCGTACTGATGGATTCCTTTGAGTCCAACAATATCCTCTTTTCGAGTTTGGGAAGGAGTTTTTCCCTCAAGGCCGTGCTCGATTCGCTTGTCTATGATTCGTT
>Ga0315282_10018303_pt1 | contig 10026 bp, 12 predicted proteins | sample YL17G07_20_MG_FD_203693 | JGI IMG/M metagenome (GOLD analysis project Ga0315282, IMG submission 203693) | Sediment microbial communities from Yellowstone Lake, YNP, Wyoming, USA - YL17G07_20 | ecosystem: Environmental > Aquatic > Freshwater > Lake > Sediment | place: USA: Wyoming | collected... | reverse complement strand
ATCCATTGCTTCCTCCTTGTTAATGAATTCCGCCAATTCTGTTGGCGGACTGGAGAATTTCGGCACTCCAGTTTGCCATCCATTTAGTATTATATCATACTCAATATCATCTTGTCAATATCGCAAGAAAAAGAGAAATATTTTAAAATAAAACTATGGAGAAAATTATTACCAGATTTCCGCCCAGTCCGACCGGGCCATTCCATGTCGGCAACGCCAGAACCGCTCTTTTTAATTATCTCTTCACAAAACAAAATCGCGGAAAAATGATTTTCAGAATGGAAGACACCGATAAAGAAAGAAATAAAAAAGAATACGAAAAAGATATTATAGAAAATCTTAAATGGCTGGGCATTGAACTTGATTTCAAAAATTTTTACAGACAATCGGAGCACGGCGAGACTTATAAAAAATATATTATAAAATTATTAGAAGAAAATAAGGTTTATCGCGAGGGCGACGCAGTTCGTTTTAAAAATCCGAACAAAAAAATTATTTTTGACGATTTGATTCGCGGGAAAATAGAGTTTGACACGACCGAACTGAAAGATTTTGTCATTGCCAAAAATCTGGAAGAGCCGGTTTATCATCTGGCCGTGGTAATTGATGATTTTGAAATGGGTGTCACGCACGTTATACGCGGCGAAGACCACATTTCCAACACTCCGAGACAAATCCTCATTCAAGAAGCAATCAACGCGCCACGGCCCATCTACGCCCATTTGCCGCTTATTTTGGCCGAAGACAGGTCAAAACTATCCAAAAGAGAGCACGGGGAATCGGTTTCTGTTTCTTATTATAAAAACGCCGGCTATTTGGCAGAAGCTCTGGTAAATTTCTTAGCTTTGCTTGGCTGGAACCCGGGAACCGACCAGGAAATTTTTTCTTTGGAAGAACTGACAGAAAAATTTGACCTTAAAAAAACGCAGAAAACCGGGGCGGTTTTTAATGTGAAAAAATTGGACTGGCTAAACAAACAATATATTAAAAAAATGCCGATAAAAGAATTGATGAAAAAATTATTAGAATTTTTACCCAAAGAACCCGACAACTGGGAAAAAATCGTGGAATTGGAAAAAGAACGCATCTCAAAATTATCCGATATCAAAGAGGGGATAGGGTATTTTTTCGAAGAGCCGGTTTATGATTCTTCTTTATTAATCTGGAAAGATTCGGATAAAGAAAAAACAGCCGTTTATCTTAAAGAATTAGTCAAAATATTGTGCGACATACCCGATGATAAGTTTACAAAAGATAGTGTCAAAAACGCCATTTGGACTTATACTGAAAAACAGGGCCGCGGAAACGTGCTCTGGCCCCTCAGAACAGCCTTAACGGGCCTGGAGCGCTCGCCGGAGCCCTTTATCGTCGCCGATATCATTGGCAAAGAAAAAACCATTAACAGATTAAAAAGTGCTATAATAAAAATATGCTAAGACTTGTTATATTTATTATTATCATAATCGCAGTTCTAAGTTATTTTAATTTTAATATTAGAACTTTCTTTGAAAGCGATATAGTGAGAAACAATTTTGGCTTTATCTGGAACTGGACAAGTTATATCTGGAATAATTATCTTAAGGCGCCGCTAGAGTATCTCTGGAACGATGTTTTTATAGATTTGATCTGGAATTCATTCCTGGAAAACCTGCAAAGGTTTAAAGCAGGCCGGGGGTCAAATTTTGATACCCCGCAATTGCCAAAATAATATCACTTCGCAAAATAATGGTTGTGCGACGTAGTATCATTAATTCCCTATCAATAAAATGCGTACATCTTATTCAGCCTTAGACACATTTAAAAAATGTCCTCTTAAGTATAAATTTCAGGAGCTGGACAAAATTAAAGTTCCCAAAAGCATAGAGAGCGCTTTTGGCGGCTCTGTCCATTCCGCTCTGAAGTATATGTTTGAAAGAAACCCCCTCTACCCTACTCTTGACCAGGTCATTGACTTTTTCAGGAATCTCTGGGGTGAAGATAAACCGGACGAATATTTAAAAGACGGAATTTTTATTTTGGAAAAGTTTTATAAACATAATCAGCCCTGGAATTTTAATGCCGTTGATTTGGAATCACGGTTTGAGGCTGATTTGAAAAATCATACTCTGGCCGGGATTATCGACAGGATTGATAAAAATGACGATGCTTACGAAATTATTGATTACAAAACAGCGCGAAAAATGCCGAGCAAAGATTTTATTGACAAAGATTTTCAGCTCTCTGTTTATCATTTGGGTCTGACAAAACGCTGGCCCCAAATTAATCCGGAGAAAATAAAATTGAGTTTTTATTTTTTGAAACACGGAGAAAAAATCTCAACATCGCGGACGCCGGAGCAACTGGAAAATACCAAAAAATTTATTTTAAAAACCATTGACGAGATTGAACAAAAAATTAAAGACAATTACAATTTTGAGCCAATCCCCTCCGGTCTTTGCGATTACTGCGGTTATCGCCAGATGTGCCCGATGTGGAAACATCTATATAATTCTCAATTTTCAAAATCCAAATCCAAAACAGAAAAAGAAATAGAAGAAACTGTTAAAGAATATTTTGACATTAAGGCGCGGGACGATAAAAACAGCGAACGGCTCAACGAACTGAAAATAATTATTCAGGCCTTTATGGAGGAGCAAAAAGTGGAAAGAGTTTTTGGCGACGAAGGATACATCACCAAAAAACTGCTGGAAAGAAATATTTACGATATGAAAAAAATCAAAGAAATTCTGGAAGATTTGGGAAAATGGAACGAAGTCGCCGCAAAAAAACAATACACCACCCTCACCGCTTCTAGAAAAAAAGTGAAAGAATAATTCTCACTTCAATCCTTTGCAATTTGAGGCTGGTGAATAGCCGGCTTTTTGGGCCTCTTCGGCTGTGCTGAACCAGATTTTATTTTCCTCTTTGATGCTCTGGGCGCCGCTGCACCAAGGGTAATGGTATTTTGTGCCGTTTTTTGAGGCAACGAAAGTCTTTTCCAAGGGGAGTCCTTGGATGCTATCCAAGGACTCCCCTTGTTGAACTTGTTCTATCGTAATCGGCACTCTGCTCTCCCCTATTTTTGACAACCTGCCCAAACCAAAACTGATTAAGGCAACCAGAATAATCACGGCTGTTAAAATCAAATCCTTTTCGTAAAGCTTGAAAAAATTTTTAATTTTTGATAACATAATATTATTATGGCACATACAAAAGCTGGCGGGACAGCTAAAAATTTAAGGGATTCTCAGCCAAAGTTTCTGGGAATAAAACTTTCCGACGGCCAGAAGGCAAAACCAGGCTCTATTTTGGTACGCCAGCGCGGAACAAAAATATTGGCCGGAACAAACGTTAAAATCGGCAAAGACCACACTCTCTACAGCCTAAAAAACGGAACCGTTAGATTCACCCAAAAAAGAAAAACAAGATTCGACGGCAAAATAAAACAATATAAAGTTGTTAATGTGAACTGACTGTAACAGCTATCTCGTTCTCCCCTACTTTTATCTTAAAATCCCCTATTGCCTTGATGGGATTTTCTATTTTTATAATTTTCGGAGGAATATCCAGCTGATATTTTTCTTTTAAAATTTTGCTGATGTCTTTGGGGTCAAGCGAATCAAATAAATGACCTTTTTCATTGGTCTTTCTTTCAACAATAATTTTTGTCTCCATCAATTTTTGGATATTTAGTTTTAATATATCTTTCTGCACTTCTTTTTCCTGTTCTCGTCTTTTTTTCTCTATCTCTATTACCTTAACGGCCTTTGGCGTGGCTAATTTTGCCAAATTTTTGGGAAACAAAAAATTGCGGGCATACCCGTCGCTCACATTTTTCACCTCATATTTTTCCCCCAAACCCGCCGTATTTTGCAGCAAAATCACTTTCATAATTTATTCAATATCTCTATGGCTTTGTCCATCTGAGGGTCGCGGCTGGCCTCAATGTCTTTTTTGGTTATTTCCGCTTTAACATCCGGTTCCAGCCCCTGTTCGGAAATGGACCGGCCATTGGGCGTAAGCCAGCGGGCAATGGTCAGTTTCAGAGAAGTATCGGGCGTGATTTGAATTAATTCCTGCACCGAACCCTTGCCGAATGTTTTTTGGCCGACCAATTTTGCAATATGATATTCCTGAAGGGCGCCGGCGAGAATTTCCGAAGCCGAGGCGCTGCCCTCGTTGACAAGGATAACAAAATTTAATCCGCCAGCCGGCGAATTAAAAACATCATATCCCCTGCTCCGAAAAATAGTTTCTTCCCCGCTGCTGAATTTTTCCCGGGCAACGACTTTCCCAACCGGCAAAAACCAGCTGGCCATATCCACGGCCGATTCCAAATAGCCGCCGGGGTTATTTCTTAAATCAAGAATTAATTTATCGTTCCCCGAATTAATGAATTCCCGAAGACTATCTCTGAAAGAATTCGCCGAGTTGGCCGAAAAATTGTAAAGTTTAATAACAAAAATCCCGTTTTCTTTTTTCTCGGTATCAATGGTGGGAATTTGAATTTTCTCTCTGACCAAAACGATCTCCCGGGATTTTTCTTCGTCTTTTGATAAAATTGTCAATTTTACCGAAGTTCCCCCCTTTCCTCTGATAAGACGGGATGCCTGTTCGGCCGTCATATCGGTCGTCATTTTATCGTCTATTTTTAAAATTTTATCGCCTGTTCTTATTCCTGCCCGGAAGGCCGGTGTTCCCTTTAAAGGAGAAATAACGGTAACAACATCATTCCTTACCCCGATTTCCATTCCCACGCCCTCAAAATCGCCCTGCATTTCTTCCTGAAATTCTTTTGATTCTTGGGGTGGGAAAAATGTTGAATAAGGGTCGCCCAAGGACCGGACCAGGCCCTGAATTGCTCCCCAAACCATTTTCTGGTCATCCAGTCCGTCGCTGGTGGCGTATTTGGATTTAATGGTGTTCCAGGAAACCCAAAAGGGCAAGAAATCAACCTGGGGCGGCTTGGGCGTTTCTTTATTAAAAAGACTCAGCGCTTTTTCAACGGCCGGCCTCTGGGAATATCCGAAAAGGGCGCCCGTACCAAAAATTCCGATAAAAATCAGGAGGGCGGCAATTATCGATATTATTTTCTTTTTTCCACTCACTCTTTCATTATACTTTAAAAAAATATATAATCAAATTATGATCACTTTATGATTACCGTCCATAAACATAGAAAATTGACTTGGATTGACCTCGAATCTCCCACCAGCGACGAGGTAAAATCTTTAATGAAGGAATATTCCATTCATCCCCTTGTGGCGGAAGAACTTTTAAAACCCACGCTCCGGGCAAAAGTTGATGTTTACCAAAATCTTATATATCTCATTATGCACTTCCCCATTTTTGAACCCAGCAAAAAAACATCAATAAGCTGTGAAATAGATTTTATCGTTGGGAAAAACTTTCTCATTACCGCCCATTACAAAACAATCACTCCCCTTCACGAAATAATTAAAATGTTTGAAGTCGGTTCTCTGATTAATAAAGAAAATCTTGCCAAAAATCCCGGAGTCATTGCATTTTTCGTTCTGAGAAACCTTTATGAATTTGCCCTCAGACAACTGGACCATATCCAGTTGAAAATAGATGAAGTTGAAGAAAATATATTCAGGGGCCACGAGAAAGAGATGGTGGAAATAATTTCCATCACCCGGCGCGATGTTCTTGATTTTCAAAGAGCAATCTACGCCCATGAAAGCATTTTGAGTTCTTTTACCTCTGTCGGCGAGAAATTTTTCGGCCCCGGCTTTATTCATTACACAAACGTCATCATGGGAGAATTATCCAGGGTAAAAAGTCTTTTGGAAAACTGCAGGGCGACAATTGAATCTCTCCAGAATACCAATGATTCCCTTTTGACCGAAAAAGTTAACGATATTATGCGCACCCTGACCACTGTTTCTTTTATCACCTTTCCCTTGATGCTTTTTGCCGCCCTTTTCGGAATGAGCAATGTTATTTCGATGCCCATTGTCGGCGCAAGGGGAGATTTTTGGATAATTTTGGGCATAATGCTGGTTTCCGCTTCCGGTCTTCTTATTTTGTTTAAACGCAAAAAATGGCTCTAAAAATATACAATACCCTTATTAAATCAAAACAAGAATTTAAACCGCTTAAAAGGGGCGAGGTGAAGTTTTATCAGTGCGGGCCCACGGTTTACTGGATTCAGCACATCGGCAATTTGCGGGCCATGATTTTGGCTGATTTAATAAACCGCGTTTTTCAATATCTCGACTATAAAGTTAAATTTGTCCGCAATTATACCGATGTCGGACATTTGACCAGCGACGCTGACGAGGGAGAAGATAAAATAGAAACCAGCGCAAAAAAAGAAAAGCTTTCACCGCAAGAAATCGCAAATAAATATATTAAAATTTTTGAACAAGATACAGATGATTTAAATATTCTTGAACCAACTTTCAAGCCAAGAGCCACAGAAAACATTGACGAGATTCTGAATATGATAAAATTTCTGCTTGATAAAAATTTTGCCTATCAAACGGACTTAGCGATTTATTTTGACGTATCAAAAGCCAAAGATTATAATCGCCTATCCGGCCAGATTTTGGAAGAACAAAAAACCGAGACAAACGACCCCAACAAAAAACATCCTTCTGATTTCTCTTTGTGGTTTTTTAAAAAGGGCAAACACGCCAACGCTTTGCAGACATGGCCGTCGCCCTGGGGAGAGGGATTTCCCGGCTGGCACATTGAATGTTCGGCCATTGTCAGAAAATTTTTGGGCAAAACAATAGATATTCATATGGGCGGAATTGAACACATTCCCATTCACCACACAAACGAAATCGCCCAAAGCGAAGCGGTTAATGACGCTTCTTTTGTGAATTATTGGCTCCATAATGAACATCTTTTGGTTGATAACAAAAAAATGGCAAAATCCGAAGGCACCGGCTATAGTATAGCCGAAGTGAAAGAAAAAGGTTTTGACCCGCTCGCCTTGCGATATTTTTTCTTGCAAGCGCATTACCGCTCAAAGCAAAATTTTACCTGGGAGGGACTGGGGGCGGCCGAAGCGGGATTAAAACATTTATATAACCAGACAAAAGTCTTAAGTCTTAAGACACAAGACTTAGGACTAATAAATCAAGAATATAAAAATAAATTTATAGACGCAATAAGTGACGATTTTAATATCCCAAAAGCATTATCCGTTGCGCAAGAATTATTAAAATCAAATCTTATAGCTCAAGACTCAAGACTCAAGACTATTTTAGATTTTGACAAAGTTTTGGGATTAAAAATTGCCGAGGCGATAAAAAAACAGGAAAAAATTCCCGAAGAAATTTTGAAACTGGCCGAGGAGCGGCTAAAAATGCGGAAAGAAAAAAAATGGGCCGAAGCCGACAAACTCCGCCAAAAAATTGAAAATCTCTGTTATAAAATTGAAGACGAAGAAAAAGGATATATTCTTACGCATGTTCGAGGGCGAGGGTGATTATCTCGCGGGCGATTTTTTCGGCGGCGTCTGGTTTGGCGAATTTTTTGGCCGCCTCCCCCATTTTTGCCAATTTTTCTTTGTCGCTCAGCAATTTTTCTATTTCCGACTGCAAAAGGTGGGGTGAAAGATTGAATTCCTCAATAACGTCGCAGGCGCCTGTTTCGGCAAAGGCGTAAGCGTTTTCTTTTTGATGGTCTTGGGCGGCCTTGGGCAAGGGAATTAAAATACTGGCAACGCCGGAAACGGCGATTTCAAAAATAGAAGTGGCTGACGCCCGGGAGACAATCAAATCGGCCGCGCCATAAGCCATTCTCATTTGGGTGACGTCCATAAAATCAAAAACATGGTAGCGGGTTTTATATTGGGAATCTTTAAGAATTATGGAAACCCTTTCCTGAACATCTTTAAAATTATTTTTGCCCGTGACATGAATAATCTGAAATTTTTTTACAAGTTCTGGAACAATATCAAGGAAATTGTCGTTTATTCTTTTGGAGCCCTGGGAGCCGCCGATTATCATAATGGTTTGGACGTCCTCTTCAAGGTTGTAAAAATCTTTGGCTCCTGATTTTCCGGCCGGCGTCAGCAATTCTCTTCTGATGGGAATTCCTGTCAGGGCTGTTTTTTCTTTGGGAAAATATTTTGCGGCCCGGGGAAAAGAAACGGCGATTCTTTTGGCGAACTTCCCCGACCACTTATTAACTCTGCCCGGTACGACGTCTGATTCGTGGACAATCAGGGGTATGCCGAAAATTCTGGCGGCGAAAACAACCGGAAAACTGGCGTAACCGCCCTTGCTGAAAATGACGTCGGGAAAATCAAGATAAATACTCCAGATGGCTTTAAATAAGCCAGCGATTGTTTTAAAAAAATCGACAATATTCAAAAGAGAAAAATACCGCCTGATTTTGCCGGCGTAAATTTTTTTAAAACGGACTCCTTTCTGCAGAAGAAGATTTGAATCATAAGGAGAATCGGATATAAAAACCAAATCCATTTTTGCGATTTTTTCCTGTTCGGCAATGACGTTCAGGGCGTCGGCCACCGCCATCAAGGGCGTAAAATGTCCGCCTGTCCCCCCGCCCGCAAGAAATATCTTCATGGGTTTATTTTACCATACCCCTCCCAACGGCTCAAACCATAAAATGTTGAAAATCCATAAATGGTGCGAAAATCAGGCGATAGCATCATTTCCGCACCTTTTTGTTAGACAGAACATAATTCTCGCTATAGCAAGATTTAGGTACCATTTGTGGGATTGCATTCAAAAATTGTATTCAAAAAATGAAAAGCGCCGTGCCTCGCGGCCGTGCGCTTTTGTCGAGTTTGTCTGAAGTCAAGAAAGGTGTTCAGTGAAGTCGGCGGCCTTACGGCCATCGGTCCATCGCGCCTCCCGTTCCCATTCCTCGGGAAACGGGACGATTGCTCCAGGGGTGGATTCAATGCTGATGTGCCCTTCTCTCGTCTGGAGATTCAAAAACCCCTCGGTCGAGAATCGGGCTTCTCCCTCCGGATACGGAAACATTGTACGAAAACCAATCCAGTATTCGCCTTCGTACCTTATCACCCCCGTTATCACGAACTCGCGCCCGTTGAAACGATTACCCGCTTCCTCAAACTCGAAAGAAACGGGTTTCTTCTCAAAAAGCGAGAGGATAACACCCCACGTTCCAGGACCCTTCTTAAACTTCAGACACTTTGCGGTAGTCATACGACTACCTCCTTTCTCTGGTTGTCTGCTAATGTTATACGCCCACAAACTTTTTTTGTCAAGTGAATTATCCCTTGCTATATCTCGAAATATTTAATAAAACTCCGACTTCGGCCAGAGTGGACTCGCAAGAACCGTCCTTGCGGAAATCTCTCCTCCGGCGACAACGGTTGTCGCCTTTTAACAAACACCTCTGTCAAACACCGAGTGTTTGACATTTACTTCGGAAATCTAAGAACTCCTCTTGTTTGGAATTTCCCCGAGGTTTAACCCCAGGGAAAGAACTATTTTTTAATCTTTTCCTTCTCGCCGCATTTTATAAACCACCAAGTAACAAGAATCGTCCACCCGGCAAAATACGCGCCGGCCATAAACTGATTTTTGGCAATATAAATGATAAACCCGCCAGGTATAAAAACCACCATAAACCAAAGAAGTATTATTATAAAATCAATTTTTTCTTTCATGGATTTATTTAACTAAAAAATAAATTTGTCGTAGAAAATTAAATTAAATAACCAAATATACGCCAACACGAAAATTGCTAATTTAATAAAATCTTTTCCCGTAAGCAAACTTCTTTCTTCTTCGTCTATATATTTTTCCTTTTGTTATTTTATTCCAAGTCGCTTATTTTTTTCAACAATCTAAAACGTAACCTATTTCTCGCTATAGCAAAATTTAGGTACCGTTCCAAAGGTATATCTATCCTCTGCTGAATCTGGATATATTCAGCAAAACTCCGACTTCGGCCAGGGTGACGAGCAGGGCCGAACCTCCTTTGCTGACAAAAACAAGCGGAATGCCGGTTAAAGGCACAACGCCGACCATGGCCGCGATATTTACAAACGCTTCCACCGCTATCAGTATA
>Ga0315282_10018302_pt1 | contig 10026 bp, 6 predicted proteins | sample YL17G07_20_MG_FD_203693 | JGI IMG/M metagenome (GOLD analysis project Ga0315282, IMG submission 203693) | Sediment microbial communities from Yellowstone Lake, YNP, Wyoming, USA - YL17G07_20 | ecosystem: Environmental > Aquatic > Freshwater > Lake > Sediment | place: USA: Wyoming | collected... | reverse complement strand
TGAACGGAAAAATCTCAAAGTATATCTTTAAAAAAACATTGGAAAATCGACTACCGGAAAATATTCTCTATCGAGGAAAACAGGGTTTCTCCATTCCCATTGGATCCTGGTTAAAAAATGAACTTCGGACATATGCTGAGGATGTCTTATTTTCAGATAAGGCTAAGCAAAGAGATTACTTTGATTATGATTATGTAAAAAAGATTTGGAACCATCATCTTAAGGGATTAAGAGACCATTCAGACCAATTATGGACTCTACTGATGCTTGAGCTTTGGCATCGGTCCTTCATGGATAATCATGGATGAATCTTCTGAGCAGTATTGGCGAAAACGATTCCAACGCTATGCCGAAAAGTATGAAAAAGAGTCCCAAATCTCAGGCTGGTCGGACCATGGTTTAAGCCGAAGAGTGACCACCTTTGAGAGGGTTCTTGACTCGACTGATCTACCACCAAATGCCCTGATCCTCGACCTCGGATGCGGGGCGGGAACATACTGCCGATTTCTCAGAAAAAAGGGATTTAGAATTATTGGCCTTGATTATTCTCTACCCATATTAAAGAGGGCGCAGAAATTACAGGGAGATGAGGAAATTCAGTTCTTAAATGGGGAAGCCTATAACCTCCCCTTATCAAACCAATCTGTGGATGTTGTCGTTTGTATCGGTGTCTTACAGACACTTACTGATGAAAAGAGGGCTATCAAGGAGATCAATCGAATTTTAAGGCCTGGAGGTATCTGTTTTTTAGATGGCATTAATGCTCTTGGATTAAATGAATTGATCAAGTGGAAACCTGTCGATCATCTAAAGACTTACAATCCGTTCATTCTCCGTAAATATCTGGAGAAAAATGGATTTCAAATCCTCAAAATTATTGGGACTTATATATTGCCGTCGTCTTTCGTATCTTTAGAAAATTATCTGGAATTAAAAAAGGTTTTTCAAAAAATGGATTATCTATTATTCTTGTTCGTCTTTTTCGCCCGGGCCTTCATCCTTATAGGAAGAAAAAGCGAATAGAATATTTCCAATATCATGCTTACTCTCTTTGGGGAGTAAGAAGTTTTTTCCTCTGGCAGCGGAAGTTTGAGAAAGAAAAAGAATTTCTATAGAGTTGAAGATTGTGAGCCTTTATTCAGTGAGATAAAAGGTGGATACAATTGTAATGAGATCCTCTTTCCTCCCTGGATAAACGTAACTTTGATAGAATTTTGACCTAACCACAATAGCCCTTAATCAATAATAATAAATGAAGAGCCCTATCTCATGAATAAATTTCTTTTCTTTAGTATAAAAAGAAAGATTCTGAGAAACATTTTTCTGATTATTATTATCATTTCTTCTTCCCCTGTCATACTTTTCGCACAAACAAGAGGGAAAATTATAAAGGTGGTAACATTAATCGAAGACACCAAAATAAAAGAGGCCAAAGATATCGTTGCGGAGCACGGCCTGTCACTTTATATAGAAAGAAATGGTCAGAGAATTCTCTTTGATACAGGCCCCTCCTCTCAGTTTATCCGAAACTCAGAAAAATTAGGTGTCGATATTAAAAGAATAGATATCGTGATCATTTCTCATGCGCATATGGATCATTTAGGTGGGTTGCCTTTTTTCTTATGGACCAATAAAAAAGCGAATGTTTATCTAAGCAAAAATGCTTTAAAAAATCAAGCATTTAGAGCCTTGTGTTCAAGAATGGATGAAAGATCGTTTAATCGAATCTGTTTCGTTGATCAGTTTACTGAAATTGCTCAGGACATTTTTATATTAACTGAGGTAGAGGAAAAGCACCCGATTCGTGACCGGGTGGACCATGAAATAATACTTGTGATAAAGAATAATAACAAACTTTTAATTTTTTCAGGCTGCTCACACAATGAAATTGTAAACATCATTGGTACGGTAACGAGAATGTTTCCTAACATTTATATCAAGGCAGTTATTGGCGGGTTTCACCTTACAGAGACACCCAAAGATTTCGTCGAACAAATTGGAAAGGAAATGAGTAAGTATTCCATTGAAAGAATATATACCTGTCATTGTACCGGAGTGGAAAATTATAGAATCCTAAAAACAATTTTAGGTACGAAGATAGAATATATTCCAACCGGGAGTAAATTCTATCTGTTTTAATCAATTCTGGGGGAATAGGGTTATAGAAAAATTGAGCTGGAGTCCCAGTTACTTTACGTGTTCTAAATTAACTCCATTTGAAGAATGGGTCTAAGTTGAGAGGAAGGTTGAGAGAAGAATGAAAAAAGTAGTTTTTAGTTTTTCCCTATTTCTGATTTTATTACAGCCTGGCATTTCTTTATCTAATGGTGCGAATGACTTAAAGATTGTATGCAACAATTGGCCAGATACTTCCGCTCTCAGGGATTTTGGTGAAAGTTCTATCAGGATTTTTCAGGCAAAAACAAATGAAGAGAAGGCTATGGCGATATGGCGTTCCATTCAGCATCTCACTGTAGCAACAGGTGTAATCCCGAAGGAACCGGCTCTCGGAATCGATTATGTCCTTGATCCACTTAAATCGCTCAATGTGTACGGAGGCCATTGGTGTGATGGGCTGTCCAGAGTGATGGAGATGACCTGGCGGTCCCTGGGTTATCGGGCGCAAAAACTTTATAAGTTTGGTCACACCTTTGCCGACTGTCACTGGAAAGACAATGATGGCATTGAGCGATGGCATGTCTTCGATGTGTCACAACACTGGTTTGTTTATGACCGGACTGCCAGCCACATCGCTACTAAAGATGAACTCGCCTTAGATCACTCCCTGATCTACTTTCCCTCCCGTACCCCTGTTCCCGGAAGCCCTTCTTTCATGCAACCAAGTTATGTCCATGGCGGGCATTTAAAAACAGAGCCCCATCATACAGGTATCAATCTGAGAATAGGCGAGTCCATGGAACGGCATTGGGGAAATGAGGACAAACCTTATTACAATCTTTTTGGAAAAGAGAAGAGAAAGGATTTTAAACACGGTCCTTATCCTGTTACTTATGGAAATGGAAGGCTTGTCTACGAACCAGACCTATCCAAACGAACTTATAAACAGGGTCTTTTCCAAATACCCATAAATCTGAACTGTACAGAAGAAGACGGACTTAGGCCAGCACTTCATCCTTCAAAGACAAGCGAGAAAGGGGTTGCTATATTTAAGGTTTCCTTACCCTATATTGTTCCAGACGCCTGGATTAAGGCACGTATCGTGCGTGAAAGTTTGAAAGATGAAATCAGGTTTTCCCTTTCAGTGGATGGGGGACATGCCTGGCGGACGATTTGGGAGGCAGGAAAGGAAGTTGGGGCATTTAATCTCGATCATTTAGGGTTCTGTGAAACCTTCGACCCCAATCAAAAAAATCTGCCGAAGATCGCCACCCCTTTTGGGCGTTATGAATATCTTGTGAAAATTGAAGTGAAATCTGCTGAAAAGATCACCAGTTGCGGTTTAGAAAGTCTCTCTCTGGTTACGGTATTCCAACACAACCTCTTCTCACTTCCCATGCTCTGGCCGGGCCGGAATAAAATTACTGTTCAGGGTGATCTGGATCCTAATTCAATGTTACGGGTAACCTACGTATGGGACGATGCCGAGGGGCAAGGAAGGAAAGATATTGTAACGATAGCAACCATGCCTTATCAGTATGAGATTATCACCAAAGGGAAAATTTGGGAGGACGTCGTTTGCCGTTCGATAAAAATTGAAGCCTTGCAGCGTAAAAGATATGAGGGAAGCCCATCTGTCCAAAAAAGAGATCCCGTCTCTTCTGGCTCCACCTCGATGATTTCTACCATCCCCATCGAAAGATTGATTGGTTCTTATCGGCCACCAGCCCTCAAGAATCCATCTTTTTACATCAAACAGATCGAAAACGGAAAAGAAATCGGCCAGGCCATATTGGCCCTTGGAGCGTTAAGAGATCCAGGGGCAAAAGAAACTCTTGAACGTGTCATCACTCAGGATAGAACACACCCATTCCAAAACAGAGTTTGGGCGTGTCAGGCCCTTTTTCAATCAGCGGGTCGGTTGGCAGCCCCCATGATGTTGCGTATCCTGGAAAGAGATAAAGCGATTACGTGGCATGACCCTCAAAATAAGTGGTCTCAAGATGCCATGTGGTTACATACCGCCGCAATGGCGGCGGCGATATTGGCCGCTATCGAAACCTTTGATGGGAGAGAACGTGCAGCCGATATTATCGCAGAGACGTTAACCGGTAAGAGAACGGTTACAGATCCGAAGTCAATATGGCGTGGTGAAGAAATATGCTGGGGTTTGATTAAGGCGCTTGGAAGATTAGGTAGTAAAAAGCACATTCCCCTGATCAAAAAATTTCTAAATGAGGACAAAGACCCTGATGCTACGGCTATGGCAATTCAGGCCTTGGGGAACATAGGTGATCCATCAGTCGTACCGGATCTTCTTTCCCTTTTAAAACGATCTCAATATTCACCCAACGGTTTGTACTCTATCGAAGTCCTTGGTAAGATCGGAACCAAAGGAATTAGTCCTGATCTCTATCCTTTCCTATCCCATTGGGATGAAGATTTTAGAGGCGCTGCAGCGATAGCCCTGGGAAAGATTGGTGATTCAAATTCCATACCCAGGTTAAAGGAGATGATAGGACGGGAACGTTTCCCATGGGTCATTACTGCAGCAAAAGAAAGTTTGAGAGTGTTAGAGGGAAATCAGTAAGGGAATGCATAAAACCATTGTAAAGCATGTCATCTTTCCTCTACATGAGAAATTGATCGGAAGAAAGACCTATCAATATCTTGATGAGCTTGAAAAGACGCAGTGGCTCAAGGCTGAAGAGATCAAGAGTTTGCAACTGAGGAAATTAAAGGATCTTCTTATTCACGCCCAGAAAAACTGCTCCTTTTATGGTAAAAGATTTCTTGATGCAGGATTCGATCCGTCTCATCTCAAATCACTGGATGATCTCAACCTCATCCCCACACTCAGTAAAACCGAGATCCGGCAAAACCTGAATGATATGCTCTGGAGGGATTGTCCCGGTGGATTGCACCGTTATAATACGGGGGGCTCTTCTGGCGAGCCGTTGATCTTCTATTTTGACCGGCGGAGGCAGGCCTATGATGCGGCTGCCAGGGCATTAACTCACCGCTGGTGGGGAATAGACATTGGAGATAGAGAACTCTACTTTTGGGCTTCTCCCTTTGAGATTAAGAAGCAGGACCGCATTAAAAATTTGCGTGACAAGCTTACCAACCAATTGCTTTTGAGCGCCTTTCATCTTTCTCAAAACGTGATCCCTGAGTTCGTAAAAAAGATACGGAAATTCAAGCCGAAATGCGTGTTCGGATATCCGTCTACCATTGCCCTTTTTTGCCAACTCGCTTCCCAGCAAGGTTATGATCTTTCCAGCGCTGGTGTGAAGGTTGTTTTTTCGACGGCAGAGGTACTCTACGACCATCAGAGAGAAGTGATTTCTAATGCCTTTGGAAAAATTCCAGTCGTTGATGGTTATGGAAGCAGGGAGGGCGGTTTTATTTCACACGAGTGTCAAGAAGGATCAATGCATGTCATCGATCAAAACATCATTGTGGAATATCTCCATGGTAACGAACCCGTGGGGCCTGCTGAAGACGGGGAAATCGTTGTGACCCATCTCGACAATTGGGCTATGCCCTTTATCAGGTATCGGACCGGGGATGTAGCCCAGTTTGACACACAGAAGTGCAAATGCGGGCGAAATCTCAGTACCATGAAAAAGATACAAGGACGAACCACCGATTTTATCGTTTCTCCGGATGGCCGATGGCAACATGGACTGTCATTAATTTACGTCATACGCGATATTCCTGGAGTGGCAGACTTTAAAATTATCCAGGAAGCTGTTGATCATGTAAAAGTTTTACTCAAGATCCATGAAACTTTATTTCCCGAAAAAGGCAAGAAGCAGATTATTGAAGGGTTTAAAAAGAGAATGGGGCAGATGGTCAATGTCGACATCGAGATGGTTGATGAGATTGAAAAAGATGCTTCAGGAAAATATCGATACGTGGTATCTATGGTTGCTGAAAAGGGATTCGTATGATCTTTTGCCTCTCGCTTTATTATCCCACCGTTCGCTAATTTTTCACCCCTTAATCAACCTCCCTGGCAACCTACCATTACCGCTTAGCAAGACATCACTTTCTTGGCCGAGCATTCTCCACACTTCGTTCACGGGTATTGAATAAATAATGCACAAGATTAAAAAGGCCACCTGGTGCCTGATTATTTTTCTTAATCTGGCAATAGCATTATTATCGTTCCACTTTGTTTATGCTGAGATGGGTAAGACGGGGTCTCTGGTCAGAGTATCCTCTATTCCCGCAAGACCTGAATGGAATCGGTTTAAGATACTCGTTTGGCAATATAAAACCTCTGTATTGGAGGATTTTCGCCTTTATCAAAAAATTGGACTTGGAGGATTTCATATTGATCGTGGCGCGGGTCGGGAAGAGCTGGTCGCTTTTTCCTTAAAAGAACAATTCCCCTATTATGTGGATCATGCAGCAGATAAGGGGTTTTTGCATTTGAAGGGAATGGATATCGAGGCCGTGACCGGAAAATATGGCTTAACCGCTCGTCCGTATAGCCTCGCCGATCCAGATACCCTAAAACAGATCAAAGGGCATCTTGATCGTAATATAGGGGCCACAAAAAAAGGCCTGGTATTGGCTTATGCCTTCGATGATGAGATTTCTCTTGCGAGTTATGTCACCCCTTGTGACGTAGATAGCCACCCCCTTTCTCTTGATTGGTTCAGGAATTGGCTCCGGAATAAATATCAGACGATCAATTCCCTAAATAAGAGCTGGAATGCGGACTTCAAAAGTTTTGATGAGGTGATGCCAAAGAGTTTTGAGGAAATCCGGAGCAAGGCCCAGAAACCACCTCTTTCTAAATGGAATCTAGCACCCTGGATGGACTTCAGACAATTCATGGACTTTCAATTTGCCTCGGTTCTTTCAGAATTAACTCGTTATGCAAATAGTCTTGATCCAAAGACCCCTGCTGGCTTTGTTGGAGCGCAAGGCCCAGGACCGTGGGGGGGGTTTGATTATGCAAAATTGAGCCGGGCGGTCCAATGGACTGAGGCTTATGACTTTCATGGTTTGAATGAAACCCTAAGATCCTTCTGGAAAGATGAACGCCGGCCTATTATGAAAACCTTTTCATCTACGAAAGATCCTAAACTGGATTCGTGGTTTCTCTGGTATTACATGTTGCATGGCAATCAAGCGGTGATTGCATGGCCAGAGGAATGGTTTCGTTCCGGTGGGGACGAAATTGCCCCGTATATCCTGGCCAATAAGAATACCTTCGAGGAAATCCAGGGAAAAGTGAGCGAGCCTATTGTAAATCCGAAGACCGTGTTCGACCCCGATCCCATCGGGATCTACTATTCTCATCCCAGCCTCCAGGCGGGTTGGGCGATGGACGCAATCGTCCACAGTAGAAACTGGGTTCACCGTAGCGGGTCCATCGACAATAGCAATCAAACAATGGGAATTCTCCGTAATGTTTGGTGCAAGGTTCTGGAAGACCTTGGCTTTCAGTATGATTTTATCAGCTACCTGGACGTCGAAGAAGAAATGGTGAAACTAAACAAAAAGTTCAAGGTAATCATTTTGCCCAAGACCGTGTGTCTATCTGACAAGGAAGCTCTGGCTTTGAAGAAATTTGTTTGTGATGGTGGAATCCTGATAGCTGATTATCTCTGTGGGATCATGGATGAACACGGAAGGGGGCGCGAGAAAGGGATTCTTGATGATTTATTCGGTATTGTCCGAGATGAGACCGCAGGGTACATGAACGGAGTTGGGTTGACTGAAATAGATGGCGAAAAATATCAAAAACCATTCTTGGACCGCTTCTCATATTACGAGGGGGCCTATCGTTATAGGGATATTGTCGTTTTTGAACGTGGTACGAAACATCGGCCTGGTTGCAGAGGAGTTGAGATCAGAAAATTTTTGGGTAAGTTTCATCAGGCGTCAGTATTCATTGAAAACCAGTTTGGCAAAGGAAGAACCTTTTATTTGAATCTAACCCCTTTAGAATATTGGGACCCGGAGAGAAGGTTTTCCAACTACGGAAGAAACTTTAGAAAAATAGTCTCTGATATAATGGACGCAGCCGGACTCTTCCCAAGGATAAACATTTATGAAAATGATCATGTAACCAATATGATAGAACCCTTATACTGGAGAAATGGAAACAAACACTATATCGGCCTAATAAAGAATCCCACGGAGCAGAAAGAACTCTCCAGACTTGGCAAGTTTTCAGAGGTACAAGGTATAACCGGACAGGTAGTTGAAATCAAATTGGAATTTAAAGACCCTATCCGTGGACTTATTAATCTAAGGACAGGCAAGAACTTCGGCCCAGGCCGTATATTTCTTGACAAGCTAAAACCTTGGGAGGGTAATCTGTACGAAGTGCTTTAATGGCCCCGAAAAATCTATCCGGATTGCCCTGATTGACGATTGAGATGAAGATAAAGACATTTTCGATCCAGTTTATTCTTTTCCTTTTAACGACGATAGCTTTAATGCTACCCATTGCCTCTTGGGCCCTGACGCCTGAGCAAGTGGTTGTTATTGCAAATAGTAAGGCGCTGCACAGTATTGACTTGGCCAAATACTACATGAAGGTACGAAATATCCCATTTGACAATCTCATTCAGCTAAAAGCCACCTCGGATGAGATATGCAGCAGGGAAGATTATGATAAGGGGGTTGCGTCTCCCGTAAGGGCCTTTTTAGAAAAGAATGATCCTGCCGGCCACCGGTTCCATTGTCTGGTCACGATGTATGGAGTTCCTCTGAGGGTACTCGCTCCTAAACTGACATCCGAAGAGCAAAAGATGGTATTGGAACTAAAAAAAAGACTTGAGTACATAAGAGATCAAATCAAAAATCAAGAACGGCAACTAAAAGATGAGGAATTGAAATCCTTGAGAGGGGAAGAGACAAAGATTAGAAATGAAATTGATCACTTAAACAAAGCTTTTCAGGGAGCTGCCGTCGATTCCGAATTGGCCCTGGTTAGAGAGGAAAATTATCCACTCGAGGGTTGGCTTCCAAATAAATATTTCCTGGGATACCGTGGTAAAGAGATCAAAGACATGCCTCAAAAGGTCATCCTGGTGAGCCGTTTAGATGGTCCGTCTGAGAAAATCGTACGGAGGATAATTGACGATAGTTTACTAACCGAAAAAGAGGGACTTAAGGGAAAGGCATACTTTGATGCACGATGGCCTGATCCAGAGAACAAAGAGGTGAAGAGCGGTGCATTTTATGACCGGGCAATTCACCGGGCAGGGCGGCTTGTCGAAAAGAGCAAACTCATGCCGGTCATAATCGATTCTCAGGAGAGACTTTTTCAGCCAGGGGAATGTCCGGATGCAGCCCTTTATTGCGGATGGTACAGCTTGGCACATTACGTGGATGCCTTTACCTGGGTAAGGGGCGCAGTAGGGTTTCATATCGCCAGTCAAGAATGTCAAACACTGAGGAGTAAAGGGAGTCAGGTCTGGTGCAAAATGATGCTCGAGAAAGGAGTAGCTGCCACCCTCGGCCCTGTGTCTGAGCCGTATGTCCAGGCATTTCCAGTACCAGATATTTTTTTCGGCCTCTTGGTCGAAGGTCGCCTGACCCTTGCCGAATGTTATGCTCTGTCGAATCCCTTCTGGTCATGGCAAATGGTCCTTGTTGGAGATCCATTGTATCGTCCGTTCATGAAAAGCCGAAACGGTTGACGAGACCCCTAATTCATGAATTTTAAGTTATAAGTTATGAGTTTTGAGTCAATTCAACATTCAAAACTTAGAATTCAAAATTCGCAAAGGATGAGTGTTGAGTTTTGCGTAATTGAGTAGATAAGTGTTGCAGTGCTGCGGTAATGAAGAGAAATCTTGATCACCCTTGGATCACCATAGAAATTGAAAGGCAGGGTCAAAGTAGAGCTCGGAATCGGTAGAGGTTATTTAATGA
>Ga0315282_10018301_pt1 | contig 10026 bp, 9 predicted proteins | sample YL17G07_20_MG_FD_203693 | JGI IMG/M metagenome (GOLD analysis project Ga0315282, IMG submission 203693) | Sediment microbial communities from Yellowstone Lake, YNP, Wyoming, USA - YL17G07_20 | ecosystem: Environmental > Aquatic > Freshwater > Lake > Sediment | place: USA: Wyoming | collected... | reverse complement strand
CCGGCGTGAAGACCGTGACCACCGAGGGCAACCTGATCGCCCTCCGCCTGACCGATGACCGGCGGTTGACCCCGCCGATGGCGCAGAAGCTCCAGCGCGGCCTGCGGCCGGAGGTGCGCATCTGGCTAGCGCTCACCGCGCACGATCGGGTGGTGGTGTCGCGGCGCAAGGCCGACACCGACGCGCTGTTCGCGCGACTGGAGGAGGCGCTGGAGCAACTCGCGCTGCTTCCCCTCGAAGAGGAGGCCCGCCGGCACCGGCGGCGAGAGCAGGTGGTCGCGGGAAGGTCGGCGCCGGCCGTGGGTGATGCGGCAATGAGGAGACGCTGATGCCGAGAGTGGCTGACATAAGCTTCCGGTCCGGCGGGCGGCCCTACCGGTTCGATGTGGGCCGGCTGGACCTCGGACCCGGGGACCGCGTCGTGGCTCGCACCTCGCGGGGCATGGAGCTGGGGATCGTGCGAAGCGCCCCGCGCGACGCCGCCCCCGATGAGATCACCAGCGACCTGAAGCCGGTCGAGCGGAAGGCGACTGAGGATGACCTGAGGCGCGCCGACGAGGTCGCGGCGCGGGAGCGCGACGCCGTGGTCGTGGCCGCGCGCAAGATCCGCGAGCACAACCTGCCGATGAAGCTGATCGCGGCGGAGGCCACGCTCGACGGCGCCAAGATCGTCTTCCACTTCAGTGCTGCGAACCGGGTGGATTTCCGCGCCCTGGTGCGCGACCTGGCGCAGGCCCTGCGCACGCGCATCGAGCTGCACCAGGTCGGCGTGCGGGACGAGGCCAAGCTGCGAGGGGGCCTCGGTCCCTGCGGCAGGCCGCTGTGCTGCGCCACCTTTCTGGGTGACTTCGACCCCGTCGGCATCAAGATGGCGAAGGAGCAAGACCTATCGCTCAACCCGCAGAAGATTTCGGGCACGTGCGGCCGGCTGATGTGCTGCCTGAACTTCGAGTACGCTCACTACCGGGAGGCGAAGCAGTGCCTCCCCAGGGTCGGCGCGCGCATCGAGACCCAGAAGGGCCCGGGCAAGATCCAGGAGATCAACGTGCTGCGTAACCGCGTGGTGGTCTCCCTGGAGGAGGGCGGGCTAATCGAGCTGCCGACCGCCGCGGTCGCCGTGCACAAGCCCAACTGCCCGCACATGTGCGGCCGTGCGAGGGAGACGGAGGCGGAGCCCGACGAGGGGACCGCATCGGAAGGGGATTCCTGAGGCGCTGGGCATCAGGCAACCGCTGTGACCGCGGCGCGGCGGGGCCGCGGGTCCGGGGTGCAAAGCTCCCGGCCCCGTGGCGGAGCGTCACAGCAGTTTGTACATCGGCGCGCCCAGCATCCTTGACACCCGCTCCTCCGCCCCGCTATAGTCCAAGCAGTCCAGTTGGGAAGGGGCGAACAATGCGAGTCCCGTTTCTTGGCGCCATCGCCGTGGCCTCTCTCACCATCGTCGGCTGTAGCCAGCCTGCCCCTGGCCCGCAGACGGCCAAACCCGCGGCCGGCCCTCAGCAGGCCACGCGGCAGCAGGCGCAGATCAACCAGCCCGCCCCGGACTTCTCGGTCACGACCTTCGACGGTAAGACCCTGAAGCTGTCGGATCTCAAGGGCAAGCCCGTGGTCGTGAACTTCTGGGCGTCGTGGTGCCATTACTGCGCGCAGGAAGCGCCCGATCTAGAAACGCTCTACAACCAGTACAGGTCCCAGGGCCTCGAGATGGTCGGCGCGGGCGCTGACCCGAACGACCCTCCCGACGCGCTGAAGCAGAAGGCCAAAGAGCTCAAGCTCACCTACCCCAACGGCCCTGCGCCCGATGCCGCCAGGCTCTACGGCGTGACCGGCTTCCCGACCACGTGCTTTGTCGATCGTGAAGGCGTGCTCGTGTCTCACCTGGTCGGCGCTCGCTCCAAGGCGGAGATCGAGGCCGAGGTGAAGAAGCTCCTTTGACGGGAGAGCACGCCCAGCTCGCTTGGGTCGTCGCTGTCTTCGCGGGGGTGTTATCGTTCGTCTCGCCCTGCATCTTGCCGCTGATCCCGGGCTACCTCTCGATGATCTCCGGCCTCTCTGCCGAGCAGCTCGAGGATGGCCAGCGCGGCCGGCATCTGCTCCGCATCCTCGCGTCGTGCCTGCTCTTCGCGCTCGGCTTCAGCATCGTCTTCGTCCTTCTGGGCGCGTCCGCGGGCGTCGTCGGCCACTGGCTGCGAGGCCGGATGGCGATCCTCAACACCGTCTTCGGCGTGATCGTGATCGTCTTCGGCCTCTTCGTGCTCAACGTGGTCAAGCTGCCCTTCCTCTACCAGGACCGCCGCTTCCGGTTCCAGAGAACCTCGGTGAGCGCGTGGGCCGCGCCCATCATGGGGATCGCGTTCGGCTTCGGGTGGACGCCCTGCGTCGGCCCCTTCCTGGCGACTCTCTACAGCATCGCCGCCAACCTGCCCACCGCACAGGCAACCGCGCTCTTCGGCATCTACAGCCTCACCCTCGGGCTCTGCTTCGTCATCGCCGGGATGCTCTTTGCCTACGCGGTCAAGACCTTCTCGTTCCTTCAGCGCCACTATCGGGTGATAGAGGTGTTCAGCGGCAGCCTGCTCATCATCATCGGCATTCTCCTCGTCACCCAGCAGTGGGGCCGGGCGTCGTCGCTGCTCATGCGGCTCGTCGGATAGCCCACAGCGATCCCTACTCGGCCGCCCCTGCTCTCAGCACGACGTTGTCGATCAGCCGCGTCTTCCCCACGTACGCCGCCACTGCCAGCACCGCCGGTCGCTCGACCCGCCTCACCTGCGCCAGGGTCTCCGTGTCCCGGAGTTCCGCGTACTGCATCGTGACCGTTGGCTCCGACGCGACGATGCGCTCGACCGTCCGCACCAATGTCCCCGCCTCGCGCTCGCCGGCCGCGAATTGCTCTCGCGCCTCGCGCAGCGCACGGGGGATCACGGTCGCCACCTTTTGCTCCTTCGGCGACAGGTACGCGTTTCGCGAGCTCATCGCCAGGCCATCGGCCTCGCGCACTGTCGCCACCGGCACGATCTCCAGCGGGAAGTTCAGGTCGCGCGCCATTCGTTTGATGATCTGAAGCTGCTGGTAATCCTTCTCCCCGAAGTACGCCCTGTCCGCGCCCACGATGTTGAACAGCCGCGCGCACACGGTGGTCACGCCCCGGAAATGGCCGGATCTGTGCGGCGCGCACATCCCCTCTGTCAGCGTCCCCGTCACTTCCACGAAGGTGGCGTCCCCGCGCGGGTACATGGTCTCGACCTCGGGAGCGAAGACCAGCTCCACTCCCACCTCCCCCGCCTTGCGCACGTCCGCGTCCAGGTCACGCGGGTATCTCTCGAGATCCTCGCTCGGCCCGAACTGCGTCGGGTTCACGAAAACGCTGACGACGACACAGCCGCACTCGCTCTTCGCCCGCCGCATCAGCGCCAGGTGGCCCTCGTGCAGCGCCCCCATCGTCGGAACCAGGCCGACGACCTTTCTGGCCGCGCGCGCTGCGGCCACGAACGCCCTCACCTCATCTACCGTCTTCGCGACTCTCGTCGTCTCAGCCAACTCCCGCTCCATCTTCGTTCCGGTGTCTCGGGATTTCCAATCCCGAGACACCGCGGCGCAGCCGCTTCTGATCGGTCTCCCAACTCGGCCCTACGGCATGAACTGCTCGAACCCCTTGAAGTACCCCAGCCAGAACTTCAGCACGTAGGCCCCGATCAGGATCGCAACCAGCAGGTAAAACCCCATGCCCACCGCCACCGCGGTCTGCTTGCCACTCACCTCGGTCTCGGACTCGTAGTAGTCGGCGACCTTGTCGAGCGCGTTCTCGACCGACCCCGCGCGCTCCGCCGCGGCCAGGAGATCGACCGCCATGCGCGGCACTGCGTGGCTCGCGGCCACCACCTCGGTCAGCGTCCGCCCATCCAGAAGCCCTCTCGCCTGCCGCGCCAGGCTCACCTCCATCGCCTTGTTGCCGCTCGCAGCCGCGGCCGCGATCATCGCCTGGTGAACCGGCACTCCCGCAGACGACAGCGTCGCCAGCGCCCTCGCCCACCGCGCCGTCGCCAGCTTCCGCGCCAGCGTCCCGAACCACGGGATGCCCAGCTTCACGCGGTCGACTGCTGCCGAGAAGGCCGAGATGCTCCGGAGCGCGCGCCACCCGTACCATAGAACCGTGATCCCCACGGCCAGCGGCAGCGCGCGCGACATGAGCTCCTGAAGCCAGGCCGCCGTGCCCCCCAGTATGAGTGTCGGCGCCGTCGGTATCAGGATCAGAGCAATCAGCAGGATCTTCGGGTAAAAGGTCTGCCAGCGATAGCTCTGCTCGAGCTGGAAGATGCGGTCGTAGTACGTCGCCAGCCGGTCCGATGTGTGCTCGATCAACCCCGACTGCTCGCCCGCCTCCATGATGGCAATGGTGGTCGGGGTGAATGCCGATGGGTAGCGGCCCAGCACGCTCGACATCGGCCGCCCCCGCACCGCCTCCTCCGACATCTCTCGCGCCGCCTGCTTCAGCGTCGGATTGCCGGTCTGCCCTGCCAGCGTGTGCAGCGCTTCGCTGATGTTCATCCCCGCGCCCAGCAGCGTTTTCAGCGAACTGAAGAAGATCGCCAGCGACTTGCTGTTCACCGGGTAGAGGATGGGCGCGAGGAAGCGGCGAGACAGGTTCGGCCGCTCGCCGCGGCGCGGCCTGGCTGAACGCACCGGCTGAACGGTGACGACGAAGTACCCCTGCGCCTGCAGCGCCCGCGCCGCCGCCTGCGCACTCTCCCCCTCGATCGTGCCCTTCTGCGTCTGCCCCGTGGGCTGCTTCACCTCATAGGCGAACGTCGGCATGGACGCCCTGTTCCTCTCGCAGCCGCGCCGCGATCTGCGCCGCGGTCTCCCCGCTCGGTCCTCGCAGCTCCGGCGCGAGTTCCGCCAGAGGGACCATCACGAACCCCCGCTCCCACATGCGAGGGTGAGGGAGCTCGAAGGCCCCGTCCTTCACCTGTTCGTCATCGACCATCAGCACGTCGATATCGATCTCCCGCGGCCCCCACCGTTCCCGTTCTATTCTCCCCAGTTCACACTCGATGCTCTTCGCGATCTTGAGCAAATCGCGCGCGCTCATCTCCTCCCCCATCTCCACTTCCACCACCATGTTCAGAAACCGCGGCTGCTTCGTCACGCCAACCGGCTCTGTCTCATAGACGCGGGAAAGGCGCAGCAAGTTCGCGCCCGGCGTCGCCCGCAGGCGCGCGATCGCGTCTCGGAGATGCTGCAGCCGGTCTCCGACGTTCGACCCCAAAGCCAGGTACGCGCACCGACCCACGTCTCATCCGTTCCGCGGAATTGTCATCCCGAGGGCAGCGCTCTTCGCTCGCGAAGAGCACAACCGTGGGGATCTCGCCGCTGTGTGGCGCGGGGATCCGCCCGCGGTCTGGCGGATGCCCGCCCCATTGCGTTTCCCGTTGGGCAGGAGCCTGCTCCTGCCACTGCCGCGTTTGGTCGCTTCGTCAGCGCCCAGCCAGGCCCCCCTACCGCTGATGCGCCCACTTATGCTCGCTCCCCAAGCCTCCTTCCGTTGGGCAGGAGCTTGCTCCTGCCACTGCCGCGTTTGGTCGCTTCGTCAGCCGCCCAGCCAGGCCCCCCTACCGCTGATGCGCCCACTTATGCTCGCTCCCCACCGGCGGCTCGTGCTTCACCCGCACCACCGCGTCCGCCACCCGCGCCACCTGCGCCATCTCCTTCACGTCGTGCACGCGCACGATGTCCGCACCCGCGGCAATGGCAAGCGCCACCGTCGCCGCCGTTCCCATTGCGCGTTCATGTGCCGGCGCGTCGCCCAGCAGCTTCCCGATGGTGGACTTCCGCGACGTGCCGATCATCACCGCGCAGCCCAGACAGCGGAACTCCCGCAGCCGCCGCAGCAGCTCGAGGTTGTGCTCCACCGTCTTGCCGAATCCGAAGCCCGGGTCCACCATGATCTGGTCCCGCGTCAGTCCGGCCGCCTCGGCGCGCGCGATCCCTTCCTCGAGATAGTCGCCGATCTCGCCGATCACGTCGTCGTACTTCGGGTCCTGCTGCATCTCCCGCGGGGTCCCCCGGATGTGCATCACGATCGCGGCCGCCCCGGCATCCGCCGCGACCCGCGCCATGTTCTCGTCGAAGTGCAGGCCGCTGATGTCGTTGACGATCACCGCGCCCTTTGCCAGTGCTTCCTCCGCCACCGCGCACTTGTACGTATCGACCGAGATCGGAACCTCCACCTCCCTCGTCAGCCCCTCGATCACCGGCAGTACCCGCGCCAGTTCGTCGTCGAGGCTTACCGGCTCCGCCTCCGGCCGGGTGGATTCGCCCCCGACATCGAGCATGTCGGCGCCGTCCCCCGCCATCTGCTTGCCCTGCGCTATTGCCGCCGCGACGTTATCGCCAAGTCCGTCCCCGGAGAACGAGTCCGGCGTCACATTGATGATCCCCATCACCAGCGTCTTCTCGCCCAGCGCCAGCTCTCGCCCTCGGCACCGCAGCACGCGCTCCGTCGGCGCGAGAAATCCCGCCATCGCCGCACGCATCCGGGCACCGGCATCGCCCCCGAGCTGCTCCGCGATCGCGGTCAGCTTCTTCATCGCCGCCATCACCACCACGTCGGCTCGATTCGGGTCTTGCCGTCCCGCGGGCCGCGCCATGACGGCCAGGCCACCCACCTCCGCGGTCGCCTTCCTCAGCGCCTGCGCCTCAGCTAGCTTCAGCGGCCCGACCAGCATCGCCCGCGCCATTCCCTGCGCCACGATCGCGCGCACCGCCTCCGCATCCGCCCCCCGCGCGTACAGCTCCGCCACCACCTCGTCGGCAGCGACTGAATCCAGCACCCGCGCCCTCAACGTGCCTTCCGCTCTCACGCACTCACCTTCCGCATCATTGTCATTCTGAGCGAGGCGAAGAATTTCGCCGTTCCCGCCGCAGGCGGCCATCCATGTTCATCTGCGTTCATCTGCGGTTCGAGCTACCGTTTCGTTGCTTCGGTACTTCACTGCCGAAGCCCCTCCACTGGGCCCACCAGCGTCCTCCCCCTCTTCCTCCCCGTCCCGTACCCCCACGCCCACCACCTGGGCGGGCGGAACTTGATCGTCACCGCGCCATCCCGATCCGTGCGCATCACCTGCGCGCCCACCCTCTTCAGCTCATCCAGCATCTCCTGCGACGGGTGATCGTACTCGTTGTGCGCGCCCACGCTGATCACCGCCAACTGCGGCCGCACCGCGTCGAGGAACTGCGGGATCGCCGCCCCCCGCGATCCATGATGCGGCACTTTCAGCACCGTGGTGCGCACTCTCTCCCCCAGCCGCGCCATCCGCAGCGCACCCGTCCTCTCGATGTCGGCCGCGAACAGCATACTTAGCGATCCGTCGGTCAGCCGCAGCACCACCGAGTTGTTGTTGACCTCTGAATCGGTGCCCCTCAGCCGAGGGTCCGGTGGGTTCAGCACTTCCACGTGGATGCCATCGCCCAGGTTGATCTGCTGCCCCTCCGTCGCCCGTCTGGTCTGGATCTTGCGCCTGCGGATCTCCTGCCGGAGCCGATCGTACAGCTCGCTGTGGTAGTCCAACTCCGGGTCGAGCACCATCTTCACCGGCACCGCGTCGATCACCGCCGCCAGACCGCCAACGTGGTCCTCGTGCGGGTGCGTGATGACCAGCACATCGATCCTCTTCACCCCCCGCGCCAGCAGCGCGGGCACCACCACTTCCTTGCCGACGTCGTACCCGCTCGTTTGCTGCCCCCGCTGTCCGCCCCCATCTATCAGTATCGTCCGCCCGCTCGGCGCCTGCACCAGGATACTATCCCCCTGCCCGACATCCAGCACCGTGACCAGCAGCCCACCCGATACCGCCCCCCACGCCGACCACCAGACCGCAACCACCGCGGCAAGGAGGATGAGCAGCAGTAACCGTTCGCGCCGAATGTTCATGCCATCACCCAGTAGCCTACCCCTGCGGCTGTTTCGCAGGGGTGGGGCCGTTCTACTCGACCACGCACCAAACCGTCGCCGTCTTCAGTAGCCTACCCCTGCGGCTGTTTCGCAGGGGTAGGCCCGTTCCTGATCCGTAGGGCAGGAGCTTGCCTCCTGCCAGTGTCACGTTCCCGGGGTGGGCATCCTCCGCTCGCCCCTCCTCCCCAACCACCACCCCGCCCACACTAACCCCGCATACCACGCCATTATAGCAGTCCAGCTCGGCCGTGCCACCTGAGGCGAGAGCCACGGGACTGCCGCGAACTCGCTGCTCACCCAGATCATCCCGCGTGTCGAGACACCCGTCACCCAGCCCGGCACGAACGCCAGCCACCACGCGATCGGCCCCAGCGCGCACGTCGTCATGCCGCCTGCCAAGACGATCCCTGCCAGCGGCACCGCCAAGAGGTTTGCCCCCAGCCCGCCGATCGGCGCCTGCCCGTAGTGCCAGGCGAGAATCGGGAAGGTAGCGAGCTGGGCCGCAGTAGTACCAGCGATGCAGAACCCCAGCCAACGCGGGACCCCTGGCAGGAGCCGCTCCAGCTTCGGCGTCAGGTAGATCAACGACCACACCGCCGCGAACGAGAGCTGGAACCCTGGCTCGAGGAGCGACTTCGGCTGTGCTGCCAGGATGATGATCGCCGCCGCTGCGAGCAGCGTGTAGTGGTCCACGTTCAGCCCATGGTCGCGGGCAATCGCCGGCACGCGCCGCAGCACGAACGCCAGGCCCACGCACACCCCCATGATCGCCGCTCGCACGACCGCCTGCCCGCCCTCGGTCAGCGCCGCGTAGTAGATGACCGCCGCGATCGCGGTCAGTGCTGCGATCGCGCTGGGCCACTGCCGCACGCGGCCCCGCCCCGACAGCGGCTGCGCCATCTGTCGCTCGACCCTCAGCCGCCGCCAGCCTGCGCCCAGCGCCCCGGGCAGGAAGACGAAGCCGAACACCATCGAGACCATCGAGCCGGAGACGACCAGGAGGTGGATGGTCCCCGCCTTCCGGAACGCGTCTGAGATCTCGGCCGGGAGCGGGGCGGCGTGCACGCCGAAGATCACGCTGGCAGCCACGGTGGCCGTCATCTCGCTGAACGGTCCCGGCACGTGCTGCGCCAGCACGCGCAGCGCGCCCCGCTGCGCCGCGTATGCGTGCGCCGTCACCGCCGACATCTCTCCCTTTCCCAGGGGCTGCGCCAGTTCCTCCCCGCCCACGTCCAGCACCGCGCTCACGCCCAGCGGAGACAGCCGCGCCGCCTCGGACCGCCCTCCCGGGTTCCTCTGCCCGCGCAGCGGCCTCAACCGCCCCGTGAACCGCCACCGCTGCCCGCGCTCCGCTGGCCGCGATGACGTGAGCCTCACGTAGGCCCGCCCGCTCGCGCGGTCCAGGCGGTCCCCTTCCTCGTGGCCTTCGACAGCCAGCACCAGCCGCCACGTGCCATCCGAGTAGCGCGGCACATCGGCCACCGTTCCGACCAGCGTCTGACCCCCCTCCGGCAGCCTGGACACGTCCACGCCGGGGTGTGTCTCACCTGCCAGATATGAGCCCGCGCCTGCCAACGCTGCCAGTCCCAGGAGCGCCGAGCCGCCACACGGGGGACTTCGGCGCCATGCCCATGCCCCCACTACACCTGCCAGACACACCCCCAGCGGCCACAGCGCAGCGGCCCCGAAGGCAGCGCCCAGCGCAATCCCCCCGGTAAAGGCTATCGCGACACAGACCAGCGGCCTCTCAGCAAGCCCTCTCATTTCCGCCTACAGAAGCTTCCATCAGGTGGGTCCAGGTCCTTCTGAGGAAAGACAGGCTACATTGTCACAAGAGGTCAAAATACTTTCTGACCTATCTTGACTTTTAGCCAAAAGGTAGCATAATGCGCTGTGAGACCATATGACCCAATAGGACGTCGGACAGATGCCGAAGCGCAAAGCCGAAGCTGCAACTGAGGACATGGTGAGACTGGATGAGGCCGCGGGCATCCTGGGCGTGAGTCGCTCCACGCTCCAGCGCATGCTCAAGCAGGGCAACGTGCGCGGCTTCAAGGTGGGTCGGCAGTGGC
>Ga0315282_10018300_pt1 | contig 10026 bp, 7 predicted proteins | sample YL17G07_20_MG_FD_203693 | JGI IMG/M metagenome (GOLD analysis project Ga0315282, IMG submission 203693) | Sediment microbial communities from Yellowstone Lake, YNP, Wyoming, USA - YL17G07_20 | ecosystem: Environmental > Aquatic > Freshwater > Lake > Sediment | place: USA: Wyoming | collected... | reverse complement strand
ATTGAAATGTTCTATAATCGTCAGAGGAGGCATTCAGCCCTGGGGTACCGTTCACCGGTATCATTTGAGCTGGAGGCTATGGCAGCCTAACTTAACTGAGTGTCTGGAAAATTGGGGGAAGATCAGTTTTCATATCCACATTGCGCACAATGGTACAATTTGTGATTTGTCAACCAAGCTTTTTCATGATCGCAACGAGGACAGCGAAACCCATCAGGCCATCGCAATTGGAATACATACTTGAGGCAAGCTTCCTCAGAAGCGAACCGTCTCTCAAAATCCATCAATGTTCGTGGGTAGTCTTCCATACCCACATATACTATATATTGACATTACTTGAGTCAAGCGGATAGCCCTTTAATATAATTAAAAAAGGAGATAGAGAGCTTGAGAGAGGAGCTTTCGAAGTATAAGAAAAATGAATCAGTTTAAACTTCATAAGATCCCCTATCATCTTATAATCATCTTCTTTATTCTGGCGGTAGGAATCGGAGTCGCCGGATACCTTTACTACCAGAACCAAAAAGAATACATCAAAAAGGATAAACAGGAAGACCTCGCTGCCATCGCTGACCTGAAGGTCAGTCAGATTGTCAACTGGCGACAGGAACGCATGGGAGATGCAAAGAATATTTTTGATAACAAATTAATTATTCCCCATATCCAGCAGTTTCTCAAAGGATCGAAATCATCAGTATATAAACAAGATATTTTAAATTGGCTGGAAAGCATACAAAAATACTATTTATATAAAAATGTCATTCTCTTAGATACTCATGGCAATATCCTTTTAAAAGTTATTGACAGGCAGGAAGTAATCGGGCCTGATGCAAAAAGATTAGCCGAGGAAGCAATGCGTACAAAAAGAGTAATTTTCTCCGACCTCTATCGCAGTAAAGTCACGAACCTTATACGGCTCACTCTTGCAGTCCCACTGCTCGTTTCAAAAGGCTCTGAAACTGTTCCTATAGGAGCTATCTTGTTACGGATTGATCCATATCAGTTTCTTTACCCACTCATCCAATCATGGCCCACTCCGAGTGACACATCTGAGACGGTATTATTCCGTCGCGAAGGTGATGAAGTGGTGTTTCTGAATGAACTCCGCAATAAGAAAGGGACCGCCCTGACTCTTCGATTTCCGATAAGTGAAAAGGAACTACCGGCAGCAATGGCAGCACGAGGGGATAGAGGAGTTGTTGAAGGTATTGACTATCGAGGGATACCAGTGCTTGCAGTGTTGAAAGCTATTCCTGATTCGCCATGGTTTCTTGTGTCAAAAATTGACCAGAGCGAAGTATATGCACCTGTTCGTGAATACACAGGGATTTCGGTATTAATCGTGACTGTTTTGATCATAGCATCAGGAGCAGTTCTTGGTTTCATCTGGCGTCACCAGCGTGCATATTTTTACCGCAAACAATATGAGACCGAGCTTGAACGTCAGATGCTTTTACAGCGATATGAATACCTCACAATGCATGCCAATGATATCATCCTGCTCATAGACAGAGAAGGAAGGATTGTCGATGCAAATGAAAAAGCAGTTATTGCCTATGGATATACCAGAGATGAATTGCTTCAGTTAAACCTGAGAGATTTACGATCACCTGAGACCAAAGCAATCCTTGATGCACAGTTAAAGCAGGTTGAAGAGTCTAATGGGTTTGTGTTTGAGACTGTACATCAACGGAAGGATGGAACGACTTTTCCTGTTGAAAACAGCGCACGAGTTATTGAAGTCGAGGGGAGAACGCTCTATCTGAACATTATTCGTGATATCACCGAGCGCAAAAAGGCTGAAGAAGAAATCCGCAAACTTAATGAAGAACTTGAACAGCGTGTTATCGAACGTACTTCACAGCTTGAAGCCGCCAACAAGGAACTGGAATCCTTCAGCTACTCCGTCTCCCATGATCTTCGGACACCGCTCCGCGCAATTGACGGTTTCTCTGGTTTAGTGTTAGAAGAGTACTACGATAAACTTGATGCTGAGGGGAAACGGCTCCTGAATATCATCCGGGACAATACACAGAATATGGGGCAACTTATTGACGACCTTCTCGCCTTCTCCCGTGTAGGCCGCCAGCAGATAATAAAATCTCCTATAGACATAGGCAAACTCGCAAAAGGAGTTTTTGAGGAACTGAAAACCATAGACCCCGCGCGAATGCTGCAATTGAACATAAAAGAGCTTCCCACAGCTCTTGGCGATCAGCCGATGATCCGCCAGGTCCTTGTCAATCTCCTGTCCAATGCGATAAAATTCACACGACCAAGAGAACCGTCAATCATCGAGGTTGGCGGATGGAGCAAGGAAAATGAAAACATCTACTATGTCAAGGACAACGGTGTCGGGTTTGATATAAAATATGTAAATAAATTATTCGGGGTTTTCCAACGACTCCATACACGGAGTGAATTTGAAGGAACAGGTGTTGGTCTTGCAATCGTCCAGCGAATCATTCACCGACACGGCGGGCGTGTATGGGCAGAGGGAGAAGTAGATAAAGGAGCAACGTTTTATTTCACACTATAAAAGCAGTAAGCAGAAGGCAGTAAGCAGAAAGGCAGGAAACAGAAATTAGAAGGCAGAAAGCAGGAAAATGCAAGGATATAGAGATTTGAAAGTTTATCAGTTGGCTTACAAATTGGCGATGGAGATTTTCAATGAGTCAAAGGCATTTCCAAAAGAAGAGCGTTACTCGCTGACCGATCAAATTCGTCGATCATCACGTAGTGTTGCTGCGAATATTGCAGAAGGATTCCGTAAACGACGGTATCCGAATATGTTCATTAGCAAGTTAGCTGATGCTGACGCAGAAGCAGCAGAAACACAAGTCTGGCTTGACTTCTCGCTTGATTGTAATTATATATCTCAAAAAATGCATGAAGAATTGATCAAAAGTTACGAAGAAGTTGGTAAAATGCTTGGTAGCATGATTGTTAAACCAGAGAAATTTAGAATAAAGTGAGTAAGATGCAGAAGGAGAATTCTACTGCTTACTGCCTTCTGCATTCTGCCTACTATCAAAGAAGGGGGATGATATGGTTACGGTAAATGATATTGAAATCCTTTTGGTTGAGGACAATCCAGATGATGTTGAACTCACACTCAGGGCTTTAAAGAAAAACAATCTTGCTAACAGCGTTCATGTGGTGAAGGACGGGGCTGAAGCATTGGAGTTCATTTTTGGCACCGGAGCTTACGCAGAACGTGATATCAATAAAACGCCAAAAGTGATACTCCTTGATCTGAAGCTTCCCAAGGTGAACGGTTTGGAGGTTCTCCGGAAGATAAAGTCTGATGAGCGGACAAAAGTAATCCCTGTTGTTGTTTTAACTTCTTCGCAGGAAGAGCGGGATATCGTGGAAAGTTACAAATTAGGTGTCAATAGCTACATCACCAAGCCAGTTGATTTTGACAAGTTCATTAAAACAGTCGCAGATATGGGATTCTACTGGCTGCTGGTGAACAAACCACCACGTTGATAAAACAGTAAATAGAAATTAGTATGTAGTAATTATAGATAACGACAGAAGTCTTAGCAGTTTGTCATTATCTGGCTTGACAGGACAATCCAGTGTTTCCTGGATTCCCCGATCAAGTCGGGGAATGACGTTATTGTTGTAATTTATGACGTTGTGTTTAGTAAAAAAATAAAAATGAATAAAAATAAGAATTATAGAGGTTTTAGAGATCTAAAGGTTTATCAACCTTATGATTAATCAACCTGACAAATTCTATTTTTAATCTACTACTTACTACGTACTACCTACTACATACTAAGAAAAGGGAGGAATTGTGGAAAAAGAACTTCATATATTAATCCTTGAAGATGTTGTAACCGATGCTGAGCTGATAGAGCGTGAACTGCAAAAAGGAGGGATAAAATTCACCTCTAAGCGTGTTGAGACAGAAGAAGCCTTTCTTAGTGAACTCAAAAACTTTAAACCTGACCTCATCCTTGCTGACTATAAGCTCCCGCAGTTTGACGGTCTTTCTGCTCTATCAATTGTAAAGGAGCAGTGTCCTGATGTGCCCTTCATCCTCATTTCTGGAACACTCGGCGAGGAGGAGGCAGTTGAAGCCCTTAAGGCTGGTGCAACAGACTATATTCTTAAGCAGAAACTCTTGCGGCTTGTGCCAGCAGTAAAGAGGGCATTGCGAGAATTTGAAGTTCGGCGGGAACGCAAGATAGCAAGGGAAAATTTAAAGGAGTCGGAAACCTTATACCGGACCATCTTTGAGACTACTGGCACCGCAACCATAATTGTCGAAGAAGACATGACAATATTTCTAACAAACACGGAGGGTGAAAAATTATCTGGATATTCAAAAGGAGAAATACAAGGTAAGAAAAGATGGACAGAGTTCGTAGTTAAAGAAGAATTAGACAGATTGAAAGAATACCACCTTCTGAGAAGAGTCGATCCAGCCACTGCACCAATGACTTATGAAACACGGATAGAAGATAGGCAGGGTAATATAAAAGATGTAATTGTAACCATTTCCGTGATTCCGGGAACAAGAAGAAGTGTAGCTTCTATTTTAGATATCACCGAGCGCAGGAAGGCTGAGGCGGAACTGAAGGAATCTGAAAACAAGTTTAAAGACTTTGCGGAAAAATCACTTGTCGGGATTTACCTCATACAGGATAGATTGTTTAGATATATCAATCCTGTGGCAGCTAAGATATTTGACTACACAGTTGAGGAAATAATAGACAAGAAAGGTCCCGAAGATTTGACTGCGCCAGAAGATTGGCCAGTGTTAGAGGAGAGCCTAAGGGAACGTATCTCCGGAGAGATCAAAGAAGCTCATTATAACTTCAGAGGGATAAAAAAGAATAAAGACATTATTTATTTGGAAAGTCATGGAACCCAAACAATGTATAAGGGTAGCCCAGGGGTTATTGGAAGTTTAATGGATATCACCGAGCGCAGGAAGGCAGAAGAAGCGCTGCGGGAGGAAAAGGAGTTCTCAGATAGTCTCATCACTTTGATGCAAGATGGTTTCTCCGTACTCGATAGTCACGGTGTCCATATTAATGTCAATCCTGCTTTGTGCCAGATGACCAGCTTTTCAAGAGAGGAGATCATCGGAACTGGGCCACCGCACCCCTATTGGCCGCCGGAGGCGTACGAAGAGATCAATAGTACCTTCCAGAAGACCTTGCGGGGCGAATTAGGTAGCTTTGAATTGACTTTCATGCGGAAAAACGGTGAGCGGTTTCCATCGATCGTCAGCCCCTCCCATATAAAGGACAAGCAAGGCAATATAATTAATTACTTTGCGACTTTTAAAGACATCACCGAGCGCAAGAAGGCCGAGGAGGCACTGCTTAAGTCTGAGAAAAATTATAAAAACCTTGTAGATAACGCCTTGATTGGAACATATAAAACCAACTTTAAAGGTGACATTCTATATGTAAATGATGCTCTTGCAAAGATATTAGAATTCCAGTCAAAAGAAGAAATGATGGTTGAAAGTGTTCTGATGAGATACAAAAATCCTAAGGATAGGAATATTTTGATTGAAAATCTCAAGAAAAAGGGCCGGGTTGAGAGTTTCGAGACTGAACTGCTCACGAAGACAAAGAAAGTTAAGAATGTACTTTTAAGTGCGACTCTCGATGAGGACGTTATATCTGGAATGATTATAGACATCACCGAGCGCAAGTGTGCGGAAGAAGAAATCAAAAAGAGGGTAAGGGAGCTTGAGGAATTTTACCGGATGGCTGTTGGCAGGGAGACGAAGATGATAGAACTGAAAGAGGAAATAGAGAAGCTTAAGGAAGATTTGATAAAATATAAAAAATAGGATTCAAATAAAAACTTATTTTTTGTTATTGACCCGAAAATACGATTTATTTAACCGTCATTCCGCACTTGATGCGGAATCCAGTACTTTAGTTTCCTGGATACCCGCTTTTGCGGGTATGACAGATGGGCAGTTATAAAAAATGAAGGATTCGAGGAGTAAAAAGATAGAGGAGGTGAAATGCTGGGAGGTTTTTGCCTGCAACGAGAAGGAATGCCCGGCATATAAGTCAAAGAACCTCAGGTGCTGGCTCTTTTCAGGAACTCATTGCAGGGATGAGATTCAAGGGAAGTTCTTAGAGAAGGCGGAGTTGTGTCTTACCTGTGAGGTTTTTGATGCGAATATGGATGTAACTGCAATGAAGGATACTGTCAAGGTTGTTAACAGACAATTCAAGGAATTCAGAGGGATTGTTGACGATAGAGACAGGGAAATGGAAAACATGAGTATGGAGTTGGCTCTTGGTCTGTCTGAAGTCTTTGAGGTGTTAAAAAAGATCTCTTCAGGAGACCCGGAAGTAAAGATACCTGAAATGTCTGAAATTGAATTGATTACTAAATTACAACATATGGTTAATATGACTGCTGAAAACATTGGAGAAATCGTTGATCAATCTCATGAGTTTGCTATAGGACTTGCAGAGCACTTTGACGTATTGCACAGAGTCTCAATGGGTGATCTGAATGCGAAGGTAACTGGAAGTTCTCAGATAGAACTCCTGGAATCACTGAAGAACGTAACAAACGAGATGATTGAAAGTATATCCAGAGAGATTACTGAACGAAGGAAGGCAGAGGCATCGCTGCACGCGAGCGAGGAAAAATATCTTGACCTTTATCAGAATGCCCCTGATGGGTATCATTCCTTAGGACCTGATGGAACGATCCTCGAAGTGAATGATACGTGGCTCAGTATGTTTGGCTGCGAAAGAGATGAGGTTGTAGGAAAGAAGAAGCTAACAGACCTTCTCACAGATGATGGCGTAAAAATATTCCAGGAAACCTTTTCTCAATTAAAGAGTAAAGGCTCAATGGAAAATATTGAGTATGAGTTTAAAAGAAAAGATGGCACATTCATCCCCATTGTGATAAATGCCACAGCTATCTATGACGAAAATGGGAATTTTTTACAAACAAGGTCTATCGTCAGGAACAATAGTGAGAGGAAAGCCTATGAAAAGATGCTCTTGCACGCAGCACAGGAATGGAGGACAACATTTGACTCTATGCCATATGGTGTTATGCTCCTCGACCGTGAATTTAATATCATAAGGGCAAATCTCTATGTTTCCAGGCTCATAGGGATTCCAATAGAAGATATGGTAATGAAAAAATGTTATGAACTCATGCATGGTACAGATAGACCAATAGAACAATGTTCACTATTAAGACCAGAAGACCTTACGAACTCAGTACCCTTCGAATATTATGAACCGAGACTCAACAGACATTTTATGGCATATTCAACGCCTATTCATGCTGATGGTGGTCCTATTCAATCCTATGTGCATGCACTCGTTGACATCACAGAGATTAAGAATAAGGAAAAAGAACTGATGACAAGCCGCGATGGATTTTTTAATATGCTCAAGGATGTTGATTTTTATTACGCAGAACTAAAAGAACTCTACCATAGTCTTATCAATGCATTTGCCAATGCAATAGACGCAAAGAGTAAATGGACAAAAGGTCATTCGGAGAGGGTAACAGATTATGCGGTAGCTATAGCTAAAAAGATGGGGCTATCGGAAAAGGATATAGAGACCCTCAGGATAGCAGCCCTCCTTCATGACATAGGAAAGATAGGAACGTATGATGTAATCCTCGATAAACCTGGAAGACTCAATACTGAGGAATTTGATCTTGTTAAGATGCATCCGGTAAAGGGCGAAGAGATCCTGAAACCTATTAAGCAGTTGCAAGGCGTCCTTCCAGTAATCAGGTCACACCATGAAAGGATAGATGGGAAGGGCTATCCTGAAGGACTTAAAGGTGAGGAGATACCCTTGCTGGCAAGGATAATTTGTGTTGCCGACTCGTTTGACTCTATGACATCTGATCGTCCTTATAGACCTGCACCATCCAGAGAATATGCTATGTCAGAATTAAAAAAGTACAGCGGCATACAGTTTGACCCGCAGGCGGTCGAGGCATTCCTCAGAATCCTCTAAGCTGATCATAAAATAACCCAAATCCAGCAATAAGAATTGTCATTGCGACCCCGAACTTGTTTCGGAATCCCGAACTCGATTCGAGATGCTGGTTCAGCATGACAACGAACGACATTTTCGGGAGAATGACGTCATTCCCGTGTAAACGGGAATCCAGAAGTTTTACTTGCATCATGGCCCCTGGATTCCGCATCAAGTGCGGAATGACGAAAACTAACTAAAGAACTTAAACAACTTAAACAACTCTTAAGATCTTTAGAGATTAAAAGCATATATTCAGCAATACCTATCCAGAAGCATAAGCAGATCCTTTATGTTATCTATTATATAATCAGCATCCAAGAGATAATGTCTTTCTCTATAGCCGTAAGTAACAGCAACTGTTTTTATCCCTGCCTTTTTACCTGCTTCTATGTCGTAGTTGCTGTCGCCTACTATTATGGATTCATGAGGGTCAATACCGAGCTTTGTAAAAACATGAATAACCGGGATGGCAGAAGGCTTCCTTTCAGAAGTAGTATCGCTTCCGATAACGAGATTGAAGTATTTGAGGAGGCCCAGTTTATCTAAGAGCTTCATAGACAGATATTCCTTTTTATTGGATATTACCGCCTTTTTATAACCATTGAGCTTTTCGAGCGTTTCTCTGACATATGGATATACACTGGAATAATCTATGAGGTGTTCGGAGTAATAAGCAAGAAACCTTTTGATTACGTCGTCCCTCTTTTGAGATTTGTGATCGCCGAGTACTTTCTCAATGAGCCTTGTAATACCTTCTCCGACCATCTTTATTGTATCTTCAACAGTGAGGTCTTTGAGTCCGTACGGTTTTATTGCGTAGTTCAGGGCATTTGTGATGTCTTTGCTTGTGTCAACGAGTGTGCCATCGAGGTCAAATATGATAAGCTTAATCGGCATAAAAAATTATACCACACAAAAATCTAATCTTTATTATTAGTAAACCAAAGGGCAGATATAGTGTTTTCGCTCATTCTCGGCTCGACAGAAGGCGAGCCTCCGAGGAAAATTCTGTCAAAGACAGAATTTAAAGCCGCTCAAATACTATATCTGCTCTGTTTATAAACTTTTGTGAAGTAAGAGGTCTCAGTGAGATTTACAAACGAATGATAGAGATGCTATGTTTAAATAAAAGGAGCGTATTATGAAAATACAATTTGTTTGGATTTTGATTACAGTCATGATATTTACTTTTTGTTTAGTAACCTTTAATTTTACTGCACCTGTATCTTTTGCCTTTGAAAAACCACTTAAGACAGAAAAGGCAAAAGTTGATGATGTAACAGGGAGCTTTACCCTGATACTCTACGGAGGCAGATTCTCAGATGACTTAGAAACTATTGCGATTCTTGATTGCGAGGGAGATCAATATACCTTTGAGCCTTATGCACCTGAATTTGATTACAGAATCAAAAAAAGGGTGCAGGCTAAAGACGCAATACGAGAAGCGGAAAAGTTTGTCAGTTTTCACAACTCCTTCTGGCACTCTCAACTGAGCAAGCTTATTGATAATAAAGGGAATATTATCGGCTATGAATTGAGGCCGCTCTATCTCCCTTTTTTGTATGGTATCAATGATGTCATGGATGTTTATTACTGGCTTAAAGAAGGTAATAAAGTGAAAGTCACGATAAGACTCACCCCATCAATTGAAAGGTTACGGGTTACCGGAGGTGATGATGGACCTTCAGGTGGGAAGTAAACATCTTGAGGAAAAAATACTAAAGGGCTATTCCATTTCAAAGAAAGATGCTTTCGCTATTTCTGAAATCTCAGGATCTGATATTTTTAACCTCTTTGCATCAGCAAATAAAATAAGGAACCATTTCAGAGGAAACAAAGTAGACTTATGCTCAATTGTTAATGCAAAATCAGGTGCCTGTTCTGAGGACTGCTCCTTTTGTGCCCAGTCCTCAAAAAGTAAGGCCAAAATAGAGGTTTATCCACTTCTCGATGAAGAAACAGTTCTCCAAAAGGCAATAGAGGCAAAAATATCTGGTGCAAAAAGGTT
>Ga0315282_10018299_pt1 | contig 10027 bp, 6 predicted proteins | sample YL17G07_20_MG_FD_203693 | JGI IMG/M metagenome (GOLD analysis project Ga0315282, IMG submission 203693) | Sediment microbial communities from Yellowstone Lake, YNP, Wyoming, USA - YL17G07_20 | ecosystem: Environmental > Aquatic > Freshwater > Lake > Sediment | place: USA: Wyoming | collected... | reverse complement strand
TGCCTGCTTCAGCCAATAACTTTTTATCATGCACTTGCATCATCGATTCATAAGGCATGAGATGCGTCGGACAATAGCGCTCGATCAAATCTTTGTACTTGGAAAACAGAAAAATCTCTTCGAACGTTGGAAAAAGCAGGTCGTATTTTACGGTTTTTAACTCCTGCAAAATCGAAATGAGATAAGCCTCCGGTTTTTCAGTCATAGGGGGAGACAGATGGACTCTGGACGCAAATCTAGATGCTTTTCCCGGCGAAATGCGCGAGCAATCGGAAGCCGTGACTTCGCATCCATGTTCTCCAAAAGAACGAATTGCCCAAAGTGCATGAGGTGTTCTTGATGATGTGACTAAGATGCGCATTAGGTATATTCCTTGTTTTATGCGGCCTTAAACCATTGAGAAATCGGCGAAGCAAGGTCGTTGGCGGACTTGTTCCGGGGGTGCAAACCAGCCGGTGTTATACGGTGAATAATAGAGTCCGGAAAGCGTTTTTGTTATTGTCAAGGAATCGTACAATTTCAGATATGGGTCGGTTTCAAAATGAGCGCACCATAAGTAATGATACTTTCTCGTCCGTCTTACATCGTTTGCAGCCTGCTTGATCATATCGAACAATAGATCTTCAGATCCTTTTAGGCATGCGATATGTTTAATGTACATAGTAATTTGCGGCTCTTTTTCCTTTGGGGGAGGAGGCGAAGGCAGCACAAAATGAATTGCCTTGGCCAACATCAACGCCGCTTTGATCTTGGGTGAGAATTCGTAAAGAATCGGCTTTCGCACTAAAGATGAATCCCATAAACCAAGCAGCGCGATAATCTTTCCATCTCTTTCAACCAGGCGGATATCTTGATAATCGTATCCGGGCGTAAATCGCAGCATTTCGTCCCAGCGCTCTTCATTTAATGCAGGGGCAAAGTTGTACTGCTCATAATGCTCTCGAAGAAAATCAATGATGGCCTTTTTATCTTTGAACTCGGCCGGTCGCCATTGAGGAGCAGGCTTGATTCTGTACGGTCGGTACATGGAAATCTGCACCAAATGGAAATCACCAGCCGGAATACCCTTCACGACGTCTTTCTCACCCTGCATAAAACCTTTTCGGGCTTTGGCATTGCCTCTTATTATGTAGCCAAGGACTGCATCAAACGACCGCTGTCCGAACATCCCATGAAGCAAAAGCCCGGTCTTTCGGATGATGCCTTTGCGCCGAATATCGGGATCTGCGCGCGCATCGGCAGGCTGTGCGATGACAATTTCTTTGCCTTCAAACAGAACAGTTCGCGCAGCCGTCATGAAAACAGCTTTTATTTTATTATTGTCTTCCTCATCAACGGCAACTGACGCGACCCATCCGGACAATCGTAAGCGTTCGGATTCTCTAATATCCACTTCCGCTAAATTCGGGCCGAAAAGATTATAAAAGGCAAAGTAATCCGGGGACCTGTCAATTGAAACGAGAATTTCGCTTTCCATCGGGCATCGAAGTGATAATTCGATGAGCTGTTGATTGTCTTCCGGCTGTACGAGGCGATATTGCATATCTGGTTATTATTCGACGTACATCTGTTCTATTTTGTCCGCGAAATACTTGTTCACTATCTTGCGTTTGACCTTTAGGGTCGGCGTGAGCATATTATTTTCCTGCGTGAATTGGACTTCTGAAAGCACAAATTTCTTTATCGTTTCATACTTGGCCAATTGGCTGTTGACTCGATCAATGCATTCCTGAACCAAAGCCACGACCCTCTGGTCGTTCGCCATAGCTGTGTTGCTCTCCCAGGTGATTCCTTTTTCAGTTCCCCATTTCTTGATTTCTTCGAACTCAGGAACAATCACTGCCGTCAGATATTTGCGGCGGTCGCCGATTACATTCACTTGCTCGATGAATCTCTCCATTTTCAACAGATTCTCAATATTTTGAGGCGCTACATTCTTGCCGCCTGCAGTGATGATCAAATCTTTTTTGCGATCGGTGATTTTCAAGAAATTCTCTGAATCAAGTTCGCCAATATCACCTGTATGGAACCAAAATTCTTCATCAATGGCTTCTTTGGTATCCTCTTCGCGGTTGTAATAGCCCTTCATGACGTTATCGCCCTTAACAAGAATTTCCCCATCATCTGCGATCTTTACTTTGACGCCTGGAATCGGTTGTCCGACTGTCCCGAATTTAAAGTTGTCAGGTGTATTGCAGGATACGACCGGGCTCGTCTCGGTAAGTCCGTAACCTTCCAGGATATGAAGACCCAAATAATAGAAAAATTCTGCGATTTCCTGAGCCAATGGAGCACCACCGGAAACCATATATCTGATATTGCCTCCCAATCTATCTTTGATTTTTGAATAAACGAGTTTATCTGCAATTGCCACTTTCATCTTCATTAAAGCGGGAAGCGGTTTTTTTTGTGTCGAATATGAAGCGGCTTGACGTCCTGTTTCGATTGCCCATTCGAACACTTTTCGCTGTAAATCCGAACTGCGCTCCATATTCGACAAGATTCCGCCATGCACCTTTTCGAAAATACGCGGAACACTGACGAGAATGGTCGGTTTCACTTCTTTCATATTATCTGCAAGTTGATTGATCCCTTCAGCGTACGCAATGGGAATTTTGTAATAGAGCATAGTGAAATGACCGGCCATTCGTTCAAAAGAATGGGATAATGGGAGGAAGGACAATGCCAAATCATCCTGCTTGAACTCGATCAGTTTTCCAACAGCCAAAACGTTCGACATGATGTTTTTATGCATCAGCATCACGCCTTTGGGATCTCCCGTAGTTCCTGAAGTATAAATAAGAGTTACGATGTCATCTTCCTTAATGTTGTTGATTCGTTCACTCAACTCCTTCTGATTTTCATATTTCTTGCCCAGGTCGCATACCTCCTTGAAACTCTTGACGCGGCTGTCCTTATCCGTGATCCCTTCAATCGGGTCGAAAATAATGATGTTTTTTACCAGGGGAAGTTCTGAGATTTTGCTCATCACTTTTTCGAGTTGGTTATGATTGCTCACCACGACGAATTTGGATGTGGAATCCGAAACAATATAGGCGACCTGTTGTGAAGTATTTGTCGCATAAATTGTGGCGACTGTTCCGCCAGCGGATAGAACAGCCAAATCAGTAAAAGCCCATTTGGGCCTATTCTCGGATAGCAGTGAAACTTTATCGCCGGCTTGCAATCCCAAGGAAATCAGGCCTAAAGAAAAGTCGCTGACATATTCGCCAATTTCCCTATAAGTCAATTTGCCCCATTCGCCATCTTTTTTAACCAGCATCCCTACTTTATTGCCGTGTTCTTTGACTATTTTCTGAAACATCAGGCCAATATTGTATTCAGACATCCTCCACTCCTATACCTGAAACATTGTTAAACTTTTTGTATCAAATGCTCAAGGCAGGGTCAACCGTTGAAGTCGACTCCAATAAAAACATAGAATTTTTTCCTGCCAGAGATCTTGATAGACTTTTCAGGCCGACAGATTAAATGCCAAAAATACCCACGCTGCAAATAGATGCATTGGGGAATCCGCCCAGATTATGAGTCAGACCCAGTTTCGGATCTTTTATTTGCCTTTCACCGGCTTTACCCTGCATCTGTTTGTATATTTCGTAAATCATGCGAAGTCCCGACGCGCCGATCGGGTGCCCGAAGCACTTTAGGCCTCCATCCGGCTGGCAAGGAATTTTACCATCCAAATTGTAAAATCCCGCCAAAACATCTTCACCGGCCTTGCCGCGCGGTGAAATCTGGAGATCTTCATAAGTCACCAATTCTGTAATGGAAAAGCAGTCGTGGAGTTCCAGCATGCTCAATTCTTCGCGGGGATTTTTAATTCCGGCTTCTTTATACGCGCGCTGACCCGCCTGATAGGTGGTCTCAACGTGAGTGCCGTCCCAATCCGTATACAGCAATTCTTCACCGGAGGTCACGGCAATCTGAAGCGCCTTGACTCTTATAAAATCCGGACGGATTTTCTTTGCGATCTCCGGAGTAGTGACAATCGCGCATGCCGCCCCGTCACTGACGCCGCAGCAATCAAAAAGGCCCAAAGGATCGGCCACAATAGGCGCATCGAGCACTTGCTGAACGCTTACCTCTCGCCGCAAATGCGCTTTCGGATTGAGCGCGCCGTTATGATGACTTTTCGAAGAAATATAAGCCAAAATTTCTTTTCCCTTTTCTCTAGAGAGGCCGTATCTGTCGAAATATTTTGTGGCCATCATAGCGAAAGCGCCAGGTGCAGTCATATTAGGGAAAACAAGACGGCTTCGAGTCCCCATCGATTGACCGAAGTCCGGCAAACCGCCATATCCCGTGTCCTTTAATTTTTCCACTCCTAGAGCCATAGCGAAATCGCAAGCTCCCGAAGCAACCGCGTAGCAAGCGCCCCGAAAAGACTCGGTGCCGCTTGCGCAGAAGTTCTCTACCCGCGTCACGGGGATAAACGGCAGTTTCAAGGTTTGTGATAAAGGAATAGCGCTTTTGCCGACATTTACCTCATCGAAACAGACGGCAAGCCATGCAGCCTGAATGTCTTTTTTCCCGATTCCGGAATCTTCAAGCGCTTCGACAAAAGCATCAACCATTAAATCCTCTGCGCCTTTATTCCATTGTTCTCCGAAACGGGTGCATCCCATTCCGATTATCGCGACTTTATCTTTAATTCCCTCAGCCATGGAATTCCTCCTAATAATGTTATGACGTTATGAAGTTGGAATAGCTTTCCAGAAATACCCATGTATTCCGCGGGCATCATCGTAATATTTTCGTCTAAAGCTGATTTCTACAGGCTGACCGACTTTTAACTGTTCCAGATTGCAGTCTGTAAAATCTAAAAAGAGTTTGCCTCCGCCTTCCATTTCCGCCATTCCATAAATTTGAGGCGGGTCGTATGAAAATGCGAGCATATCCCCTGTGTATGTGAATATGGTTCCTTTTTTTCCTGCAAAACGATAAGGATCCATTTGGTCCACTGAACCGCATGCAGGATTTGCACAAATACGTTGTGGCGGGAATTGAGGTGAACCGCATTTCCGGCACTTTGATCCAACCAGGCCAAGCACCATTCTCCGCTCACGCCATAAAACAGAAAAAGCGGTAGGCGCTTGAACTTCGCCCCGAAGTCCCAATTCCACAGGGATAATATCTCTAAAAACAACGTATTTCTGATAGGAATTCATATCTTCGCGCCGTGCAAGATATCCTGACACACCCTTTTTGGGCTTGCGATTCAAAATCTCTTCCGTAACTTCGAAATACAGAGCATCAGCTCCGCCACCGTAACTCACCAATAATATTTTGTCTTTCGGCTTGGCTTTTTCGAGCGCTGCGGCAAGCATCAAGAGCGGATGAGCAGATCCTGTGTCTCCTACTTCATCCATCATCATGCTTTGCATTTGGGATCTATCCAAGCCCAGTTTTTTGGCAATGCCCGAATGTTCACGTGAAAAATGACACGGATAAATCACTTTGGAAAAATCGGAAAGATTTAGTCCTGTCTTTTTCAGCAAACCTTTAATGGCTTCAGGAATTACTTTTGTAAAACCTTCATCACGAATCCATCTTTCTTCCCATGTGCGATCAAATTTGCGGCCCGCAGATCTGAAATGATCCACAAAATCTACGGAAATGCTAAAGGAGGATTTGAACTCAACCGCGACATTTTCGTTCCCGATCAAGACCGCCCCTGCTCCATCGCCGTAAAAATGTTCTTGCATGCTTCCGGGTTTGCCCAGGCGACTGTCCGATGCTGCGACCATGATCTTTTTGTTTTGTCCCGATTCAATGGAATCGAGAGCTGCAAGAATGGCGCTGGTTCCGGATTTGAGCGCAGCCGAAAAATCCATTGAGCGTATATTCGGATTCAAATCCAAAGCCGCAGCAATAATATTGGCATTGAGCCTTTCCTGGTATGGGAAAGTCGTCGAAGCTGCATATAATCCATCAATGCCTGCACTAGCCTGATCGTCCGCCAAAGCATCCATACTCGCAGCCACAGCCATAGTAATGGTGTCTTCATCATAGTTGGCGACTGCCTTTTCACCAGCCGCCACGGCCATTGTGACCGGATTGAACCAACCCATAGATGCAAACATCATCATCCGATTCAACCGATAACGCGGTATGAATGCGCCAAAAGAAATAATCCCTGCCATCATCCCTCCTTTTAACGCTTCCGAAACAATTGTTTGTGATTTTGAACGGGAAAACCGTTATGGCTCCCTACAAAAACGAATTTACAGAGTTAACAAGAGATAATATCATCGGCCTTGTCGAATAACAAGGAGATAGAAAGCGAAAATATCAACTTTTGTATCTGGATTTTGAAGATTCCTTGTACCAAAACAAACGTAACATATAATTTGGAAATTTATGCTGATAAGTCAAAATAATCTGAATTTAAGCGATTTCATGATATGGCCTGCCATTCTCATTATTCTCTGTGTGACGTTTTTAGCGTGCACCGGTGAAAATCAAAACAAAGACGACGATAGTGGCATAGGCAACCCTGACGATGATTCCGAAGGGGATGATGTTCTCAATGACGATATCGAAGATGACGACAGCGGGCTTGATGACGACGAGGACGACAATTTAGATGATGACTTAACTGACGATGACATCATTGACGACGACACGTTTGATGATGATACAGATGATGACACAGCAGACAACGATTCATTCGATGATGATTCGGCCGACGACGACTCTGCTGACGATGATATTGGCGATGATGATTCCATAGATGACGATGCCTCTGATGACGATTCTGCAATTTTTTGGTCAGAAAACTTTGATGAAATACCGATCGGACCGCTTCCGGCTCCATGGATCGTGGAAGAACATAATGCCACAATAAGTGTCGTTGCTTTAAAAGCGGGCTCCGGTCATGTTATGGAAATTGATGATCCTGCCGGATTGATAGGGTACGGTGCAAGCGCCCGCATTGATTTATCTGAGCATCCTGAAATCAACTCTGCGTTCATTTTCGAATACGAGATGAGAATGCTCTCGGGAAACGCATTGGGTTTCGCTTGGTATGAAAATTATTTTGGGGCTTACTTAGAGGATTTTTATATCGACTTCGAATCGACAAAATTGACTACTCTTAGCGGCAGCGGTGTTTACCAAACCTGTGCTTATTTCGACCCTTCACAATGGCATTTGATAACCGTGCAAATCGATCCGGTCAATCATGATTATTCTGTCTTGTTGGATGGCGCGACGACATATTGCAACGACATGCAATTTATTTATTCCTTATCCGCTTTGTGCGGGGTTGCATGGTTCGGCTATGAAAGCCAATCCTGGTTCGGCAACGGCCAAGTGGATCATTTGTCAGGGCGAACGACAGAATAGTTGATTCCAAAGACATTGTGATTGCCTGAATGGATAAACAGCCATTGGGTATGAAGATCGACCGATACGTTCCCACGGATCAGGCACATCGGTTCTCAGTAATGACAGTGAAGGTCTATGATTTCATGGGTTACTAAGAGATGGCTTTTCCATACTTATTTCTTGACTTGAAATCCCGAATAACGCCTCCCTGATCTACTTGAATGATTCTGAAATATGGCGGCTCTGTATCCGATTTTCCTTGAAGACCGCAACTGCTTGTTTGCACCATGATCGGACGATAGGACTCCCACCATTGAGCGGCTGCTCCATCATCAGGCAGCAAATTGCTATAAATATCGGAATAGATTCGGATTTGATCGGCCTGATCTTTATCGATCCTGAATTCAATATTTCTATGACCATGGCCTGAGAAAACCAAATCTACTTTAGCCAATTGAGGAGGCGCAATGATTTCATTTAGACCATATTCATGATAGCCAAGGCAGAGATAAAAAAATTGACTGATATAGTGATTGATTGTCCCGTACGTCAGATTGTATTCACTTTTCGGAATCCATTTAGGATCATTGCGCTTGCTTTCACAAAATCGAGAGCTCATTGTTTCATTATCTTCATCCGTATTTATTGGCGGCGCATGCAGGAACATGAAAACTTTTCGCGAAAGATTTTTATTCATTGCCGCAGCAGCGAGCATTTTTTCGAGCCAAACAATCTGGCTCCAGTTGTAATACTTATGCTCGGAGTCAAAAGCCCTTGAATCCGGTGACCCTCCCAGTATGTTGTCTTTAATAGACAACTTTTTCAGGTTATTTAACGACTTCTCATCAAGGAGCTGGCCGGTAAACGCATCAGCACCTGAATCCATGACGACAAACCAATGATCTCCAAATTGGAAGGCATAATCAAAATACGGATTGATGTATTTGAAATAATATTCTAACCCGCATGAATCTGCATGGAGAGGATTATCCACCATTAAATCTATCAATTTATGCGTCCATCGGAAAGCTAATCTCTTAATGAGATAAATAATTCCGATTACAAATAGGATAGTTACTAAAACGACAGCAATATGGCCGTACTCGAGGATTTTATCTGTAAATTTATCTGCAAATTCGAAATTGGGAAAATGCTTCGCAAACCTGTCACTTAAATCTGCAACGTGATCCACTATATATTTAATAAAACTATTAACATTCTTTTCGAAGCCGAATAAAAGTGTTCCTCCTCCGGTCAATCCAAATAAAGTAGTAATGACAACGCCAATACCTTTTGGCAGCATAAGACCCAGATAATTAATAACCACCCCTTTGATCTTGTCCAGCCAATCGCCGATTTTCAGTTTTTCAAAAGTCATGCTGCTAAGGCTTTGACTTAATTTTGCCCTTTTACTTTCCATGGGTAATGTCGAGGAATCAAATCCTTTATATGGGTAATTTTTCAGCTCCTCTTTCTTCAAACCAAAAGGTTTGCGCAATTCCCAAAGATTCGGATCATATGGATGCAATCGCCAATCATGATTTCCAAGAGAAGTGAAAGCGGCAATTTTCAATCCTTCATTTGCCGGATTTCTCATCTTTTCTTTTTCTGAACCGGTCAAAATATTGATAAAGGTCTTCCAGTTAGTCTCCTCTGAGTCAGTCTCTTCCTCCCAACCATGAAAGACAAAATCAACGATATCCCCTGTAATGACGACAAAATCCAGTTTTCCATTGGCTGCCTGCTCATTAGCCAACCGGATAAATTTCCTGAAGTTCTCATTGAAATTGATGAAGCTATTTTCGATTTCATGGCGAGGACGTTTGGATTTGGCCTTGGATTTCAGAACCTCATCTAAAATTTCATCATTTCTTCTTGCCAGATGAAGATCTGTGACATGAATAAAATGAAATTCCCTTTGAAATGTATTGATAACTTGAACGCTATGACGATTGATTCGAATAAACTTTTTTTCGGGATCTTCCATCACCAAATCGAAAAGACATATTTTGAGGCCTTTTTCATGTTGTGATAGATCCGTTTTGAAAAGTGACTCCAGACCAATTGCATCATCCCCGACAAGATGCAATTTCCAATAGCGCGTGTTCTCTCCCAGCACATTGTAATGAAGTTCGTCGCTCAGTAACCATCTGGTGTCATCAGGACATTTGAAAACTCGCAGAACATCCCAATCTGTAATTTCTTCGGGGTCTTTAGCGACCTTGAGACAAATTCGTTTGGGAATGCCATGTCCTAAGCTATGATTGCCGCATTTTTCCGGGTACGACGGAGTTAAAAAAAATCTCCCTTCAAAAATGGATTTTAGGGGCGAAATGCCTGAATCCCATTTTTCGGCAATCAATATAGTAAATGGTTTTTTATTTTTGAGGTCATCCATCGAAATCAATTGAGGACATCCTAAATTGGGGCTTAAAATCAAAAACAAGTCATCGCAAGACATGATTTTGCTCCCTTGATTTGTTACTATTTTGAGATTACGTCACAGATATAACTACCATGCAGCGAATAATATAATCAATAGTGTTATTGAAGAATTAACCTGCTTTCAATTTTTTTTTCATAAATATCCAAGAGATGTTAGTCGACTATGGATCAGCTTTTCTTCTTTTGCATCCCACGTGATCGGCGCTGCTTTCAGCCACTCTTTTTCCAAAGC
>Ga0315282_10018297_pt1 | contig 10028 bp, 2 predicted proteins | sample YL17G07_20_MG_FD_203693 | JGI IMG/M metagenome (GOLD analysis project Ga0315282, IMG submission 203693) | Sediment microbial communities from Yellowstone Lake, YNP, Wyoming, USA - YL17G07_20 | ecosystem: Environmental > Aquatic > Freshwater > Lake > Sediment | place: USA: Wyoming | collected... | reverse complement strand
GTCCTTCCAGTAAAGATCAATGTGGCTCAGCCCCGGCGTCAGCCAGGTGAAGCCGTTGCGATAGCCGCGGCCCTCCCACATGGCATATGGCTGGACAGTCATCTCAACAGGCCTGCCGGCCAGCGACGACAGGAGCGGTTTCTGCTCCGGCGCCGCGCCGTGCACCCAGATCGTCGTGCCGGTCTCCAGCGCGGTCTTCCACGCTGGAGGAGCAGTGAAACCGGCCGGCAAGGTGGCGGCGTCCACCATCATCACCCCATTCCGATCCGGTTGCGTGTCTGCATCGGCCTGTTGGACTGCAACTCCGATATCCCGCAGCTTAACAACTGCAGCCGCGGCCGGAGCGCCGACAACTTTCAGCGTCTTTGTCGGCGTTCTGAAGGACGATGCGCCCGCCGCGTAGGACATCAAACGGGACAGCATCTCGCGGGCCATCGGCTCTGCGTCATACTTCTCCGCCAGCGGCATCTGGCAGAGCAGGTACGAACCCTGTCCGCGGTAGCACTCCATCAGTTCAATGTAGTCCGTGATGCTGCCGCCGGCGCGGTCGTGATCGCCGGCACCGTCAACCAGCGACACGAAGGAACCGCTATCCGGCCGGGAGTAGGCGCCTTTGGCTACCACATGGTCGGGCGCCCAGAACTGAAGGTCCCACGAGTCGAGCCCTTGCAGGATCGGGTGCTGCGGCGTTCGCAGGAAGACCATGCTGCACCACTCGCGCGACTCCAGCGTCGTCCGGATCGGAAGCCCGGGAGGCAGTCTCTCCTGCATCATCGCAACGACGCGGCCGCCAGCTTCGGTGAGAGCATTGAGCGATCCCGCGGCGGACTCCACGCCGCCTTGCAGCGCGCGTTCTCCGAGGACCAACACCGTCTCGAGTGGCTTGCCCTCCGGCGCGGAGAGCTTGTCCAGCACTGCGAATGGAATGCCGGCCTTCTTGAAAACCTCGGCCGTTTTGCCGCTCGGATCGAAGAGCGCGATCTTCCGCGCAAGCGCAGCCAGCTTGGGTGTCACGTCCGGGTACACCTCAATACCGCGTTCCTCGCCATAGGCGTACTTGCCGTCGGCGAGCAATTCGAGCCGCAGCGTGTAACGCGTTCTCTCCGTGACCTGTGGCAGGCCCAAGCTGAACTGGCCGCGCTGCATGTCGCCGCTGTCCATCGTGCGTTCGTCATTGCCCTTCGCGAGAGATTTGCCGCTGGCGTCCACAAAGTTCCAGCGGAAGTCATACTGTGACGTCACCAGCAGATCGTTGTGCAGAGAATAGCGGCGCTGGAGTTTCTGTCCGCTGAAGTAGTGATGCGAATGTTCCGGCATGATGAAGCACTGCAGCATATGGCCGCGGTGCGCCAGGCCGGTCACCCTGGTGTAGTTGCAGACAATCGAGAAGCCAAGGTCGCGATGCCCATCCACGATCTGCTTCCAGTACCACACAATCGCGCCGCGGCCGCTGTCAACAGCCGGCCCCAGGATATCGTCCTCTCCGGCCACCATGCTCAATCCCGGCGGCTGGAGGCCGTCAACCTTCCAGGCGTTCTCGGTGTTCATCAGCACGGTCTTCTCAGGATGGTAGATGACGTTCTTATGGTACGTTGACGCCATGATGCCGGCGCCGGGCGTGAAATCCTTGTCCAGTCCGCGCCAGAAGCGGCTGTCCGGCAGGTATGGCGAATGTCCGCGCATGCTGAATTCGACCGCGTACGGCATGATGTAGTGTTCCGACAAGGTGTCCCACAACCCGTTCAGATCGCGGTCGCCGTCGAACAGAATCCAGCGCGATGGATCATAGGCCAGCAGCGCATCGCCAACTGCCTTGAAGCGGCGCGCGCCCGCCAGCGGGTCGCCGCCGCCGTAGCTGAGGAACGACAGCCATTCGTTGGAGAGATCCCAGGCGATGATGCAGGGGTGGTTCACGTACTGCGCCGCCCCTGCCAGCACATTCTTCGTCTCGATCTCCCAGAATATGTCGCGCTCGACATTGTGGCGGCTCGGCGTGTTGCCAAGCCCGCCCAGCGTATAGAAACCCGTGAGGACGCCGTATTCGTCGAGGAAGTCCTCCTTCCCGTCCGAGCCCCTGGTCCATTGCACATCGTCGCCGCCGACGGTTCCTTCTCCTCCGCCGCAGTTGCTCCCCTTCAAGCGGACCGGTGCGCCGTTGAGCATGATCCTGCCGTTCTGGATCCAGCTTTCGCGGAACCCGAAACGTTCCTTCAGCAGGTCCAGCCGCTGGCCCGTGGCCGCATCAACCACCTCGACTGCCAGCGTGTACAGTTTCGGCGACCCAGGCCCCCAGAACACGGGCTTCTCCCAAGGCTTGGCCAGGTTCAGTTCCTTGCTTGCACCGGCCGCCAGCTCGGCTGTTGTCTCGCCGACATCCAGCACGGGGGCGCCGCCATCCAGCGCGCTTACCTTGATGTTCAGCTTCCTGGCGTCAGTCTCGCGATTTGTTACGTTGAAACGGGCCGTGATCACCTTCTTGCGCACGGAGGTGTTGACCTGCAGGTCTTCCGCCGTCACCAGTGGTGATGACAACAGTCTCACTCCAAAGACGGCGAAGGTAAACCCATACCCCACGCCGGGTGCGTCCAGATGCTGAGGCGACACCACCGGATCGTTCGGATTGACATATGCCGGATCCATGTTGGCCAGCCCGTCGCGCACCACAAGCAGCATGTCGTTCTCGCCGGGACGAAGTGCCTTCGTGATGTCGCAGCACAGCGGCGTTTCACGCCCCCGGACATTGCCCACTTTCTGCCCATTGACGTAGGCCGTGGCTTCGTCAATCACCCTTGTGAGAAGGAGGCGCCATGTGCGTTTTCCGTCCCCTTCCGGGAGTGTGAACTTCCTCCGCAGATACATCGCGTGCGGCTGCGGTTTCCGATCCCCAAACCACTGCTGGAAAGGCACCGACTGCAGCTCCCACTTGAGATCCGCGGGAGCTGGGACTGGCGGCGCTGTCGGCAGCGGCGTCAGCGCGCGTTCCCACGGTCCATTCAGCGAAATCCTCTGGCGAACCCCGGGCAGAGGCTGCCCGAAAGCGATGCTGCGCCTGAATTCGTTGTTGAAGAGATCAGGCCACGGTACGCTCTGCCGGACGCCCTGGAAGAAATCAACCGTGTCCGCCGCGGGCCAGCCCGGAGATGGCGGAGCCACGGCGTTGATCTTTACCTCCATGCTGTATCGCCGCGAATCCGGGATAATTGTGAACGGGACTTCGCGCATCACCCGTTCGTGCGGCTTCAGCGAAAGCGTCGTCTCCTCGCCGCCGACAAGTTCCCGGTAGTAAGCCTTGACCTCAGCCGTGCACTTCACCGTCAGGGGCACCGGCAGAGGATTCGCCACCTTGTAGTAGGCCAGAGCTTTGCCGTCCGCGCTCCTCTTCAGGCTGTCGGGCAGGTCTGTTTCCAGATCCATGCCGCCGGAGAGATTCCACACTCTCTTGCCGGGCGCCATCAGGTAGCCGCAAAAGACATTCAGGCGCAGCGCGGAATCGCGCTCGAACAGATTTGCGCCGTAGTTCTCAAACATCCAACCGTGTCCGCGCCCAGGCTCCTTCTGGTGGAGCGTGAGCCGCGCCAGCCGCAAGGGCTGGTTGACGGCGCCCAGCACCTCGATCTCGTCGCCTTCCTTCAGAGGCTCAGCCACCTTGGATTGGGCTTCGGCATAATAGACACCCGGCGCGACCTGGACCGGTTCGGAATGCGTCGCAAGCTGGAGCGCACGCCCATTCAGATACACGCGCATCGCGCCATCCATGTGCTGCCGCGCCTCGAGGCCTTCGCGGCTCGACTCGTACCAGATGCCGACGTAGTACGAGCCGGCGGGAACGCCCTTGAGCGGCCAATAGCCACCGTCGTTGTCTGGCGTGCGGAACAGCTCGACTTGCGGCGTGCCGACCTTCGCGACGGTCATGCCGGGGACAGGCGTGTTTTCGAGGATACGGAAATCCGGATCGTCCTGAACGAGCGGTTTGACCTGCGTTGCGTCGAATGAGAGCGTGCCGGCTGGCGGCGGCGGGATCGTCCCGATCAGGGCCTTGCGTTCCCTGGCGAAATCCGGGGCGGGTTTGGCCGGCGTCGGCGCTACGTCCTTCTTGTCCTTCGCTGCAGTCTGCTCTGGAACGGCAAGTGGTTTCCACTTCATACCGGCTGGAACGATTGGTCCGTAACGCTTGATGTCGGATAACCTGACCTCATCAACAACCCCTGACCAGGAGTTCAGAACGTGATTGCCGCCCATCCAGATTGCCGACGGCAGACCGAAGAACGGCAGCGGTCGCTCCGTCGAGTAGCTTGCCAGCGCACCGTCCACGTAGAGGCGCACGGCCTCCTGATCCCACTCGAACGCGACGTGATGCCATTCGCCTTTGTAGATCCAGGCCTGTCTGGCCATCGGATCCCGCCAGGAAAGGTTGTTCATAGGCTCATCGGCGTCGGAAGTGCGGCAACGAAGGCGTATCATGTCGAAATCGTCAATGTGCAGCACATCCCGCGCGCCCGACAGCACCAGCATGTAGGTCGTTCTGTGCTTTATCTCGTCATCTGGTGAGAACCAGAATTCCAGCGTGCCTTCCGAGGGCATGGCTTGCAACGAGAGTGGAACGACGACCGCCGAGACATCCTGTTCACTGAGGCGGGCTCCCTTGCCGAAACGTCCGCCCTTATCGTCGGTCAGCACAGCTTTGGATTCCAGCCGGTACTCGCCTTGGCCGTCGAAGTCCACCAATAGCAGCGTATGCTCGTCTTTTGCATACTTGGTCGTCATGACAGCGTTCACGTCGAAAGGCTGAACGACATCAGCGGAGAAGAACAGATCGTCAACGAGCGCCTGCTCGCAACTCCACAGTCCAAGGCCCACGGACACGGTACGCACGTTGCCGGGGATGGTTACCGTCTGGCGCGCCTCGGCCCAATCCGGCTTGAACGTCAGATCTCCTTTCGCCAGTTCCTTGCGGCCTTCGTAGGCGTTGCCGTAGATGACGACGCGGCCGTTACCCTTGCCTTTCGCCCATCCGCCGAAGGCATAGGTCGCACCCGGCACGACCTCGATCACCTGCATTTCCATCTCCAGCCCGCCCTTGGGACTGCTGACTTGCAGGGCATGAGCGCCAGAGTGTGCCTCAGGGGCCAGGCGCATGTCCACGGCGCCGTGGGGAATCCACATCCAGCGCAACGGTAAGAGCGGGTCGGCTGTGCCGAATGTCAGGCCGGCCTTGGCCTGTGCCTCCACTCTTCTGGGGCTCAGATGGCCGCAAATCTCGAACCCGCCGTTTGGCAGCAGGTTCGTCTCCGCTGCTTTTGCTGCCACCGCCAGAAGGAGGCACACGGCTGCCGCAAGACGAGCGCCAACGAGTCGCCCTTTCACACCGGGCTTCAGGGGATGACTCCTCCTCCGGATAGAACGTAACGAACGTAACGGAAACCGGGGCTGCTATAGCTGGCTCGGGCGCGAGCGTCAAGAAGGAAGTCGGGGAAACTGATTCAAGGACGATGATGCGAAAGGCTACCTGGTCTATGGCGACGGCCACCGCTGTGGTGATAGTTCCATGCGCACTCACTTTCCGGTCTGAATTGCGAGTATCCTTCTCATGTAGTCATCGAATTCAATGCCGTACATCGCCCAGTGCTGGACGATGTAGTAACCGGAGTGCGCGGCCTGGACGTACATGTACCATTTGCCATTGAGGTTGTAGATGGCGGGTGTGGCAATGTGGAACTGCGTGTCATCGGAGTAGCCTGGCCACTTGGTCTGGTCAATGAGATCAATGGGCGCTTTCTTCCAGCCTTCGGTGAGTTTTGAACTGGTTGCGACGTTGGCCCGCCAACGCGTGCCTCCGTTGTACGCTTCGAGCATCATCACGTAACGATCGGCAATCTTGTAGACCTGATGCCATTCGTAATACTGGGATTCGGGCCCGGCGCTGAGCAGGTCGGGGCCGGGCTCTTTCTTCCATTGCTTGCCGTCGCCGGACGTGGCGAGGCGAATTCCGGGCAGCGTCTGCGTGGCCGTTCGGTAAGAATAGAAGGAGTACCATACGCCGTTTTCGCGGAAGATCGCGCCCTGCGAGACAAACCTTTCGTCGCCACGGCCTTGGCCGCCCGGAGAGAGAATCGGATTGGCGGCGTGGCGCTTGATATTTGCCGGGGTTACGTCGCTGTAGCCGTCTTTCCCGCTGGGACATGTCGCCAGGCCGATGGCATCAACATGTGTCTTCGCGTTATGGCCCGTGTAGTAGATCCAGTATTCGTCGAGCGCTTCGTTATAGATGACCGAATCGAGCCGGATGGAATGGGACTCGAACGGAATACCAGGGTCGGGCTTGAGGATCGGGTTGCCGGCGTCCTCATGCCAGGTGAAAGGCTCGGAGATGTCAGCCCAGGCTTTTCCGATCGCACCGGCACCGCCTTTGTCCTGCGTTACGGCTCCGCCAAAGATCATGATCAACCTGGTGGCGTCCTTGGGATTGACCATGACGCAGGGCTCCTGCACCTGGCCGTCTTTCCACCCACCTCCTCCGTAGTTGATTATCAATTCTTTGCGCGGAGGGCGTGCGTCTTCGGCGAAGGTGTTGTGGGCGAGGCTGAGAATGCAGAGCGCAACTGGGAACCTCATCAGTTTCTTCCCTTTCACGTTTGCGACTTCTTTCCCGGAGCGCCAGCGCCTCACGTCAGCACCACGTCTTCTGATCACGTGATCGTGATGTGCTCTTGCCGCTCTTCCGCTTCGCCAGTATAGCCGGTCAGCCCTGGGCTGCCTACGTCATCCGACCCGCCGTGTGCCATGACGGCCTGATTGCCACGCGAACGGCATGCTGGCATTGCGCGGCTTCGGCGTCTTCGACGTGCGCGCTCTATCCGGCGGTTGGGTGCGCCCGCCTTGACCGTCTGGATGGCACTCTGCGGTGGCAGAAATGCTTTGCATGGAGAGTCGCGATGCCTACAATGCCAGGAGATCGAGTCGCCGAAGCGGCTCGGAGCGGCTCATACAGGAAATCCCGGCTTATGCGCAACGCGGCAAGGATTCCGTTCATGGCTTCCGTCCTGCTCGGCTTGCTGACAATCGTGATTGTTGGAAACGCGCAGAGAACGGCGGAGGCCGCCGACGCGGGTGGACCGCTTGCTGACGTGCGCGGCTCGGATGCGATCCAGACGCCCGTCAGCCCGGACGAGTTGGGCTTCGAGGAACTCGTCTTCGTCAAGCGCAAACCCTATTCGTCGGACCACTACTACACGGACATCAACAACGGCACCAGCCCCGACCGGTTCCTGCCGGACAACGGCATCTATATCTTCAACCTGCGCACACGATCCGAGCGGCCCGTCGTCAGGGCCGCCGACATGCCCGGCGGCAAGGGCTTCATCGGCAAGATCAGCCTATCGTTCGACGCCAAGAAGGTCCTCTTCGATTTCCGCCAGGATCCCGGCTCCGGGTTCCGTATCTGGGAGGTGGGCGTTGACGGCACGGGCTTGCGGCAAGTATCGTTCCCGCCGCCCGACGAGAAGGAGAAGGTGGCGCGGTGGTACAATGGCTGGCACACCGATGACATCCATCCCAACTATCTGCAGGACGGCAAGATCATCTTCTCCTCGACACGCTGCGAGCACACGGTTCTGTGCGGCGGGTCCTCCCATCTTGTGGCTCCCGGTCTGTACCGGATGGACGCCGACGGCAGCCATGTCGAGCAGCTTACGCAAAGCCCGGTCAGCGAATTCTGCCCGCTGGTCATGGATGACGGCCGCGTCATGTATCACCGCTGGGAGTACGTGGACAAGGGCGCTCGCGTCGCGAAGGTTGTCTGGGCGATGAACCCCGACGGCAGCAGGCCGCAGGAACTCTACGGCCTGGCCGACGACGACACGACCATCTACATGTACCCGCAGCCTCTACCCGGCAGCAGTCATCGCTTCGTGTGCGTGGGCACGTGCCACTTTCCGCAGGGAGGTTGCCTGGGACCGATCCTGCTGGTGGACTTCGGGATGGGCATGCGCGAGCGCGGCCCGGACCCGAACGAGCCGGGTTTCGTCAAAGGCGATACGCGCTACCCGGTCATCAACATCACGCCCGAAGTATTCATCCCGCGCAGGTCGGAGCCGGGGTGGTGCTTCTTGACGAAGGACGGCAAGTATGTGGGGGATGGCGACGGCCGGAAGGGGCATCTCTTCACGCATCCCTATCCCGTCAGCGACCGGAAGTTCCTGGTCTCGTACAAGGTCAACCCCACCGACCACTACAAGGAAGTTCCTAATGCCTACGCGCTGTACCTCATTGATACCGAGGGGATGCGCCGTCCCGTCCACGCGGACCCCAAGCTCTCCTGCTGGCATCCCCTGCCGTTGGTCCCGCGGCCCGTCCCGCCGCTGGTCCAATCCTCCCGAGACCCGCAGTATGCCGCCAGCAATCAGGCCCTCTGCTTCGTGGCCAATGTCTACCAGGGCATGGAAGGCGTCGAGCCCGGGCAGGTCAAATGGCTGCGCATCAATGAGGCCCTGCCGCGTTACTGGTCCACCGGCAGACGCTGGAACCCCAGCTTGAGCAGTTCCAGTTGGAAGGCGGCCCTGTGGCCGCGCGTCCAGTGGGGAGTTGTGCCCGTCGAGAAGGACGGCTCAGCCCACTTCGTGGTGCCCGCAAACCGCGCCATCTTCTTCCAGGCGCTGGACGAGAACTTCAGGGAAATCCAGCGCGAGAGGACATACGTGAACTACGCGCCCGGCGAAGTGCGTTCCTGCACGGGCTGTCACGGACAATCCAGCACCACGTCGTCGCCGGGCAGTGCGGCAACGCGGCTGGCGTTGATGCGGCCGCCGAGCACCCCGCAGCCACAACCGTGCGACCTCAAAGCCAACGGCGGAGACGGCCGGGCGGGCCAGGTCATCCACTACCCGAAGGACATCCAGCCGATCTTCGATGCGAAGTGTGTCAGTTGTCACGGCGCGAAGGACCCCGCGGGGAAGCTCCGGCTGACCGGCGAGATCACCGAGTATTACAACACGTCCTACGAAGAGCTCGCCAGGAAACAATTGGCCGGCCCCATCATTCCCGAGTTCACCTCGTTCCTCCAGGGAGACCGGGGCAACTACAACGGCGCGTACCTGCCGCCCAGGCACCTCGGGTGTCCGACGAGCACGCTGGTCGCCGTGCTGACCAATCCGGGGCATGCCAAGAACGCCAAAGACGACCACTCCAAGATGCTCACGCAAATGGAACTGATGGTCGTGAGCCGCTGGGTGGACGCCAACTACCAGTTCTACGGCAGCTACTTCGGCCGCCAGCATCCGCAATGGGTGAACAAAGACCCGAAGAACGCCGCCTATGACCCGGCGGATTTCCGGCGGAAGGCAACGTTCGACGAAGCGACCAGTTTCCTTGCTCCGCCGTGGCACCGATAGCCCGATGACAACGAGACTCATCGTGCCCATGCCGTGGCATATTCCTTCAGCAGTCGCAGATAGACCCGATATTCCACAAGCGACACGCCGGGCGGCGTCTGATGATCAACGCTGGGGATGAAGCCGCCTGACTTCACCAGCGGCTGGAGCCGTTCGAATTCGCCCCGCATGGCGTCCTCGCCGCGGTTCATCACCATTTTGTCGTAGTGGCCGATCATGCGGAACTTCGGGAACTGCCGGCGCAGCGTCATGCCGTCAACGCCGGCCTGCCGTTCGAGCGGCAGGACGCCTTCGACGCCCACGGACTCCAGCCACGGCACCAGCAGCGTCACGTCGCCGTCAGTGTCCACGATGGTCAGCATCTTTATTTCCTTAACACGCGCCAGCAGCGTGCGGTAGTACGGCGCCATGGAGTCCTCGAAGACCTGGCGCGAGATCATCGGGCCGTTGTTGTACGACATGTCTTCGGCGATGGTCATGAACGTCGGCACGCACGACTTCTCAATCTGGTCCAGCAGCCGCAGGTTGAAGGCGAGCAGGTCCTGGTTGATGCGGTGAAGCAGTTCGGGCTGGTCGTAGTACGCATACATCAGTCGCTCGAAGCCCATCAGTGTTCGCGGAAACCAGAAGAAACCTTCCAGC
>Ga0315282_10018296_pt1 | contig 10028 bp, 6 predicted proteins | sample YL17G07_20_MG_FD_203693 | JGI IMG/M metagenome (GOLD analysis project Ga0315282, IMG submission 203693) | Sediment microbial communities from Yellowstone Lake, YNP, Wyoming, USA - YL17G07_20 | ecosystem: Environmental > Aquatic > Freshwater > Lake > Sediment | place: USA: Wyoming | collected... | reverse complement strand
AGAATAAAAAAGATATTCTCTTAGATAGCGAGAAATTTATCCTTTTGGAAAAACAAGTTTTTAGGCTTAAACGAGAGATGGTCGAGATAGGAACAGAAGATGCTAATGTGATGAAAGAATACCAAGAAGTTTCAAAACGATATGAATTTTTATCCCAACAAATAGAAGATCTTCAAAAAGGATCCCAGGATTTAAAAATTTTAATTCAGGAATTAACTAAAGAAATTGAGAAAACTTTCGAGAAATCTTTAAATGAAATTAATAAAGATTTTAATCGCTATTTTCGATTGATGTTTTCTGGGGGATCAGCCAAATTAGAACAAATCAAAAGACAAAGAACCTTATCCGAAGAATCGTATTGGGGTGTTGATATTAGGGTGGATATTCCCAAGACCGAATTAAAGAGTTTAGAAATGCTTTCTGGCGGAGAAAAAACTTTAGTGGCTATTTCCTTGTTGTTTGCTATCGTGAATCAATCAGATCCACCTTTAGTGGTAGTTGACGAAATCGATGCCGCCTTAGATGAAGAAAATAGCCAACGTTTTTCTCAAATCCTAAAAGAACTCTGTAAAAATACTCAGTTTATTATTATTACTCATAATCGCATGACAATGATTATAGCTGAAGTAATCTATGGTGTGACGATTGACGAAGACAATAGTTCCCAGCTACTCTCGATTAAATTGGAAGAATCAGAGAGATTATTGAATAAAAATAAAGAATAGTGTATAATACAGAAGATTTGGTAGCTGGAAGAAGGTCGACGGCTACGTTAAACGTAGCCAAGGCACGTTAAACGTGCTGGCTACTCGGATAGCAAAAGAAATTAATAAGAATGTTTAAATAGAAAATATGGCTGAAACACCTGTAGATCAAAAAGTCCTCGAAACTATAGTCAAGAGTGTGGTTAATAATCCTGATGCGGTCAAAATTGAGAGAAAAGTCGATGAAATGGGAGTTCTACTTTCTTTAAAAGTAGATCCTCAAGACATGGCTCAAATTATTGGCCGTCAAGGAGCAATGGCTCAAGCTCTTCGCACTATTTTAAGAGTTGTCGGGGCTAAGAATCGAGCGAGAATTAATCTCAAGATTGAGGAACCATCTGGTTCCACTCATACTCGAGAAGCCGAACAGGCAGCTGATCAGATTACCGAGGGTTTAAATCTTTAATTTAACCGGCAATCTCGTCATTTGATTGAAAAATTTACAAAATCGCGGTATGATGAATAGTCTACCGCGATTTTTTTGTCTCAAAAATTATGCATTTCGATATTCTTACAATTTTTCCCGAAACTTTCGAGAGTTATTTTAATATCTCGATCATTAAAAGGGCTAAAGCGAAAAAACTTCTTAAAATAAATATTTTCAATTTAAGAAAATGGACTAAAGATAGACATCAGACAGTAGACGACAGGCCTTATGGTGGCGGAGCAGGGATGATTTTTACGCTAGAGCCGATTTTTAAAGCTTTGCAAGATTTAAAAAAGCATCAAAAACAAGCTAAAACCAGAGTAATTCTTTTCTCTCTGAAAGGAAAAAAACTAACTCAAAAAAAATTAGAGCAATTAAAAAAGTACGATCGATTAATTTTAATTTGCCCTCATTATGAAGGAGTGGACGAAAGAGTAGCTAAATACCTTGCTGACGAAGAAATTTCTATTGGTGACTATATTTTAACTGGTGGAGAATTACCGGCAATGATTTTAGTAGATGCGATTACCCGTTTAATCCCAGGGGTTATCAGAGAGGAATCATTAAAAGAAGAATCCTTTTCTTTGTCGCCAAGTAAATACGAGTACCCTCAATATACTCGACCAGAAGTCTTTTATCCACATCCCTCAAAAAAAATTGCTTGGCGAGTGCCGAAAATTCTTTTATCAGGCAATCATCAGAAAATTAAAGAATGGCGAGAAAGACATATAAAACAAGAAATTCATTGAAATACATTGAAATTCGTTGACATTAACCCTTTCTCTTTTTATTCCTCCTTCCCTAAGTCTTAGGGAAGGAGGATAGGAGGATAGGTTAGTTTCTATGAATTTCTTAATTTCTATTTATTATCTCATGCTTATTCTTTCTTTCACAGTAAAAGGACGATTATATACAATTAAATCTAACGATGGAGAGGACTTATTAGTTTCTCTTGACAAATTTTTAAAAAAGAATAGAATAAAACCAAAGGATATTAATCGTATTTTTTTGGATACTTCTCAGGAAAAAAGTATTACTTCTAAGAGAATAGCTCAAGCTATTCTTAAAGCTTTAAAAATAGCGAGAGAGTGAATAAAAAATATCAATTACACTTGTAAAATTAAGAACCAATCCTACTTGGGTAGGGGTTTTCATAATTAATCATTAATGTCCAAAACCTTAGAGACAAAGAGTTTTGCTCGTCATTACCGGGGAATTTTAGAACCTCCATCTTTGACTCAATTTCAAACTGCCTCTTTTGATTGGTTTATTAAAGAAGGAATTAAAGAGGTTTTTCAAGAACTTTCTCCTATTAAAGATTATACTGGCAAAGAATTAGAACTGGAATTTTTAGATTATTATTTAGAAGAACCAAAATTAATCGAAAAGCAGGCTAAAGAAAAAGAACTTAACTACGAAGCCACTTTAAGGGTTAAGCTTAGATTGACTAATAAAAAACAAGGAACAACAAAAGAGCAAGAGGTTTACTTTGGAGAAGTGCCAGTGATGACTCCTCGAGGTACTTTTATTATTAACGGCATAGAAAAGGTTGTTATTTCCCAAATCAATCGTTCGCCAGGAGTGTATTTTCAATCTGTAAACTTTAAAGGGATTAATCTCTTTGGGGCAAAATTAATACCTTATCATGGATCCTGGTTAGAGTTCGAAACTGATACTGATGGAGCAATCTGGGTGAAGATAGACAGAAAAAGAAAAGTACCTGTTACCGCTTTGTTCAAAGTTTTTGATTTCGAAACTAATGATGAGATTAAAAAATCATTTGCTTCTTTGAAAGAAGAAGCCCTTCTTAAATATATTGAAAAAACTATTGAAAAAGACCCTTCTACTAATCAGGAAGAAGGTTATATTGAGATTTATCACCGTTTACGACCAGGAGAATTAGCAACATACGATAATAGTCGAGATCTAATAAACAATATGTTTTTCAGACGAGATAGATATGATTTAGCCAAGGTTGGTCGCCATAAATTAAATCAAAGATTAGGGATAGATGTCTCTCTTGATCAAAGAACTCTAACCCAAGAAGATTTAATAGCTATTGTTAAAGAGATTATTCACCTTAATATTGACCCGGAGGCCAAAGATGATGATATTGATCATTTGGGTAATCGAAGGATAAAGGCTGTGGGAGAAATTTTAACAGATCGTTTTCGTGTTGGCATTATGAGAATGAGAAGAACTATTCAAGATAGAATGGCTACTCTTGATCCCTTAACTTTAACGTCAGCCCAATTAATTAATCCTCGACAACTAGTCACTAGTCTGAAAGAATTTTTCAATGTTTCCCAGTTATGTCAATTTATGGAACAGATGAATATGCTCTCAGAATTAGAACATAAAAGAAAAGCTACGCCTATGGGTCCAGGAGGATTAGTAAGAGAAAGAGCGGGTTTGGAAGTTCGTGATGTTCATCCAAGTCATTACGGCCGATTATGTCCTATTCAAACACCAGAAGGTCAGAATATTGGTTTAGTTTTATCTTTAGCTTTATACGCCAGACTTAATGAATTTGGTTTTATTGAGACTCCCTATATTAAAGTTAAAAATGGATATTTAACTCAAGAAATCATTTGGTTAGATGCTTTTGAAGAATTGAAATATAAGATTGCTCACGGAGGAGTAGATATCGATAATAAAGGAAGAATAAAAAACGACATGGTAGGAGCAAGAATTAATGGAGAACCATCAATGGCTAAACGCGAAGAGATTGATTTAATAGATGTTTCTTGCCAACAAACTATTTCAGCAGCTGTTAGTTTAATTCCATTCTTGGAGCATGATGAATCCAATAGAGCTTTGATGGGTGCTAATATGCAAAGGCAAGCAGTGCCTTGTGTGAGGCCAAAAGTACCTTTAGTGTCCACTGGCATAGAGAGAAAAATTGCTTTAGAATCAGGACAATGTTTAGTGAGCGATGTAGAAGGTGAAGTAATAGAAGTGGATAGCGTTCATATTATTATTAAAACTAACGAAAGGAATAAAAAGAAATATGAATTAATAAATTTTGAAAAAAGCAACAAAGACAGTTGTCTTCACCAGAGACCAGTGGTTCAAAAAGGTCAAAAAGTCAAAAAAGGTGATTTATTGGCTGATGGTTCAGCCACAGAAAAAGGAATCTTAGCCCTAGGTCAGAATTTATTAGTGGCTTTTCTTCCTTTTTATGGTTTTAATTATGAGGATGCCATTATTATTTCAGAAAGAGTTCTAAGAAAAGATTATTTTACTTCAGTTTACTTAGAAGAATTCAGTTGTGATGTAGTAGATACAAAATTAGGACCAGAAATGACGACCAGAGATATCCCCAACATTTCTGAGGAGAAATTAAAGGATTTAGATGAAGATGGCATCGTTCGGCTTGGGGCAGAGGTTAAAGGAGGGGATATTTTAGTGGGAAAAATTTCTCCTAAAGGAAAAACAGAGTTAACTCCAGAAGAGCGGCTTCTGCAAGCTATTTTTGGCGAGGAAATAAAGGAGATAAAAGATAGCTCTCTAGTTTTAGAGCCTTCGCGTACTGGCAGAGTAATTAGAACTAAAATTTTGAGCCGTCAGAACGGAGATAAATTGGATCCAGGAGTGATTAAAAAGATTAATGTAGAAATCGCAGAGTTAAGAAAATTAAGGATAGGCGATAAATTAGCTGGGCGACATGGTAATAAAGGAGTAATTTCTATTATTTTACCTGAAGAGGATATGCCTTATTTAGAAGATGGCACGCCAGTAGATATTATTCTCAATCCTTTAAGTGTTGGTAAAAGAATGAATTTGGGTCAAGTTTTTGAAAACCATTTAGGTTTAGCTTGTGAGAGACTTGGCTATCGAGCTATTACTCCAGCTTTGGATGGAGCTAGCGAAGAGGATATTAAAAATGAATTAAAAGCCGCTGGTTTGAGTGAGGATGGAAAAGTTATGCTTTATGACGGAAAAACTGGTGAACCCTTTGAGAGGAAAGTGGCTATTGGCATTATGTATATGATGAAACTTGAGCATATGGTTGAAGATAAAGTTCATATGAGAGCTATTGGGCCCTATTCTTTAATTACTCAACAGCCGTTAGGAGGTAGAGCTCATTTAGGTGGCCAAAGATTTGGAGAAATGGAAGTTTGGGCTTTAGAAGGTTATGGTGCTGCTTATGCTCTTCAAGAGATGCTCACCATAAAATCCGACGATGTTATTGGTCGGGCAGCCACTTACGAATCTATTATCAGAGGAGAGAGAATAAAAAGTCCTAATATCCCTGCTGCTTTCAATGTTATCCTTAAAGAATTTCAAGCTTTAGGTTTATCAATCAATCTTCGTGGTATCAAAATCGAAGATGGTTCTTTATAATATTTTTTATGAATGATCAAAAAGATTTAAAAATTAAAGATTTTGAAACTCTTTCTTTAAGATTAGCTTCCCCAGAGGAGATTCTTTCTTGGTCTTATGGAGAAGTAACCAAGGCTGAGACTATTAATTATAGAACTCAGAAACCAGAAAAAGAGGGTCTTTTTTCTGAGCAAATTTTTGGACCGGTAAAGGATTATGAATGTGCTTGTGGTAAATATAAGACTGCTCGCTATAAGGGAGTAGTCTGTGATCGTTGTGGGGTAGAAGTCACTAGGTCCTCTGTGAGGCGAGAAAGAATGGGTCATATAAAATTAGCTAGCCCGGTGGCTCACATTTGGTTTTTAAGAAGTATCCCTTCAAGAATAAGTTTAATGCTTAATATTACCCTTCCTTCATTAGAGAAGGTAATTTATTACAATAGTTACATTGTCACTTCAGTCGATGCTAACGCTAAAGCCAAAGCTTTGGAGGATTTAGAAAAAGAGTTTAAAAATAAATGTAAAAATTGGCCTAAAGAAAAAAGAAAAGAATTAGAAGGTTCTTATTTAAAGGCTAAAACAGAATTAGAAATTTTAAAACCCAAAATAGTTTTATCAGAAATTGATTATCTCCAGCTTTCAAAAGAATATGCCCATATTTTCTCTGCCGCTACTGGCAGTGAACCAGTAAAAAAACTTCTCGAAGCCATAGATCTGAAAAAATTAAATCAGGAATTAGAGAATGCTATTAATAAATCAAAAAGAAAAACCCAAGTAGATAAAAAATTATTGGTAAGATTAAAACTAGTTCGATCGCTGATTAAAGCTGGGGTGAGGCCAGAGTGGATGTTTTTGACTGTTTTGCCAGTTTTACCTCCGGAATTAAGACCCATGGTCCAACTTGATGGTGGCAGATTCGCCTCATCTGATTTAAATGATTTATATAGAAGAGTCATTAATAGAAATAATCGACTAAAGAAATTATTGGAATTAAAAGCTCCAGAAGTCATCATTAAGAATGAGAAACGCATGCTTCAAGAAGCTGTTGATGCTTTGATTGATAACTCAATTAGAAAATCTTCCGGTTCAGCACCAATGCATGCAGCGCAGCATCGTCCTTTACGTTCTCTAGCCGATATTTTGCAAGGTAAGCAGGGACGTTTTAGACAGAATCTTTTAGGAAAAAGAGTTGATTACTCAGGCCGTTCAGTGATTGTTATTGGTCCGGATTTAAAAATTCATGAATGCGGTTTACCTAAAAAAATGGCTTTAGAGTTATTTAAACCTTTTGTGATAGGAGAACTAATGAAAAGAGAAATTGTTTTTAATCCTCGAGCTGCCAATCGATTAATCGAAGAAGGGCCCGATGTTGTGTGGGAAATATTAGAGACCGTGGTTAAAGATAAATATGTGCTTTTGAATCGAGCGCCCACTTTACATCGTTTAAGCGTGGAGGCTTTTAAACCAAGATTAATCGAAGGTTTAGCGATTCAAATTCCTGCTTTAGTTTGTCAACCATTTAATGCTGATTTTGATGGTGACCAAATGGCAGTTCATTTACCTTTAACCGAAGAAGCCCAAAGAGAAGCTCAAAATAGAATGTTAGCTAGCCTTGGCTTATTAAAACCAGCTGATGGTGATCCAGTGATGTTACCTCGAAAAGATATGGTTTTGGGAATTTATTGGCTGACGATGGATATAAAAGACAATAGGCCAGAAAATGAGTTAAAAGTTTTTTCTAATATTAAAGAGGTTTTCTTAGCTTTAGATAATAAGAAAATTAAATTTCAAGAAACAATCAGAGTTCGTTTAGACAAATCAACTATTGATGGAGAAAAACCTGGACAAATTATTTCGAGCGAAGCCCTGCCTGCGCAGGCAGGGAGAAAAAAGGTTCTGTCGACCGAAGGGAAACAGGTTCTTACTATCACTACTCCTGGCAGAATTATTTTTAATCAAACCTTGCCTCAAGATTTTCCTTATATTAATAAACAGCTGGGAGCCAGAGACTTAAAGAAAATTACTCGCGATATTATTTATTTTTATAGAGATTTTAATAAATGTGCTGATATTTTAGACAGTATTAAAGAGCTTGGTTTTTATTATGCCACTTTGTCTGGGATTAGCTGGGGATTGACTGATTTAAAAATTCCTCAAGAGAAAGCTCAGATTATTGCTGAAACTTCCCAGAAGATTAATGAAATTAATATTCAATATCAAGAAGGATTATTAACTAATAATGAAAAAAAATCTTTATCAGAAGAACATTGGCGTCATGCCACCTCTCAAATTACAGAATTAATTCCCAAAACTCTAAGTCCTTTAGATTCAGTTTCTATTATTTTTAATTCAGGTGCTGGAGGTGATTGGGGGGTAGCCGCTCAGATTATGGGAATGAAAGGATTAGTAGTCAATCCAGCCGGTAGAATTATTGATTTACCAATTTTAAATTCTCACCAAGAAGGTTTTAATGTTTTGGAATATTTCGCTGCTTCTCACGGCGGAAGAAAAGGTTTAGCTGATACTGCCTTAAAGACTTCTTTTGCTGGTTATCTTACTCGAAGATTGGTAGATGTCAGCCAAGAAGTGATTGTCAGGGAAGAAGATTGCCATACTAAAAATGGACTTAAATTCAATAAGAAAGAAGTTGAAGAAATGGGTGAAAAATTTGAGGATAAAATCCAAGGTCGCTATCTGGCTCAAGATGCTTATGATAAAAAAGGCAATGTTATTTTGAAAGCTAATGAATTAATTGATGATAAATTAGCTAAAGAAATCGCCAATGATTGCGTAGAAATAATCGTTCGTTCGCCTTTAACTTGCGAGAGTCATTATGGTGTTTGTCAAAAATGTTATGGCTTGGATTTGGGTTGGTTAAAACCAATTGATTTAGGAGAGGCAGTTGGTATTATTGCTGCTCAAGCCATTGGTGAACCTGGAACGCAATTGACCTTAAGAACTTTTCATACCGGAGGAGTGGCTCAGGCTGTTGATATCACTCAAGGTTTACCTCGGGTCGAAGAATTAGTTGAAGCCAGAATTCCAAAAGGAGAAGCTCAGATGAGTGAAGTTGATGGAGAAGTGGTTGATATTGAGAAAGCAGCCCATCATAAAATTATTCGGATTAAGCCAGATAATTCAATAGAAAAAAGAAAAAAAACCAAACAAAAGAAACAAAAAGAAGCTGATTTCATTGAATATCTGATTCCAGAAATAGCTACTTTATGGGTGAAAAAAGGGGATAAAATTAAAAAAGGAGATCAACTTTGTGAAGGAAACTTGAGTCTTAAAAAGATTTTAAAAATTTTAGGCAAAGAAGCTTGTCAGAATTATATTCTCAAAGAAATTAAAAAAGTTTATAATTTGGCTGGAGAAAAAATTAACGATAAACATCTCGAAGTTATTATTAGACAAATGTTTTCTAGAGTAAGAGTTATCGACCCTGGAGATACCGAATTCATTACAGGTGAAATTATTGAAAAAGAAATGTTCAAAGAAGCTATTAAAAAGACGAAAGCTCAAAAGAAAAAACCGCCTCAGGCCGAAGAAATAGTTTTAGGAATTAAAAATGTGGCTTTAACTTCTTCCAGCGTTCTGGCGCCAGCTTCCTTCCAAGAAACAACCAGAGTCTTAGTAAAAGCCTCTCTTGAAGCACGAGAAGATCACCTTCGTGGCTTAAAAGAAAATGTCATTATCGGTCGGCTCATTCCAGCTGGTACTGGTTTTCGCAAAACAATAGATTTGGCCGAGCAATAAATTGCTCGGCATCAGGGCAAATCTTTTATAAGAACCTTCGCTTCGCTCAGAACCTTTTTTCTCGCTCGCCCCATCCGGCAGACGGGGTTTCGCTCGAAATGAAATGTATCGGCTCCGCCGATGAATCTTCAAAACATAATAACTGAATAATGACCAAAGAAAAAATTCTTCAATCTTTAAAGCAAATTAATGATCCAGAGCTGGGAATAAACATTGTTGATCTTGGTTTAATTTACAAAATAGACATTGATCAGAAGAAAAAAACAGTCAAAGTAGTAATGACCTTAACCACTCCTTTCTGCCCTTTTAATAATTATCTTCTCGAACAAGTGAAAAAAATATTAAAGGATTTAAATTTTAATAAAGTAGATTTAAAATTAAGTTTTGACCCTCCTTGGAATCCTAGCATGATAAGCTCTGAACTTAAGAAAAAATTTAATGATTCAACAAAAAGATAAAATGAATGATTTACCTCAACACCTAGCTATTATGATTGATGGCAATCGACGTTGGGCTAAGGCAAGAAATCTACCCTCTTTTTTAGGCCATAAAGCTGGTACCAAAAGAGTGGTGGAAATTATTAAATATGCCAAGAAAAAGGGAATTAAAGTACTTACTCTTTATGGTTTTTCAACTGAAAATTGGAACAGATCCCCAGAAGAGGTGAATTATTTAATGAATTTGTTTTCTGTTTTTGTGAAAAAATATGTTTTTCAATGTCAGAAACAAGGTATTCAATTTCGGCATCTCGGTAAT
>Ga0315282_10018295_pt1 | contig 10028 bp, 11 predicted proteins | sample YL17G07_20_MG_FD_203693 | JGI IMG/M metagenome (GOLD analysis project Ga0315282, IMG submission 203693) | Sediment microbial communities from Yellowstone Lake, YNP, Wyoming, USA - YL17G07_20 | ecosystem: Environmental > Aquatic > Freshwater > Lake > Sediment | place: USA: Wyoming | collected... | reverse complement strand
AGTATTTCATTTCGTGGAAGTGGATCCAAACTGTAATTTCATACGTGCAGTTTAAACATTTGTGCGGGAGGTGAGCACAGAACGAAAAGCGCAGTGCGTACGGTTGTGGTTGTTTTTCAAATCTAATAGTTTATTGTTTTGTAAAGATTTATTTTTGTAAATAAAAATTTTTATTTAAAAATATTTTTCAATATAAATTTTTATTTATATAGTTCTTAACATATGTTGTAGTATATAATATATGATTCACTACAGAAATTCATTTATATGATTCTAGAGAATTATTTCTTATAGAATTGATGTGAGAGGGTTGAGGGCTATCGGGAAACCGGTGCGCTCTCATGGACAAAGATGTAAAAGAAAAAGAAAAGAAAGCAGACAATCAGGATGATTGCTACTCGAAAGGTTCTAGTTCTAATGCCAGCATCCCAGAGTGGTATGAAGTTGTATCGGATTTCCTGCGAGGCATGAAGACAGAGGAGGTTTCCGATGACAAAAGGAAGTAGAATTACGATCGACGGTTTGGTTCTAGAACGATTGCAAGATTTGCGGAATGACCAACACAGAGATTTGCTAAAATTTCCAGTTGTGTTCCAGCACATGTGCAGATCGTTTCAGTTGCCAAAGGAGACCATATGGAAAATATTTTTGTGCATGGACCGACGGGGAGATTTGAAAATCATTCGTTACAAAGGAATCATTTTGAAGAAAAGGAGGTGAAAAATATGGCATGCGATGTAGGAGAGGAAGCCGAAGATACGATGAAGTATCGAACGGTATGTCGAACAAAGGAATCGAGTTTCACGATAGCGACCAACGACATCAGACTCGCACGGGATTTGGGCGAGTGGGCTGAGGCGAACAAGCTCAAAGTAACAGACTTCCGAAAGGAACAGAACGAAATTGCCAGTAACGTCATCACAATTCAGTTCGGCAAACGCACAGAATAGGTTTTGAAACAGGGGACTCTGGAGGGTTGGAGGACTATCCCCATTTTTTACTTATATCTCTCGTGATGTTATGGCAGATAGATTCAGCCACTGGTGGTTGGCGATTGGAATTTGGGAAATAAACAATTACTGTAGCTATGAAAATCAGAAAGCAGTCATTTATGGAGACGCTGCGCACCTATTAAATAAAAATGAAAGGACGGTAAGGGCAGAAATGTATTATCATGAAAGACGTGGTCGATTAGAAATTGTCAAAATTCCCAGACCGGTCGCCGCTTTCGGCGTTTTCCCAATCTTTGCCACGATTCGCAAGGATGGAAGCCCTGCCAGGCAGAAAGGTCGTCGACGAAGCGGATTCATCCTATCTCGAAAAATGATAGATGTACTTTCAAAATGCATGTACACAGATGGAAATGGCGAAATACAATTTAAAATACCTGTCACCACCATGACGCAGGCGGAGGTTTTGACCGTCATCCAAAGAATGCGCAAAAAGAGGCGTGCATATGTTTAACTTTTTGAAAAGTAGAAAGGAAGATTTTCGTCCCTTTACCGAAGCGGATCTAGCCGAGATCCGAAGGATAGGGACATCACCACCACCAGGCAACAATGGAGTTGTGCTAAAGAAGGATCTTGAGAAATGGGAATATTGCAACTACATGTGTAAACACCTGAAGCAATACTTCCAACGAATGGATGAAGAACAAGAAAGGAAACGTGAGGAACTAGTGATTGCGCGATTGAAAGCAATGAAAGCTGCCAAAGACGAACTTCAAAGGCAAGAGGATGAGAGGAGAATGGCAATTGAAGCTAAACGTAGAGAAGAGATAAGAGAAACTTTTACGGAAATGGAGGAGATAGTAAAGGAGATAAGAGATACTGATTGATTATTTTTAGAGAAAGAAAATTGAATAGCGAAGCGTATAGAGATATTAATATTATCATCAAAACTATTACATATGACAAAATTCCAATTCACCCCGGAACAAGTTGAAAATCTAAAGACATGGAAGCTCAGCTTATTGACAGATAAAGCAAAGAATTGGTCTGTGGAAGAGGAAAAGGCTGAGACTGAAACTACTAAAATTTTAAATAATGGTAATTTTATTAATGGGGAAAACTTAACACCTGAAAAATTTGATGAACTTTTTAGTCATATGAAATGGTTTTCTGCAAATCGAAACCTATCAAATTTACTTTACAGAACAAATGGTATTGAAGAATTTAATAAACAATTAAGAAATTTGCTCTATGGAACTGAACCATTTCCTGAGAGAGTAAACAACTTTTTCAAGTTAAAAGCAATAGGAATTCAAACACTATCCCAATTTTTAGTTGCGTCAGATACTACCAAATATCCTTTTGTAACTTCACAAACGAAAGAATCAATTGGTATAAGCTCCGAACAAGATGAAGCAGCCCTGGCGGATGCTTTGAAAATGTTTGATATACCAATGCAAGGTCCAATAAAGTTCCTTGATAGAACTTTAGATTACTTACGTGACTATGTAATTTTTAAATCAATAAAGGATTTATTGAATTTAGAAAAATATACACAAGTCAATAATCTACTATGGTTTGCATTCGATCAAGAAGAACAAGGACCCGAAGAAGTTATAAAATCATATGGTTCAATTTCTATCGAAAATGATTTAAGAGATTTCCTTGCAGACAATATTTTCCTAGTTGAAAAAGGTCTTACCCTAATACAAAAAGAATTTGATACAAAGGAAGTCGGACGAATAGACCTGTTATGTAAAGATAAAAAAGGAATTCATGTTGTAGTTGAATTGAAAAAAGGAAGAAAGAGTGATGAAGTTGTAGGTCAGACACTAAGATATTTAGGATGGGTTGAAAAGAATTTTAATTCTAAAGTTAGAGGAATCATTATTGTTAATGAACCAGATGACCGTTTGCAATATGCTTTGAATCCTCTTAGAAATCTAATTGAATTAAAGTTCTATAAAGTCAATTTTGAAATAAAAGAAAAATCTGATAAATCAGAGAAGTGATGAAATGGCGTTTGGATACTCAAAAGTTTATGGTTGGCAATGGGAAATACTACCATGCCCTTTTTGCGAAAAAGGTGAAATAAGCTGCAAATGGTATCCATCATCTTCAAAGGTGAGTTTAAATAAAACTGCTTCATTACCTGGACAAGGCAGTATGAGTAAAAGTAAAGAAGTCTGGATAGTTCTATCTGGTTGTTCTAAATGTGGTAAATCACAAGATGAAGTTGAATCTGAACTTAAAAAAAGAGGATTAATATAATACTTCAACTAATTCCCCATTGAAAGCTTTCTGTTTTAATGCACCAAACAATTGGTCTATATTTTCTGTTGATTTTTGTTGTTTATATTTCATTGATTCAATTTTTTGAAATCTAATTGCAAATTGATTCTGTAATTTGATCGGCGGTATAGGAATTTTAAGAGATTCCAATTTTCTAGTATCTATACCTACTTGATTTACCCATCTTTTCATCATTGTCTTGAATACACCAAACTTATAAAAAATATAAAATGTACACAAAAAATAATATGGATTTATTATATCAGTTTTTAATCTGATTTTAGTTATGTGATTAGAAAATGTATAAACACTTTTTAGATTGAAAATAGTTGTTTTCCCTACAAGTTCTTCACTATTTGTACTGTTAAAAAGTATATCTCCTTCATTTAAAACATATCTTTTATTTTTTATTGCTTCTTTAGGTACGAATTTAATCTCATTAAAAACTAAATCTCCATCTTCAGAAATATTAAAAGGTCTTATATGTGGTATACCTTTAGACTTATTAAATCCACCAAAAGCAAAACCAGGTTGAATTTCTAATGATGCTTCTTTAAGATCCATTTTTTCCCAATTTTTATCATTACTTAAAGGATCTCCAAACATCTCGAAAAATATCAATTGGAGTATTTTGTTTGTTTCTCGATTTGCATTTTCTCTCATTTCCTTTAATCTATCAGTCTTATCAAGAACAGCAACAATTTTCTTTTGAATTTTTAATGGTGGGAGAGGTATCTTAAACATTCTTAGGTTTTTTGTTGCAAATAAATTTTTTATTGTTGCCCCTATAGACTTTGAGAATATTCTCATCTGAACTTCTGGCGATTGGAAAAAATATAGAAAATATTTTGTCAATATTTTTGAATTATTTAGTCTTATTCTCATTAAAACAGAGTTAATTATTCCTCTTTCTATACCTTCAGGTACAATAGCAATCTTTCCAAGTGTTCCAGCACAGGTTATTAGTATATCTCCAGGTAATATTTCGAATTTCCTCAATTCATCAAATTTTTCCTTTGTGATATAATAAGTTCCTCTTCTGAAATCGTTTTGTATTACATTGCCCTGTTCATACAATTTATATGTCGCTAGTCCTTTGCTGACACAAACTGATTTTTTAATAGAACTTCCAAAAGGTCCTCTTAGAAATTCTGCTATTTCTTGAAATTCGACCAATTCCCAACCATAGGGCAGGCCATTTGAAGATTTGGATTTCATTTAATCATCTTTTTTAATTCATCCAATTCTTTACAGATATCATCTTCCAGTTTCGAAACATTTTCTATTATTTTTTTAGGGTCATCATATTTTATTTCTTCATGGATGATTTCTTTGTATTGGGATATAGAAAAATTATAATTATTCTTCTTGATTTCTTCAAAGGGAACAGTAATACTTTTAATTGAACTTTCTTTTGTTTTAAATTTCTCAACTACATCTGGAATATCTCCTTTTCCATCGATAAAGTCTCTCTTATCATCAAGGCTATAACCATCTGACATCAATTCATAAAACCAAACTGAATCGGTTTTATTTCCTTTTGTAAAAACTAATACGGCAGTCCCAACACCCGAATATGGTTTGAATACACCTGAAGGCATCGATATTACAGCTTCAAGTTGGCAGTTTTCGAGTATCATTTTTCGAATTTTTATATGTGCATTGCTTGAACCAAACAAAACACCGTTGGGTACTATTACAGCTGCCCTACCACCGATATTTAGCAAATTATAGAATAGCTCCAAGAATAACAACTCCGTTTTTGTAGTATCAAGTTTGAAGTTATCATGGATGTCACTCTTATCGATTGAACCAGCAAAAGGTGGATTGGCTAATATGACATCATACTCAGATTTTTGCTGAAATGCTTTTGATAATGTATCGAATCGAATTATGTTTGGATGTTCAATACCGTGCAAAATCATGTTCATGGTAGCTATTCTTACCATAGTGGATTCAAAATCAAAACCATAGAAAGTATGTCTCCTTAGTAAGTCCCAATGCTTTTTATCAACAATTTTATCGCCTACAATGTTATGAGGAGCTCCATATTCATCATATTTTACAATGTCTTTACTGGTGTTTTCTTTCAAAATATGCTCATAAGAAGCGATCAAAAATCCGGCTGTACCAGCTGCAGGATCACAAACTTTCTCTCCTATCTTAGGATTTACCAATTCTGTCATCATTCGGATTATATGTCTTGGTGTTCTGAATTGACCATTCTCACCGGAAATGTTCAACATGCTTAACAAATATTCGTAAATATCTCCTTGGATGTCTTGGTTTCTAGAAGTTATGTTTAACTCATCAATGATACTTACAGCTTCCTGCAAAAGAGATGGCTTAGGGATCAAAAAGTTAGAGTCCTTCATGTTTTCTGCGTACAAGACACTTGAGCCATTCCTGAGATTCTTAATAAACGGAAAAACGACATCTTTGACATGATTTAGCATATCTTCTGCATTAAAATATTTCCAGTGAGACCACCTACAATTTGAATTTCCTTGGAAAACTGATTTGTATTTTTCTTTCCTAGCTTCAGCTCTTTTTTGATTAACTGTATCCAAGTCCTCGAGTCTTTTCATAAAAATTAAGTAGGATATTTGTTCAATGGCGGTTAATGGATTAGAGATACCGCCGGCCCAAAACTTATCTCTTAATGAGTTTATTTTCGATTTTAACTCACTATCTAACATATTTTCACCTCAATTTAATTAATTTACTCGGGATAGGAGTTGAGTGTTTTGTTTTTTTGTTGATGTACAGATTTCTTAGTGATGATGCTGAATCAACGGCTTCTTTAAGATTAGTAAAAAATGATGGTGATACATTATCAGAAATTTCTATTATTTCACCATCGTCATATTCAATTTTCCAGGAAAAAGAATCCTCTTTCTTTTTGTATTCTATCTTGTTTATTCCAGCTTTGTTTATCGGTATAAGTTTCAGCAAACCTTTCTCTATAAGACCTCTTATGTAAGAGGATGGGGTTATTTTTTCCATCTTACAATAATTTAAGAGTCTTGTATGTGTTTCTTTGTTTATTTTTGTCGTCACAGCATTCCATTCTTTCATACCATTAGCTTGAATGTCAGAACTTATAAATATTTGGTATACCTAGGTTTACATAAGATTAGGGATTTTGAAAGAATTCAGTCTCCAAGTTCTTACATATAAGAACAATTTCCTTCAGTTCATTTTCTTTGAACAGGGGCATAGGCGCATTTACTCCAAAATTCGTAAACGGTGGTTCGAAAAAGTCCTTATACTCTACATGGTGTTTTGACATGAACACTGTTTCAAGTGTTCTTATGAAATTGACCTGGTCTGCGCTAAGATAATTCTTTTCTATGAGAAAAGTCTTGAAAGCTTCATTTATCTTCTTCTTAGGGTCGGGGAATTCGTATAGCCCTATTATTTTCTTTATAAACTGGACAAGCGTTCCTTTGTGTTGATTGAATAGATTTTTCAGAACTTCTTCAGTTATAAACAACTCTGGACTGTTTAATGTTTCTTCTAATTTTTCCAAGTCCTTTTCAGTTATGATTTCATCTTTCTTTATTTTCTGAATAGTCGGATGTTTATCTGCGAGTTCTTTTATTTTCTTTTCCACTTTGTCCATGTAAGTTTCTGCATATTCGTGCAAAGGAGCTACAGCCGGGCCGTATTCGATAACTCTTCTCTTTTGTACAATGTCGTCTATGTCAAGTATTATAGGCGGTCTGGGTTCTGCTCTCTTATATTTCATAAGTGGAGCAAATTCTTTGATGAGCATCAAAGTATCTTCGTAGGATATTTTCTTCCAAAAGTAATTGCTCAGAACTTTATCGAGTAAATCAGATTTTTCTTTAACACCTTTTATCGTCGTCGGTAAACAGTTAAGTGATTCTCCTATACCTTCCTTTAGTCTTTCAATTCCTGTTTCATCTTTGTTAAGTATGGCAAGAGCCAGTTTCTCTGCCTTTAGTGTGAAAGAAGCCTCGTTCAAGTTAACATTTTTTTGAAATCTCATTAAAGGCGTCATTTTCTTTCTTAAGAATTCCAAGGGATCTAAACCTACTCTGTCCCATAACTTGGGCGATGAAGCCAATTCAACATCTCTTATATTTTCTCTGACAGAAATTGATTCTTTGGGTAGTTTTTTAATATCGTCTACAATTTTTTGTCTTAGCAATTCAACATGCTCTTTGTCTTTTTTACTGGAGAAATATTTGTACTGTTGCAATTTAGTAAGGAATATTTTAGATGTTATTGCTTCAGTTAATTTAGCTTCTCTACCTTTGGGGTGCATATTGAACCATTCAAAGTTGTTCCAAAAGTCAAAAATCAAGAAATATTCTTTCTTACCCTCAGGCAACCATTCTTTATGACTGCATACCGCATCGCTTCTTGTCCCTCTTCCTATCATTTGCCAGAATTTTATTCTGGAGAAGACTGGTTTTATGAATGCCAAATTACAAGCTTCTGGAACATCTATCCCAGTATCCAACATATCGACTGAAATTGCTATTCTTGGCCAAGTTTCTGTTTTGAATTGCTTGATAAGCTCCTGAGCTCTTGGGTCATCCGATACCACAATTCTAGTCAATTTCCCCTTATATTCGGGATACAATTTTTCAAAGGCTTCCCAAAGGCGTTTGGCATGCTTTTTTGACATTGCGAATAAAATACTTTTTGCTGGTAGTGTACCAGTCTCATCAAGTAAACAGTTGTCCATAAATTCCTTGACAATTGCTTCGTTTGTTCCTATCACAACAACTTTCTTTTCTATGTCAGTACCTTCAAAGTTCAGTTCTTCTTCACTCTCAGCCGTACCCTCTTCGAGTATTTTTTTCTTTATTTCATTAGGAACATCTCCAGGCTTTATTCCTTCTATCTGGAAATGTGTCTGTGAATCGTAAACTTGAAATTCAACAAGCCATTTATCCTTTACGGCGTCTTCATAAGTGTACAGAGCTGCTGGAGTGTTACCCTCACATTCGAAAAATCTAAATGTATCTCTTTCTATCAAGTCTGATGGTGTTGCAGTTAGACCTACTTGAATTGCGTCAAAATAAGTAAAAACATCCTTCCATTTATTATATATTGACCTGTGACTTTCATCTGAGATAATTAAATCAAAATCCCCAGGAGAAAACTCTTGATAGAACTCCATGAAAGTCTGGATTGTAGAAACATACAGCCTAGCCGACTTATCTAATTTGCCAGAAAATACTCTTTGTTTAGATTCGTTTGGAAAGAAAACTTTGAAACCATCATTATAGGCTTGATCCCTTAATGCCTTTCTATCAGCCAGGAAAAGAACTTTCTGAACTCTGTTAGACCTCAGAAGAATGTCAATTATAGACATGGCAACTCTTGTTTTTCCTGTACCAGTTGCCTGAACAATTAGAAATTTCCTCCTACCTTTCTTTATACCTTCCAAGACTCTTTTCACTGCCTCTATCTGATACGGTCTGTTAATTATTTTTTCATTGATTTTAATTTCCTCAAAATTCTTCTTTGCACAATTTTGAAATCTTATTCTTTCAAGAGATTCTTGATTATGAAACCCTTTAACCATCCTAGGATTCTCGAACGGTTTATTCCAAAACCAAATTTCATAACCATTGGTTAGAAATATGAAGACATCTTTTCCAGTCTGTTTTTTAATATCTTCTACATAGTCCTCTGCTTGTTTTTGTCCGTTTATGGGATCCTTGGATGTCTTTTTAGCCTCGATGACCGCTAAAGGGTCACCAGATTTGTCCAAAAACAAATAATCTGCATATGCACTTTCTTCTTCATTTTGAAGTGTTTCAGAAACAGTTTTATAATCTCTTGTTTTGAAATTGGATTGTTTTGTATCTACTTCCAATACCACTTTAGTTCTATCGCCAATGTCCCATCCTTGCTCTAAAAGTAAAACATCGATATTGTTTTTCCGTGTTTCCCATTCTGTCTGTTCCTTCTTAGACAGGGCGTAATAATCTTTCTTCTTCGTTTATATCCCCTATTGATTAGTTTCCTTTAGACAAGTTTAAAAAGAAATGACATTCCAATTCTTGGCAGTATGCCTGCTATCTCATTTCCTTATTTCAATCCTTCTTATTTTGAAAAACTGCATCGTAAGCATAAATACATTTTTGACCACTTACTAACTGAGAAAATGAAAGAGCATCCAAAAATTTCTAAAGAAGAAGAGAAGGAACTGGTTAAGCAAGGACAGAAAAAATATGAAAACCGGCTAAACTCTTTCGAGGAAGTTGTTTCAAATCTTAAAATCTTTGGAGACATACTTGCAGAGGATGATAAATACAAGGGACTGATAATCGAATGTCTTTTGCGTTTACCGCTAGAAATCAGGGAAAGGGTTTTGGACGAAGCGACCTTCATCATGTTTAGCGAGAACGCTTTGGGACACGTCTTCAAGATGCACATAGTAGAGAATCCGACAATAACAGAAAGAAGCAGGGATGGCAAAATGGTGGTCTGCGATCACGAGATATCTGTAATTCTTCTGAACTTCGGTTCAATGAAAAAATATAGAAAAGCCCGCATTATGACTAGGATAGCCCACGAAATTGCACATTTCATCTTGGGGCACAGTCCAACAAGTCCCATAGAAGGGAACGATGATAAGGAAGCCGATGATTTGTGTGAGAAATGGGGATTCGGAAGAGCCTATGAATCGTATATCAATTGCAACGTAAGCGGAGAGTTTAAAAAATAAAAAAATAGGTTGTTAAAATATTGAAAAAATACTCAAAGAAAGAATTGATGATTTTCAGGAAAAATGGATAG
>Ga0315282_10018294_pt1 | contig 10030 bp, 8 predicted proteins | sample YL17G07_20_MG_FD_203693 | JGI IMG/M metagenome (GOLD analysis project Ga0315282, IMG submission 203693) | Sediment microbial communities from Yellowstone Lake, YNP, Wyoming, USA - YL17G07_20 | ecosystem: Environmental > Aquatic > Freshwater > Lake > Sediment | place: USA: Wyoming | collected... | reverse complement strand
ACCACCGCGTGGTCGACGCCGAAGATCTCCCGCTCGGCCTCGATGAGATCCTTGCCGCCCTCGTCGACGCGCGCCAGCACCTGGCCGTAGGCCCGCGGCATGAGGCAGGGCAGGGCGATCTGGCCGACGTCGTGCAGGATGCCGGCCAGCAGCGCCGTCGCGGGCCGGACGGTCCCCACGCGCCCGGCGATCACCTGGGCGGCCATGCCCGTGGCGAGCACGTGCTTCCACAGCCGCACAAGCCGCGCGTCGCGAAGCACGTCCGGCTCGACGACCTCGATGCTCAGGAGGTTGGCGGCGATGACATTCAGAGGCATCGATTCGATGGCCGCGTCGAGGCTCGTGAGCGACTCCGGCGAACGGCCGGCCTCAATGGCCAGCCGCAGGACGCGCGCCGCCAGCGAGGCATCGGTCTCGATGACCAACTGCAAGTCGCGGCGGTTCGGCGGGTCCGACAGGGCCAGCCCGAACAGGTGATGCCCCACGCCGGGCAAGGTGGGCAGTTGCTCCACCTCGTCCAGGAGGACATCGATCTTCCGCCGTTGCAGGCCGCTGGCCGCCATGACAGAGGTTCCGTGGCTCTCGATCAGATCTTCAGAAGCTCGGCCATCTTGCCGATCAACTCGTCAATCTGGAACGGTTTGCGCATGAACACGTCGACGCCCAGGTCGTAGAGGCCCTGGATCTTGTCGTCCTCGATCAGGCCGCTGATGATGATGATCCGGGTGTCTTCAAGGCCGGGGTTGCTGCGGATGGCTTTGCACACGACGTTGGCGTTGATGTCGTTGAGGACGTAGTCGATCACGATGGCGTCGGGGCGGAACTGCTGCGTCAGAAGGCCGGCGTCGTAGCCGCACGTCGCGGTCTTCACCTCGAAACGCCCGTCGCGCTCCGGGTTGTCGTCCACCACCAGGACCTTCTTCTTGCTGGAGTCCAGGTGGGACAGGGGGATGTGATTGTCCTTCATGAACTTGACGAGACTCTCGCGTGGGATGCGACGGAATCTCGATCCCGGCACGTAGAAGCCTTGCAGCTTGCCGGAGTCGAAACAACGGATGATCGTCTGCTGGCTGACACGGCAGACCTTTGCAGCCTCCCCGGTGGAGTAGACCTCTTTCATGGCATTGTCCCTCGCTTGGTCTCGCCTTTCTCGCGGAGGGCGGGATACGCCACACCTTGCGCATATCCCCCAGGTTCACATTGTAACTATCGACCCCTGATTCTTGTCAACTTAAAACTTTCGATGCGTTAAGCTGGGAAAAACTGGGAGTTCGGCGAGGCAGGGTCCGATAACTGGTTCTACCCACCGCGCACGAGGTTGAGTGGCGTTCTACTGATAGGGACTGCGGCAGCGGCACGGCAAGCTGTGGCATGTGGACGGCCGCCGCCCCAGGCACAAGCCGTAGCGTTGGCCCCAGCCTACACTAAAGAGATGAGGGCCGGCCACAGGGCCGACCCTCATCAGGAATCTTGAACTTTGGCGCTGAAGCTGCGGATTACCAGTGACCGGCGCCGCCCTTATAATCGCCCGGATTTTTCGGAACGCCCGTCCGGCTGCCGTCAGCCGCCTTGGAGGGGTCGTAGCGATTCGTGTTATCGCCGCCGCCCTTGCTGCCGGTGCCCTTGGGGTCCTTCGCATTGGCCCTGGCGGCTTCCTCTGCGAGGGCCTTCAGCTTATCCTTGGCCGTGGCGTTCTCGGGATCGATGTTGAGCACTTGTTTGTAATATGCGACAGCGCCCTTGATATCCTTCTTGGCGGCGGCAGCGTCGCCAAGCCCCAACAGGATTTCGACGGCTTTTTCCTTGTTCGGCTTCTCAAACTGATCGCTGATCGCCGCCTTGTCGTCCTTCTTGGCCGCTGCGGCCGCCGCCCTCGCATCCAGACTGGCGCCGTAGTACTGCTGAGAGGCGCGCAGCTTGAGGCCGTCGGCCTTCTTCACGTCGGCCTTGCCCTCAGGCTTCGCCAACTCTTCCTTGGCCGCCTGGAGCATCTTCTCGGCCATGGCAACCTTGTCGTCGATCCGCTTCTTGACTGTAGCGGAAATGAGGTCCTTGCCCTCTGCGACCGCGGGCGCGGCCTGACCGGCAGCCGGCTCAGCCGCCTTGGCAGCGGGCTCGTCCTTCTTCGCATCGTCCTTGAAGAGCCCTTCGGCTCTTGCCCAGGAGGCAAGCCCCAGCACGAACATCGCGACCAACGCGGCCAGCATCAGGCGTTTCATAAGAATCGCTCCTTTCCCCTCGGCTGTAAGCGGCGTTAGCTTAGACTGTCTCCCGCGCCCTCTATATTGTACTACGATTTTCTCGCAAGAGTATTGCAAAATTCTTCGGCGTGGCTCAAAAGCCCCACGCACCGCGTGGGGACGACCCCTTGGCGGCACCATCCCCCGGCGGTGCCGGGGGCTTGTGAACCACGCGAATTCTTCTGCATTTGCGCTCTCGCCTCGTGCGGCGGAAAGCGTGATGCCGCGAACCGCCACACCTATGCTTTCCCCGCCGCCATAGCCTTCACTTCATCCACCCAGGCCCGGACGAGGGATTCGTCCGCCGCTTCGCCCAGGATCCGCAGGATAGGCTCTGTGTTCGAGGCCCGAATGTGCAGCCAGCCGCGGTCCCACGACAGGTGGAGACCGTCGCGCTCATCGAGGCGGGCGTCGGCAAACCGCGCCCGCACCGCCTTGAACACCGAAGCCGGGTCCGTGCCGGCCAGCGGCACCTTGTCCTTCACCATCGTATAGACGGGCAGCTCGCGCGCTAATTCACGCAAACTCTTTCCGCGGACGGCCATCATCTCCAGGATGAGCGCCGCCCCGGCCAAGCTGTCGCGGACCAGCGTGACACGCTGGTCGATGACGCCGCCGTTTCCCTCGCCGCCGATGACGCACCCCTTGCGAAGCATCTCCAGGGCCACGTTGATCTCGCCGACCGGCGTGCGATGCAGCGGCACGCCCGCCTCGCGGGCCACGTCGTCCATCAAGCGCGAGGTCGAGAGGTTCGCCGCGATCGGGCCGCGCTCGTGCGTCAGCCGGTGCCGCGCGGCCAGGGCAAGCGTGTATTCCTCGCCGATGGCGGCGCCGGTTTCATCGACGAGGGCCAGGCGGTCGGCGTCCGGATCGAGCGCCAGGCCCAGCGCCGCGCCGCTCTCGCGGACCGTGCGGCAGAGATCGCCCAGGTTCTCCGGCAGGGGCTCCGGGCCCCGGGGGAAATGGCCGGTCGGCTCGCCGTGGATCATCGTGACCTTGCAGCCGAGGTGCTCGAGGAGCAGCGCCATCTCGCGCCCGCCGGCCCCGCACACGGCGTCGACCGCCACCGAGAAGCCGCGGGCGCGGATCGTCGCGGCATCGACGATCGCCAGCACCCGCTCGGCGTGCACGTCTGCCCCGTCGGCGACCTCCTCGAACTTGCCGATGAACATGGGGTCGATCGGCTGAAACGCCCCGCGCGTGTAGAAATCGAGGACCATCTTGCCCTGCTCGTCGTCGAGGGCGTGGCCGTCGGGCGAAAGCATCTTGATGCCGTTATACGCGAACGGGTTGTGGCTGGCCGTGATGACCGCGCCGCCCATGAGCCCCAGGCGGTCGACCATGACGCTGATGCCGGGGGTTGAAAGGATGCCCACGTCGAACACGTCGCAGCTCGTGGCGCGAAGCCCGGCCCGCAGCGCGTCGGCGAGCATCGGGCCCGTGGGGCGGGAGTCGCGACCGACGGCCACCGTTGTCCCTTTCAGGTACGTGCCGAAGGCGAGGCCGAACCGCGCGGCCTCCTGCGGCCCCAGCCCGTCGCCCACCACGCCGCGAATGCCCGAGATGCTGACTATCAGTTGAGGCATGATCTCTCCGCCGTTCTTGATCTCGCCTTACAGGTGACGCGGTGGTATTATCGGCGGCGGTCCGGGGCAGACAATGGAAAAAGGGCCGGGAGCGTAGCCAGATGGAGATTCCGGGTTGTGCTGGCCACGGGCGGCCGCTACGATGGAAGAAGATCACGTCCCGCGACCTGCGGTTGCCGGAAGGAGGCCTGCCATGGATGCTTTGCAGACGCTTGTGATGACGCTGCCTCTGTCGCTGACGGCCGGGCTCAATCTTTACGCCACGGTGCTGGTCGTGGGGCTCGCGATGCGGTACGGATGGGTCCAGAATGCCCCCCAGTCCCTCGATGTGCTCGGCTCGTGGCCGGTGCTCATCGTGGCGGGCGTCATGTACGCGATTGAGTTCGTCGTCGACAAGTTCCAGTTCTTCGACAACGCGTGGGACCTTATTCATACCTTCATCCGACCGCTGGGGGCCATCGCGATCGCCGCCATCCTCGCTTACGGCGAGGGAGATCCGGCGGTGGCGGTTATCGCGGCGCTGCTGCTGGCCGGGAGTGTGAGTTTTGTGTCTCATACCGCCAAGGCAGGCACGCGGGCCGTGGTCAACGTGATCAGTCCGCACGAGAACGTCACGAACATCGGCCTCAGCGTGACCGAGGACGTGGTGGCGGGCGGCCTGGCGGCCCTGGCGTTGGGCCATCCGTACCTGGCGGCGGGCGTGACCGTCGTCATCCTGGTCTTCATCGTGTTTTTCCTGCCCAGGTTGTGGCGGTGGGGCGGGTTCGTGTTCACGGCCGTCCTGTCGCGAGTCTTTGCCTTGGGCCGGCAGAGGAGAGAGCCGGACCTGCCGCCGGCGGCGCACCTGGCGCTTCTGGGTCACCGGCCTCCGGCGTTCTCGGCGTGGGTCAAGGCGCAGAAGATCCCGTGGTGCGCGGGCCGCAGCGGCTGGCTCTGCATGGTCGACAACCGCCTGTTCTTCGGCTATCGCAAGTGGCTGTTTCTCCATCGCTCCTGGCAGGTGGCCTTGGACCAGGTTCAGGCCGTGTATTTCCGGCGGTCCTGGCTGACAGACAAGGTGGAGGTGCATTACCTCGATGCCCGGAACAAGGCGCGCGTGGCCCGGTTCCTGTTCACCCGATACCGCTCGCCGCTGGCTGAGGATCTGGGCAGGCGGCTGAACGCCCACGGGGTGCCGGGCGCCGCCGCCGAGGGCAAGGTCATCGAAGGTCAGTTGCCGCCGCAACCGGCGTAGGCGCGGCCATGGCTTTATCAACTCAGAACAGGGACGGCGTGGGTCCTATCGTACTGCAACGCCACTTAACCTCGTGCGCGGTGGGTCTCCTGACCCACCGCGCGGCAATTGCCCCCCAGCGGTGAGATAGCGCAGGTACGCGGCGGGTCCCGCCCAGGGCAGGCCGCGCGAAGTGGCGTTGTAGTGATAGGACCCGCCGTACTCGCTGTCCCGCATGTACCAGTCCAGGGGCGAGGTGGCTTTCGTCGGGCGGTGGGTGCGGCGACCTGTCGCGCACCAATCAGGAGAGGCCAACGGCGGGACGCCGGTGCCACCAGGCTTTCGCGGGCCACACCAACGGCCGGTGCGTGCCGAACACGCACTCTACCGCTGCACCCGTTCCCTCAGATGCGCCAGGAGCGACTCGGCGGTCATCGTGCGGCGGTCGGTACGGTCGGACCAGCGGACTTCGGTGCCGCTCGTGACCAGCGTCTGCCATTTCTTGCAGGCGGCCAGGACGGTGGTGTGGTTCTTGCCCCCCATGTGGCGGGCGATGTCGGCGAAGCTCAGGTCGGTCAGTTCCCGCGCCAGCACCATGGCCGTCTGCCGGGCGAGGGAGATCGAGTGCGACTTGCGGTCGCTGTGAATGTCGGACACCGTGACGCCGAAGAACGCGCTGACGGCTTCCTCGACCTCCGGCAGGCCGGTCCGGCGGGGCATCGAGACGGCGAAGTCGGCCAGCGACTGCCGCGCGAGCTCCAGCGTCAGGGGCTGCTTCAGCAGGGCCGTGAACGCGATCAGCCGCGTCAGGGCGCCCTCCAGGTCCCGCACGCTCCCTTTCACGCGGTCGGCCACGAAGTTGAGGACCTCGGGCGTCAGGCGGCGGCCCATCTGGAGGGCCTTGGCTTCGAGGATCCGCCGGCGGGTGTCGTTATCCGGCGGCATCAACTTGACCACCAGGCCGGCGCTGAAGCGGCTGGCCAACTGGTCCTGGATGGCCTCGATCTCGCGCGGCGCCGAATCGGAGGCCAGAACGACCAGCCGCCCCTGGCCGTCGAACTCGTTAAAGGTGTGCAGGAACTCCTCCTGCGTGCCGGGCTTGCCCGACAGGAAGTGGACGTCGTCGATGGCGAGGACGTCGAGGTTCCGGTAGCGGAAGCGGAAGGCGTCCATACACCCCGACTTCATGGCGGCCACGTACTCGTTGGTGAACTGCTCGGCCGAGAGGCACGCCACCGCGCGGTGGCCGGCCTTCCGCAGGGCGTGGAGGATGCCATAAAGCAGGTGGGTCTTGCCGACCCCGCATGAGCCGTGCATAAACAGGGGATGGAAATCGCGTCCCGGGGCCTGGACGGCCGCGGCGGCTGCGGCGGCGGCCATCTGGTTGCACGGGCCGACGACGAAATTGTTGAGCGTAAAGAGCGGCCGCGACTCCGGCGACGGCCGGCGCGAGGGCTTCGGCCCCGCCTTGGCGGGTAGGGCCAGGCGCTCCATCGCCGCGACTTCGCCGGCAAGGTTCTGGGCTCGCCGTTTCTGGAAAAGGTCCGGCTGCACGAGGTAAGTGATGGGGAGCGGTCGCCCGAACGCCTGCTGGGCCGCGGCGGCCAGGTGATCCGCGAAATGGCTCTTCAGGTAATCGCTGATGAAGAGGTTGGCCACGCCCACCGTCAGGCCTTCCGGCGTGACGTGGAAGTCGGTGGCGCCGTCGAACCAGACGCGCCACCGCTGCACCCCGACGGCGTCGCGAACTCCGGTCACCAGCGATTCGATTTGTGTATCTTGAAGCGGCGCCACGAAAAGGCCCCGTGCTCGGCGCACCGCCGGAAATCCGTTCCCCACACAAGCGTCCGCCGAGCGGCATCGGATGCGCCCCAGCGCCGGCTCGACGACCGCTGCATGCTAACGTTGATGTCAAGCGGGAAAGGCGGAATAGTTTTGCTAAGGATTCACGAAGACTCAGCGCGACGCGCGGAAGAGGTCGCAAGACAGGCAGTTAGGCGCGGTCGGGGCTACAGATTATAGGACTCTTAACATGACCGCGCGGCGTGTGCAAAGCCTGTGGAGAAAACGGCGGCCCCGCGCGCGATCTTCGTAAACCATTGAAAAACCAGCCTGATACGATGGGCTGGAGGCGCCCGGGGCAGCGGCGCGATAGTGAATCCGGGCAGAAAAATTTTTTCTGGAGCGTCCATCATGCGTCACGTGGCGGCGATTCTTGCGGCGGCGGCCGGATGTCTGGCGGTTTTTGCGGCGCGGGCGCTCGCGGCGCCGCAGGCCGACTGGCCGACCCTCGAATAACAGTTCGTCGAGGTGCCCCTGGAGGCCCGGCGCCTGACCGGCCCGCTCTTCTGGCTCCACGGCAACGAGACCCGCGAGCGCCTCGAGCTCTACGTCGGCAAGGTCGCCGAGGGCCACAACGGCAGCTTCTGCGCCGAGTCGCGTCCGCACACCGACGGGCTCGGGCCGAAGTGGTATAGCGACCTCGATATATGTCTCCAGGCCGCAAAGAAGAACGGCCTGGCGATGTGGATCTTCGACGAGAAATGGTGGCCGAGCCAGAGGGTCGGCGGCAAGGTGCCCCTGGAGTTCGCGAGCAAGCGCCTCGGCGAGAACACCATCGAGATCGCCCCCCGCGCCCCGAAATCTGCGAAGCTGGCGGTTTACCCAAGCTAAGACAGAGGAGAGTTCAAAGTTCCAGGTTCAAGGTTCCAGGTTGAGAAGGAGAGTTCAAAGTTCCAGGCTCAAAGTTCCAGGTTCAAGGTTCCAGGTTGAAAAGGAGAGTTCCAGGTTCCAAGTTCCAGGTGAACGGCAAAGGCAACGGCGCTAACCGCAAAGAACGCAAAGAAAGTCCAAGCCTCTTTCTTTCAAAGAAACAGCCTTTGCCGTCCTTTGCGTTCTTGGCGTCCTTTGCGGTTCAGGCCTTTGCCTTTGCCGTTGTCGTTCATTCCGCATTTCGCACGGAGTTTACCCGCCGCGGCGGGCATTCCGCACTTGATTTGCACGTAAGTGATTCGAGAAAACAAGGACTTACGATCTTCGACCCCCCCAACCCCCCCTTTTTGGCCCGAAGTTTTCCACAAAACGGCCTTGGCGCTAGCGCCAAGGCCGGTGACCCCCGAAAATGTTAAGATAGCTAAGACGATTTTTGACGCTTTTTGCGATTTTACGCGCGCCGACCCCCCCTACTTTGTCACTTTTGATCAAAACACGCGCGCTTTTTGAAGGTGCCCGTTGACGTAAGTGTTTCTGCAAAAATGCAACTTACGTGCACCGCGCGAACGGCGGGAACAGGGACCAGGGACCGGGACGGAAACTGCCCAAACGGCAGGGACTTGGGGCTCGGACGGCGAGGGCCCACGCCGAGCAACATTTAGCCGCCCAGCTTGCTGGACGCCATTAGCCGGGAGCCGATGGCGACCGCGTTTTTGAGAACCGGGACCGGGGACCGGGACGGCGAAAGACAACGGCGGGAACCGGGAAGTGGAAACCGGGAACCGGGGTGGAATGCGGATTGCCTTCATGACGGCATAGCGGCTGGCCGCAGCCCCTCGTTAGTCGTCCAGCTCGCTGGGCGCGTTTTGTTCCGGCCTCTTGCAGAGAACAGCCCTCGGCGTTATACTCTTGGGCAATGTCGCTTAGGGGGAGACCGTCATGGCAAAGAGAAGCCCTAGCAAGAAGGACCCGCCTGCTGGCGGTCAGACGAGTAGCGGGTCCGTGGTCGTGCGGTCGCGATATTGGGACGAAGTCCTGGCCCTCGTGCCTTCCCTTGAGGAAGGCCTGGCCAGGGCCGCGGAACAGGCAAAGTCTCTGTTTCCTGCTGGCCGGTCACATATTGCTGCGTACATCGACGAGTTTCATACCGTCCTGGAAGCTTTCGCCAAGATGGCATGGAAGCCCGATGCCGCGGCGAAGGTCTTGGACTGTTTCTTCCGTAGTCCTTGGCAATGCCCGAATCTCTGCAGCTCTGGATTCGTTCACATGATGCGGATGATTTTGAGGCTGTGTCTGACTGTATTGACCTGATCCCGCCCAAGGATGTAAGAATCCTTCGGAGGCTGCCCAGCAAGGGTAGCCAGAAGATTGTCTTCGAGGCCAGTTGGGGACTCACCCAGAAGACCGTCATACTGAAGAAACTTATTGCTGGCGACTTGCAGCGGGAATTGCTCAGCCATCCTCTTACTAACGAGCATCGCAATATCATCAGAACCTATACAGTCTCAAATGACAGTGAGGTCTTCTTAGTCGAGGAGAAGATTGAGACGCTGCACGACAAGTGGCGTTCGCATGGCATCGAAGAGACGGCCCTCTTTCTGCATGATATTGGCTCCGCCTTGTGCTGCTTGATGGATCGAGGATATGTTCACGGCGACATCAAACCCGACAATGTGGGGATCGACTGCGAGCGGAGATTCGTTCTTCTGGACTTCGGGGTTTGCAGACGGGCGGGCTCGGCAACCGCGACAAAATCAGCAACGGGCAGCCTGCGAACCCGTGCCCCGGAACTGCTGCTGGGCACAGGATCGCAAAGCTCGAAGAGCGATCTCTGGGCGCTGGGGGCTACCGTGTGTCTGATTGAAGGTGGGCGGTTTCCGCTTGTTGACCCAGATGAGGATGTCCCGCGGATTTCAGCTCTGGATAAACGTACCAAGTTTGAAGAGGTCCTGAAGGCACGTGTCGATAGTGAGTATGAGAGCCGTAAGGCGACGGCTCTTGCCGGCATTGCCGATGCAAGGATACGGTCAATTGTGGAGCGGCTAATGGCACGAAGTCCCGAGGACAGAGGGCAGCCAAGCGACGTATTGCGCAGCCTACGGGCCGAGTTGCCTTATGCCGTTCCTGCTTCCGACGAACCTGGGAGTTGGATGATGACACCCGAAGACGAAGCGAAGTCTATCCTAGCCCCTGAACAAGCGTGATTTTAGTGTCTTTGGCGCAAAAAATACTCGAAATCCCTTAGCCCGTGCGGTTAAGAAGGACGTTGTGAAGACGGA
>Ga0315282_10018292_pt1 | contig 10030 bp, 5 predicted proteins | sample YL17G07_20_MG_FD_203693 | JGI IMG/M metagenome (GOLD analysis project Ga0315282, IMG submission 203693) | Sediment microbial communities from Yellowstone Lake, YNP, Wyoming, USA - YL17G07_20 | ecosystem: Environmental > Aquatic > Freshwater > Lake > Sediment | place: USA: Wyoming | collected... | reverse complement strand
AAAACCTTCACGTACGCGGCTATAAGGAACATGGCAATATTAATACCCCGCTCGAGCTCGCCATGCGGAACCAAATCGATCGCTTCAATCTGTCGATGGATGTCATCAACCGGGTTCCCAAGCTCCAGGTTGTTGGGGCTCATGTCAAGGACTGGTTAAAGAATCAGATTATCGAGAACACCAAGCATGCCCACGAGTACGGCATCGATAAGCCTGAGTTCACCAACTGGAAGTGGCCGTACTAGATCAGTGGGGAAGGGGCAGGGGGATGCACGTCCTTGCTCTCATAACCAATTGCTGGCCTTGGGATCGGACTCATTGTTTTTCTCTATCTCGTCTCTTTTTGTTTTTTTTGTTATTGATGTTTCTGACCGGTTTTGGAATGTTGGTACAAACGGCATCGGGTAAGACGGTTTTACGGACCATTGCCGAGGAGAATAAACGCGGGCGAGTGATGAGTTTTTATGCAATGGCACTTCCATTATTAAGGAAAAAGTACGTCCGCTATATTTGAGAAAGGGTCTCATTTTGGTAGAACCAAGAGAAGTCTGGCCACCCAACATTGACATTGACGGCGCACGATGAAGAAAAAAGTCATACATAGCATCGGTCCTTTGTTGGGTCTCCTTCTCTTCCTTGCCGCTCTTTGGATTCTTCGCAATGAGCTAAAGGAATATCATTATCAAGAGGTCGTGCGTGACCTAAAATCTCTCCCCATCTCCCATCTTTTGCTTGGCTTCGGGCTTACTATGCTGAGCTACCTCATCATGACGGGCTATGACGCCCTGGCTTTGCACTATGTCCGATATCCGCTCCCTTACCGCAAAATCGCATTGGCTTCCTTTATCGGATATGCCTTCAGTAATAACGTCGGGCTCTCCATGATCGCCGGAGGTACGGTACGTTACCGACTCTACTCCGCCTGGGGACTTTCAACAGAGGAGATTACAAAAGTTGTTGCCTTTTGCACCTTGACGATCTGGCTCGGTTTCGCCGCATTCGGAGGGGTTATCTTTCTCCTTCAACCTATGGTGATCCCAAGGGCACTCCGTCTTCCATTTGGCTCCGTTCAACCATTCGGAGTCCTCCTCATTTTTCTTTCAGGAGGATACTTCTTGTTGAGTGCTTTAAGAAAAACGCCGCTAAAGATTCGGGAGTGGGAGTTTCCTCTTCCCTCCGTACAGCTCTCTCTTTTCCAAGCCTTTGTCGCATCCTTAGATTGGGCTGTGGCTGGCAGCGTCTTTTATGGCTTGCTTCCCACGTCTACAAATCTTTCCTACACCGGATTTATCAGCATCTTTCTGCTCGCCCAGATGATGGGACTCGTAAGCCAGATTCCAGGAGGGCTCGGCGTTTTTGAAGCGATGATTCTCACTCTCCTTGCCCCGAACTTCCCTATTCACTCGCTCCTTGGTTCACTTTTGGCCTATCGTGCGATCTATTATCTCCTGCCGTTATGTATCGCTGCGGTCTCGCTTGGCGTCCATGAAGTCCTTCTGAGGAAGGTAGAGATAAAGAAAACTGCCCTTGTCGTTGGCCGATGGATTCCGGTACTCCTGCCGAACGTGTTTGCCTTCGCTATTTTTGTTGCCGGTGCGATTCTCCTCTTTTCAAGGGTAACACCCGCTATGAGCGGACAACTGACCTGGCTCAGTCCTTTTCTCTCCCTGCCCGTGATAGAAATCTCACATTTTCTCGGGAGTCTTGTCGGAGTCGGACTCCTTTTCCTTGCACGAGGCCTGCAGCGGAGGCTTGACGGGGCCTATCTTCTCACCCTTGCCCTCCTTGCCGCAGGGATAATCTTTTCTCTCCTCAAGGGTTTCGAATTCAAAATGGCTCTTGTCCTGGCAGTTATGTTTGGCGCACTCCTGCCTTCTCGCCACCATTTTTACAGGAAAGCCTCACTAATCGGTCAGCGGTTTACTTCCGGTTGGATGATAGCCATTATTGTTGTTCTGCTTTGCTCAGCCTGGCTGGGGATATTTTCTTACAAGAATATAACGTACTCAGACGAGCTATGGTGGCAATTTGCCCTGTATGGCGATGCTCCTCGGTTTCTCCGGGCCACCGCGGGCACGATCGCAGTTGCCATGTTTTTCGCATTAGCAAGCTTGTTACGGTCCACCCTTCCTGAACCTGCGCTTCCCGGCAAGGAGGATTTGGAAAAGGCTCATGAAATCGTCACAAAATCGCGAAAAACATATGCCAATCTTGCTCTGCTCGGGGACAAGGCACTTTTTTTTAGTGAGAATAAGACGGTGTTTATCATGTATGGCATTGAAGGGCAAAGCCGGGTGGTTTTAGGAGACCCTGTTGGTCCGGAAGGAGAGATGACCGAACTTGTCTGGCAGTTTCATGAAATGTGTGACCGTTACGACGGATGGACAGTCTTCTACGAGATTCAACAGCAAAACGCAGATATCTATCTCGACCTTGGGCTTACCCTCTACAAACTTGGGGAGGAAGCCCGTATATCACTAAAGGACTTCTCCCTGGAGGGGAGCGACCATAGAGGGCTCCGCCGTACCCACCATAAGGTTGAAGGAAAAGGATGTATTTTCAAGATCATCCCATCCACTGAAATCTCTTCGCATCTACCGGAACTCAAGGTGATATCCGATACGTGGTTGAAGGAGAAAAACACCAAGGAGAAAAAATTCTCTCTTGGTTTTCTTAAAGAAGAATATCTGAAGCAGTTTCCTGCCGGGATAGTCGAGAAGGATGGTAAGATCTTGGCCTTTACCAACATCTTCCTGGGAGCCGAGAAGGAGGAACTGTCTGCCGACCTCATGAGGTTTCTTCCCGAGGCTCCTAACGGTGTTATGGACTACCTGTTCATCGAGCTCATGTTGTGGGGGAAACGAGAGGGATATAAGTGGTTCAACCTGGGGATGGCCCCTCTATCCGGACTTGAGAACGATGTCCTCGCCCCGATCTGGAACCGTCTCGGTACATTTATTTTCCGTCATGGCGAACACTTCTACAACTTTCAAGGGGTGCGTGAATATAAGGAGAAGTTCGATCCCAAGTGGGAGGCGAGATACCTGGCCTCTCCGGGCGGTCTTGCGCTTCCGCGCATCCTCATCAACATCGCCTCCCTCATATCGGGAGGCCTCAAAGGAGTTGTTGCCAAATGAAATCATTTTGCCGGAGATTATGAGGCTATTGCCGTGACCGTCCTGAAAGAAGTAGAATAAATTGTTTGATTGTCGCAGTACTTTTTAAAGAAAATTTATAAAGGACAATCGTTGACATAAAATAGAATGCAGATCGTTGAACAAACACTACCTTTCTTTAAAGATCGATGAGGTATCCAAAACCTTGAGAATTCAAAAGCGGGTACAGCAATGAAAGAGGAGGACTTTTATGGATTTAAAACTTAGAAGTACATCTGAATATAAGAATATCTCCTCACAGGAAACCCTTAAATTCTTACAGACATCGATAGATGGGCTTACGGAGTCCGAAGTCGGGAAGCGCCTTGAGATATTCGGGTATAACGAAATAGAAGAGAAAAAAAGGAACCTTCTTCTTGAATTCCTGTCGCGCTACTGGGGTCCCATGCCGTGGCTGCTGGAGTTGGCGATGGGGCTCTCGTTTGTACTGAGACATTATCTTGAAGGAATAATTATCTTTGCGCTGCTCACGGTAAACGCTATCATAGGCCACCTGCACTCACGGGGTTCGCAGAAAGCGGTTGAACTTCTCAAGAAAAAACTGGCGCTAAAGGCAAAGGTGCTGCGGGGCGGGAAATGGGTAATGAAAGAGGCTAAAGAGATCGTACCCGGAGACATCATCGCCGTCGGACTCGGGGATATCGTGCCGGCCGATGCCGAGATTGTGACTGGCGAGCTTTCAGTTGATCAGTCAGCCCTGACTGGAGAATCCTTGGCTGTAGAGACGCGCCAATCGGACGTCATCTACTCGAGTTCCGTAGTGAGGTGTGGAGAGGCCAGGTGCGCGGTCGTCAATACGGGAGCAAATACGTACTTCGGTAAAACAGCGGAACTGGTCAAAACAGCCAAGCCAAAGTCCCATCAAAAGGAAGTAATGATGGCTGTAGTCAAGTATATGATGTATCTGGGTATAGCCGCATCGGTTTTAGTTTCAATAGATGTGCTGGTGATGAATTTAGGTATGCTGCTGATACTGACTTTCGCGGTAATCTTCCTGATGGGCGCGGTCCCCGTAGCCCTTCCGGCCGTTCTCACCATAGTCCAGTCCGTCGGAGCAATGGAGCTTGCAAAAAAAGGAGCGCTGGTTACGAGGCTCGATTCGATCGAGGACGCCGCTTCAGTAGACGTCCTCTGCCTCGATAAGACAGGTACGATGACTCAGAACAAATTATCGGTTACCGACAGCATACCGTTCTCCGGATATACGAAAGAGGATGTTGTTAGAATAGCCGCTTTAGCATCTCAAGAGGAAGGCATGGACATCATAGACCTTGCAGTTATTGGATACGCTAAAAATACGCGAGTTGATCTTAACGCATACAAGCAAGTTTCATATACACCCTTCAATCCGTCGGTCAAGAGAACAGAGGCGATCATTGAAGCCGATGGAAAGCGTTTTAAAGCGGTTAAAGGCGCAGCCCAGGTAGTCATAACTCTGTGCCGGGGAATCGATAAAGAGGCCATAGAGAAGGCAAACAGAACTATAGAAGAGGTTTCTCAGAAAGGGTACAGAACGATAGCCGTTGCTCGATCGGAAGGCGATGACTTGGATAATCTCAAACTTGTAGGATTGCTGCCGATGGCTGATCCACCCAGGCCGGACTCAAAAAGCATGATCGAGGAAGCAAGAAAGCAGGGAATAAAGCCGCTGATGCTTACCGGTGATAATATTGCTATCGCTAAAGAAATAGCCTATCAGGTGGGTATCGGCAGTAAGATTATCCGACTCGCTGATATTGAAGGCTTAAGCGAAAATGAACAGGTGAAGGTTATCGAAGAAAGCGACGGGTTTGCTGAGATATATCCCGAGGACAAGTACAAAGTCGTGAAACTTCTGCAATCCAGAGGGCATATGGTAGGAATGACCGGAGACGGGGTCAACGATGCGCCGGCGCTGAAGCAGGCGGAGATGGGAATAGCGGTAAGCAACTCGACCGACGCGGCGAAAGCGTCAGCAAGCGTGGTCTTAACCGAACCGGGCATGAGCGTGATCATTGATGCAGTAACCATAAGCAGGCAGACCTATCAACGGATGCTGACATGGGTCATCAATAAGGTTACGAAGGTCATAGAATTCGTCGGCCTACTGACCCTGAGCTTCTTCTGGCTCCATGAAATTGTGCTCTCTCTCCTCGGTATGTCGCTGCTTGTGTTTGCAAATGATTTCGTAACCATGTCTCTGGCAACCGATCATGTAAAGCATACAAGCAATCCGAACAAGTGGAATGTGAAGAACATTACTCTGGCTTCACTCATTCCGGGCATGTTGCTGGTTGTGGAGGGCATGATCGTAATCCTGATGGGGATGAAATATTTTCATCTTGAATGGGAGAAGCTGCGCACCATGGTAATGCTGAACCTTATATTCAACAGCCAGTTCAGGGTATTGATCGTAAGGGAAAGGAGACACTTCTGGTCATCACTTCCGGGCAGGGAGTTACTTATTTTGAGTGCAGCAACTATAGTCGGATTTGCGCTGCTAGGCGTATACGGTATCTTTGTTCCACCACTAACGGTATATCAGGTCCTTGCTATTCTGGGATTCTCGGTCTTATTTACACTGGGTATCGATTTCCCTAAATATTATTTATTCAGAAAATTCGGGTTATAGCTGAGGTCCCAAGAGGGCTTTTAAGGAGAGCTATGAGCGCAAGGGGCATTTTCAATAAACGATCCAGATTATTTTTAATAGTACTGGGATTTGCGCTTGTCGTATTGATAGGGATTATTAATTACTTAGCAGGGTCTGCCTTTTCCTCGCTGGTATTTTATTTAGTTCCCGTTATTTTTGTTATCTGGTTTGTCGGAAGGTCGGCTGGGATTTTGATATCTATTACAAGCGTACTCACATGGGTTTTGACTGATATGATATCGAGACCTTCTTATCCCCATATAATTATTCCTTTGTGGAATCTGGCTGAGAAGTTGGGTATCTTCTTTATGGTCGTTTATATTTTACTCAGACTTGCAGAAAAGGAGAAAGCCCTCAAGTTTGAACACGGGCAATTATTGTCGATCCTCGATACCACTGATGCTCTCATCACTATTGTTGACCCTCAATCCCATGAGATTATTTACGCAAACAGCGCTCTCACGAATCTTTTAGGTTCGGATATTATCGGCAATAAATGCTATGCAATATTACAGGGCGTGGAGAAACCTTGTGATTTCTGTACAAATAAATATATTTTTGGTGAGAATCTAGGGAAACCCTATATCTGGGAGCATCAAGATAAAAGGAGTCAGCGGTGGTTCAGATGTATAGACCGTGCAATAAAATGGCCAGATGGAAGGCAGGTGCGCTATGAGATGGCGATGGACATATCCGCCGTCAAGATGCTGGAGAGAGAACGAAGGGACATGCTTTCCATGTTTGCCCATGATATGAAGAATCCTACCATCATAGCAGAGGGTTTTTTGTCACGATTGTATTCAGGCAAGGCAGGACCCCTTACGGAAAGGCAGTCGAAATACCTGGAGTTAATAAGCGACGCACTCAACAGATTAGGGAAGTTTATAACAAACTTCCTTGAATTCTCGAGGCTTGAGACAAAGGAAGATAAAACTTCACCCCTTCCATTCGATATAGCAATCGCTATAAAAAAACACATTGAAGCTGAAAGGATTGAGGCAGAGAAGAAAGATATAAAAATACTGTTTGAAATTCCTGACGATATGACAGCCGTGGCGAATGCAGATGCGATGCAAATAGATAGAGTCATTTTTAATTTGCTGGATAATTCAATAAAGTACACAGATTCTGGCGGAACGGTAACGATAAAGCTCTTAAGCCGCGATAAAGACATACTTGTTCAAGTCATGGACACGGGTATGGGTATTCCAAAGGATCACCTCCCGTATATATTCGATTCTTTTTATCGAGTAACCAAAGATTCAAAAGGCTCAGGACTCGGGCTCTCAATTGCCAAGAAAATAGTGGAGGCGAACGAGGGGAAAATATGGGTTGAAAGTATTTACGGAAAAGGGAGCACATTCAGCTTTGCTCTCCCCAAACACCCTTTAAGGGAAAACATAATGGTTGATATTTAAGATGTCCGATATTCCAGGACTCGTAGAACATTTCCCATATTTTGGGATTTTTTTGCTCCTCATCCTCGGAGGAATTGGTTTACCATTTCCAGAGGACGCCACTCTTATATTAAGTGGGTTTTTAGTGGCTCATGGGGCAATCACCCCCCTGCCAACATTTTTAACCGTTTATGCCGGTCTATTGGTGAGTGATTTTTTTCTCTATTTAGTTGGCAAGAAATATGGCAGAATGATTGTGGAACATAAGAAATTCCGCAGGATTATATCCCATGATCGACTTTTAAAGCTTGAAGAAAAATTTAAGAAGCACGACGTTTGGGTGATTCTGATTGGAAGACATTTCTTAGGATTAAGAGCACAGATATTTCTGGTGGCCGGGGTGATGAAGATGTCTCCTGTCAAATTTCTTATTGCCGATGCAACCACTGCGTTATTAACGATCGCTCTCATGGGTGGGATCGGTTATGTGGGAGGCAATAGTATTCAGATATTGAAAAAAGACCTGACAAGAATTGAGCATATTGCCATTATCGTTTTGGTGATATTATTTGCGTGTTGGATCATTTATGTATATTTTAAAGGAAGCAAAAATTTTGTGGAAGATAAGAAGGGAGATAAAATTGAGTCGTAAAGCAAGACTGAAGTGTAGCTTATGTTTTCTCATCTTTTTCTTTTGCTTTCTTTCCATGCCCCTTTCAGTGGCCGGGCTCAAAGAACAAGTTTTTGAAACTGTCTTGCCCAATGGCCTGAAGGTGATCCTCCTTGAAAACCATAAGGCTCCTCTGGTCACCTTCCAGGTCTGGTATCGCGTGGGATCTCGGAATGAAGCATGGGGAAAAACAGGTCTCTCCCATATGCTCGAGCATATGATGTTTAAAGGGAGTGAGAAAGTCGGCCCGGAGGAGTTTTCCAGGATCATCCAGGAGAATGGAGGAAATGACAATGCCTTTACTTCACATGACTATACAGCTTACTTCGAAAATCTCAGTGCGGATCGGGTCCAGGTGGCTATCGATTTGGAAGCGGACAGGATGCAGAACCTCATGCTTCGTGAAGAGGACTTCCGGACCGAGCGAATGGTGGTGATGGAGGAACGAAGGCTCCGCACCGACGATAACCCACAAGCTGTTCTTACAGAACAGATCATGGCAACCGCATTTCAGACCCATCCTTACCATTGGCCCATTATCGGCTGGATGGAGGATATCGCCCGTTTCACCCTTGAGGACTTAAAGGCGTACTATAAGACTTACTATAACCCCGTCAATGCCATTCTTGTTGTCGTAGGAGATTTTAAGAAAGAAGAACTTCTTCCTAAAATTGAGAAGACCTTTGGTTCATACCCAAAAGGAGTGGCTCCAATCCAAGATAGAGATAAAGATCCTCCACAAATTGGGGAGCGAAGGATCTTTGTAAAAAGGGAGGCTCAACTTCCATTTCTGGTAATGGGGTATCATGTCCCGAACCTTCGAGAACCAGACAGTTATGTTCTGGAAGTCATCGCCACCATCCTCTCTGGAGGAAAAAGCTCCAGGCTTTATCAGAGCCTTGTCCGGGAAAAAAGGCTTGTGCTCAGTGCGGATGCCGACCATTCCCTTATCTCCCGCGACCCTAGCCTCTTTACTCTTTCTGCAGATTTACTTCCTGGAAAAGAGGTGTCTGAAGTAGAGAAGGCGTTCGATCAAGAAATAGAGCGACTTCAGAGAGAACCGGTGGGGGAACAGGAATTAAAAAAGGTAAAGAATCAACTCGAAGCTTCTTTTATATTTGGGCAGGATTCCATCTTCAACCAGGCCATGCTCCTAGCCCGTCACGAGATTGCCACCAGTTGGAAAATGATCGATGATTATATCCCTTCCATCCGAAAAGTGACCCCGGAAGATATTCAACGGGTGGTAAAAAAATATCTCATCCCGGATAATCGAACTGTGGGAATACTGATTCCTCTTCCACCTAAGGAGGGAAAACCTTTGTCAGAAGGGGCTCCTATAAAGGAGAAATTGGTTAGATAAGTGATTCAATATTGCGAATTGAGAGTTCTTGAATTTAAAAATTCTGCAATTTCTTAATCCCTGAATTCCTAAATCGAGGTTGCGATGATTGCCAAAACACTTAAGACCATGATTCTCATATTTCTGTTAGTCTTCCTCTGTCTGCAGGCGAATGCCGTTTCGGCCATGCCTCCAGTCCAGAGAACAGTCCTCCCCAACGGGCTGGTCCTTCTTGTCTGTGAGGAGCGCTCCCTTCCATTTGTCACCTTTCAATTTCTCATCAACTCCGGTTCTTGGAAAGATCCTCAAGGAGAAGAAGGTTTATCATACCTGACGGCCAGAGGTCTTCTTCTGGGAACGACAAAGCACAAGGTCACTGCCATCCATGAAGAGCTGGATTTCATGGGGGCCTCTCTCTCTTCTTCTTCAGGCAGAGATTACGCCACGCTCAGCCTCCAGGTTTTAAAGAAGGATCTGGACAAGGGATGGGATCTCTTCATGGAGGTGCTCACCCAGCCCACCTTTCCTGAGGAGGAAATCAAGAGAGAAGTTGAAAAAACACTGGCAGCCATTCAATCCGCAGAAGATCAGCCTGATGAGGTGGCGGGAAAAGAGTTCCAAAAAACACTCTTTCTCAACAGTCCCTATGGCCACCCTGTCGAAGGAACAAAAGAATCAATTCCTCGCATTACCCAAGAGGCGATTGTCCGATTTTATCGATCCTATTACCATCCCAATAATGCCATCTTAACGATTGTAGGGGATATCTCTGCTGACGAAGTGAAGACAAAACTTCTTCCAAGCCTTGCAAAA
>Ga0315282_10018290_pt1 | contig 10031 bp, 3 predicted proteins | sample YL17G07_20_MG_FD_203693 | JGI IMG/M metagenome (GOLD analysis project Ga0315282, IMG submission 203693) | Sediment microbial communities from Yellowstone Lake, YNP, Wyoming, USA - YL17G07_20 | ecosystem: Environmental > Aquatic > Freshwater > Lake > Sediment | place: USA: Wyoming | collected... | reverse complement strand
AAGCTACACCTGACGGATCAATCGCCACCACATTTGACCCTTTCAAGGTGAGCTTGTAGGGTCGTCGGCCCAGCACCCGGTACAAGGTCCGCTCGGGAAGAGGGAAAGTCAACTCGACCTCGTCGCCTGCCTTCAACCCTTCAAAGGCTGCGTACCGCCCCTGAACGCGGGGCTCCACCTTTTGGCGGCCCACGGTAGTGTTGACATCACTGGACGCCACCCATTCCGGCAGACGAACTGCAACTGTCGCTGCCTTCTTGATCTTCAAGACGACCTTCCCCTGGGCCGGAAGGTAGCTATGAACGTCCAGCCATTCAGAAGGTCGATTCAATAGCAGATTGACACGCACCTCCTCACCGGATTGGGACACAATGCTGTCCCAGACGTAATACAGCGTCCGTGCACCGTTGGCGGTGCAGCAATGCATGATGCCCCGCGGCGAGAGTTTTTCTTCACCGTTGTCTCCTTTGAGAACCAGAAGCCCGTCATTCGCGCGCATCCAGCCATAGAACGAACCGACCGAACGCAACGCGATATCTCGAGCGTCCTTGGACGCGGCGGTCCAGATAGATATCCATCGTTGGGAACTGAACTGCCCGGGCGCAGGGTTGAGGTAGCAGTCGGGGATGCGCTTGACGAAGTCAGCGTCCGTCATCTGCCCTTCGGCATACATGTTCCGTACCCACCGGTCCACGTCATCCCAATAATCACCCGCACCGTTCCTCGTGAGGAGCAAAGCCAGGAAAACCATGTCGGAAACTTCGCAGATCTCCACTGATTCAAAATCCTGCTCCTCAAACTCGTCCGTACCGGGCATGAACTCCGGATACCAGCCGACCAAGGGATCTCCCATCTCTCGAGCCCAGCGATAGCAGGCATCCACGCGCCGGAGGACTTCGGTGTCCTGTGCCGCCTCCGCGTACTCGGCCACCGCCATCAGGGCAAATGTTCCGTGGTGGAAATGATAGAAATTGTAGCGGCCGTCCGCATTCTTGAACATCCTCGCCAGAGCCCACTTCGCCAGCCCGCGCGAAAGGTCCAAGGCGGGTGGATACTTCGTGACTCGGTAAAAGAGGCCCGCCCCATACCCAAGGGCTCCCACCGAGTACATCATGCTGAAAACCGCGTGGCCGTCGGCCAGGGAACCACCTTCGATTCCCTTGGTAGGCTCAGTCGCGTCTGGAGGAGCCGCCTCCCCGGGACGAAAACGACCCTTCCAGAAGAAGCGGTAACCTTCCTTCTCGTGTGAAAGAGAAAGCAGGCGATCCACTTTCCTGCGACCAATCTCCACCCATCGCGGGTCGTCATCCACCTGTGCGAGCATGGCGAGCGCCAGCAACAAGCGGCCCTCGCCCCAGATCTCAGAGTAATTCCGCTCGCCCTTCAGCTCCGGTAACGGGCCTTCGGGCGCATAAGTGAGGCCGTCATCTCCGATCAGGCCGAGTTGGCTGGCCAAGAACTTGCGGTCCACCTCCAGGTTGAAGTCGCTGCCGGAAGCCAAGCGGCAATTCACTAAGGCCTCGATGAACTTGGCCGGAATGTTGAGCCAGGCGTCCGTAGAATGGTTGACTTTGAGCTCGACAGGACTCCGAGAGAAATCAACCTCGAAGGCAAGCGCCCAGCGTTCCTGAGGGATAAAAACATTGGTCAAGGCGTTGATTGCGAGTTGCATCCGCTCGGCCAAATCCAACGTGTCGGGAAAGGTGCTGCGGTATCGCTCCCCCTGGAGCGCTGAGCGCGTGGGGGCCGACCGCAACCGCGCATCGTCCTCCGGTCGCAACGGCGCGCGCGCGATTTCGGCTGCGGCCTCGATAGCCGCGCGCTCGTCCGCGTGCCCCAGCCGTGCCAGCCCGTGAGGTACCACAGCCAGCCCGCCAAAGGACTGGGCGATGAAGGTCCGCCGGTTCATCCTAGCCTCCGCTCGTCTTCTTCCACGTCAGTCGATGTTGCCCAGCACCCCAGTCACGCAACGGGCTAGTCAGACGGGATCCCCGACCACCACTTGATCGAGACGGGCGACACGTAACGGGTTACATCCCGGGTTGGCACCTTGGCTTGCTTCAACTCGTCGCGCTGGTAGATGGCGTAGTAACCGCGGTCGTCGCGTGGCGACACGTCCACTAGCGTGTTACCCCTGAAGGTGAGCGTATATGTCCGACCTTCGGAGGTATACTGCTCTTTGGCCTCTTTAACCGGGAACTCAAGTGCGATGGCGTCGTTGGCCTTCAGACCCTCGACCACCACGAAATTGCCCACCCAGAAGGTCGATGCCGGCTCGCCGTTCAGCCGGGCCGCCAACTTGGAGCGATCAACCCAGCTCGGGATCCTGATCTCGACGCGCCTGCTGGTCTTGTTCTTGACCAGAACCTTCCCCTCGTAGGGCAGATAGCTCTCCACGTCGAGCCAGGGCGACGCCCGATTCAACAGCAGATTCACCTGCGCGCTGCCGCGCTGGGAGCGGACGATGCTCTCCCACGCGTAGTAGATGGCCTGCGTCAGGTTTCCCGTGCAACAGCCGATCGAAAACGGCGTCATGCACGTCATCGCCGGGCTTCCCACTACGCCCACAGACCGGCGGACAACGTCGTCCGTGGAGTCCTGAGGGCTCTTGGGGTCCGACTTGGGGGAGTAGCGGATGACCTGCTCGATCCGCTCGGGACTCGTGAACATAGACTCGACCAGATGATTGCGGACATACATATCCGTGTCGTCCCAGTAGTCGCCCAGGCCGGCGTCACTCAGCATGATGGAGATTGCAACCATGTCGGCGTTCATGCAGCCTTCGCCGAACATGCCGATCCTCGGCAGGCCGTAATGGGTGCGCGCATACTCGTAGGACTGACGAACGAAGTCCATCAGGCTCGCGTCGCGCGTCACCCAGGCGTACTCCAGCAGAGCCCGCAGCGTGGCAATGTGCGCGTGCGGATGACCGGCCCACTGGCCGCGCTGGGCGCTCGTCGCTCCCCACGGTTTTTCGCTCTCCACGCCCCAGAACTGCGGCTTCATCACGTAGCGGACAAGTCTCGCGGCCATGTCCAAAGAAGCCTGGTCGCCGGTAAGCGCGTAGTAACGGGCGAGCGCGCGGATCGGGCCGCAGTGATACATGAACATCGAGCCCTCGGCCCCGGTTCGCTCCACCGCCGGCTCCTCCGTGCGCAGCCAGCCCAGCCCCTTGGCATAACTGAATGCCTCGCCGATTTCGCTGTCGGGGTAGTAGGCGTAATCGTCGCGAGCGATGGCGATGCTGCAGAGTGCGCGAGCAAGCTTCTGCATGTAAGGCTTCCAGGCGGGATCCTTGTCCTTTTCGTACCAGGCAACCATGGCGAGGAGGAGGCGGCTGTTGCCATACACGTTGGCGAAGTCACGGTTGAACTTCTTCTTATAGTCGTGTCCAACCCCTTCATGCCAAGTCCGCCTCTCGCTGTACGGAGCATAGAAAAGCCCGTCTTCTGCGATGTTGCGGACCATCGCGTCGAGCATCTTCCGGTCAATTTCTGCGTACTTCTCGGAACCGGTCATGGCACGTAGCAGGGCCAACGACTCCGCGAACTTGGGATTGTTGGTAGGAAGGCCAGTCGTGTCGTGCTGGAGAAAAGGCGGATTGGTACCCAATTGAACCCGGAAGAATATTTCGTAGTCAAAGGCAGGATCAAGAGTCGAGGTCAACGCGTTGATCCCGTACTCGCCATACTCCACGAGATCTAATGTGCTAGGAACCTTTGCGGCGTAGCGCTGCTGCGCGTATACGCTTCCGCCCGCAAAGAAAGCCAGAAGAGTCAGGGAAGCAAGTCTCCCCCTGTACCCATGCGACTCGCGGTTTACAGCCATCACAGCCTCCGTGGCCGTCGTTGGTAATATCGGTCTCTAGTTGCGGAAGATAAACTGCGCTTGGACTCGGCGAAAGTCAAGCTCAAAGACGGCCTGACCACTTCAGTTGAGAAGGCAAGTTCCGACCTAGCCAGCGGTATGAGACAGCCTAGAAGTGGAGCGTGGACCTCTGTGTCACGCTGGAGGTTTCCGTCGTTCTTGGATGGTAGAACCGTAACCATATCAATGGAATCGAACTACCAGAGTTGTCGTGGAGACGGCTAGCCGTAAGACCGCAACGTTAGCATTACACCAGAGAGAAAGCATAAGCCGCGCCCCTGATCTGGACGCCCACCGCCGGTGCGGCGGGCTGGCGATAATCGCCAACGCGTGAAAGGAGTTGACGAGCTAACATGGCAAAGGTAAGATGATTCCCTCGAAAATGGTACGTCGTTGTTACTAATGCAACATAGCCGATGCGCCACAGCCAGCAGCGGATCAGCGGTGAATAGTCAGGATTCCGCGTGGGGATCCTTGGCCGGACGCGACCCTCTCCCTGTCAGGAGGCTGTCAGAGCGGCCCTGCCCCGCGTCGAGTGCCCGCCCCAGCAGCCACCTCATCTACACGAGTGTTCGCCGCTCGCTCCTCCTGCTGGCCGTTGGGCTCTTGCTCGGGCCTTCAGACCCACAGTTGGCCGCTCAAGCTGGCCGGCTTTCTGTGCAGGAATTCGTCTCGCGCGGCCAAAAAGCAATGGCCAAAGGGGACTGGAAAGCTGCTGAGGAGGCGTTTGAAGGAGCTCTTCGCCTCAAACCCCTTTCGGCCAGTCTCCATTCGCGCCTGGGATCCGCGCGAATACGGCTGGGAAAGCTCCGGGATGCCGAGAAGTCGTTCGCCGAAGCGGTCCGCTTGCAGCCCCAGCAACCCGCCTTTCGGATGGGCTTGGCGGAGGTTTACCTGCGCCAGTCACGACTCGACGCAGCCGCCAAGGAGTACACCAAGCTAGTCAATCTGGATCCCGCGAGTTTTGACGCGCACTACAACCTGGGACTGGTGCTCCTGAAGCAGAGGCGGTGCCGCCAAGCCATTGCACAATTGGAACAAGCAGACAAGCTGTCTTCCTCCCTGCCCGAGGTTGCGGTCAACCTCGTTGATGCATATTTCTGTGCGGGCGACGTCGCAGAGGCGACCAGGACGTCCGAACACGTACGGCAGCAGTGGGGGAATTCGCCGAAGGTGCTTTACAGCCTGGGGCTCACGCTGTTTAGGAATGGCTCCTACGAATCCGCAAACGACGTTGTTGCGCGGGCTTGGGACCTGCTCCCGAGTGAGACTGAGATCGGCCTGCAGTTGGTCCGGTGCAAGTTGGCCCTCCGTTCCTTTCACGAAGCCCTAGCTGCGCTGCTTAGCATTCGTGGAAAGATTCCGGCCACCGAAGAAACCGAGCTTCTACTGGGTGACTCCTATCTCGGACTCGGCGACGGCGATTCCGCCATTCAGGCTTTTCGCGAAGCAGTGAGGCTCAATCCCCGCTGTGCTCCTGCTCAGCTGGCACTCGGCAGACAACTGTTCCAAACGGCAGACCTCGAAGGTTCCATCTATCATTTGCGCGAAGCCCACCGTCTGGCTCCCAGCGACATTGCAGCTGTGACCAGCCTTGCCCAAGTCCTGGTCAAGGGTGAGCGGTTCAAAGAGGCCATTGAACTCCTGGCGAGCCCCGCAGAGGACCCCTCGGCATCGCCTGAGATTCTCTCCTTGCTTGGAGTCGCCTATGCCAGCCTGGGGCGCTTCTCGCAGGCGACCCGAATGCTCGAGATTGTTACGCGCCGCGAACCTGAAAATGACCGCGCGTACTTTCTCCTGGGGTATGCCCGCGCCGAGCTCGGACAGGGAGAGGCAGCCCTTTCGGCCTACGAGACCGCAATCCGCCTGAACCCAGGGTCAGGGATGTACTACAATCATTATGCGTCCCTGCTTGAACGCCAGGGTAAACTCATTCAAGCGGCAGAGAACCTCCGGAAGGCGCTCGCACTTCAACCCAATTCACCCATCGCCCATTACGGCCTAGGAAGAGTTCTCGCCCAAGTGGGGAAGTACGAGGAGGCCATTGCGCATCTGCAGAAATCGATTGCAGCGGGTCAGCCGCCAGCGCGAGCCTACTACTTGCTCGCCACGTGCTACGCCCGACTCGGTGATTCTGCTTTGGCGGAGGAGTATCGCGCCAAATTCGCTGCAATGGCAGCACAGAGTCACCGAGAGGAGTACATAAACCTCTCGGGTAATGTTGAAGCGCTTTCCTTTGGACGGTCGCAGTTCGCGCTGCCGCCGACCGCCCCTTCAGCCCCTTGAGGGGTGAAGGGCAGGAGCCTGCGTCGCCGGGCAGGTGATTTCTGGAACTTGGTGATGAGAGTCCAACACCCGCATTCACGAAACGGGCCGTCGGTCACAGGGGGCGTTCTTAGATAAACGCTTCCCGGCCCACGCCTGTGAATCCAGCGAAAGGAAATGCCTTTCAGGCTCCGGCTGATCGACGTCCAGGGAAGCGCCGCCTAGGCCAGCCAGTGTGGCGGCGGAGATCCCCGTCTCGGGGGGATGTCGTTCATACGTCGGCAAGGCTGACTTAGGATGGCGCTCCATTGGGTGGACTACCTCGTCATCGGCACATACTTCGTGTTTGTGATCGCGATCGGTTATGCGCTGCGCAAACATGCAAAGACGTGGACCGATTTCTTCCTCTCCGGTCGGTCATTGCCCGCCTGGGTCACAGGACTGGCATTCATTTCAGCGAATCTCGGTTCCCTGGAAGTCATGGGGCACGCAGCAAACGCAGCGAAGTATGGCATGATGGCGGCCACCTGCTTTTATTGGCTGGGCGCCATCCCGGCCATGCTTTTTCTCGGTGTGTTCATGATGCCCTTCTACTATGGCAACCGTGTCCGGAGCAGCCCCGAGTATTTGCGGCTGCGCTTTGACGAGCGGGCGCGCGGGTTCAACGCGATCGGTTTTACCATCCTGACGGTTTTTATGTCAGGCATCAACATGTATGCTATGGCTCTTATCTTTAAGGTGTTTTTGAACTGGCCCTTAGATCTCAGCATCTGGATCTCCGCCGCCACAGTTATGGCTTACATCTTTCTCGGGGGCCTGAGTTCCGCGATCTATAACGAGGTCCTGCAGTTCTTCTTGATTGTTTTCGGTCTGGCGCCCCTCGCACTCATGGGATTGCGGGAAGTGGGCGGGTGGCAAGGGCTCTCCTCCCGCTTGCCTTTTGAGCACGCGCACGCCTTCGCGATATTCGCCGAACCGCAACACAATCCGATGGGGGTCCCGTGGTATGCAGTGGTGATGGGCTTCACGATCTTCGCCGGGACTTCCTATTGGTGCACAGATTTCCTCATTGTCCAGCGCGCCTTGGCTGCGCGCGATATGGCAGCGGCTCGCCAGACTCCTCTGATTGGGGCATTCTTCAAGATGCTTTTGCCTGCCATTATTGTCCTCCCGGGGCTGGTGGCGACTGTCGTGATTCCTGAACAAATGGGCGACCAGTACAACATGGCCGTTCCCCTGCTGATTCAACGCTACTACCCCGCAGGCCTTTTGGGCATCGGAGTCACAGCCCTTCTTGCCAGCTTCATGTCGGGAATGGCGGGCAATGTAACAGCGTTCAACACGGTCTGGACATTCGACATCTATCAGGCTTACATCCGTCCCCGCCAACCCGAGCACCATTACGTTTGGATGGGGCGCCTTGCGACTGTGGTTGGCACTCTACTTAGCGTTGGGACCAGCTACCTCGTCATGCGGTTCAGCAATATGGGGGATTACCTGGTCCTGGTGTTCTCACTCTTCCTCTTTCCACTGTCCACGGCGTTCCTTCTGGGGATGTTCTGGAAACGCACGACGCCCTCCGGAGCATTCTACGGAATGGTTGTCGGCGTTGGCGGAAACATCGTGCATTACGCGCTCTACCATTTTGGCGTCCTGTCTTACCGGACCGAAATGGCTGCGAACATCTACATCATCATCGTCGGATGGCTGCTGGCGTTCTTCGTGATCGTGGGTCTGAGCTTAGTCACTGAGCCTCGCCCCGAATCGGAGCTGGAAGGTCTAGTCTACTCACTTGCCCGAACCCTTCGCGGCAGTTCAATGCCGTGGTACGTTGATCCCAAGTCCTGGGCGGTAGCTCTGCTATTGATGCTGACTCTTCTGGAGGTCATTTTTTGGTAGATCGCTCCGAGAGGGTGGTGGCGACGAGGCCCTTGTCAAGGCAGTGCGGCTCGTGGATGCAATACGCGGGCGAACTGGTGAAGGGCGCCGGACGGTGTCGGGCCATGAGAACCTTCAGATTTCATGACCGCAGGTTCATCACGAAGTCTCTGGAGCAATCGCGCGGGATTGTGTCAGTTTCAATTGGGGTGACATAGCATGGCGCAAACGAAAGCCACACCGACTTACTTGAGCGATAGCCGGCCCGATTTCACGCCTTTCGAAGTTGACTGCGGGAAAATTCCTGCTTATCGGTTTCGTGGGAACCTGCGGACTCTGATCGAAGCGCGAGGGATCGACGCGGCGACAGCCATACACCTCCTGGAAGACATGCTCATGATCCGCGAGATGGAGGAGATGATCGTCAAGCTGCGCTTAGGCGCCTACGAACCGATTGCAGGGTTCAATTATCGCGGTCCTACACATGTCTCGATCGGCCAGGAAGCGGCTTCGGTTGGGGCGGCGAGCGCGCTGGAATTAAATGACTACATCACCAGCACGCACCGTGGTCACGGCGACAGTGTCGCTCGTGGTTGTCAGGCTATTCGCGCCATGTCGGAAGAGCGTTTGCGCCGGCGCCTGCCCCACTCAAAAGGGGCATCCCATGAGGAGCTTCTGGAAGACGCTCTTGAAGACCATCTCTTCCGCACCCTCGCGGAACTCTTTGGCAAGGAGGAGGGCTACTGCAAGGGTCGCGGGGGCAGCATGCATATCGCTGACTTCAGTGTGGGGCACCTGGGCGCCAATGCCATCGTTGGCGGAAGTGTGCCGATCGCCACCGGTGCCGCGCTGGGCTGCCGCTATCTGCGCAACGGGGCGGTGGTGTGCTGCTTTGCGGGGGACGGCGCATACGCCAACGGTGTGGTGCTCGAATCGTTGAATTTCGCCGCGCAATGCCAGTTCACCAATGAGATCGCGGGACAACACGGCTTTGGAATCCCGATCATCTTCTTCGTCCTTAACAACCATTATGCGATGACAGGGCGGTCAGACACGGAAGTTCTGGGAATCCAGCACTTGGTGCGTCGAGCTGCAGGCTTTTCGGATAACAACATGCATGCAGAGATCATAAATGGCATGGATGTCCTCGCAGCCCGTGATGCCACGCTCCGCTCCGCAGCACTATGCCGGCAGGGGCAAGGGCCGGTCTTCCTCGAGGTGAACACTTACCGGTACTACGGACATTCCTTGAGCGATCCACGCAACGAGTACCGGACGCGTGAAGAGGAGGCCGCCTGGAAAGCCGTGGATCCCATCTTCACCTTTCGAGGTCACCTACTGGAGAGCGGCGTTTTCAACGAAGAGGCATTGGCAGTGCTGGAGGCGAAGGTTCGAGAACGAAACGCGCGCGCCGCCCTCCGCGCAGCGGAAGCGGCCGACCCGAACCCTGCAGATGTTGTCAAGTATATGTATACGGACACCGTTGCTGAAACCGTGCCGCCGGAGTTTCAGATGATCGAGGTCATCGAGCCGCCGCCGGTCATCAAGCGCGTTGAGGGTCAGATCACGTATCGCGATGCAATCAAGGAAGCCCTCATCGAAGAAATGCAGCGCGACGCCCGGGTGATCTTCTATGGGGAAGACGTGGCCGAATACGGTGGCGCCTTCAAGCTGAGCAAGGGTTTGTTGGAAACGTTTGGTCGCGATCGGGTCTTCAATGCACCGATCTCGGAAGCAGCGATTTGCGGGACGGCTGTCGGCGCCGCCATGATCGGGCTGAGGCCCGTTGTCGAGCTCATGTACATGGATTTCGCCTTGATGGCCGGGGATCAAATCTGCAACCAGGCCGCCAAGTGGCATTACATGTCAGGTGCCCAGGTGGACGTGCCGCTGGTGATTCGAGCATCCGTCGGTGGCGGCAAAGGGTACGGAGGGCAGCATTCGCAAACCCTGGAGTCCGTCATGACCCACGTTCCCGGCCTGTACGTCGTCTACCCCGCGACCGCTTACGATGCCAAGGG
>Ga0315282_10018288_pt1 | contig 10033 bp, 11 predicted proteins | sample YL17G07_20_MG_FD_203693 | JGI IMG/M metagenome (GOLD analysis project Ga0315282, IMG submission 203693) | Sediment microbial communities from Yellowstone Lake, YNP, Wyoming, USA - YL17G07_20 | ecosystem: Environmental > Aquatic > Freshwater > Lake > Sediment | place: USA: Wyoming | collected... | reverse complement strand
GGAAAAGATGCAAAGAATATTTTAACATCGTATCCATTAAGAGAAGTAAAATCTATAATTACATGAGTTGTTTTGACCTTCTGTAGAATAAAGTTAACGAAAGCTTTATAACATCTTAAATCTGAGAGTTTTAATTTATGAAAGAATCTCCATACCCTATTAACTTTAGACTGTTTTAGTCCATCTGTAGGTAGATAAAGAGCTATCTGTCTCACGAATAGGCTCTTAGCTTTTAAGATAGCATATGCAATCAATGTAATGTTCTGGGCAGCCTTTTTATTTAGGGAGTATTGTAGTAAAATATTTACTATTAAATACAGCATTTAAGTCACCTCCTGGAAGTTTTTTATAAAATTATACTACAAGCTTCCAGGGGGTGAAATTTTGATTACGGATCAGGTTGCCGACAAAAATTCACAAACATCCAGAGTTTTATATAGTGTAGATGAATTCTATGATAAAATATCAATGAAAGTTTTGCAAAACTTATTACTTGGAAGGGGTTAAAAGATGCGTAAATTTTATTATTTCCTAATGGCCTATCTTTGCTCTTTTATCTTTGCTTTAAATTTCCAATTTCTTCCTCCTATTCTTCCCCTTATTATAAATGAATGGGAAATTGGAAGAGGACAAGCAGGACTCCTTATGGGAGTTTTCTCTCTTCCTCCCCTACTCTTCAGTCTCTTGGGAGGATATTTTTTAGACAAATACGGAACAAAAGTTCCTACAGTAATTTCCTTAGGCTTATTGCTTATTGGCGATCTCTTATGTCTTATATCTCAAAATTATCCTATTATGTTTTTAGGAAGGTTAATAATGGGATCTGGAGCTATTGTTCTCTCTCTTGCAAGTTTAAGGGTCTGGGCGGAGAAATTCAAAAACAATAATTTAGGGCTTGTTATGGGAATAGGAGGTACCGCTGCTCCTATTGCAACTTTCCTTTCTTTTAATCTCTTTTCCTATCTTGGAAATAAGTATACATGGAAAACACCTATTCTTATACTTACCATATTAACTTCCATAGTATTCCTTTTAGTGCTTCTTACCTATAAAGAAGAAAAGAAAGAGTTTTTTGTGGATTCTTCCATTTTATCTTCCATAAAGAGTCTTTCTTCTAAAGTATGGATTCTTGGCTTAGTATGGGTCTTCTTCAATGCAGGTTCTTTAACTTTTCTTACCTTTGCCCCAGACTTTTTTACTTCTCGAGGAATGATTCCTTCTCTTGCATCCTCTGTAAGCAGTATCTATATAATAGGAGCCTTTTTGGGGCCTTTTGTGGGATATTTTTTGGATAAGATAAAGAAAACCTATCTTTTTATCTTTTTCGGAACTATCTTTCTTTCTATCTTTATCCTTCTTATTGGATTTTTAAAAACAAATGTTTTCCTTCTTTTTATAGCAGGAATTTTTGCTACCCTTGTTCCTCCTAGTGTATTCTATACCCTTCCAAAGCTTACCCCAAAACTCGGCTTAGGATATGCAGCTCTAGGAACTCTTATAAACTTTGGAAATCTTGTTGCTCCAACCTTGGTAGGATTTGCTAAGGATATAACAAAAAGTTATAATTCAAGCTTTATTCTTATGAGTATCTTTATATTAACTTCAGGATTATTGAGTCTTAATTTTAGAAAAGATTAAATATTGGTTAGACTTGTAATCTCTCTTGAACCATCGTCTGTTTCCATCACATAAAAATCAGGTATATGCCCTGTCTTTTCTGTATATGCTCTTCCAACCTTTTCCCTAAACTCTTCTATATTATCCTTATGAACAATACTAATAGTACACCCGCCAAAACCAGCACCAGTCATTCTAGAACCAAAAACACCGCTTACTTTTAATGCCTCTTCAAACAATGTATCTAGCTCTATCCCTGTTACCTCATATAAATCCCTTAAAGATTCATGAGATGCTATCATTAGTTTTCCAAATGTCTCTAAATCATTTTTACTCAAAACATCTATTGCTTTTAGCACCCTTTGGTCTTCATACACCACATGCCTTACCCTTTTTTCTACTATAGGGTCATCTATTACACTCTTAGCATTTTCATACATATCAATACTTACATCCCCTAAACACGTAATTTGTGGAAGCTCCTTTTTTAAAAGGGCAAGACCTCTTTCACACTCACTACGTCTTTCATTATACTTTGAATCGCCTAGACTTCTCTTTTTATTAGTATTAATAATTACTAAAGTATAATCCCCTAAATTTAGAGGGACATATTCATATTCAAGTGTTTTACAGTTCAAAAATATTGCATGATCTTTCTTCCCCATTACTGAAGCAAATTGGTCCATTATTCCACAATTTACCCCCACAAATCTATTCTCAGCCCTCTGTGCAAGTAATGCAAGTTCTACTCTGTTTAGACTTTTTTCTGGATTAAAAACAGTAAAAAGCGCTATACCTGTAGCACATTCTATAGCAGCAGAAGAAGAAAGTCCCGCTCCATGAGGCACTGTATCTTCAAAGAGCATATTACAACCTCCTACCTTATACCCTGCCTTTATCATCTCATATGCTACGCCTAACTGATAATTCCCCCATTTTATCCTTTTGTAGTTTTCTAACTTATCTATTTCTCCACAGACTAAATCTAGCAAATCAGTAGCTGAAAGACAAATCTTATTATCTTCTCTTTTGTTTATATATACAGTAGTTCCAACATTTAAGGTTACAGGTAGAACATATCCACCATTATAGTCAGTGTGCTCTCCTAGAAAGTTTACCCTACCAGGGGAGGTAAATACTCGAAACTTTTCTTCACCAAAAAGCTTATAGAACTTTTCCCTCGCACTACCCATTTTTCTCTAGATACCTCCTGTAAGCTTGTCTTAACTCTTCTGCCTTTTCCTCAGGTGCAGTAGTATTACAAGGTGACCATGCCCCTGTTTCACTTGAAGCATTAAACTTTTGTTTATCTCTAGACCTCATAGGTGGATAGAATTCTATATGAAAATGATAGAACTTGTCATAATCTCCACTATTTACAGGTGATTGGTGCATACAAAGCATATATGGAAATTCATAGTCAAAAAGACTGTCTAATGTCCCCACTGTATCCTTAAGAATAGATGCAAGGGCAGTCTTTTCTTCATCTAGAAAATCTGTAATCCTAGACTTATGTGCCTTACTCACTATAAATACTCCATACGGATATTCAGTAAAGAACGGAAGATAGGTAAGGAAATGTTCATTTTCTATCACCATACGTTTCCTAAAGTTTACCTCTTCTCTATTCATTCTACATATGAGGCATTCATTCTTTTCTTTATAGTAACTTCTACAGCTTTCAAGTTCTCGCTGTATTTTTAAGGGTATATAAGGATAGCCATATATCTGTCCATGTGGATGTGGCATAGTAACCCCAACGACTTCTCCTCTATTCTCAAAGATAAATATATATTTTATCTTTTCATCTTTACTTAATTCTGAAAACCTATTACACCATAAATCAACCAGTTTTCTTATATGAGGAACAGAAAGTTTTGGTAGGGTGGCATGATGGTCTGGAGAATAAAGTATTACCTCACATTTACCATAAGCAGGAGCAACCTTATAGAGCTCAGTGGCTACATCATCAGGTTCAGGAGGATTTAACATAAGGGATGGAAAGTCATTATCGTATTTATATACATCATAATTATCTGGTACCCTTCCTGAATCAGGACAGAAGGGACACCAACCCTTAGGCATTTGTGGCCTTTCCTGCCTATGGGATGCTATCATTACCCAATCATTAAGAAGGGGATTCCATCTTAATTCAGCCATCTGATCAACTCCTTCCCAATACTACCAAAATATTAAGTTCAATTATACTACAATATTAAATCTATAGACAACGTTCTCCTAAAAGGGAAAGGCTAAGATAATAGGTTGAGGGAAAAGACATAACGAATTAGGGCAGGCGTCTCGCCTGCCCCTTACTTTAGTATTACATTAACAGGAGTCTGAGCCCTTAAGTTATCTCCTACTGGGCAACGCTCTTCTACAGCTTTTATCCATTCCTCTAGTTTTTCTTTAGAAGCATCTGACTTAACTTCTATCTCAAGATTGATACCCTTAAACCCTGCTCTATCTGGACTTGGCTGTCCCATAAACCTTGCAGGATTTAGGTCGCCTGAAAGCTTTATCTTGCAGGAGTCAATCTTTATACCTATTTCTTTGGCTACAACCTGTCCTACTATTACTACACATCCCCCTAATGCCATAAGCTCATACTCTACAGGATTGGGTCCCTTATCTTGTCCACCAAGTTTTGGAGGCTCATCTATAAAGAGAGTAAAATTCCTTGCCTTTGCCTCTACAGTAAATCCACCCTTCCACTCTACTTGAGCTTCGAAAGTTATGTCACCCATTACTAACACCTCCAAAAATTAAATCTTTTACTAATTAATACTTATTCTATAAATATAATTATATCACAAAAATTGAAATATCTGAATTTGTGAATTATAATCATTCTTAGAGGTGATGAAAATGCAAGTAGCAATTATTGGTTTAGGAAGGATGGGGGCTAATATAGCAAGGAGACTATTTAAAGGAGGACATCAGGTATTTGCATATAATAGAACTCTAGAAAAGACCAAAGAGATAGAGAAAGAAGGAATAATTGGAGTATATTCCCTTGAAGAGATACCCAAAAAACTTTCTCAGTCTAGAGTTGTCTGGATGATGTTACCAGCTGGAGACCCTATAGAGGAGATGCTTAAGAAGCTTACAACTCTACTATCTCAGGGAGATATCATTATAGACGGTGGAAATTCTAACTATAAAGACACTATTAGAAGGGCTAAGTGGTTAAAAGAAAAAGGATTCCATTTTGTAGATGTAGGAACAAGTGGTGGAATATGGGGGCTTAAAGAAGGCTATAGTTTAATGATTGGTGGAGAGGAAGAGATAGTTGAATATCTTAGTCCCCTATTTGAAATCCTAGCACCTTCTCCGAATTATGGGTGGGGACATTTAGGTCCAAATGGGGCAGGTCACTTTGTAAAAATGGTCCATAATGGAATAGAGTATGGTATGATGGAAGCTTTAGCTGAAGGGTTCGAGATTCTAAAAAATAAAAAAGAATTTAACTTTGATTTAGTAAAGATATCTCAGATATGGAGGTATGGAAGTGTAATAAGGTCGTGGCTATTAGACCTTACTGCAGATGTCCTTTCTGAAGACCAAGAGTTGAAGGATATAGAAGATTATGTAGTAGATTCTGGAGAAGGTAGATGGACAGTAATGGAATCTATAGATTTAGACACTCCAGCTCCAGTTATTGCACTTTCTCTAATGGTTAGATTTGCATCTCGTCAAGATGAGAGCTTTGCTTGTAAGTTATTGGCAGCTATGAGAAACAAATTTGGTGGACATGAAGTAAAATTAAAGAAAGAAGAATAGTATGACAGAAAAAGTAATACTAGTTATATTTGGAGCCTCTGGAGATTTAGCAAGAAGGAAACTAGTCCCAGCTATATTTAGTTTAACATGTGAAGGTTTGTTTTCTCCAGAAGATATAGTGATAGTAGGGTTTGCTAGGACCCCTTTAAAGGATGAAGAGTTTAGGAACGAACTATTTAAAGGATTAGAAAGCTATTCTCGTATATCTACTACTCAGTGTAAACTCTGGCCAAATCTCTCAGATAGAATTATATATCATAGAGGAGACTATAGAGAGTTAGAAAGTTATAAAAGATTGAAAGAATTATTAAACCGTATAGCATTAGAAACCAGATTAGTCCTAATATCTTATATCTTTGGATACAGCCTAATGAAGGTATTAGATTACGATTTAATATAAAGAGACCTGGGATGGGGGTAGATATCTTTCCTGTGACTATGGACTTTAGTTATAGAACTTCTTTTGGGGAAGCACTTTTACCAGATGCTTATGAAAGATTATTGCTAGATGTGATAAATGGAGACCCATCTCTATTTACAAGAAACGATGAAATCGAACTAGCTTGGAGCACTATAGACCCAATCATAGAAATTTGGGAAGGTCCTGAAGCTCCACCATCGAATTACTATAAAGAAGGGACCTTGGGGCCAGAAGAAGCAGACAAATTTATAGCAAGAGAGCACAGGGAATGGCTGTATTAAAGATTAAATCTATATCTTCCTTCTAGAATCTTGTCTTATAAATGGTTCTTTCACTGTTTCTTCTATAAGAATTTTATACTTTGAAGGCTTTCTATATGCATTCCCCCAGGTCTCTCTTTTACGAAAGTCTCTTATTTTATCTATGTCAAATATTGCCATATATATCCCTTCTTCCTGTCCAGCCTCAATCACTAACGAATCAAGGCTATTACCGTTTTCGTCAAAGACTACTGGATCAAAAGCTATGGAGTGTCCATTATCCTTAGGAGAGGCATAGTTTACTACTGCAATCCCGACCATATTTTCAAATGCTCGGGTTCTTACCTGTTCAATGCGGTTTTTCTCAAGAAGGCAGGAGTTTGGTACCAGAATTATCTCTGCCCCTTTTAACATTAGAATTCTGGCACTTTCTGGAAACTCACGGTCATAGCATATCATAGCGCCCAAAATAATTGAATCATTTTTAGTATTTAATCTACAGACATAAAAGTCATCCCCTGGGGTCAATTTAGATTCTTTATCGAAATCACAGGTATGCACCTTGGCATACGTCAAAATAATATTCCCAAACCGGTCTATTATTGATATGGTATTACGAGGTAAATCGTTCCATTTTTCAAGGTAAGTTATACCAATAGCCATATTTAATTCTTTTGCAAGTCTTCTATACTCTAGAATAAATTTGTCATCTCTATTAATTGCAAAATTTTTCCACCTCTCTATATATGATTCATCTTCTCTTTCAAAGAAGGAATAGCCTATATTCCACATCTCTGGGAATAATGCTATATCTGCCTCTAACTCTTTAGCCTTTTTACAAAACTCTATACCCTTTTTAAGGTTCTCCTCTTGATTAAGCTCTTTGGGTACAAGCTGTAATAATGCTACCTTAAATAGATTATATTCCATCCGTCCTCCTACATACTTAAATGATACACAGATTATCCCTATATCTCTTTCTTTCTAGCTCGCAGTGTGAACATTAAAGGTATCTTCTTCTCATAACCAGGTAGATAATACCAACCATCCCTATCGAGCTTCATATTAGGTAAAGCTTTATAGAATAATTTATCAAACTCATGCATAAATTCTATCTGTAAACCTGCCTTTATTAGAGAATTTATTATATCACTTGTTGACCACTGCCATTCATAAGACGGATTAGTTGCCATATAAGTTGAGGAGTAATCTGGACCAGGCTCATATTTTATAGGTTTTTTATTGCCAAAATAAGGATAAGCAATTTTCAATCCTTCTTTAATTTCATCGGAGAATATGTGTAGTATTGGATGTCCTTCCATTATGTAAAACATACCACCTGGTTTTAAAAAACGATAGATTAACGAAGCCCATTTGTCCAAATCTTTTAACCAACAAAGAACTCCCTGAGATGTATATACTATCTCAAACTTTTCGTGTAAATGTCTTTTTAAGTCATAAATATTACAGCACATAAATCTCGCACTTATATTTAACTCTTCTTTTAACCGATTAGCATATTCAATGGATTTCTCAGAGAAATCTACCCCTGTTACAACAGCACCTTCTCTTGCCCATGATAAAGTATCTAATCCAAAATGGCATTGAAGGTGAAGTAATGAGTTCCCCTTTACGTTCCCCATCTCTTTTAACTGTATTTTATCAAGAGTAGATTTACCCTTTTTGAATTCATCAACTCCATAAGACTTTATGTGTACTTCAGTAAGCTCATTCCATAATTTTTTGTTAGTGTCCTCGAATATATTCATAATATAAAACCCCCCTCATAATCATACTCCTTTTAAACAATTTTTGAAAAAACCAAAATATCTTTTCGTTTTTCCCATCCTATCTTATCCCAAAATTCTTGTCCTAGAGTATTACCTTGAAATACAAATAGATGGCACTTATCAATTCCTTCTTCTTTTAATTTACTCAAACTTGCTTCGACTAAACTTTTACCAATTCCTTGACGACGGTATGACTCATCCACTGCAAGATGATAAATGTAACCTCTTCTTCCATCATGTCCACATAATATTGTTCCGATTATCTTTCCAGCCTCTTCATATACGAAACTCAGCCTTTTATTCCTTTCTAAAAACAGGGCTATCCTCTCTTTCGAATCTGCCTCACTCAGTCCTACTCCTGGTACTCTTTTCCATAATTCTAATATCCGGTCATAATCATTAATTTGCAAAATACGTATCATATAATTATCCACCTCTAATTGATTATTTTTTGGTTAGGCAACAACGTCAAGGAATCGACCGAACTTCTTCCCGGCTTCCTCGGTTTTCTTTTCTAAAAATTTTCCTAAGCATAGAGCTAATAGGTCATCTTTATTTGTATATATAAGAGTACTTTTTGGGTCACAGAATGTTTTTACAAGCTCTTTAGGGGAAATATTATAGATGGTATATAATCCAGGTATTTTATTTTCTTCGAAGTTTTGAAAAACCTTATCTACAGGGTCTCTTTTCAGATTACCAAGTTTCCACCATGGTTCTAGTGTAGCAAAATTTGAAGATACATCAAAATTATTTTTTATGAAAAGCCACAATAGTTCTGGAAATTCATAGGCGTAAGGAAATTCATCTTCTTCGTCAAGAATCTGCTTGTTTAGTTCGCCTTCTGTATACCATAAACTTTCTACTTTTAGATAGACTTTAGATATTTCGACTATCTCTAAAGGAATATCCCTAGTCTCTTCTATTGTGGGACGTAGATATTCTATCTTTCGAGCATTTCCATCAGGTCCAGGTGTATGTAGAAATATTTCAAATTCTCCACCTAAAGCTCTTACTTTTTCTCTTAATCTCATCTTTTCTACTAAATTCAATATGGACCCTATCTACGATATTATCTTCTTGGTCAAGAAAAGTTGCCATTTAGGTTTTATTCCAGCATCAAGAAGTCTTTCAGTTGCTAAAAGAGCATCTCTAAAAGCTCCTTTCCTTCTATAGAACCAATCGTTTGTATCTTCTATACCAAAGAATGATATTTGACATTTTTCTGTCCCAATCTTCTTTGCCCATTTAGCATATTCTTTGTCCCTTGCCAGTCTCCATATACTTAAAAGTTCATATCTGTAAGGCTTAACATCACTTAACTCCAACTCTAACTCATAAAGCTCTTTATAATTATCTAAATAGTCAGGTTCTCTAAACCATGTAGAGACAGCAAGACTTTCTATAAATAGCTTATCTTCCCTATCTCTATGATAGCTTTTGAATTTATTGACTGCCCACCGAACTTCAGCTTCTGAAATCTTAGTTCTTGAGGCACAACCAAGATAACAATGTCTGCATCTATTGGGACATCCATTCATATCAAATGCTATCCCTATATTCCTAGAAATAAGTCTTGGCATTATAAACCTATTTTCAATTCTTTCATTCATATAATAGAAGTAGTGATTGATTAAGATTTGTAAATAGTTTTTCAACCCACTCTCTATCTTCCAAAAACAATACATGGTGACTTAAATATTCATCTTTTGAAGGAGGATTTGTTCTCCCTTCTCTCAACTTATTGTAGGAAGTTTGGGAAAGAATAAAGGAGTCCAATGCTACGTTATCCTTGCCAAGTTTCTGTTCCAATTGCTTGATATCTTTATGAAGCTGTATTTTTTCATCATCTAATCCTTTTGGATCTATGAAAACAATAGTTTGTCTCTTATCTTTCTTTATCCACAGCATAAAGTCAGGATAAAAGCCACTTAGATTGAAGAATCCTACACCAGTGTTTGGATAATTTCTTAAAAGATATACCTCAACACCTGAAAATTTATCTTTATTCTTTTTCCAATATTCCCTTAAACCTAAAACAAATTTTTCTTCGCTCTCTACAAGGCCAGGAGGAGAAATTTTATCTATGTTTTTACCCTGTAAGAGTATTGGTAGATATAAATGGTTATCGAAATAAATCCGAGGCAAGACTTTATCATCAT
>Ga0315282_10018286_pt1 | contig 10033 bp, 8 predicted proteins | sample YL17G07_20_MG_FD_203693 | JGI IMG/M metagenome (GOLD analysis project Ga0315282, IMG submission 203693) | Sediment microbial communities from Yellowstone Lake, YNP, Wyoming, USA - YL17G07_20 | ecosystem: Environmental > Aquatic > Freshwater > Lake > Sediment | place: USA: Wyoming | collected... | reverse complement strand
GAATGATCCTGCGCTCATTGGGAGGCATCGGCTCCAGGGTTACCGACCTGCCAGTCGACTTCACCTGCTCAGCCAGGCGTCGCGCGAGCGAACGCAACGATTCATAGCGCCTCTGCCTGTATCCCTCGACATCCACAACCACTCCCACGCGGGACTTAAGCCGTCTGCTGATAATAAGATTGACTAAGTACTGCAGCGCGGAAAGTGTCTCGCCACGTCTTCCGATAAGGATACCTAAATCCTCTCCCTTTATATCGAGCGGGATGTTCCCTACCTCCCCAGCACCACTCTTGTCCAGCACAACATTAGCAGGCACCTTCATTAGAGAGAGGATGTCCTGCAGGACCGCCTCAGCCATGCCCGCAACATCATCGCCAGCCTCCGTCTTCTCTCCCAGCGGTGTTACCTTTACTCTGACTTCCTCCGAGCCAAAGCCAAAGATTCCCGTTTTCCCCTTCTTAAGTACAACGACCTCTACCTCGGCGCGGCTCAGCCCCAGTTCGGCCAGAGCAATCGCGATGGCTTCCTCCTCAGTTTTTGCGCTTACCTCTACGCTTTCCATGGCGTACCTTCTTTCGTTGAGAGATTATATCAGCTGTAACAGCCTCCTTCTTTTTCTTCTCAGAACTTGCACCATCCGCCTTAGCACCGCTTTGTTCCGGGGTCTCGCCTTTCCCAGCCTTCTTCCCGGTACCAGCCGCTCCCTCTGTCTTAGCCTCAGGATTATCAACCGGTTGAGGAGCGCCTCTCTTCAGAAATGATGGTAGAGAGGGCATCGTCAAAGTGCCCCAGCCGGTTACGCGATACTGCAATATCATGCTGATAATGTTGGAGACTACCCAGTAAAGAGAAAGCCCGCTGGGGAGCGTCAAGGAGAAAAGACCAAACATCAATGGCATTACCCACAGCATAATACGATTCATAGACTGCTGCTGCGGGTCTGCCGTGGGCTGCACGGACATCTTTTGCAGCGCCCACATGCTCGCCACCGTCAGGATCGCCATGAAGATGTCCCCTTTGGTGAGATCCAGCCACAAGAAATGATGGTTCAGAGGCAGCGCGTCCCGAATAACTGCCGAGGAATACAGTTGTTTGGATAGACCGAGAAGGTTTTCAGGGGTATAAGCGAGAGCCTGTATAACAGACTGATACAGAGCAATCCAGATGGGGAACTGAACGAGCATAGGGAGAGCACAGCCAAGTGGATTGATACCCTCTTCCTTATACAGCTTCATCATCTCCTGATTTAGCTTCTGCTGGTCCTTGGCATATTTCTTTTGCAGCTCTTTCATCTTAGGCCCTATTGCCTGCATCGACTTGCTGGATTGTAGCTGCTTCATGGTAAGAGGAAACATGAGCAGCCGAATGATGATAGTCAAGACTATAACGGCAATACCGAAGCTGCCCAGAAAATACCTGGACATCAGAACCAGGAAGTTCAACATCGGCTCAAGGAGAATTGTGTTCCAGACTCCGGTTATGGAAATGACGCCAGCAATGAGGAGGACAATCACTACTCCTACAAGCAGGAAAATGAGGAACCTGCGCACATTGAAAGGTTTGGCGGCTTTTGCTTCAGCCATGGTTTCTTCTATCTCACTTAGTTAACGGTACGCCCCATACCTGACGGCCGGTTTCGCCATTCAAGGCATAGAGCTTGTTGTCTTCACTATTTATGTAAATAGTGGTTCCAACAGCACAAATAGGGGAAAGGACTTTAGACTTGATGTTGTCAAATTCCCACTTCTTCTCACCGGTCTTCAAGTCAAGGCCGTAGACCGTGCCCACTTCGGAGGCCACCACCAGCATCTCTCCAGCGATGGCCGGCGATGCCTTGACCAAGCTGCCTGCATCAAAAGGTTTAGGCCAGACCATGGTGCCGTTGCCAGCATCCAGGGCATAAACATTATGGTCGAGGCAGCCAGCGTAGATGGTGCCATTGTTATAAGCAGCCTGCGACCAGAACCAGTTACCCGCACCCTCGAAGACCCACTTCTGTGTACCGGTGTCTGCATCTATAGCGTAGAATTTGTTGTCGAATGAACCGACATATACCACTCCTTCGACAAGCAGAGGAGTAGATGCTATACTGCCTCCAGTCTTAAACGCCCATTTCTTTGTACCGTCAGCGGCGTTCAGGGCATAGAGACTGTGATCGAGCGAGCCAAAGTAAACGACTCCGTCAGCAATTACAGGTGTAGCCCAGACTTCGTTATCAGAGGAGGACTCCCACCTCAAGGCCCCATTGCCGGTATTGAGTGCGGAGAGTTTTCCGTTGGATGAGCCCACAAATATAGTGTCGTTGCCAACCGCTACCCCGCCGGAAACAGTGCTCTTCAGGTCATATTCCCATTTCTGCGTTCCGCTCACAGCATCTATGGCGTAGACCTTTCCGGTATGGAACACCGTGTAGACCACGCCATTGGCAACAGCAGGAGTGCCATAAAGTAACCCTCCCACCAGCGAGCCTCCCGCTCCGCAGCTAAGAAAGCTGGAGGCCTGGGACTGCCCCGATGTTGGCTGCCAGTCCCATTTCCTGCTCCCGCTATCGGGATTCAAGGCAAGCACTCTGCCATCTAAGGTGCCGGCATATAGAGTATCCCCCCCGCTTACAGTTCCGGGCCAGCCTCGGGTACCGGCACATCCAGCAAGGGCTAAAGCCGCAAGCAGGATAGCTATGATGAGGGTTTTCTTCAGCTTGGTTTGTCTGGAATCAAACATCGAGAGAAACCGTTAATAGATAGGCAGAAACGGGGTCAGGGCACAGGGTCTACACCGCCCTTGGCCAGGGGATGACAGCTACAGATGCGCTTCGCCGTAAGCCAACCACCCTTCACCGCCCCATATTTCTCAATTGCCTCGTAGCCGTATTGGGAACAGGAGGGCACATAGCGACATGAGTTGAGCCTGCCCGGAGAGATGGCCACCTGATAAAAGCGTATTAGCCCCAAAGCGATTCGTTTCACCCTTTCGATTCCCCTCTTCCCTTGACTCCATCCTTATCTGCCAAAATTCTTGCCCGGCGCAGCAATACTGCCACCGATGCTTCTAATTCATGATAATTCGCAATCGCTGCCTGGCTGCGAGCTATAAGCACGACATCCCATCCCGTTTTCATCACTGTCGCCCTTGCCACCTCGCGCAACAGCCTCTTCACCCGGTTGCGCACCACTGCCTTACCCAGGCGTTTACCGGTTACAAAACCGTACCGGTTCCACTCCAGACCATTAGGCAGCGTCTTAAGCACGACGAGATCGTTTGCCCACGTCCTCCCATGCTCATAAACGGCAGCAAACTGCGAGTTCTTTCTGAGCCTTTCCTTTTCACCCATTCCGCCACAGCAGCAAGACTACACAGCAAGCTTATGGCGACCCTTGAGCCGCCTCCGTCTCAGAACTAACCGTCCGCCGCGAGTAGCCATACGTGAAAGAAAACCATGTTTGCGTTGTCTGCGCAACTTCTTCGGTTGATAAGTTCGTTTTGGCATTCTCTTCCTGCTTTACTTAAAGGCTCTTTATTATACTGTATCCCGTTCTCCAATGTCAATTTACACGGCTTCCTGGCAAATATGAAAGCATAAAAACATCTACATAGCGTGTTTCAAAACAACTATCTCAGTTTCCTGAGGGAACTGCCCTGCCTTCAGCTCCAGGTCGCTGGTGTTAAGCCTCTTTACATTAGCCTTGCCCTTCAGGAAATCTTCCACCCCGGTGATTGGGAAAGAGCACTTGTCGTTTCTATAGTGCATGGGGATTATCACCTTAGGCTTGATCTGGTCGCAAATCTTACTCGCCGCAGCAGCATCTATAGTGTAGAAGCCCCCTACCGGTATCATAAGGACGTCGACCTGACCTATTTCAGCGATCTCAGGACCCGACAGCAGATGCCCCAGGTCTCCCAGATGGCAGAGCCTCACCCCGTTCACAGTGAAACAGAACGCCGTGTTCGGCCCTCGCTGGCTCCCCTTCGATGTGTCATGATAGACCTCGACCCCATTGAATTCGATACCCTTCTCCTTTTTCTTACCCCCTCCGCTCACCATCTTGGGGTTTCCTTTAACCTTGGCGCCGAAATGGTCGCCATGCTTATGGCTAACAACCAAGATTTCGGCGGGACCTTCAATCTGCGCGTATTGAAGGTCAGGGTAAACCCCGTACGGGTCGGTTATGATTCTGGTGCCATCGTCAGCAGTTATCAGGAAAGCCGAATGACCCAGCCACCTTATCTTCATGACAGACCTCCTTCGGCATCTATTTCGAACGCTCCTCGGCAATCGCCAGGGCGAAATTGACCAGAGTCCTCACCGCAACGCCGGTCGCACCCTTCAATGTATAAGCCCGCTCCTTGCTGGAAAATGAAGTGCCGGCGATATCCAGATGCGTCCAGGGAGTATCCTGGCTGAACTCGGCCAGGAACTGGGCAGCGGTAATAGCCCCGCCCCACCTGCCGCCCGAGTTCTTGATGTCGGCCACGTCGCTCTTGTTCTGCTCCTTGTACTCATCGAACATGGGGAGCTGCCAGATTTTCTCCCCCGATTCCTCACCGGCCTTAATCACCTTGGCAATCGTCTCCTGGTTATTGCCGAAGGCGCCGGTGCAGACATCGCCCAATGCCACATGGCACGCGCCGGTCAGGGTCGCCACATCCACCAGGGGGGAAAGCCCCAACTTCCGGGCATAGCACAGGGCATCGGCGAGTATCAGCCTGCCTTCTGCATCGGTGTTCACCACCTCTATCGTTTTGCCACTCATCGCCTTCAACACGTCCCCCGGTTTCAGCGCAGCGCCTCCCGGCAGGTTCTCCGTCGCCGGGATAAGGCCGGTAACATTTATCTTAGCCTTAAACTCAGCGATAGCTCGCATCGCAGCCATCACCGCAGCGCCGCCGGCCATATCGCCTTTCATCTCGTCCATACCCTCGGACGGCTTGATCGAGATGCCGCCCGAATCGAAGGTCAGACCCTTGCCCACCAGGCCGAGCGTCTTTTTCGAGGAATCGTCTCCGCGATAGCTAATGATAATGAACTTCGGCGGCTGCCTGCTGCCCTGAGCAACACCTAAGAGCGCCCCCATACCCAGGTTCTTCATCTCCTCCCGCTCCAGAATGGTGCACTCCAGCCCGTGTTTCGCGCATACGCTCCGCGCCACCTCCGCCATATCGGAAGGAGTCATATAGTTGGCCGGCTCATTTATCATGTCCCGGGCACAGTTAGTCGCCTCAGCCAGTATCCGGCCCCGGTTGACCCCCTGTTCCAGAGCAGCGTGCTTGCTTCCGTCCCGTTCCACGATGAGCAGTTCCTCGATCTCGCCATGCTCCGGCTCCCTGGTGATATGCTTACGGAAAGTGTAAAGTCCGAGGATACTGCCCTCGGTCAGTGCCTGAGCCGCTTTCCCGGCATCCATGCCGCCTATTCCCGCACCGTGGACTATGGTTGCCGCCTGCTTGACGCCCAATTTCCTCAGGAACTTGCATACCTCCGCCATCGCCGTGCGAATCGAGTCCGGGGTGAACTTCTCCTGCTTCCCCAGCCCCAGCACCACCACCCGCTCCGTCTCCATCTTCCCCAGGGTATGGATGAGCGTTATCTCATTGAGCTTGCCCTTGATTTCAGCTTCTGCGATAAGCTTCGTTATAGCTCCTCCCAGGGCCTGGTCCACAGCCCCGGTAGCTCCGCCCGGGTGCTGCACCCCCTCAAACAGGTTCACAATAGCAGCGCCGACCTTAATCCTTGTTATATCGCCGGAGACAACCTTAACCTCCAACTCAGCCTCCTTTTCAGCGTCCAGTGCTTGTAACGCCCAAGCTCAGTCAGCCCCCGCTTTAGCGATTTGTTGAGGGCACTCTGTTTAAAACCGTTCTTGTGTTTAATCAACATGCGTCTCTTGTGAATGTATAGCCCTTATTGCCCAATAAGCCGTCGCTGCCGTTACATGAAGTCGCCACCGTGTATCCTCTTGCGTTGAGAGTCCTGGATGTGCACCGGAGGTGTGTAGAATATTGAACCAACTCTGGATGAACTGGGACTCCTTCTGCGAAAGAACTCCTGTGGTTTCAAGTTGCTTTCTGGCGTTTCCGCCAGTTAAAGTTTTTTCTATATCTGCAAGTCCGTCTTTCGCAATGCAATTGAATACTTCTTCCAACAATGATCTCAACTGAGAATTACAGGCGGCCCAATTACCTCTTTGAAAGTTATCCAAAGCCTGAGTTAAGTGTTCTTTTGCTACATGCCACTCTCGTTCTTCTAATACCGTCTTAAGCGGACCAACACCGTCCCCCATCGAGCTTAGAGGAGGGGCGGGTATCACCTTGCCATTTACTATCTCGTAGCCATCAGTCCTTAGTGCTGAGATCAATTGCTTATCAATTCGATTGCCACGTCCGTTAAGCATCTTCCAGTTTATACGTTCGCCAACTGTCTCTAATACGTCTCTCATCACCTGCTCATGCTCTTGACTTACTGTTATTTCTGCAAGCACAGAGAGAGTTCTGTTGTATTTGCTTGTTCCTCGCATGTCCCAGTGACCATGCCCATACTTTTGAAAAATCATCTCCAATTGGAAATTTGAATAATTGTCAGCGAGCCAATTAGCTACTTTTTCAACAAGGAGTTGACTGTAACTCATGTTTCACCATAAGCGTCTCGACTGTCTGAACGTAGCCGCCTAGCTATAATTGTTCTACTCTTTGTGGATAATATCCAAAAGATGAGGTAATTGCAACATGGGGAAATATTGAGGGCTAACAGGACAAGATACTAAAACGGCGGCTTGAACCGCACCCGGAACAGACCTTTTACGTCTTCCCAGGCAGTCTTAGCGACTTTGACTGTGGTGCCGGCATCATCCACCCATTCCACAGGCACCTCTTTGATGCGGTAACCTTTTTTCTGGGCAAGGAGAAGAAGCTCGGTATCGAAGAACCAGGCCTGGTCCTTGATAAACGGTACTATCTCCTGCACTGCATCGCGCCTCACAGCCTTGAAGCCGCATTGCGCATCGTGAAAGCTGGGGAAAAACATCATCCTGATCAGAAAATTGTAGGTACGTGAGGTTATCTCGCGCTTCAAGCCCCGTCTAACCTTGGAGTCTCCAATCAGCCGCGAGCCTATGGCAACACCATATCCCTCATCAAGCGCCTTGATCAACAAAGGGAAAGCGTTCAGCTTGGTCGAGAGGTCGACATCCATGTAGGCCACGGCATCAGCCTTGCTCTCCAGCCAGGCTTTTCGAAGGGCGCGGCCCCGCCCCTTCAAGTCAAGGTGCACATAGGTGACATGAGGGTATTGCTGCGACAGTTCCTGGGCCACAGCCAGCGTCTTATCTGTGGAGCCATTATCCGCGATTACAATCTGCCACTCGTATGGCAGGTGCTCATTGAGGAAATCCCACAATGTAGCTATGCAACGAGCCAGGGCTTTCTCCTCGTTATAGCCCGGGATCACCACATCAACGGTCTTCATAAACCCATCTAATGTTTGAAATGGCGCACTCCAGTGAAGACCATCGCCATCTTATATTGATTCGCTACCTTTATCGCCTCCTCATCCCTCACTGAGCCGCCAGGCTCGACTATAGCAGTCACACCGCCCTTAGCCGCCAGCTCCACACCATCGGGGAAGGGGAAGAAGGCATCCGAGCCGAGCACACTTCCTTTGCTGCGCTCCCCGGCCTTCTTTAAGGCTATCTCCACGCTCACCACCCTGCTGGGCTGTCCTGCCCCCATGCCCACTATCATGGAGTCATTGACCAGCACGATAGCATTCGACTTCAAATGTTTAACCGCCTTCCAGGCAAACAGCAGGTCCTCCAGTTCTTTCTTGGTCGGCTCACGCTCGCTCACCGTACGCCAGCCCGATGTAGTCTCGGCCAGAACATCAGGGGTTTGCATCAGGAAGCCGCCGCCGACCCGGCGAAAGTCGAATCTGGACGAAGCCCCGGCCCTCTGAGTCCCCATGTCGAGGATGCGAACATCTTTTCTCTGTTTGAGCAACTCCAGGGCCTTGTCCTCATAGCCTGGCGCAATTATCACCTCATAGAAAATCTTGCTTATCTCTTGAGCCGTGGCAGCGTCCACAGGCCTGTTCAAGGCGACTATGCCCCCGAAGGCAGCCACGGTATCGCCGGAGTAGGCGCGCCGGTAAGCCTCGGCAAGGTCTTTGTGCGATGCCAGCCCGCAGGGATTGGTATGCTTGATCACGGCCACAGTGGGGGCTTCAAAGTCATTGGCTGCATTCCAGGCGGCATCGGCATCCAGGATGTTGTTGAATGAGAGTTCCTTGCCTCCAAGCTGCTTCGCCGAGCTTATGCCCGCTCCCTTGCCGCCCGCGATCTCCTCACTATAGAATGCCGCCTTTTGATGGGGGTTCTCCCCGTAGCGCAGGTCGTACTTTTTCTTCAGAGCGATGGTAAGCTCACTGGCAAAGCCCTCATCATCGCTGCGCAGGTATTGAGCTATCGCCGTATCATAGGCAGCCACATGCTGGAAAGCCTTCTGCGCCAGCCTCTTTCGCTCCTCAATCTTTACACCACCCTTCCCCAGTTGCTCCAGGAGCGGCTTGTAGTCCGCAGGGTCGACCACCACCAGCACATGCGGGAAGTTCTTCGCCGCAGCGCGTATCATCGTCGGCCCGCCTATGTCTATGTTCTCCAGTGCCTCATCCAGACTCACATTCGGCTTAGCCACAGTCTCTTTGAAAGGATACAGGTTGACCGCTACCAGGTCGATGAGCCCTATCTTATTCTTATCGAGCTCAGCGAGATGAGCAGGAAGATTTCGTTTCGCCAGAATGCCGCCGTGCACTGCAGGATGCAACGTCTTTACCCGACCGTCCAGAATCTCGGGGAAGCCGGTCAAATCGCTGACGCTGTGCACCTTCACACCGGCTTCCACCAGCGCTTTCTTGGTGCCGCCTGTGCTGAATAGCTCGAAACCGAGTTTATGCAGGCCTTTAGCGAAATCAACTACACCGCTTTTGTCGGAAACACTTATGATAGCACGCAAAGAACCTCTCCTTCTCTCTTTTTCTTTTGAAATTGCACTCTTAGGAAGCCGCAAGGCTAAGCTATTATAACCCGCTCCTCCCCACTAACCCTCACCATCTCACCGATGACCCACGCTTTAGGAACCGCGGCGATTATCTTGCCAACATCGTCCGGCGAGCAGACCACCAGCATGCCCACGCCCATATTGAAGACGCGGTACATCTCCTTGTCATCAACGTTGCCCTTCTTCTGAATCAGAGTGAAGATAGGTGGCACTTTCCATGACTTCTTATCGATTCGGGCTGCCAGCCCCTTGGGGAAGATACGGGGCAGGTTGCCCGGGATGCCGCCTCCGGTGATATGCGCCATACCCTTAATCAGGGGCAGAGATGATTTGAGCAGGGGGTAGTAACAGCGGTGCGGTTCCAGCAACGCTTCCCCCAGAGTTTTCCGTAGCTCCGGATAGAAGGTTTCCAGCTTCGAAGCGGTAGTACCGAAAATTCTTCGCACCAGCGAATAACCGTTGGTATGCAGGCCGTTTGAAGGCAGCCCTATGAGAGCATCTCCCGCCTTGATTGCCCTGCCGTTGATGACTTTTCGCTTCTCCACCACCCCCACGATGAAACCAGCCAAGTCATAGTCGCCCAAAGCGTACACCCCGGGCATCTCGGCAGTCTCACCGCCGATAAGCGCGCAGTTTGCATCCGAACACGCCTGCGCCAGGCCACTGATTATGCTCTCCACCTGCTCGGGGACGAGCTTTCCCATGGCTATGTAATCCAGGAAAAACAGGGGCTCAGCGCCGCAGGTGAAGATATCGTTTATGCAGTGATTGACCAGGTCAATGCCCACCGTATCGTGTTTGTCCAGAGCGATAGCGAGCTTGAGCTTAGTGCCCACGCCATCAACGCTGGAAACCAGCACCGGCTCTTTATACACGGAGGAGAGCTGGAACAGGCCGGCGAATAGCCCTATATCCGTAAGAACCTCAGGGCGGAAAGTGGAGCGTACCTTCTTCTTGATAAGCTCCTTCGCCCTGTCGGCGGCATTTA
>Ga0315282_10018285_pt1 | contig 10034 bp, 10 predicted proteins | sample YL17G07_20_MG_FD_203693 | JGI IMG/M metagenome (GOLD analysis project Ga0315282, IMG submission 203693) | Sediment microbial communities from Yellowstone Lake, YNP, Wyoming, USA - YL17G07_20 | ecosystem: Environmental > Aquatic > Freshwater > Lake > Sediment | place: USA: Wyoming | collected... | reverse complement strand
TGTCAAGACTCCTATAGAAGTGACCAGAATCGGCTACGTCGATGAACTCGGCGGTTTCGACCAGGTTACCACCCAGGAGAACATGACGTTCGTCTCCTTCAACACCCCGGAAGCCGCCACCCGGGCTTTGATTAAAAAGGATATTGCGGAATACTTCGTTATTTCGCCGGATTATATCTCGGCGGGGACGATTAGTCGTTTTACTTTGCAGAAAGAGGTAACGCCCCCTCCTGCCACCGCAAGTGCGATTAAGGATTTTCTCTCAAGCAATCTATTGGCGGGGAAGGTGCCGGCAACAACTGTAAACAGGATTGAGTCGCCCCTGTACCTGGTCACCACGACGCTTACCGCAACCGGGACCGTGGCTTCGAAGCAAGGTGGACTTACAAACCTTATTGTCCCCGGGGTCTTTAGCCTTCTGCTGGCGCTGTCCCTTTCTTTCTCTTCTGCCTATGTGCTACAAGGTTTTGGCGAGGAGAAAGAGAACCGCCTTATGGAGATTCTGTTATCCTCGGTTTCTACACGGCAGTTGATGACCGGGAAAGTCCTGGGGATTGGTACAGCCGGGCTGGTGCAGGTAGTCGTCTGGGTGGTTTCCATTCCATTACTGTTAAATCTGGCTTCATCATCTATCGGTGGCTTTATCAGTACGATACAAATACCCGCCAATTTCCTTGTTCTGGGTGTAGTATACTTCGCCCTGGGCTACTTGCTGTTCGCCGTACTTTCGGCTAGCGTCTCTGCCGTCAGTGCCACAGTTCAAGAAGGGCAGGGATTAGCCTCCCTATTCAACCTTTTTGCGATTGCCCCATTCTGGTTCTACTCTCTACTCATGCTATTCCCGAACAGTCCGGTCTGGGTTGTCTTCAGTATTTTCCCCTTCTCTGCCCCGGTGTTGGTGATGTTACGGCTCGGCATGACGGGCGTCCCAGCATGGCAACTGGGCGCCAGCATAACCGTGATGGTCCTGTCTATTGCCGGCGGTCTATTACTGGCAGCTAAACTTCTGAGGACTTACATACTCATGTATGGCAAGAGACCGAAGCTGGCAGAGATTATCCGAAATCTCAGACGTGGATAGTGCGACACCAGGTCAGCAGGTGAGCAGAGCCTGACGGTCACATTTTGTATATTTTATTCCACCAAAGGGGACAATGCCTAGAACTCTTAAAAAGCTTGGTAAGAGTTCGTTTTCATACGAAAAGGTTTTTACAGTAACTTTCGCTTGGCCACCGACGTAATCAAAGAATAGTTTCGGGATGTACCCAATTACCTTAAGGCCAACGCTGAACTGATTAAGGAAGCAGCTTTTTCGAGATCATTAATCTCTGCCGGTACGGCGCCATGGCCAAATCTCAGGCTTACTGGGTCGTCATTGTATCGTGGCACAATGTGAAGATGAAAATGAGGGATTGTCTGTCCTGCCGCCAGCTCGTTAGACTGAATCAAGTTCAAGCCGTCGGGGGAAAACTTTTGTTTGATTGCCTTTGCCGCGGCAATAGCTGTTGCCATGATGCGAGCTCCCAAGTCTGCCGGCATTACATATATGTTCTCGATATGCCGCTTTGGGAGCACTAGGATATGACCTGGCGTGGCGGGATACAAGTCCATAATAGCCAGTATTTCATCGTCTTCGTGAACCACCACAGCATTCAGCTCATGACTGACCAGTCTGCAAAAGGGACAGTTCTTCTCGTCTGATTTCACTGCACATCACTCCTTTCCGCAAAATCACAGTCGTCAAAAGTCGCTTAATGTAGCCCTCGCAATGGGTTTCAGGAAAGAGGTATCATTGTGCCGGACCAGCACAAATCTCTTGTCTTCGTGAGTGAAGGTAGTAATTCCGCAGGTATCCAGCCTTATATTCCAGAAATGAGAGTTATCTAACCCCAAAAGAGCACAAATCATCACCTTATGTATTACCCTGTGGGATACCAGGGCAACAGTACCCTCATGATTGGTTATGACCTGGTCTACCAGACTGATGGCTCTTCTCCTGACATCATCTAGGCTCTCGCCCTTGGGCATTTTTACTAGTTGAGGATTGTTCGACCACTCATCATACAGGGCTTTATGCTTTTCCCTGACCATGTCGTGAGATAAGCCTTGCCACTCTCCGTAGTCAAAGTCTATAAGTTCACGTGCAGCCATAACTTCAATATCGTGAGACTCGGAAATCGTTTTTGCTGTCTTAAAGGCTCGCTTTAGCGGGCTTGAGTAAATCGCCTTTATCGGTACATCTTCAAGATATTCGGACAACAGCTTCGCCTGTTTGATACCGGTCTCGTTCAGCTCAACATCAACTCGTCCTCTGAATATCTCCTCCACGTTCCAGTCGGTGTCACCGTGTCTTATCAGCATAATCGTGGTCATCATTTTCACCTCCCCCGCTATACCATTCCGACCCTCATTTAGCTATAATTCTACTTGCCGAAAACGTATTTCCGGTACAATTCATTTATATAATTTTCATCCCATTTATCCCACTCATCTTCGGACACGCAACTTGCCAAGTCATTTGCTTTCATTTTTTGCTTCAGATATTTATTCTCCTCTAGATGCATACGAAGTCCCATCGCTATTGCCTGATTCATTGCATAATACTCTGAAGTTTGAAAGTTAATAGCGGCATAACGCGAACTTACTTTCAATAAATCGTTCTCGGATTTTTCCAACCCTTCGCGACTCTCTTCGGAGAGACCATATTGGATGAACAGGGGCACGACCCTTTTGTCGTTCCCCCAATATGTTAATCCATTTTGCTCCAGGAATTTATACAATTCGTCATAGAATCCACGCGACATTGCGAGTCGCAAATGGACCCTGTCATCGGCCTTCCTCGCTTCCAGGATATTAACAGGCTCTACAGGCTGTTCTTCCTGTAACACTCCTAATTTCTTTTTGTTTGAAATTCCATGCCAGTTGATTTTCATTGTTCTCTACCGAATTCGCCCTTACTTTGCTTTATCTTTCAGGATTTCGTGAAAAAGTTCGTTTTGATTTATTATTGCGCCAAGCAACTCGCTATCCCGTTTTGACTGCTCGAACAATTTTTCTACCAGCTCATATCGCTCTATTTCATACTTCGCCACACGCAGCCAGTAGTCACTCATGCCTCTCCTTAACGCACGCAACAACTCTTCGTTTTCCGATATGCCCTCCACAAGAGCACGCTTTTTAAGCTGCTCGTAGACTGGAGCATCTATAAACAGTTCAACAATCGGCTCAGGGTTGTTATTCTTCTTCCTCTTAAAAACTTGGAACATCCGACAAAACCCCCACTTCACTCAGGATTGAGAGTGCATAGAAAGTGTATTCCAGAGTAGGGATACCCATTATTATCGCGCGAGAAAAGCCGCCATTTACTCTTTGACATGCCGTAACAAATCTTGTCACTCTATCGGGAAAGTTGGATTTTTCACCCAGATTGGACAAGCCTCTTACAAGCCAGAATAAGTCCTCAAGAAAGTTTACCTGGCCTATGTCGAAGTTAGCTCGCCACTTGGTCTCCCTGTCCCGGAGATAGCCTCTGGTGCTGGTAACCTTTCTCATATCGGTGCCCAGCAGCCTATGGATTTCTGTGGCATAGAAGGTCGATGCCAGCGTTGAAAAATCGTTTCTGCCGAATCCGCCATCATCGTTAAGCAAACCGGAAACAAGGCGGGCGATTTTTTCCCTATCGAAATCCGCGCCAAGAATTCTGAGTACCTCCACAACTCGATATGTCTCCTGCAGTTCCGATGGTACTTCCACATCGATGTTTTCCGTGGTGCCAAAGTATCCGGCTTTGTTCTGTAAAGACATGATTCGCTGGCCAGCAAAATGCCTAAAATCGACAGTTATCAATCCAAGCTCATTGAGCACTTCAGAGGCAACAAATAGCCCAACAATATCGTCGAGCCATCCGTCATTCATTAGGTTCAGGAAATAGTTAGCAGTTTCCTCGGGTTTGCTAGGTTTCGCTCTCATAATTGAGAGGCTTTTCACAGCGAAATACGTGTCCATGCCACTCGAAGGTGGCATGCGGAAAAAGCAATAGCCGCCGTCTTCTAGGTAGCGCCCCTCTATATAACCAATCACTTTCCGCCGAAAGTATCGGCTCAGTTTAGCGGACCCCTCATATTCATTAAACGAGTCCATCTTCAGAGTACTCATAAACTCGACCATATTAAAATAGCCTCTACCAGCAACGCTAGTAGAGGCTATCATCCCTCTTGGGCTTTTCGGGGTTTCATCCCCAGGTGAGCTTCATCACCTTCTACATTATATCAAATTACGGAACGCTACAAAACATCCACGTTTATTCACCATTAAAAACGCAGCAGGCGGTTGACCGACCTAATTTGATGTGATAAGATACCCAATCAGTGGCGATGAAGCTCGCCAAGGGGTTTAGTAGTTTCCCGAACCGCCTCAACCAGGCTGACAGCTTCTACTGGCATCCCGTCGGTAGAAGCTTTTTTATTACACGCTGAACCAAGGCGGTAGGAGATGAGGGAATATGGCAAAGAGCAAATGGCTGAATAGAAACATCTGGGCTATGGGGTGGACCAGTTTCTTCTCCGACTTTGGTCACGAGATGGCTACGGCTATACTGCCTTCCTTCGTAGTATTTTTAGGTGGCTCTGCTGCATTATTGGGACTGATTGAAGGTCTGGCGGATGCTTCAACCAGCCTCATGAAGGTTTTATCGGGCTGGTACAGTGATTATATCGGCAAAAGAAAACCCTTTGCCATGATTGGGTATTTTCTTACTGCCATCGGTGTCGGTTCTCTTAGCTTGGCTATCTCCTGGCCTTTCGTGCTATTAAGCCGGGTTGTCGCCTGGATTGGCAGAGGTACCAGGGAGCCGCCCAGGGATGCCATGCTAGCCGATTCAGTTAAACCGGAGCATGTCGGCAAGGCTTTCGGGCTTAACCGCGCCTTGGATACCCTGGGGGCAGTTTGTGGCCCGGCTCTGGCTGTCATTTTAATTCGCACCGTGAAATTGAATTACATATTTCTCATTGCTTTAATCCCCAGCACGCTGGCATTTCTGACCATCTCTATATTTGTGAGAGAAAAAAGAAAGCAGAGTGAACGCACTTCTTTCATAATCAGCATCAGAAATCTTCCCCGTAACTTTAAACTATATCTAATTGCAGTGGGACTGTTCGGTTTGGGTAACTTTGCGGATTCACTACTGATACTTAGAGCTACTGACCTTTTGTCTCCGGCTATGGGGGCTGTGGTAGCGGGGAGTTTAGCCATTGTCCTTTATACAATTCATAACGTCTTCTATGCTGCCCTTTCTTTCCCAGTTGGGGTTTTGGCTGATAGATTCGGTAAAAAAACACTGCTGGCGCTCGGCTATTTATTGACTGGGATTTCGGTAATCGGATTTATTTTTAATATAGGCAATCTCGTATATTTAGGAATATTCTTTGTATTGGCTGGAATTGCAATTGCTATCACCGATGCCATGGAAAAGATAGTGGCTGCCGACCTGCTACCGGAGAATTTACGCGGGACCGGGTATGGCACCCTGGCTACCGTAAACGGTGTGGGGGACTTTGCTTCCAGCACAATCGTCGGTTCTCTCTGGACAGCTATTTCACCTTTGGCTGGTTTTGGGTATAGTGCTGTTCTGACTATATCAGGTGCTGGATTATTGTTTAGTATGAGGGGTACAAAGAAGATTGCTTCTTAGGTGATATAGGGCGATGGGATGGACACATTCCAGACGACATTTAGAAACTTTTGTCCGCATTTTGTATACTTAATTCCAGCCTAGGGATTCGAACTTTCAGGTATTAAGATATCGGACGAGTAACCGCTGAAGGTCCGGAATCAGCCCTTTCTTCTCAAACAGGAGTTCGGGAACCCTTACTGAACGGTCAGCCAGAAAACAAAGTTCCGCCGGTGTTCCGCTATCCCCTCTTCCGCATCCGCTCCAGCCACGGCTTGTCAAGCTCAAGGTTCTTTGTCGCGCCCGCCACGTTGGCAATGCCGCCCTTGTCGTCCCTGGGACGAGGCGTATCTCTCACCTCGGTGCCAATGAAGTAGCTCTGGTACGCCACTTCCAACTCCGCCGAGTACCCCATCTGGTCCATCATGTGGTTCACGGAAAACTTGGCGGTGCGCACGCGTATCGGGTCCGCAAGCCAGTTGTCCGCCACCCGCTCCGCATAGGAAAAAGTTTCTTTCTCTAGCGCGACGCGGTCAGGATAGACGCGATTGACCATACCGTAATCGAGCGCCTCCCAGGCAGTCACGAACCGGTGCTCGAAGAGAATCTCCTTAGCGCGCCGGTAGCCGATGTCCCACGGCACGGTGAAATACTGCGTGTGCGAGGGCAGGAAGAGCGCATCCTCCGAGGCGAAAATCAGGTCCATGGCGGCGGCGAATATCCACCCTCCAAAAATGCAGTACCCGTGCACCATGGCGATGGTCGGCTTAGGGACATTCCGCCAGCGCAGGCTGTTCTCCATGCAAGAAGCACGCACCATGTCATAGCGGTGATACTTGTCCTCGGGAATTTTCCGCGATTCGCGGTCGGCGGCTTCCTCTTTTGTGCCTACATCATGACCCGCGGAAAAATGCTCCCCGTTCCCAGAAAGAACGATACATCCCACGCTATCATCCTTGCTCGCCACGGCGAAGGCATTGTCCATTTCCTCACGCATGATGGTACTCTGCGCATTATAGTAGCGCGGACGGTTCAGGATAATACGCGCAACCTTGCCCGGCTGATAGATGATGTGCCTGTACTCCATTTCAGTCCTCCGTCATTTAATCTCGTTGCAGGTCAGGCCGATTTCATACCATTTGCCGTGAATAATATCGATACACTGCGCCTTTGTCTTGCCGGCGAGAAGTCTGGCGAAGCGGCCCGCGAGCAGATGGGTACTTTCAATGCCGCCGCCATCGTGGTGGGTGGGGATGATAATGTCCGCACCTGAAAGCGCCGCCACCTCCGCTATCTTTTCCATGTCCGTCCCGCCAAGCTGGACGAAGATAACGTTCGGCTTCGCCTCGGCAACCACCGACCGCAGATGCTCCTCCGCGCCGGAGCTATAGAAAAAGAGACGCAGATTGCCGTCCGCCTGGAACAGGTAGTTCAATTGCTCGCCACCGGTCACGCCTTCCTTGTCCAGTTTTTCCAGCATGACGCCGGTTTCGGGCTTCTGCAGCCGGTGCAACGCAGGATTGAGCGCCGATTGAATTTCCTGCAAAGACATGCCCGGTTCCGCCTCTTTGCCCATCACTCTGGCATAGACCTGCCGCATCGGCGGGATAAGGTTGATGTGCTGGCCCCGTTTGACCTCGACACGCAGGTCCGGGAAACTCACGGTATCGTCGGCGCTGACACGGATAAGGTCACCGAGGTCGATACCGAATGCCCGTGACATCGGCTCGGCAATTTCGCGACTGCACAGGACTTTCGAATGGAACTTGCGCATCAGTGCGCCCGTATCCGTCACGTGGTCGTAGTGGCCATGCGTGATAGCGATGTAGTCCGCGCCGGTGACTTCGGCACACTTGATTGGCGCCGTTGGTGAATAGTCAATATACGGGTCGACGACAAGCACCTTGCCGGAGGGCAGGATGAACTCGAAGCAGACATAGCCGAGCCAGCGGAAACGGATACCCATACCTCACCTCCCTTACAGGTGGACACCTGCGAGTGAACACATTGTAGCACCAATGCACACGGACGGAAAAGCACGCGGGAATTGAGACTTTGCGGCGGCACTGCTACAATGCTAGCTGGTGAACAAAGCAGTGAACGTGCTGAAACGCATCATCACCGCTCCCGCCAGATGGGAATACACGTGGCTCTGCGTGCTGGTGCTGGTCACGCTGGCGCTCCACTTCAGCGTCAACCTGATGCCGGACAAGCCCATCTATGACGAGCAGTTCTACGTGGACGATGCGCGCTCCATCCTCGCGGGGCACGGCACTCTGCGCGCCGAACATCCTTCCCTGGGTAAGGACTTTATCGTGGCGGGTATTTCGCTCTTCGGCGATGGTCCGATGGGCTGGCGCTTTTTCTCCATAGTCTTCGGGACAGCCGGCATAATCCTCTTCTACCTGGTCTGCCGCCAGCTCGCCATGTCGCGCCGGGCATCATTCCTGGCAACCTTTCTATTTGCCTTCGAAAATATGAGCTTCGTGCAGGCAAGTATCGCCATGCTCGATGTTTACTGCGTTACGCTCATGCTTGCCAGTTTCTGGCTGTACCTGAAGGGCAGGTATCCCCTGGCAGGCATCATGGTGGGATTGAGCGCCCTCGCCAAGCTCAATGGCGCCCTGACGCTGGTACCAATCGGACTGCACTGGCTCATCACCCGACGCGACCGTCCGCAGGTGTTCTTCCCATCCATGGCTCTTTCCGCCGTGGCGTTCGTGGGTCTAATGCCTCTCTTCGACTACATCCCGTTCGGCAGGTTCGTCAGCCCCATCGGGCGGATAAAGGACATGCTGAGTCTCAGCGGCAGTCTCACCTTCGCCAATGTCGATAATCCGAACGCGCTCAAACCGTGGTTCTGGATATTCCAGATAAGGCCTATTGCCTACTGGTACAAGCCGGACTACATAGGCACCATGAGCTATACCGTGCTCGGGCTCATCATCCCCGCTGCCATTTACATGCTGGTAAAAGCCTTCCGGCGCAGTGACGCGGGGCTTTTCGGCTTCGCCTGGCTTGCCGGCACGTACCTGATATGGATACCTGCCACATTTATCATCAACCGGGTGGGCTATCCTTTTTACATCTATCCCACCATTCCCGCGTTTTGCCTGGGACTGGGGATGGGACTGTCCCAGCTATTCGACGTGTGGCAATTCCGGTCCAGGGGCAGGCTGAGATGGGTGGCACTGGTATCCGCCATCGCTTTCCTGGTACTCCATCTCGCGGTCTTTGCCATCATGTCGCCCAACTCTTACTGGTTGGGGTCGCCGTTTTTCAGATAGAGCTCCGCGTTCACAGTTGCGGATTTGCACGACTGTACTATAATAGGGACAGCCTGTTAGCCTCGCCGGAAATGTGGATGCAATAATGACCAGCCAATTCATTTATAGAATACCGCGAGGAGGAAATCATGAGACTCAAGGACAAAGTGGCTCTGGTGGTGGGGGCTGGCTCGTCAAGGCCCGGTATGGGGAACGGCAAGGCGACAGCTATGTTATTTGCGCGCGAAGGCGCCAGGGTGGTCGCCAGCGATAAGAACCTGGCAGCGGCCGAGGAAACGGTAAGGCTTATCCGCGGCGAGGGCGGCGAGGCGATAGCGGTGCAAGCTAATGTAACCATCGAAGCCGACGCCAAGCGGATGGTCGAAACCGCCGTGGCGAAATACGGCAGGCTGGATGTAGTCTTCAATAACGTCGGCATCGGCGAGGGGCATCCGGGGCTAAACGTCACCGAAGCGGAATGGGACGCGGTTATGGGCACCAACCTCAAGAGCATCCTGTTCACCTGCAAATATGCCGTCCCTGAGTTAATTAAGGCTGGCGGCGGAACAATCGTCAATAATGCCTCGATGGCGGCTTACTATTCCTACCCAATCTACGCCTATGCCGTCTCCAAGGCGGGTGTGATAGCTCTAACCCGGTGTCTGGCGGCCGGGTTCGCACGCAATAACATCCGCGTGAACTGTGTGTCACCCGGGCTGATGGACACCTCCATGGCGGCCGGCATACAGACTGATAGCCGCCGGCGCACGGTGGAGGAAAGAGTCCCGCTAAAGCGGCAGGGCACGGCGGAAGAGACAGCCCAGACCGTCCTGTTTCTGGCTTCGGCGGAATCATCGTATATCACCGGGCAGACCATCATCGTCGATGGTGGGCAAATAATCAGATAGCGGTCTTTCAGCCATCAAGCAATCAAGTGTCTGCGGCAGCTTAAAAGCCTGAAGCGGGTGCTCGAGGTAACGTCAAGTGTTTTGTGTAAATTTCCAAAGAGGGTGTTCCTCCCATTTTCCGTTAAGGTAACTAATTACCCCAAAGATGATGCGGTCCACACTGGCCGAGTTCTGGAAGCAACTCATCGGTCG
>Ga0315282_10018284_pt1 | contig 10034 bp, 9 predicted proteins | sample YL17G07_20_MG_FD_203693 | JGI IMG/M metagenome (GOLD analysis project Ga0315282, IMG submission 203693) | Sediment microbial communities from Yellowstone Lake, YNP, Wyoming, USA - YL17G07_20 | ecosystem: Environmental > Aquatic > Freshwater > Lake > Sediment | place: USA: Wyoming | collected... | reverse complement strand
CCATTTCTCTGATTCTAGGCCTCACCGCCATGGTTACTCCTCGCACACATTCGTATGCTTCTCTTTCTCCGATAGTGGAAGCTAGGTAGAGCTGTTTCAAATCGCTTCTATCGTACTTGCCTACTGCTTTCTGGATCAACTCTCTCAGATTTCTCATTGGACAGAACCCTGGCAAGGTGCTGTCTTCAAGCCTGTCAGTTCGGCAGAACTTGACATCGCATTTTGCGCATTGAGTCTGAATCATTGAACCTACCCTCATCTGGATTCTTCAGGTCAACCAAATACATTTCTGGTTTTCGTCGACTCCAACCTTCACTTTCTCAATCGCCCTATCTGTGTCGTCTCGGCCTGGCAATGTCTAGGAGATAAGCCTCCTGTAGCGTTTCAGACCTAAATCCGCCCCCCTGTCAGGAAATAGCATCATGTAAGGCTCTAAAGAGGTAGGATAGTATGCTGTCTTTATGCAGAATCATGAAAAAGGCTTAAGAATAGACAGAATCCACTAGCTTCCTGAGGCGTGGAGGAAATCTAATGGTTAAGAAATGCCTTCGATGCAATGCAGATAATGACGACAATGCCATCTTCTGTTCCAGCTGCGGCACAAGACTCAGCGGTGCGAGACCTGGCATTCTGGGACCCAGACCTGTCGGTGCAGATTTGGCTTCCAGAGCAAGCATTGGATTTGTCATGACGATTATTGGTGGTTTTCTAATCGTTCTTGGCTCACTGGCGCTCTCCTACATATCTACCTTCATTTGGGGGTTTGCAACTCCACCGTGGTTTGCAGCAATGCCGTCATGGGCTCCAGTGCTGATAGGGATTGGACTTGGGATGTTCGTCATCATGAGTTCGGTGCTCATCTATATGCCGGGCTACGAGGCTCTTGGAGGTATACTGGCAATAGTCTTCTCAATCTTGAGCATCATGGTTCTCGGCGGACTCATATTCGGCACCATTCTCGGTTTGCTCGGCGGATTGATGGCTGTTCTGAAGAAGTAGCAAGATCCATTTTTTTGAGAAATCCTTTCTTCGGACGAGTCCTGCCTACCGGGAGGCATGTGCATGAAATCTGTTCTGCCGCCTGGTTCTCAGCTTGATAACCTGGATTCTAGCTCTTCTGCCAAGGATGGTTCTGCATCGAAAGCCCCGTGTAGTTCTCAGAACTATTCTGACTAGACGCAATCCTGAGATTTCAGGGTCGGATCTGAACCGTAAAGTGTGTCTAGGTTGTAGTCAGCCCGGCTGGGGTGAGGACAGTCCTGCTTGCGACTGGGCCGTATCTAAGAATCACTTCTCCCAGTTTTGTGTATGCCATCATGTAGAATATCCCTGGGACGATGAGGCATACAAGCAGACCCAAGATTCCCATGATTAGACAAGGGGTTTTTGCTGCCTCGTAGAGACCGTCGTCGATTCTTTTTACAGTGGTTATGTACGCGCCGATGAAGACCAAGATGATTATGATTGCAAAGATACCGAATCCCATCGTTATTGGAAGAATCCATTCCGGAGGAACAACCAGTCCCGTCCAAAAGGCAACATACGAAAGGACCAGTGCTGCATCAGCAACAAACAGTAGGGAAATCGCCAGAAGCGGCAGAACAGTGAAAAGGAAGAAGAAGATTGATCCTATGACCGCATACTCATGTGCAGCCCACACTTCCGGTGGCCTTATTGACATAGATTCATCACTCAGACTCGTAAGGGTAAGTGTTCATGTCTGCACATATAAATAGGATTGGGATGTACGAGCTTAGATGCGACTTGATCTGACGCGTTTTGTGCGAAATCAGCTCAAAGCCGCATCTTTGATCTTTTCATCGGTATTTGATGCACTTGGGGCACCACCAGCGTTGATAGGCGGGCACCCATATCAGCGATTCTCCGCAATACCTGCACAGCTTCGGAGGTTGAGGCAGCGGCGTCCAATAGTGATATGAATAGTACATAGGATACTGTGGGGTTTGCGCATAGTATTGTCGAGCTGCTTCCTCTACCCAAACCCAACCATAAGTCAAATCGTACATCCAGGGCATGCGAACACCACTCACAACGTAGTCATGTCTATGAACATAAGAATTTCGTAGATTCGCTTACTTCTTGAATAGGGCCATAAGGGCACCGATAATTCCTACGAAAAAGCCTACTATGAATCCCCCCCCAACAGCCAAGCTCACAAGGCTAAGAAATATGATGAAAGCACTTCCGTAAATCTCTCTTCTTGCCAAGATAAGGATACAGCCGATCAACATCCAGAATCCGATCAACAATCCAACAAAGTCTGCCTGTATGTTCGAAAAGGTCAAAGGAATCATCCACACGGGAAAGGGCACCGCAACGCCTACATAACCCGCCAGAACGGCGTTCAAAGTCACTAGTACAGTCGCAATGAAACATAGCCCGAAGCTTACCTTTGCTCGAGGGGGGCCGCGGATCTTGAGAATGTCCACAGAGGGTCTTACGGCACCCGATCCGGGAGGTACTTCCATGACTATGGGTCCAGATCCGACTTTCTCAGCAGCTACTTCGATAAGAGCCGACCCGCAGCTGACACAGACTTCCGCTGTGTCGCCATTGTCGTAGCCACATTCAAGACATCTCTTGACCAAGGCCTTCTCGCCAGAGACTAAGTTATGAAGGGCACCTATATTTAATCTAGCCTCAAAGAAAGTATCCCGTTCTCAAAAATCATTGAGTCCTGAGCAATTCGTAACGCTACCGCTGCCAGCGATACTGAAAAGAGAAGGGAAGAGAGGAGCAGTCCGACTACTTTCGCATTATCGCTAGGAATGCTCCTATGATTCCCAGCGTGAATCCTGCTAGAAGCCCGCCACCGACTGATATGCTAAGGACTGCGCACAGAAAACCTATGATGCCCCCGAACGTTCCGTAGCCTTGATACATCAAGAATCCTGCAAGGAACATGGAGAACGACAGTATGAGAGCTATAACAGTTGCCACCTTCATCCAATCAGGCCCTGCCAATCCCGGCAACACAAGCTTGAGGAGCCAGATATCCAGTTCTGACGACGGCGCATATACCCATCCGGCTATGACCCCGACCATCACGAGGATTCCCGCGGCCAGCGTTATCAGGGTGCCCCAAATTGGCCTGGGTGGAGGGGGCAACGGAAGAATCGCTGACATCGGAGGTGCAAATGTTGGAGGCGGCATACGTGGCGGTGGTCCCGGTCTCATGACTGGAAGGACAGTGGGCACTGGCGGGGGAACCGCCATCTGAATTCCGCAGCTTGAACAGTATATTGCGTCATCCCTATTGTCGGCCCCACATTCTGGGCATTTCTTGGTCAACAGTTTTCCTCCTTTGACTTTAACCGCTGAATGGTAGGTTATCGCCAAGATCGGCACTTAAGCCTTTCCAAAACCGATCATGATAACTGAAGCCATTTTTCATCTTGGGACTGCCATTCAAGCTGAACCAAAGAAGAAATCTCAATCCGCTTGAGGCCATGACGACCCCTCAGCTTCGATTGCCAACAACAGTCGAGGAAGATGACGGACTTTCCTGAATGATATGGCATACAAAGGTTAAATAGCGTGGCCAGTTCTGCAAACTCTCAGCCCCGGTGGCTCAGCCTGGTAGAAAAGATAACGCCAAGAGCGCCGCCTTGGTAACCATGTGACAGTGAGGCGAAGGCCGCGGGTTCAATTCCCGCCCGGGGCTCCATTGTTTGCGCACGCGCCGGATGAATGCTCGAGGATCACGGGAAAGAACAAGAGCCGACTAGCTTGAGAGGGCACTTGGAAGGTGGTTGAGGAAACATTGAGGGGCCCCACAGTTTGTGGACACTTTTCCAGCAGCTTCAGTTTCACATAGCGCAACTTGATGTGTGCGCGCGGCCTCAAGGATTCACGCTTCGATCGAATCTAAATATCCAAACGCATGCGAGTCTTTCTAGGTGAGAATTATGCTGCTCACTGACGTCAACTATCCATCTCTGAGACAAACTACGACCTTTTCTGGTCCAAGAAAGATCATCTTTGGAGTCGGCTCTGGAAAAGACTTAGCGAAGGAAATAAGGCAACTGGCCGGTTCCAAGATCCTCATTGTAACCTATCCTGAAGCCACAACCTTTGCAGTTGTTCAGGAAATCACGAAGAGTCTTCAATCTGATGGAATGGATTTCGCTGTGTACAGTCAGACTGAATCTGAACCACGTATCGAAGTGGCAGAGGATCTGGCGGCTTACACAAGAGCGGGGCGGTTTGACCTTGTTGTCGGTATGGGTGGAGGTAGCGTTATGGATCTCGCCAAGATCGCATCAATGAGTACGGCTAACCCAAAACCAGTGAGAGACTATTTGGGCGTGAATCTCCTAGCGGGAAAAGGTGCTCCGCTGATCTGCATCCCAACCACCGCTGGTACAGGCAGTGAAGTCACAATGTTCTCCGTTCTTTCTGTTGGCGAGAAGAAGATGGACGTAGTCAGCCCCCATATTCTTCCGGACATAGCCCTAGTCGACCCACTCCTAACCACGACCATGCCGTCTCAGGTGACTGCTGGTACTGGCATGGACGCACTCAGTCAAGCGATTGAAACCATAACCTCTCTCGCTACCACGCCACTGACAGATGCGTTGGCCCTGACAGCAATTCAATTGATTGCAAGATGGTTGAAGGTGGCTTTTGTCAGCGGAAGCAACATTGAGGCAAGAAGTGGAATGGCGCTTGCTGCAACACTTGCTGGACTTGCCTTTGGAAGCGGAAAGCTGACGTTGGGCCATAGTCTTGCACAGACCTTCGGTCCTGTCAGGAAGGTCCCACATGGCGTTTCATGCGGCGTCGCGTTGCCGTACGTAATGGAGTTCTATCTTCCTGTCATTCCAGAGAAGCTTTCACTCGTCGCTGGTGCCTTGGGGCTTCAGACTCGTGGAGCAACCGCCAAAGAGACTGGAGCGGCAGCCATTCGAGCTGTGATAAAACTGGCCGAAGATGTAGGCATTCCAGCTTCACTGAGAGAGCTTGGATTTGACAAAGGAGAATTGCCTGAGCTTTCTGAGATATGTGTGAAAGAGTGGCCTCGACCCAATAGTCCTCGTGCGCTGACGAAACAATCAGTTCATGAAGTTTTCGAGAGGATGTGGGAAGGAAGGATTCTGACCTAGAATGCCCACCTTGATCTGATCACGCTGCATATTGAGAGAGAGCTCGTCAGGACTTGCGCTTCTTCGTTCTGTCGAGGTTGACGTAGTGTACTGAGCATGAAATGCATGGGTCATATGCCCTTACGAGCATCTCGCACTTGAGTGTTGCTTCTTCATCAGGTAGGTCCGCAATGGTTGGGACAAGTTCTCGAAGATCATTCTCTATATTCCTCGCGTTGTGAGCCGTAGGTGTCACTATATCCGCCTTCTTGACTGCTCCATCTTCTCCAACCTCATAGCTGTGGTATAGGAGTCCTCTCGGTGCCTCTGTGATGGCGTAACCTGTTCCCGCTCCTATCTCATACGATCTGTCCTCTTCCCTAAGTGGAACCCCGTCTATTGTCTTCACACAATCATCGATTGCGTTAACGACTTCCAGCGCCCTTGCCACATGTGACATGAAAGGATTGAAGTTGGGAACCTCAAATCCGATTTCCTGAGCCAACTTCTTCGAATCATGTGATAGCTTGTCAAAGTTCAAGTTCACTCTTGCGAGTGGTCCTACCAAGAATGCGCCTCGTCCGACGATCTCTGAATGCTTGGCCCAAGAATAGTCAACCTGCAACTCCCTGACATACTCACGATACTTTTCCTCCTCAACCATGATTCCTTCGGTCGAGGCAAGCAGACCCTCGTTGACTGCAAACTCCTCTGGGTTAGAGAGTGCTACATGCTCACACTTTCTGACAAACTGCGGTACATTCAGGGAGGCGATGAACTTGGTTGTGTCGGCGGCGTCCTGTTTCGCATCAACAAGTCTTTGACGCATCTGTCTCATGTCTTCTCTCTCAGGGATCTTTGTGAACCCGTTCACGACAGCTGAAACTGGATGGATCGTTCGACCTCCTATCAACTCGACGAGGTCGTTGCCCAGTTTCTTCAGCTGCAAGGCTCGCTTGACGATTGGAAAATAGTCTTTCACCATTGCAAACACGCTTTCACAGCCAAGGTAGTCAGGTGCAGCCAAGAAGTACAGGCTGAGAATGTGACTTGCAATGTGGCATCCGTAATTCATTATTTTTCTTAGGTTTCTTGTTTGTTCGCTGATCTGTATACCCATTGCGTTCTCAATCGCGCGGAGAGCAGTTATTTGGTGTGGCACGGGGCATATTCCGCATATCCTGGAAGTGAGTTCATGGACCTCACTGCAGTGCCTGCCAACTAGGAAAGCCTCAAAAAACTTCGGGGGCTCGAATATCTCGAGGCGTAGCTCTTTGATGTTTCCTGATGAGACTTTAATCTCTAGTGAACCCTGCCCCTCCACTCTGGAGAGGTATCCTACCTTGATCTCCCTTTCTCGGCTCATCTATTGTCTGCCTCTTTTGCGAAAGCCGATGTGATCCCGGCGTATTTCCGAAACTTCCTTGTCACATGATCCTTTGGCAATCCTATTTCCGAGAACTTCTGCGCTAATGACTGAGCATTGGCATTAGACATTGGTCCATAACATCCCTCGCATTCCCTGTTCACAGTTGGACATATGGCTCCGCATCCTGCTGCCGTGACAGGCCCCATGCAAGGTCTCTTTTCGAAAGTGAGGATGCACACATTTTCTCTCAGTTTACATTCGACACATACTGGATGACGCCTCAGGAAAGGTGCTATTCCTAACGTAGCGCTTCGAAGGACCTCAAGGATGGTATTTTTGTGAGGCGGACATCCTCTTTGATAGATATCCACTGTGACGAACTCGCCAAGTGGGCAGATCTTTCGGTAGGATTCCTTCTTTGAATGAATTGCTTCGAAGTTCGGGTAGACCGTGTTCGCTGCCACATCGGGTGGCAGCCAGTTGAGTATCGAAGGCACACATCCGTGACAAGCACAATCTCCGAACGCAACAAGGGTTTTGGATCGGCTTCTCAGTTCTTTGAGTTCCTCTAATTCCCTTGGGGTCGAGACTGATCCTTCTACGAACGTCAGATCGTAGGGGCCTTCGAGGTTCTCGCGTTTGGCCATAACAAAGTATCTGATGTCAGCAATCTCAAGAACAAAGGGCATTTCCTCCTCCAATCGAAGGAACTCCATCTGGCAACCTGCGCACCCCGTCATCTTCACGACAGCTATCTTGAGCTTCTCTGTCATTAGTTATCGCCTTCTACAATGTGAGATCGGGCAACCTCTCGAGATCTAGATAAGTGAAAACCGGTCCATCTCTGCACACGAACTTTTCACCTATTTGGCAGTGGCCGCAGTGCCCCATGCCACACCTCATTCGTCTTTCCAAAGAGACGTAGATCTGGCCTTTTCGAAAGTTTCTCGCCAACAGGCCGCGGATCACAAACCTCATCATTATCTCAGGCCCGCACGTCATTACTACGGAGTTCTCAGGAGAGGTTTCCATATCATCAAATAGGCCAGTAACCACTCCTTTCTTGTGAGGCCACGTAACACCTGTAGGAACAGAATCGACGGTCAGAAACAACTTGATCTTAGGAATTCGGCGCCACTCCTCATATTCATCCGCGAAGACTTCATCGGAAGGCGTTCTGGCGCCGTAAAGGATCTCCAAGTTCCCATACGCTTTCCTGCTTTGCTGAATTGTCGTAATGACTGGTCTCAGAGGCGCCAGGCCGATTCCACCTGCGACGAGAAGTATGTCTTTTCTCTTCGCTTCTTTCACAGGCCATGGCTTTCCATAGGGGCCTCTGACGCCGAGTCGCGTGCCCACACCATAACGGTTCAGAACTCCCGTGACATTTCCCACGGTCCTAATTGTCGTGTCGAAACTTCCCATTGCATCAGGGCTGGAACTGAGAGAGAAGGGAGCCTCGCCGACTCCAGGAATTGAAACCATTATGAATTGGCCAGGCATAGCTTTGAATTTCTTCTGCTTCTTTACAAAATGGATCGTGTAGGTCTTGGTATCCAATGTTTGCTTCTTTACGTTGATTATCTCCGCGGTATTCGGCGTATATGGGTCCCGCAACCTAGCCCCCTCTGATCTCCTTGGCAACTTCAGTTATGTCGATGCCGATTGGGCAAACCCGCACGCACCTGCCGCATCCCACGCATTTGTGCTGCCCATTGATCGGGCCGTACTGAGCAGCTCCTCCCCAGCTCAGATTATGGCCTATGAATTGTCTTAGTCTCGCTCCTCGGTCTTTTCTGAAGTTTCCACCCAAAGCAACCTCTGCAAACTCAAGCAGAAAACATGAATCCCATTCGACGCATCTAGAGGTCTCGCCCGGGAGATTTCCCCATTGATCTCTGATGTCCATGCAGAAGCAAGTCGGACAAGATATGACGCATTGAGCGCATGCCAAATCCTTGTCTCCAAGTCGTTTCCAAACTGGATGAGCAAGATTCTTTGCGAGAGCCTCTGCAAGGCCATCAGTATTCACCTTCTTCTTGAACTTCCTCTTTGCCTCCGAGAGGAGTTTGTCTTTTGATTCGAGATCCGACGACTTGGCTTCGTTACACTTTCCCTTTTCTGCAAGACGAGCCCCTTCGACAGTTCCAGTTTCAACAAGAAACCGATCTCCGAGGTCGGTCAAAAGAATATCAAAGCCCTTCTTTGGCTCCGGTCCAGTTCCCATCGACTCGCAGAAACATGTATCTCCGATCTGAGTGCAAGTCAATGCTACAATAATCGAGCCTTGCCTTCGTCCAACATATCTTGGGTACGAAATGTCCTTCTGGAAAACCCTATCCAGTAGTAAGAGCCCGCTCAAATCACAGGAGTGAATTCCGAAAACCAGCAGCTTCTTCTCCTCCAATGGTGCCGGGACAGGCTCTCCTGTTCGGTCGAACGAGAGAAGATTGTCCCTGGGTGGGAAAAACAGCTTCTTGGGTGGAAGAATCGTGGTTACATAGTCAAGATCCAAGTCTTGAGCATCGTCAATTTCATTGAATACATGCTCAGATCTTTTCCTTGTCGGTCCAACGACAGTGAATTCTTTTCTCAGTTCACCGACAAAATTGCCAAGGTCTGTTTTCGTGAGGATTGTGGGCTTCACCAGTGCGAGACCTCTTGACCGTCATTTCCTGAAGTCCGGCTGATATTGCTGTGAACTGTATTTAAGCCTAGATCGGTCTTGGAGCGGCGTGGCGTCTGCTATTTTGCAGTAGAATGGTTTTGGCTGAGACGATGGTCGTCTGCTGTTCTTGATGAGACTCAGTGTGCGCGCTCAGAAAATCGAAGCGAGCTACTGCGTTTCTGTTTCGATCTTAGTCTGGCCCCAAACCTCAGATTTCTCCCAGACCTCTTGAACCAGATCCTGCCAATTCTTGAGTGAGATTCGATACAGTCTCGCGTTTTCTATTGCTATCGCAGCATGGCTAGCTATAGCCTCGAGGTACTTGATTTCATCTTCGTCGAATTGGTGCGGCGTTGGTCCGAAAACTCTAATGGAGCCAATTATGTTGCCCTTGACTCGCAAAGGAACAGCCAACTCGCATCGAATACCTTCCTTTGCTGTTTCTTCCGGATACTCCAGCCTTGAACCTGCCAACACATCAGGGAGTATCGCCGGCCTTCCAGTCCTAACATCTTCAAGCCCTTTCTCGATGTGAATGGGCCCTTTTCTGAGGAAGTTTTCGCTCAGGCCGTATGAGGCGACGAATTCAAGGTGCTCCCTTCTTTCATCTAATAGCCTGACTATGCATCCCTTCATTCTCATAGCTTCAGTCGCAGTCTTCGCTATTGTGTTAAAGACTTCCTGAGGTTTGAGACTTGAGGTGAGCGCTTTGGATATCTCTACAAGTGTTTCAGATTCGACTAGGCGTCTTTTCAGCCGTTCGGAAAGACGAGCGTTCTCTATCGCTACCGCCGCAAAGTTTCCGAGTGTTTTCAGGAAATCTGCTTCTGTAGTTGTGAACTTGTGCCTCTTCGCCGAGTAGACGCATACAACTCCCAGTCTGTCATATCTA
>Ga0315282_10018283_pt1 | contig 10034 bp, 5 predicted proteins | sample YL17G07_20_MG_FD_203693 | JGI IMG/M metagenome (GOLD analysis project Ga0315282, IMG submission 203693) | Sediment microbial communities from Yellowstone Lake, YNP, Wyoming, USA - YL17G07_20 | ecosystem: Environmental > Aquatic > Freshwater > Lake > Sediment | place: USA: Wyoming | collected... | reverse complement strand
TCCCGGCTTGTATCCCTCGAACCAGTCCCGGCACCATTCCCAAACATTGCCGTGCATGTCGTAGAGACCGAAGGCGTTGGCCTCCTTCTGGCCCACTGGGTGCGTCTTGTCGCCGCTGTTCGCGCCGTACCAGGCTGCCCGGTCGAGGTCGGCGTCGCTGTCGCCGGTGTTGTACGTCGTCTCCGTTCCGGCCCGGCACGCATACTCCCGCTCTGCGTCCGTGGGCAGGCGCACGATCAAACCAGACTTCTCGCTGGCCTTCTTGCAGAACTCCTGCGCGTCGTTCCATGACACTTGTTCGACAGGCAGACTTGGACCTTTGAAGTGGCTCGGGTTCGTGCCCATGACCTGCACGTACTGCTCCTGCGTCACAGCATACTTGCCCATGTGGAACGGCGTGGTCAGCGTGACCTCGTGCGCAGGCTTCTCCCAATCGTAGGAACTCTGGTAGCGTGATAGCGCCGCCTTGTACTCGGCCTGAGCCTGTGCCAGAGCTTTCGTCGAGAACCACCAGTGCATCCCGCCCATGACAGCGACACCCGAGACAACGATCATCACCATGAAGCGCCCCAGCGAGTATTGTGGCCTGTGGTGCTGCCGGATGGCGCGGACGATGATCGTCGTGATGAGCACCAACAGCGCGCCGATGGCGGCGGCGAATGCGGCCTGGCCGAGGACGATCTTCTTGTGGTAGCCGTCCTCGTCCACGGGCTTCGGTTCCGGCGTGCCCATGACGAACTTGCCAGCCGGGATCAGGACGAGTTCCAGGTTCACGCCGCCGCCAAGGTCCAGCGTCTTCGTCGGCGGCAGTCCGGCTCGCTTGGCGTAGTCGGCGATGGATTCGTGGGTGTCCCAGAGGGGAAACGGGGCCTGCGTGTCAGTGGATTCGGCGGCACGGGCAGCCAACAGCCAACAGAGGCTGCCCGTGGCACACAGCACGATCCAGACGAAGCGACGCATGGACGTATTGTACCACGGTTTTCGCGGGGCGCGGCTGGCCATCGTTCATCCTTCATCGTTCGTCGTTGCCATCCGGCGTCCTGAAAGCGACCACCACCCGAAAGCCGAAGCCGTTGGCGTCGGCCGGGCAAGGAGTCTCTTCTGCCGGCGGGGACATCACACTGGGTCCTCCACGGCTCCCCGCTTCCTTTGCTCTCACTCCGCGCCGGCGAACGGATCACCGATAAGAATCTCCTGGAACTCGCGCAACAGGGACGGGTTGGCGCGCACGTCCTGGTCCTGCTGCTGCAAGCGCAGGAAATGGGCCTTGCCGAGATAGCCGCCCGCGTAGAGGTGCCGCAACAGCGGAGCGGCTCGCTCGTCGGTGACGCGGTCGTGCACTGAGCCCAGCGCGGCCACGAAAGCCGAACCACCATAGACCACGTTGGCCAGCACATTCCGCTCGGGCGTGACCTTGGTGTCCACGAACGCGCTCGAGCCCGGCTGGCAGAAGCCGCCGGCCGAACAGCCGTTTAGCGGCAAAGCCGGAGTAAGTCCATCGTCAGCCTCGACGCACTGTCTGCGGTTGGCACGAGTCGCGAAGTAAGAATCGGCTCATGTGCTTCGCACCCGGCCCGTTGGGCCGGCCCGCCCGCGCGAATGATCCTGGGCCCGACCGGCCGATGGCTCTCGCAATCCCAAAGCGCGAGGCTACGGAAGTCATTGCGTCCATGGATTCGTTCCACTTCAGACGCCGTGCAGCTCCAGAGGAAAGCGCCGGATCATGGCTTCGACGGATTCTTGTCATCCTTGGCCCTGAGTGGGTGTGGGTAGGTGTAGGGGGTGTATTTCAGCGTCCAGGCCTTGCCGTCCCACACGTAGAGCCTGCCGTCCGGCCCGGGGTTCTTGCTGTTCCATTCGCCCTCATCGGTCACCCAGAAGCCTACCTTGGCGCGGGTGGGTTTGATCGCGTCCATCTGCGCCCGGGTCCCCATGCCCATGCCGCTGGAGCCATCGAATTTCTTGTCCTTGATCTCGCTGAAGAAGTCGCGGTCCTGGGCAATCAGGTCCGAGTCACGAAAAGCAACACCGCCATTGAGCGCCTTTGCGTCGGCAGCGGCTTCGCTGTCATATCTCGTCCACGGGGCGCCAGTGGTCAAGCGGTTGTCCCAGACGTACATCGGTTCGCTGCCCCCCACCTTCGGATCTTTTCCCGTGCCGATCTGATCGTCAATCGGGTAGTCTTTCGGCGTCTTGAATCCTCCGAAATTCGGCCACTTGGCGCATATGGCGTAATCGCGCAGCATGAAGGTGCCGCGTGCAGCGGTGTTGGAAAAGATGTGTCCAGTGCCCCCCCGCATCTCAACGGTCAACCAACCGGCTTGGTTGTTGCTTGTCCACACGTTGTGATAGATCTCCATGTGCCGGACCCCGCGAGGCGGGGTATTGGACGCCTTTCCATGGCCGTCCACCTTGATCGGCCCGGTGATGGTGCAGAAGCGCACCACAGCCTTGCCGTTGCTGTTGATATCGCAGACATACCCCTGCCCGTTGAAGGTGCAGTCTTCGATGTACACGTTGTCTGCCGTTCCAATCGTAACATCCGTTTGCCACGCGTTCTCCGGGCCGCGGGTAAATATGAGCTCCGAATTGCCCACCGCCCCATTGAGCGTGCAGTTGTCCACCAGTCCAAAGACACCGTGGGCATACAGGAAGTAGCTGGACTTCACCTGGTTGAACTCGATGTTCGTTATGCGCCAGCCGTTCGATCCCCCTGCCGCGAAGGGCGCGCGCTCATCCGCTGAAGCACCCGTGATGGTAAAGTCCCTCACGGTCGGCCCGCCATTGAGCCGGATGGCCGCATTTGTCCACATGCCCGACGTGCCGGCTATGACGATGGTCGTGGTCTTTCTTCCGGAACCGGCGAGCGTGATGGCCTTGTTTATGGCGATGTAATCCCCATTCGCGCCGTAGGTGAACGTCCCGGGCGGAATCATGACCGTGTCGCCCGCCTTGGCATCCTCGATGGCGGCCTTCACGTCCGCCTGCGAGCCGTTCGTGGTATAGACCGTTCCGTTCTTGTCCCATGCGAGAGTGCGGGACGCGAGGGTGGAAAGGATCAATGGCAAGAGGAGCGCTGTCAGCGCGAATCGGTCACGAAAGGAATGCGTGGCGGTGGCTGTCATGAGACGATCTCCCCCATGGTATCCGCTGGCGTCCGCGCCGCAGGCCCTGCGACTGAAGCGGGGCATGGCCAGTCCCTCCCTGGATGACAGAGTATAATACGGCCCCGCTCGGGGCGAAAGGGGCGCGGATAACTCAGAGATGACGCGCAGGGCCGGCTCAGGAAGGGGTGAAGACGGGTAAGTACCTGCACTTCAGCGACAAGGGGATTTTAGGCCCCCAGGGGGCCGGGATAGGGACAGGAGAACGCGACGAGAAGGAGCGTTCTCATCCGGCGTCACGTCAGGTGAGTGCAAGCTGTTCTTTCCGGCGAGCGCGGCCCCTGCCCCCGCAGTTTGGCGTTCGGTGACTGTCCCAATTTCCCCTCGGCGATCTTGTGCCGAAAGGACGGCTCCACCTCAGGGCATCGGTCGGTATATCTGGTCCTCGAATTCCCCCGACGTGTGGGTGAGATCAAAAAATACAGATTCAGCGAGACTGGCGGAGAGTATACTGCCCCCGGCTGAAAGCTACGAAAAAGCGGGCCGCACTTTGGACAAGGAGGCTTCCCATGGAGCAATTCTACAGAGTCTTCTTCGGACTGTCGGCCTTTGCGGCCGGCGTGCTCTCCACCGGGTCGCTCTCGGCTGCCCAACAGCAGGCGCCCAAACCGGGACCCGTGAACTATGGGCGGCCCTTCGAGCCGCCGACACGGCCGGCGCTGATTCCGCTGCCGCCCGGCGCGGTGGAACCCGGAGGCTGGCTGCGCGACTGGGCCGGAGCGGCGCGGGACGGATACACCGGGCACATGGACGAGTACCACCAGGAGTTCAAGCGAGCGTGGGCCGCCGATCATACGATGACCGGCGACCGTCTCAACTGGCCCAAAGGGGGCTGGCCGTATGAAGGAGGCGGATACTGGTTCGACGGCCTGGCACGCCTGGGCTATATCCTGCATGACGACGCGCTCATCCAACAGGCGAAAAGGCGTCTCGACGTCGTCGTTACCCACATGAACCCCAACGGCATCCTGTTCCTGTGGTGGCTCAACAAGAACAATCCCGACGATGCGAAGGCGATCACCTGTGACTCAGGCTGGCCCATCTGGGCCTGCGGGCTGCTGGGGCGTGCGATGGTCGCCTACCATGCCGGTTCCGAAGACCTGCGCGTTCTTCAGACGCTGGAAGCCGGCTATAGCGGGGACCGTAACTGGGTGCGGCTGGGAGGCGGCATGTCGAGCCTCTGGCCCGCGTTTCAAACCTACACGTTGACGGGGAACAAGGAAATCGGCGACGCCCTGACAACTCTGTTCTCGAAAGACGGTGGCGGCAAAGGCGCGCCACAGGGGGCCTGGAACCGGTACCGCCGGATGCCCAGCAAAGAACCAGGGGCCGAGAAGAACGAACACGGCGTGGTTTTCCTCGAAGGCACAACGCCTTGGAGCCTCGGCTACCTGTGGACAGGCAACCCCGAATTCCTGGAAGCGACGATCGGGTGGCACGACCTCATCGAACGCGACGCCATGCAACCGTCCGGCGTGCCTGTCGCCGATGAGTACTACGGGCCGACCGGCGCGTTTCGGGGAACCGAGACCTGTGATGTGGCCGGCTACCTGTGGAGTCAGATCGTCCTGCTGACCGTCAGCGGCCAAGGGCGCATGGCGGACCGGGCGGAACGGGCGTTCTTCAACGCCGGTCCGGCCACCGTCGCGCGCGATTTCAAGACCCACGTCTATTTCCAGAGTCCCAACCGCATCGTTGACAAGTCCCCGCCCTACCCCCATGGGCCTCGTGCCGGAGGGAATTCGTACAAGGCCACGCATTTCCCGCTGTGCTGCACGGCCGCTCTGAACCGCATCCTGCCCAACTACGTGATGCACATGTGGATGGCCACCTACGACAACGGACTGGCCGCCACGTACTACGGCCCGTGCAAGGTCTCCGCACTGGCCGCCGATCGGGTGCCCGTCGAGATCGTGTGCCGGACCGACTATCCCTTCAACGAGGTCATCAACGTGGCCGTGAACCCGGCGCGCGACGCCACGTTCCCCCTCTCGTTCCGCATCCCGGGCTGGTGCAAGGCTCCCGAGTTGACGGTGAACGGCTCCGCCGTCAACACGGCGCCCGACGCCAAGGGGTTCGTGCGCATCGAGCGGCTCTGGAAACCGGGCGACTCGGTATGCCTCCGGTTCCCCATGTCGGTCAGCGTGATAAGGGGGCGCGACAACAACGCGCAGGGCGCGCCCTACGCGTCGGTCACCTACGGCCCGCTGCTGTTTGCCCTGCCGATTGCAGACATCCAAGGCCCGAACACACCCGACCCCGCCGCCAAGTGGAAGTATGCGCTGGATGTGCAGGCGGCCGACATCGCCGTGGAGCGTCAGGCAATGCCAGCTACATGGAACTGGCCGCTGGAGTCTCCGCTGAAGTTGCGCGCCAACGCCGTACCCATTGACTGGAACCCGGCGCCCGAAGCGCCTCGTCTTCCAGCCGAACCGATCGCGGCACTGGAGCCGCCCGAAAGAATCACACTGGTTCCCTACGGGTGCGCTAAGTTCCGCATTTCAATGTTCCCGATCACCGCACGGGCCGCGAATCAGCCCCAGGATCCAAGAGAGCCAACCGGTAAGGAGAAACACTGATGACGACCATAGGCGTTGCGTTGTTGCTGGCAGTTGCGATTGCCAGTACCGCGGTGACCGGCGCCAGCGAGACACCGCAGGTGCAGGCCAACTGCGGCGGCGTGCCGATCAGGCGGTTCGGATTCTGCTGGGTGTTGGGCGAGGCGCCAAACCTGCTGGACGACGTGCCGCTCCAGCTTGGAAATGCGGCTCCGCGCGTGAAAGTCCACCCCAAGGACAGCAGCCAGATCAAGCGGAATTACCTCGGCGTGACCACGACGCGCATGCCGCGATCCACCGAGAACGACTACCTGCCGCTCGAGGCGATCCACCTGATTGACGGCAATCTCCAGACGTGCTGGATGAGCCGCCCCCAGATTCAGCCCGACGTCCAGCCGGTGTGGATACGCCTCGATCTCCCCGCGGAACGCGTGATCGAGCGGGTCGTGCTCCGCAAGCGTCCGCCGTCCGATCAGCCCCGGAGCACGTTGGGCTGGGTGCCGATCCAGGGGGCGGCCGAGGTCGGCCGCGGCATGCCCGCGACGATCTCCATCAAGCTCAGCCGGGACAACCGCGATTGGGAAACGGTCTACGACGGGCCTACAGCCGATGCCCCCGCGAAGCTCGACGCGGAGTTCCGCTTTGCCGGCCGTCCGGCCAAGCAGATCTGGATCACGGCGGGCAAGCTGCCTCTGGTCGAGAATATCCTCTACGCCTTCTCTCTGGCCGAGGTCGAAGTCTACGATACGGCCGGCCGGAACGTCGCCTTGGCCACGTGCGGCACCGGCGTCACCGTCAGTTCGACGCACCACAGCCCGGGCCAGGAGTTGGCCGCCCACCGCTGGTATTGGCCTCTGCACTACGACGCAGGCTTCAAATGGGCGCGCGTGGGCTATCACGACGACCCGATCAACTGGCACTGGGTGGAGAAGGAAAAAGGGGTCCTCAAGATTGATCCGGAGACCGACGCGGCGGTCACCGAGCTGGCGGCCCACGGCATTGACATTGTGATGTCGTTGGATTTCGGCAACCGCCTCTATTCGGGGCCTGCCTCGCGCCCGCTCCCACAGCTCTGGGAATGGAACTACGACATGCCTGCGCCTCCGACCACGCCCGAGGCGCTGGCCGCCTGGACGCGCTATGTCGAGTTCATGGTGAAGCATTTCCGCGACCGGGTCAAACATTTCGAGGTCTGGAACGAGTGGAACATTTCCTGTTACTGGGGGGCGGCGCCGAGTCTCGAACACTACCTCGCTGTGGCAAGGGCGGCCATCCCGGTGATCCGCAAGCACGCACCCGAGGCCAGGATCATGATGGGTTCCTGGGCCGGTTTCCCCCATGGCATCAGCGCGTGGAGTCCTGCGCAGCTCGCTGCGAAGGAAAAGGAGCTCCTGATCCTCAGCGCGACGCGCGAGCTGGCGCGCGAAGTTGACGAAATCGGCTGGCATCCGTTCTACCAGACCGATCCCGCCGGGCTGAAGAACTACGCGGCCGACGTGCGGGCGCTGCGGGCCTGGCTCCAGGCTGTCGGCTTCCACGGCCACTGCATGGTCACGGAATGGAACTACAGCGCGCTCTATCCGCCGCTCTTGGACCGGGATGCCGCCAAGGCGTGGTGCGGCGGCTTCAAGGCCACGGAACTGGAAAAGGCGAAGTACGTGGCCCAGGTGTTCACCCGTCACACGGCGTTGGGACTCGAATCGTTCTTCTGCGAGATGTACTTCCCACAATTCGGCGTTCTCGACCTGAGCCTCCTGCGGCGATCGTTCGACGCCGATCCCATCTCGCCGCTCCAGCCGCAGGCGGCCTACTACGTAACGCGGAACCTCGCCACAATGCTCGATGGGCTGGAGCCGGGCGAGTTCCAGTACTCGATAGAGCGCGCGCCGCCCAATCTCGAAGCGTTTCCGCTGAAATCGCCCGACGGACTCGCTCTGGCGGTCTGGCTCGGCGGCCGAGCCAAAGACACCTGCGAGGGCAGCCCGGTGGATGTGCGTCTGAAGGTTGCCTGCGCTAGAGCGACGGCCTATGACCCCATGAACGGCGTGGCGCAGGAACTGACCGTCGCCCACGACGAAGATACGGCGATCCTCAAAGGGGTGCTCGTTCGCGATTGGCCGCTCGTCATCCGTTGGTCCAACCGTTGAATGAGAACAGGAAATCATACGCCGCCCTGCCCGACCGTAACGCTTTGCCCCGCCGCGCTCGCGCGAGAACGCGCTGGGCATCACGCCTGCGCCGCGTATCATTCTAACGCCAACGATCTTGGGAACGGATGCGGAGCCAGAGACAATGCCGAGCAAGAGAATAGTCTGCCTGGGCGGCGGGAGCACGTACTTCCATTGGGCCATGACCGATCTGGTGAGCCAATCGCAGTTGGCAGGCTCAGAGATCGTGCTCTACGACCTCGACGCCGAGAAGAACGACCTGGTCGCCGGCATGGCCAGGCGGCTGGCACAGCAAGCGGGCACGCGGATGACGGTGCGAGCCACGACCGACTTGGCCAAGGCGCTGGACGGAGCCGATTTTGCCCTCTCGTCAATTGGCGGCAGCGGAGCGGAAGTCACCGCCAACGTCTATGCTTCGCGCTTCCACGATGCCGACATGCGCATCCCCGCGAAGTACGGGATACACCAACTCATCGGCGACACCGCAGGCCCCGCGGGGATGATGATGGCCTTGCGCAGCCTGCCGGCCTACCTGCGCATCTGCCGCGAGATGGAAAAGCGCTGCCCCAAGGCAATCCTGTTCAACCACTCCAACCCCATGGCCGTGTTGATGCGCGGGATCCATAAGCACACTTCGATCAACGCCATCGGCATCTGCCACGGAGTGCAAGGCGGCATCGCGCGGACCGCCGAACTCCTGGGGCTGCCGGCGCACGAACTGGAATGCACTTGGATCGGGACCAACCACTTCTACTGGTTCACCCGCATTCAACACTGCGGCGTAGATGTGTACGACCGTTTGCGCGAGAAGGTTCGCACGCAGCCTCCCAAGGGAAGCGCGTTGGCGTACAGGCTGTCGGAGATATTCGGCTACGTTTTCGTCTACCCCAGCGACGATCACATCATCGAGTTTTTCCCGTTCCTGGCGCAGACGCCCGGCGGCCAGAAGGACCTGCCGTACGGTCTCGCCGCGTCTGCGTTGCAGCACAGTTTCGATGAGTCCAAGCCGCCCAGCACCCAGGTCTCGGCAGAGGAACGGCACGCGTTCTTCAAGGAATACCGCAAGCTCGTGGATAAGGTGCAGATGCCGCCCACGCCCGTAGACCAGGCGCCTCGCGTGGGCAGCGAGGAAGTCGGCGGGATGATGTCGGCCATCAGCACGGGCGTGCGCCGCATCTGCATCGCCAATATCGCCAACCAGGGCGTGATCCCCAATCTGCCTTTCGACGCCGAGGTTGAAGTGGAGGCCGTCACGGATCGCAATGGCGTGCGCGGCATCCACATGGGCGACTGCCCCAAAGCCCTCAAGGCCATTCTGGAAAAGCGGTTTGTCTGGCAGGAAGTGGTCGCCGACGCGGCCGTCACCGGCGACCGCAAGCTGGCTCTCCAGGCCCTGTTGCTGGATGAGATGGCCATTTGGCCGGAAAAGGTCCAGGCCATGCTCGACGAACTGCTGGAGGCATCCCGCGAATTGCTTCCGCAGTTCTTCAAGTAATACTGATGGTTTGACAGGAGATTCGCGCATGAGAGTGCTCAACAGCGTCATTTGGGCTATCGGCCTGGCCGCGGCCGTGTGCGTGAACGAGAGCGCCGGCGCGGAGTATCACGTTGGTCTGAATGGCAATGACTCGGCGGCGGGGACGGAGGCGGCCCCGTGGGCCTCCATCGGGGCTTCGCTGCCCAAGCTCAAGGCCGGCGACACATTGACTGTCCTGCCGGGCGTGTACCGCGGCGACGTGAGGCTCACCAGAGCCACCGTAGCGTCCACGAAGGAGGCCCCCGTCGTTCTCAGGTCGAAGGAACCACTCAAGGCGGTCCTGGAGACCGGTGGGAATAACGCGGTGGCGTTCGACGGCGAGTGCTGCTACGTCAAGCTGGACGGCTTCAAGATCACCGGCGGCAGGGACTATGGCGTGTTCATCACCGGCGCATCCCATGATATCGAGGTGTCGAACTGCGAGATCACCAAGTGCGCCATGGGCGTCAAGAGTGCCAGGGCCTCGGACCTCACCTTCCGCAAGCTGAACACGCATCACAACGGCTATGGCATGCATCTGGGCGACAAAGGCCAGAACAAAGCTCACCGGATGCTGATCGAAGACTGCACCTCCGACACAGACCACAAGCCCGGCAATACCGACGGC
>Ga0315282_10018282_pt1 | contig 10034 bp, 11 predicted proteins | sample YL17G07_20_MG_FD_203693 | JGI IMG/M metagenome (GOLD analysis project Ga0315282, IMG submission 203693) | Sediment microbial communities from Yellowstone Lake, YNP, Wyoming, USA - YL17G07_20 | ecosystem: Environmental > Aquatic > Freshwater > Lake > Sediment | place: USA: Wyoming | collected... | reverse complement strand
AATATAACCCCGAGATCGTTGAAAAAAAGGACCCGCGAGGGAATTCCTACTTCTGGATCGGCGCCGGCCGGCCGGAATCATCGGGGGCGAGATCCAGCGACGTGGCCGCGGTCAGGGAAGGTTTTATCTCACTCACTCCCCTTCACACCGACCTGACGGATTATGGTGCGATACGGCTTCCCCTATTGAGAAGGATCTTGAGCCGGCTCTCCGGCTAGGATCTTCTGTTCTTTCGCCGCTGCCGGACAAATTCAAAGACCGCGGGGACAACAGAGATAATAATAATAGCAAAGATAGCGAGGCTGAAGTTTCCTTTGACGAGAGGAATATTCCCAAAGAAATATCCGCCGAAAACAAAGGCTGCGACCCAGGCCACCCCGCCGATGACGTTGTAGCTTATGAACTTTCCGTAGGACATGTTCCCGATTCCGGCCACGAAAGGGGCGAAGGTGCGGATGATCGGGACGAAGCGGGCGATTATGATCGTCTTGCCGCCGTATCTTTCGTAGAATGCATGGGTCCGATCGAGGTACTCTTTCTTAAATAATCTGGTTTTCTCCCTTCGGAATACCTTGGGACCGACATAGTGGCCAAGCCAATAGTTCAGCGTGTCGCCCAAGACCGCTGCGGCGGCAAGAACCACGAAAAGCCAGGCCACCTTGAGTTTGCCGATCGCCGCAAAGGTGCCGGCCGCAAAAAGCAGGGAGTCTCCTGGAAGGAAAGGCGTCACCACCAGCCCGGTTTCGCAAAAGATGACCACGAAAAGGATCCCGTAGATCCAAACATGATAGAGATCGATCAGGTTTCCCAGGTATTTGTCCAAGTGAACGATCAGGTCAATGAACTTTGCGATGAGCTCCATGAACTCTCCGACCCTCCTGCGTGAGGCAATTTGTCTGCCAAAAATGAACCCATACTATACAATTTGTCGTGCTCGGGAATCAAGCCTAAGAGCGTGAGCACTGAGCCGTGAGCAGTGAGCAGCCAAAAGCCCAATCGAAAATCTTATGGTTGAGCCTTCTCCCTCAGCGTTTGCACCGATCGATTCTTCCACTTGGCGCCAATAATGGTGATCTGAGAGCTGAGAAACGGTGCCCCGGGAATGCGTCGTCGAAGAGATGAATATATCCAGTCGAGGAATCCCCGTTCCCCTGCCTCCTGCTCCGTCACGTTATTTCGAGATGTAACCCCTTGAGCGGTTCTAAAGAAAACGTCCGTTCGGTCATTCCGAATTTATGATATTATGACGGCTCACCGCTCACGGCTCACTGCTCACAGCCTTTTAAAAGAAAGACGCTTGCTCATCGTGCTAAAATAGGTCATTCATGAAAGACAAGATGGGAAGGATCGACCGGGCGCTCGAGAAGCTGTCGGGCCATGAAACCGAATGCGCGTTGTGCCCCCGCGAATGCCGGGTCGATCGAACCGGAGGGGCTGCTGGGATCTGTCAAACCGGAAGTGCCGCAGCGGTGTCCCGAGCCCTTCTCCACTATGGCGAAGAGCCGGCCATCAGCGGCTATTCCGATTGGACTCAAGCCAAGGCGAAAAAGAATGTGCGGGGCGGGGGATCGGGCACGATCTTCTTTACCGGCTGCAACCTTAAATGCCTGTTTTGCCAGAACTATCAATTGAGCTGGCTCATGGAAGGCAAGGAAGTGAGTGACCAGGAACTGGCCGACTTGATGCTTGGCCTGCAGGACCAGGGCGCGCTGAACATCAATCTGGTTTCTCCCAGCCACGTGATCCCTCCAATCCTGAGAGCACTCCGGCTGGCCTACTCCCGGGGGCTCGACCTTCCGGTTGTGTACAATTCTAACGGTTACGAGAAAGCGGATGTGATCCGCCTCCTCGAGGGGGTCATCGACCTCTATCTCCCCGACCTCAAATACTTTTCTCCTGCGATTTCACAGAAGTTCTCCGGCGCAGCCGATTATTTTCGGTGGGCCAGCGCGGCCGTCGAAGAAATGTATTTGCAGCAGCCTGCTCTCGTCCTCGATGAAGAGGAGATCGCCCGACACGGGCTCATCCTGCGGCATCTTGTCCTTCCCGGCCAGGTCGAAGATTCCTTGGCCGTTCTGGAATGGGTCAGAAGAAGCCTCTCAGCGGCAGTCTGCCTGAGCCTGATGAGCCAGTATCACCCCTGCTTCCGGGCACCCCAAGAGCTCCGGCGAGATCTTACTCCGGGGGAATATGAAACTGTCGTTTGCAGGGCGCAAAAACTGGGCTTTGAGCGTTTGTTTACACAGCCTGTCCGGTTCAAATCAGACCAACACCTCGTCCCGGATTTCAGGCGTAACGACCCTTTCAGATGGGAGTGACCCTCGGTCTCTCAGTAGCTCCTTGGGCGGTAGATCCACGGTCGAGGGAGCTGGTCTTTGGTCAGGCCCAGACCGAGAGCGATCTCGCGCAGCTTGGTCTGAATCACCTGCACGTTTTCCGGGCCCATACGGAAGAATTGTTTCTGGGCCGGGCTCAAACCTTCTAGTTCTTCGTCGACGATTCTGTAGCTCACAACCTTTTTTTCGAGCTCGATCGGACCGTCGACGACGGGGACTCGGAGAAGCTCCTCGATCGCCCTGATGAGAGTGTCCTTGAAGTCCTCGGTAGGATAGCCCAGGTCTTTGTAGGCTTCCTGAAAGAGAGGCTTCAGCCCATGGAAAAGGCGGAGGCAGCTCTTTGTGTCCAGAGAGATGAAGACATCTGACACAAGGTTGTATCTCTCAGAGTTCCGGGGGTCGATAAATAATCGACCATCCCTCTTGGCGACTTCGAATTTTCCCGGGGGCATAAAAAAGTCGACCTGGCTTTTGGGGCTTTGTCCGTTGGCGATATTGTCAACGGCGGCGACAAACTTGCGGATCAGGTCCTTGCTCTTTAACCAGCCCGGGAGGCGAGGGTGGGAAGAGAGCTCCTGGGCCAGCCGTCTCAACAACTCATCACTCTTGTCGAGTTCGACCGGAGGGAGCTTGAATGCCTCCTTCTCTTCCTCAGCCCCGGGTTTCTCTACAGGAAGCGCGGGCGTTTCGACCGGTGCCTTTTGGGCGGAAGCCGGATGCTTGGCCGGCCTGTGGCTTAACAGATAATAGATCCCAAACCCTATGCCGATGACGGCGACAAATACGACGGCCGTGCGGACGACCTTTTGAGTTTCATCCATCGTCATGCTCCTTTGCCGGCTTCGCTCTCAATCCGCCTTCTTGATTCTGATATTCCCGTTGAGCGCAGTCAGAGTCACCCTGGCGCCCTGGTCAGCCTTGAGATCAAAATCGCTGTCCAGCGTCCCGTTTGGGGCGGTGGCCTCGATTCTGGCCCCGGCACCCGGCTGAAGATAGAGTGTGATGTCGCCCTCGCGGACCGTGATCTTCACCTCGTCCTCCGCCCTGAGGTCCAGGATTTCCGTCTCCACGGAGCCCCTGGTCACCGAGGCGTCGAGTGACCCCGAATAATTCTCCAAATTGACCTCGCCTTCATCGAGGTTAAGAACCACTGTCCCGTAGAGATCAGAAATTCGGACGTTTCCTCTTCGATTAGTGATCGTCTTGAGGTTGATCGAATGCGGCACGAAGAGGTTATAATTGAGCCCGATACTGTCTTTTTCTTCGCCGGGCTGTTCCGTCCAGATCTTGATCTTGTCTTCGGATTGATCCACCTGGATGTCGGGCCGAACTCGGCCGATTCCATAGAAGCGGATTCCCCGTTTTTGCGGTTGATTCCAAACTTCCCTGGCCGTGATATCGACTTCACTTTTTTCCCAGCCTGAAATGGTGATATCCCCATTCCAGTTCTCAAGGTCGACTGTTCCTCCCGGCTCCTGGGTCAGGACCTTGTGAAACTCCCGACTGAGAGGAAGCCCCTCAACGTTCTGCTCGTCCACGACGGCGACCAGGCAGGATGCAAAGAAGACGAAACTCAGGCCTAGAGCCAGAAGCCCGTACTTCTTCATGGCGTTCTCCTTCGCCCTCGTCTCCCACCGAGGGCAAAATATCAGGTCTGGTCCGGTTCTCCAAACCAAAGCCGTTCGGCGTTGTCCCTGGCGATCATGTTCTGCCCCTGCGGGGTTAATCTCTCGAGAAGCTTGTTGTAGCGGGCCATGGTCCGGCCCAAAAGCTCAAAATGGCCGCAGAGGTCGCTGCCGATGGCGAATCGATCAGGATAGCGGTTTATCGCCTCCAGCCAGTGTTTTTTCGGCTCCAGATTCAGGCAAATGACATCATCATAGACAATCCAAGAAATATCAACTGTGAGGTTTGGATATGTGTCGAATAGAGAAACAATCATCTCGTGATAGTTCTTGTGGAAAACCCGACGCGACATGCCGACATGCGCCCAGGCGAACTGGGTCTTGGGGAATTCCTTGAGCACTTCCTCGAGCTCGTGAAGGTGTTCGTACTCGTCATGGATCGAGACCGAGGTGCTGTTCTGATGGATCAAGACGGGCAGTTTCCTGGCCGAGCAGAGCTCGTAGATGTCGAAGAGCGCGGGGTGATTCACTCGAGCGGTTTCCTCCTTGGTCAGGTTGGTCAAGTCATCGTGACGGCAGAGAATCTCCCCTACCCCCCGCCAAAAAGGGTACTTTTCGAGCATGCGCTCAACATCTCGCACCGCATATTTATCGGTCGGATTGAAGCCGCAGATGAGAGGGGCGAACCGCCTGCGGACCTTGGGAGTCAATTTCTCAAATTCTCTGGCCAGGATTTCGTCCGTCTGATTGAAATAGTAACACGGAGAATTGTCATCCAGGTAGTAATGGGGCGGCTTCTTCTCGAAAGACTCCCACTTTTTTTTGACCGGCAAGCCGAAGACGACCGCCTTGATGACACCGCCGGCATCCATCGCCTTGAGGAGGCCGTGGATCCCGTCCGATTCCTGGACGAAATCGACAAAGTGCAGATGGGCATCGATGACCGGCACGACCGCTCTGACATCCGGATGGGCCGTGATCTTTTTGTGAAAATTGGCGTGATAGCTCATTTCTTGGCACACTCCAGACGAATCAGGTTTAATGTACTCTTTTTCCAGCGCCGAGACAAGGCGGCCCCCGCCTCAAGTCTCCCGCAGATTCTCCGGCCGGTGCTTGACCACTTTGGCTTCGACCATGTAGATCACGTCCTCGGCGATGTTGGTGGCGTGGTCACAGATCCTCTCCAGGTGGCGGGCCACAAGGATGAGGGCCACCCCCCGAGTTATGGTGGAGGAATCCTTCAGCATGTAATCGCAGATCAGCTCCGTCTGGACAAGGTTGCGCAGGAAATCGGCTCGGTCGTCGCGCAGAATGACCTCCTTGGCCAGCTTCACATCCTTATTGACAAAAGAATCGATGGCATCCTTAACCATGCCCTGGGCGAGCCTGGCCAACTTGGGGATGTCGATCAACGGTTTTAGCTGGGGTTTATCTGCCAATTCCAACACCCTCTGGCAGATATCCACTGCCAGATCCGCGATCCTCTCCAGGTCGGTGCCGATCTTCATCGTCATGGTGATAAAACGAAGGTCGATCGCCATAGGCTGGTGCAAGGCAATGAGGTCCAGGCATTTTTCATCGATGCGGAGCTCCATCTCGTTGATCTTCGTGTCCTCCTCAATCACCTGCCTGGCTTTCTCAACGCTGAGTTCTTTCAGGGCTTCGTTCGATTTGACGATGGCCTCTTCAGTCAGGCTGGCCATATGGAGTGTCTCCTTGTTGAGCTCCGCCAGTTCTTTGTCCAGGTAGCGTTCCATTCGAACCTCCTTTGGGTTTGTTGTCTTATCCGAATCGTCCGGTGACATAATCCTCGGTCCGGGAGTCTCTGGGCTTGGTGAAAATCTGAGCCGTCTCGCCGAATTCTACCAATTCCCCCAGAAGAAAATATCCTGTGCTCTCCGAAACTCGCGCCGCTTGCTGCATATTATGGGTGACGATGACGATCGTGTATTTTTTTTCTAATTCATGCATCAGGTCTTCGATCCTTCCGGTGGCGATCGGGTCGAGCGCCGAACAGGGCTCGTCCATCAACAGGATTTCCGGCTCGATGGCGAGAAGTCTGGCGATGCACAACCGCTGCTGTTGTTCGTCGGGCAGGCCGAGTGCGTTACACTCCAGTCTGTCTCCGAGCTCCTCCCAGAGATGGACGGATTCCAGGCTCCGGCGGAGCTTTTCTTCGAGGACCGCCTTGTTGAGGATTCCGTGAACCCTCAGGCCGTAAGTGATATTATCCGCGATCGAGAGCGGGAAAGGATTGGGCCTCTGAAAGACCATCCCGACCTTCTTCCGGAGTTTGAGCAAATCGACTCCGGGCTGGTAAATATCTTGATCATCGATGATGACGGTCCCGCTGATTTTCACATCCTCGATCAGGTCATTCATCCGGTTCAGGGAGCGGAGAAACGTCGTCTTGCCGCAACCGGATGGCCCGATGAGCGCGGTGATCTTATTTACCTGGATGTTCAGGTTGATGTTTTTGAGAGCCCGAAACTTGCCGTAGAAAAGCGAGAGGTCGTTGACTTCGATGATGCTCATGGTTCTTTTATTTAGCCCTCAACCGAATCTTCCCGAAATATAATCGTTGGTTTTTGAACACTCGGGGGCCGTGAATATCTTCTCCGTGGGCCCGATTTCGATCAATTCTCCGCTCAAAAAAAAAGCCGTCCGGTCGGCGATCCGGGCAGCCTGTTTGGTGTTGTTGGTGACCAGGATGATCGTATAGTCCTCCTTCAGGCGGCGTAGTGACTCTTCGATCTTCATCGTCGAGATCGGGTCAAGCCCGGAAGTCGGTTCGTCCAGCAAGATAAATTCAGGCCGGAGAGCCAGGATCCTGGCGATGCAGAGGCGCTGCTGCTGTCCTCCGGAGAGTTTGAGGGCACTCGAATGAAGGCGATCGCAAACCTCTTCCCAGAGTCCCGCTTGGCGCAGGCTCTCTTCAGCGAGCTCCTCGAGCCGGCGCCGCTTCTTCATTCCCGCCATCCGGTTCCCGAAAATGACATTTTCGTAGACCGACCTGGGCAGAGGCACGGGCGTCGCAAAAACCATTCCGAGCCTCCGTCGCAGCTCGACGACGCTGACATCAGGAGCGTAAATATTCTTTCCATCGATCTCGATCGTGCCTTCGACCCTCGTCTCCGGGACGAGGTCATTGAGCCGGTTCAGCGAGCGCAGAAATGTGGACTTTCCGCTGGCCGCGGGGCCGATGATCCCCAGGATTTCGTTTCGGCGGACGTCGAGGTTGATGTCCTTCAGATAGCGGGCCTGCCCAAAAAAGCAACTGAACTCCTTTACCCCGATCGCGGCTGTCTCTGCAACTGATTCGGACATGCTGTTAGGAATACTTCCTGATGAATTTTTCCATAAGATAGTAGGTCAAGAGATTGATGATGAGGATTGCGATCACGAGAACGGCAGCCGTTCCATAAGCGTTGGACATCGAAATTCCCTCTCTTGCCAGAACATAAAAATGCACGGCCATCGTCCGGGAGGAGGAAAAGAGGGACGTCGGAATCCGTAGAACGCTTCCGGCAGTGAAGATCACGGCCGCGGTCTCCCCTATGCTTCGGCCGACACTCAAGATGACACCAGTCACAATGCCCGGGAGAGCAGACGGAAGCACAACCCTGGTGACCGTCTGCCACTTGGTGCTGCCCAGCGAGAAGCTGACCTGGCGGTATGAGGCCGGCACGCTTCTGATCGCCTCCTCACTCGTCCGGATGATTGTGGGAAGCGTCATAAAAGCCAGGGTCAGGCCCCCGCTCAAGATCGACCAGCCGAACTTGAGCTTGGTCACAAACAGGATAAACCCAAATAGCCCGAAGATGATGGAAGGGATCCCGGCCAGGCACTCGGCTCCGAAACGGATGATACGGGTGAGGCGTGTTTCGAAAGTGTATTCCGTTAGGAAAATGGCCGTGCCGACGCCGAGCGGTGTCGCGACCAGGATGGCCATCAACGTCAGGGCGATCGTCCCGACGATTGTCGAAAAGATTCCGCCCGACTTTCCCATATCCAGCGGATTCGTCGTTAAAAAAGCTGAATTCACCACCGGAAGGCCCTTCCGTAAAATAAAGACCACGATGAAAATCAGGATGAAAACCGTGATCGAGGTAAATAACCAGAGAATCCCTTTGACGGCCTTCTGCTCGATTCGAGGATTGAGATACACTTATTTCTTCCTGATCCGCCTGGCCGAAGTCACATTGGCGATCGTGTTGAGAATCATGATGATTACAAACAGAATGACTCCCGTGGCAAACAACGCTTCACGGTGTTCACCGCTGGCGTATCCCATCTCCAGAGCGATATTCGAGGTCAGGGTTCTCACCGGCGCCAGGAGGGAATTGGGAATACTGATGGCATTTCCGGCGATCATGATGACCGCCATGGTCTCGCCGATCGCCCTCCCCATGCCCAGGATAATGCTGGCGATGATTCCCGAACGGGCGGCCGGAAAGAGGACCATTTTTACGGTCTGCCAGCGGGTGGCGCCCATGGCGATCGAGCCCTCCCGATAAGTCGCCGGCACGGCCAACAGGGAATCGATCGAAATGCTGATAATGGTGGGGAGAATCATGATGCCCAGAATGACCGAAGCCGCAAGCACGGAAAGGCCCGGCCCTCCCAGCGTCTCCCGGATAAAGGGAACAAGGATGACAACGCCCATGAAGCCATAAACCACGGATGGAATGCCTGCCAGAAGCTCGATGACTGGCTTGACCACTCTTCTCAACCGCTTCGAAGAAAATTCCGTTAGAAAAACCGCGCAGGCTAAACCAAAAGGGACCCCGAGGATTAGCGCGCCCGCTGTGACCATAACCGAGCCTGTTATCATCGGCAGCAAACCGAAGCTCTTTTCGGTCGGATACCAATCGAGGCCGAAGAGGAATTTTTTAAAGCCGTACCTGAACATGATCGGCGTGCCTTCGGAAAAAATGAAAATGGTGATAATGGCCAGGATCGAGACGGCCGAAAAGGCGATCATCAGGAGCGCCAATCGGGTCAGCTTCTCGTTTCGCTGCAGGCGATTCATCTTTGCGTCACCGGGATCAATCCTTCTTTCTTTATCAGGTCTTGTCCCTCGGCAGAAAGAACAAAATCAATAAAGTCTTTGGCCTCGCCTTTGGCGGGACCTTTGGTTACAAAGAGAAAGGGCCGGACCAGCCTGTACGTGTTCAGAAGGATATTCTCGTCTGTTGCTTTTGTTCCGTCGAGGTTCAAGGCTTTGACCCTTTCATTGACAAGCCCCAACGAAATGTAACCGATCGAGTCGGGGTCGCCAGCCACGATCTCGCGGACGGTCCCATTGGAGTCCTCGACGATGGCGTCTTTCAGGATCCGGTTTTTTCCCATGACCAGCTCCTGGAAGGCGCCGCGCGTCCCCGAACCTTCCTCCCTCGTAACGGCGTCAATCCTCTTGTCCTGGCTATTGAATTCTTTCCAACTCCTGAGTTGACCGAAGAATATCTGTTTCACCTGGCTGAGCGACATATCGGAGACCGGATTGTTAGGGTGGACGATGATGGCCAGTCCGTCCCTCGCCACCACGGTTTCGGTGAGGTCCTTTTCCTCGGGCTTGAGCTCTCTCGAGGAAGTCCCGATGTCCGCAGCGCCTGAACGGGCAGCCTGGATGCCGGCGCTCGACCCTCCTCCCTGGACATTCACGACCCGGCCGGGATATTTCTTCATATAGATTTCTGCCCAGCGGTCGGCAAACGGCTGGATACTCGTTGAGCCGGCGACGATCAGTTCCCTTTTGGAGCCACTTCTCCGGCAGGAAATGTGGCCGGGGGCGATCAGGAAGAGCGAAATGCAGAGCGCGGCGAGCGCGCCCGGACTAAGATATCTTGCTTTTCCAATGAGGCTGGACATGATGAGACTCCCTTTTATAGCACAGGCGAATTCCCAGGTCAAAAGCCGCTCAAAATCAGGGTCTGGTCTGGATGAGTTCCGCGGATAAATTTATCTATAATTCATGAAATCTTAATCTTGTCTTAACATTTCCAGAATATCCTTTGCTCTCCAAAGTAGGAGACCCATTAAGCCAGGCCTGATTGAGGAGGAAACTTATCAA
>Ga0315282_10018281_pt1 | contig 10035 bp, 10 predicted proteins | sample YL17G07_20_MG_FD_203693 | JGI IMG/M metagenome (GOLD analysis project Ga0315282, IMG submission 203693) | Sediment microbial communities from Yellowstone Lake, YNP, Wyoming, USA - YL17G07_20 | ecosystem: Environmental > Aquatic > Freshwater > Lake > Sediment | place: USA: Wyoming | collected... | reverse complement strand
CCTATGGTACCAGTCATCAAATTCATTGACATGCTCACTGGATATCACTGACTTGACGATGTACAAAACGGGTTGATTCATCATTCATTCTCCTTTCCTCACGAAATCGAAGTAGGTTGAAACGAAATATCTCATTGAATTTCTCCCAGGTCTCGTAAGAGCCGCCGAACTTTTAAGAGCTTCCTGTCTCTTTCTCTAAGAAGCTCCTCCAAAGGTTTAGCACTGTAATCAAAAAACCCCTTCCCTGATTTAACTCCCAGGTGGCCCTCTTCTACCAATTTTAAAAGAGTGGGAGAGAGTCTATCCTCCGTGGCCAACCCGATCGGGGGCGCCTTGAGGGCTCGAACAGCCATATCAAGACCAGCATGATCGTATCGGGCTACCACCCCTAAGATAGGGAGCCGAACACCCAGGCTGGCTTTGACCGCATGATCGATCTCTTCAGGGTCTGCAAAACCCTCGTCGATCATATAGAGGACTTCCCGGCCAAGGGCCCTCTGTAAACGATTGACAATGTAGCCAGGGACGAATTTCTTTAAGGCCACAGGAGTCAACCCTGAACTTTTCAGAAAATGACAAACGCGAGAGATCATCTCTGGATCGACTTCTGGACTGCCAACCACCTCAACCAACGGAACGATATAGGGTGGGTTGAAGAAGTGGGTGATCAACAATCTCTTTTGAATCGATGCCGGCGCCAGAGGGAAAATATTCAAATAGGAGGTGTTGCTTGTCACAATGGTCCTGTTTCCAATATGGTCGGCCATCTCGTTGAACAACTTTCGCTTCGCCTCGACCTCTTCGACGATCGCTTCAATGGCGAGATCAGATTCTCGGACAAAGGTCTTATAGTCCGTGGAGGTCTCAATACGTTTCAGGATGAGATCTGGAGTCTCCCTAAGTTCTCCACTATCAGCCAAAGTCTTCAGGTGAGAACGAATCAATTCTCTGGCCTGCTTTAATATTTTTTCACTGATATCCGTGAGAAATACCCTATTCCCGCCCTGGGCAAAGATCAAAGCGAGGGCGTGTCCCATTGTCCCAGCGCCGATGATGGTTATGACCATTTCTGAATCCATTTGGCCCTCGTCAGAACTCCAATGAGTTAAGGAAGTCCTCGACTAATCGGTTGAATTCTACTGTTTCCATATGGGGATAATGACCGATGCCTTCGAGAACAGCCAATTTTGCTTTGGGTATCCCACGAATCGTCTCTTCCACGAAGGCGTAAGGAACAAAATAGTCTTCGCTCCCCCAAATGATCAACGCGGGACAAGAGATTTGGTGGAGGCCTGCCGTAATATCGTGATTCCTCCAAGCCACCAGGTCACTGTAATAGATCTTTGGATCCCCCATCCGGCGAGTCCAGACTATTTCCGGAATCCGTTCCTGGTTTGCCTTGATTCCGCATGCCGATAACCCGCCCAAATATCCCTGATCGCCATAACTCGGAATACCAGAATCCTCCAATCCAAGCTCAATCATCCGCGCAGGAAAAGTAGGGGTGCGCGCCGCTGCCTCACATGCCACGACTGCCCGAAGTTTTGAACCATGATGCAAAGCCAGATCTAATGTGATGTCACCACCGATGGAAACCCCTATGACCACAGGTTGTTCAAGATTCAATTCCTGGATCAAGTTCCACATGACCTCAGCCAATTCGTGAACCGAGGTTAAAGGTTTGAAGTCCTTCAGCAAAGACTTACCATGACCAGGCAGATCAGGAGCCACTGTAAAATAGCCTCTTTGGGCAAAATGGGCCGCTGCGAACCGCCATTGGAGGGCGTGTTGTCCAGCTGTATGGATGAGGAGCATTGGCCGTCCTCCCTTACCTGCTGTATCCATGTATAAACGATGTCCCGAGACCTCGAGATAGCGTCCAATGATTTCTATACTCATGATTTCTCCGTGAGCTTGAGGAGGTCAGCCTGAACCATCTCTCGAAGGACCTCGATCATACCATGAACTGCCTTTCCAATACGAGAGAACTCGATGGTGTTCCCTTCCACCATAAGGCGACTGGTGAATACCGCCTCACGGAATCTATTTTTGGGTCCTTTCAAAGCAAAACGCCAACCTTCTAAAGAACCTTTGATTGCAAAGGTATAACCAAAGGGTGGTGGGTCCTGAGTCACATGAATGACCTGCCCCATAAATACTTTGATCCAGACTCTCTCCGATCCCATGTTTAGCTGGATCGCCCCATCAAAAAACTTTCCAGATGAGACAAAGTCAGGATTTCTATTGAGACGAGAGGCAAATTGATCGAAATCGAACATGCTCTTCCCCGCGTAGGCTCAGTCAAAAACAGCTGTGGCCTCAATCTCTATCATCATGTCTGGGTGCATCAACCCGGTCACTCCAATCGAAGTGATACACGGGGACACACCGGTTTTCGAATGTTTTTTAAAGAACTCCCATCTTGCCGGCAATGCCTTTTCATGAAACTGCTTGCGATCTGTAAAGTAAAAAACCATATGAATGATGTCATCCCATGTGCCACCTGCCCGCTCTACTGTGAGTTTCACTAACTCGAGGGCCTGGGTCGTCTGGATCCCCATCTCTCCCTTTCCCACTATCCCATCCACACTGATAGCCGGATAACCCGACATTCGTAAGGTCTTCCCCCCTTCGGTCACCACAGCGTGACATAGTTTCCTTCCCCCGAACCCGTAGTCCGGTAGGATTTTGAGCAGCGTGGCATCGTACATTTTTTCCACTTCAGGCAGCTGTATCGTTGTTCGCTTCATCTCGCCTCTCCTTCTTCGTTACTGATTGCGTATTAACCTTTTCTTAACGGATGATTCAAAATCGCTCAATTTGACATAATTGATTAAAGGACGTTTGATCAACCTTCCATCTCTTCCATCATAATCATAGATAAAACACTTTACTTTTCCACCCTACGTGGGTCTTCATTTTTTTTCTATCTTTAGAATCTTTCGCGCATCATCCGGTCGTGCAATGTCCCGCCCAAGCTCTTTGGCCAGCCGGGCAACCTTCTCTACAAGTTCGGCATTACTCTTTGCCAATACCCCCCTTGAAAGATACACATTGTCTTCGAAGCCTACGCGGGCATGCCCCCCAGTGAGTATGGACATCACGACCGTTGGAAACTCAGCACGGCCAATCCCCAAGGTGGTCCATACAACGTCCTTCGAAGGAAGCAGGTCAATCATGAACAAGAAGCTTTTAGGAGTGGCATCCATACCCCCATCCGTACCAAGACAAATCTGGAACAAGTAAGGAGGATCAAGCAACCCTTGCCTGATCAGATTGGTTGCAAGTTTGATGTGGCCTGCATCAAAACACTCCAATTCAGGCTTCACGCCCCGTTCGCGGGCCACTCTGGCGCAGTAAGGACCCCATTCCGGAGGATTAATGAAGACACGGTTTCGAAAATTCATGCTCCCGATGTCAAGGGTACATAGTTCCGGCCCGAGCGTGGTTGTTGAACTCCGCCTCTCCATAACGTTCTCGCCTGTCAGATTAAAGGCGCTGGTAGTGAAGTTAAGCAAAATGTCACATCGGGGCCGAACTCGGTCGCGTACTTCGCGAAAGTATTCCAGCTCGAATGATGCCTCTCCCGTTTGAGGGTCACGAACATGCACATGGGCGATAGAGGCTCCTGTTTCATAAGAACGGATGATCTCATCAGCGATCTCCTGCGGAGAGTATGGAATATTGGGATTGTCTTTTCGCATCGGACCTGATCCCGTAACGGCCGCAGTAATAATAAGCTTTTCCATATTGATCCTCATTGTCTATATCGTTTTTTAAAACCGTACCTGAAAACCTTGTTTTGTGGACGGGTCATCTATTTCTTCGTTTCGGAACCATCAAGAAATTTTTCTGCAATGTAATAAACGACACCCCATACCGCGCTTCGCTTGTGTGGAAAGTTCTCCGTCCACAAAAAGACTTACAACCTTTCGGCTTAGAGATGTGGATCGATAATCACCTTGATCGGGAACTCACCAGGAATCATTCCACCTGCTGTTTGGATAGCTTTCTCGGTTTCCTCTAAAGGAAATCGATGGGTAACCAGTTTCTCCAATGGATACTTTCTTGATTCAACAAGATTGATTGCTGGTATCACCGATCTCATGTCGTGGCTGTAAACCCCTTGTAATCGAATTTCATTGATAACAATTTTATCAAGAAAAAGAGGGACCTGGGCCTCCATCCCGTATGTCCCCGGCAATACAATGGTACCACCTTGACGCACCAGATCGATGGCGCTCATGGCACCTTGAGGTATTCCAGTGACATCGATAACAATATCAGCCATCTCCCCACGGGTGATCTCTTTTACTCGATCAACCACATCTTCCTTCATCACATCGATGATAATATTCGCCCCCAACAATCTGGCCATCTCAAAACGTCTTTGATCTTTCGTCACACCCGTCACGATGATCTTGGCAGCACCTGATTCTTTTGCCGCGATCACTGCCGCAAGTCCCTGTTGGCCAGGGCCTTCGATCACGACGGTATCGCCAATGGACACCCCGCCCACCTGACGAAGCCAACGAATCCCATTGCCAATGACTGCGGGAACAAGGACAGCAGCCTCAGCGGGTACTGAGGGATCAACCTTATGAACCATCGCTCTGGGGGGAAGATACAGATAATGGCCATAAGCTCCCCAAAGATAGGGCGGATGATTGCAGGAAATATAGGAACCATAACGTCCCTTCTTTTCACACAGCCTGTAATGGCCCGTTAAACAGGGTTTACAAAATCCACATCCAAAGGTGAATTCGACCAGGACCCGATCCCCTTTTTCCACTTCATGCCGCAAACAGAAAGTGTCACCCGCTTCCGCGATATGCCCCAAAATTTCATGCCCCAGAATGATCGGGAAATACGGTTGAACACGTTTTGTCTTGCCCGTGTACATCCCGACATCGGACCCACAGACACCGACAATTTCAACTTCCAATAAGCCGTCATCGTCTCCAATCGTGGGAATTGGAAACTCCCGAAATGTTATTTTTTGGACGTTTTCCAATACGGCCGAATAGGTCCCTTTTTGCATCATCTCCCCCTTCCTTCATTTCGCACATCCATATTGCAAAACATCATATTTCTCCCCAGATATCTATCTTCATGCAAGCCAAGAAGCATTGTCACTCGCCTTGATCTCTGTCCTTCATCTTCTGGCTAAAATAGATCCCACCATCCCTCTCTTTCAAGGAGTTTGTCCCCCGTTTCTTCCAAAATGATGCGTCCAGCTTTCATCACGTAGACACGCTTGCTAAGTTTAAATGCCATCTTCACATTCTGTTCGACAAGAAGGACGGATGTTGCTAAGGTGCTGTTGATTTCTTGAATGGCTTCTGCGACATGCTGTGTGATGATCGGAGACAATCCACTCGAAGGTTCATCCAGCATCATCAGTTTCGGTTGCCTCAATAGACCCATTCCGATGGATAGGATCCGCCGTTCTCCGCCGCTGAGAGTCCCCCCAAGTTGGTTTCGGCGATCCTCCAAAATGGGAAAAAGTTTGTGGATGGTCTCGAAACGAGAATCAAGATTTGATTTGTCTCTCATCGTAAAAATACTGATCTCGAGATTGTCTCTCACCGTAAGATCATTAAAAATGAACTGGTCTTGGGGGATGAGGCAAATGCCTCGGTCAATATTGGTCGTCGGCGATTGAGAGGTAATCTCTTGATTCATGTATAGGACATGGCCCTGATAAGGCTTTAATAATCCAAAGATGGATCTGAGGATCGTGCTTTTGCCAGCACCGTTATGTCCGATGAGACCCACAATCTCTCTCTCTTGGATTGCCAGTGAGATACCATAAAGGACCTGCGTTTTACCATATCCTGATTCAAGGTCCTTTATTTCGAGTAGCATTCTTGTACCCCCTCTAACTCAAACTTAGATTCCAAAATAGACCTCTGCCAGCTTGGGGTCAGCCATCAGTTCAGAAGGCGTACCGACGGCCAGGATCTGACCTTCACTCATGAAGTAAGCGTTCTCTACCAATCCTCTCACCACATCCAGGTTATGCTCGATCAGCAAAATCGTCCTTGTTCCCTCGCCGGCGACCCGTCGGATCAACTTTGTAATTCCTCCCACAGACTCCACGTCAAGGGCTGCTGTGGGTTCATCCAGAAACAACACCGGACACTCTGTCGCCAGCAGACGAGCAATGGCCACCATTTTCTGTTCAGCAGTAGAAAGGCTTCCAGCCAGTTGTCCAGACTTATTGCTAAGTCCAACGAGACGAAGATAACTCATTGCTTTTCGATAATTCTCTCTTTCTTCACGAGCCACCCGCCATGGGAAAAGCAACAGTAATATCAAATTCTCACCTGTCTGCCTGGGACGAGCAACCAATACATTATCCAATACCGACATCCCTTTGAAAATACGAATATCTTGCCATGACCGTGCTACCCCATGTCTCAAAAGTTTGTAAGGCGGCCTTTTCGTAACATCTTTCCCTTGGATATATACAGCACCCTCATCCGGATCGAGAAATCCAGTGATCAAGTTAAAAAGAGTGGTTTTCCCACAACCATTAGGCCCAATCAAACCCGTGATTTTTCCAAAGGGCAAAGCCATTGAAACATTTACGACTGCCCGAAGACCGCCAAAAGATTTAGAGAGCCCTTTTACCTCAAGGACAGTCTTGAGGGGACTCCCTTTTCCGAAGGAAGACTCTTTATTTTCGTCCACAGAACTCTCAACGTACTCTTCTAGTTCGAATTCATCTGCAATTCGAATTTTCTCTATTCTTCCTGAATATTCTGGCAGCACCCCTTGAGGCCGAAAAACCATTAACAACATCAATATTCCACCATACAGGATCTCACGGATGGCATCAATCATCCCTCCTGTACCGGGAACAAAACGTAAGGCTTCTGGCAAGCCAATGAGGACAAGAGCCCCAACGAGGGGACCCCAAAAATTGGCGCTCCCTCCGAGAACAACCATAACAATGATGAAGACCGATATTTCTATGGTGAATAAAGAAGGATTGATGAAACTTAGATAATAAGCTATCATACCCCCTCCGATCGCCGCAATGCCGCCACCCACTGCGAACGCAACGACCTTAAACTGAAGGGAGTTTTTGCCCAATGCCCTGGCAGCGGCTTCATCTTCGCGGATAGATTTAAGGACTCTTCCAAACGGAGAGTGAATGACCCGCCATGCAAAGATAAAGCAAAGGAGAGATATGGCAAATATCAGCGGCAGAAAACTGAAGGGAGTAAGAAATTTTATTCCAAAAAGCTCTGGGGGTGGAATATTTGTAATACCCCCCGATCCTTGGGTAATATTCCGGGCTGTCAGCATAAATTGAAACGCAACCATCTGAAACCCTACAGTAAATACGATGAGATATTCATCCCGTACCCGCAGTGAAGGAATTGCAAGAATCGCCCCTGTCAATGCTGCAAGTATAAATCCCGCTGCCATGCCGACAAGAAAGTTGAATCCGAGATAAATGCTGAGCAGCGCCGCGGTATAAGCACCGACAGCGCTGAAAACAGCATGACCCATCGATATGATACCCGCATAACCCATAATCAGGTTAAGGGATTCCACCAAAACAGCATAAATCAGTATGAGTATAATGATATGGATGATATATTCCATACTGCCAATCCGTTCCTCCTGAATTCGCTATGCACCACGCCTCCCTCCCAAGAGTCCTTGTGGCCTGATGATAATCACAACAAACAGGATCGCATAGGCAATCATGATTCTATATTCTCCGGGCAATACGATCATCCCAAGACTCTCAGCAAGTCCCAGAACGAACCCCGCTAAAGCCGCTCCGGTGATACTATTCACGCCCCCAAGAAAAACTGCTGTGAAGGCCATGAAAAACGGAGGAATGCCCATGGCCGGATAGGCGACATTCTTGGCAGTAAATAAGAAACCAGCAATCCCAAACAAACCAGAGCCGATGCCGAAAACAAGCAGGTAGATCTTGTTGATGTTGAGACCGACAATTTCTGCCATTTCTTTATTGCTGCCGACCGCACGAATCGCCTTCCCATATCTTAACTTCCTGAGAAATGATAATAACAAACCGATCATCACCCAGCTCACGATCACCATCATCACATCAGCCGTGGTGCAATTCGCAGGCCCAATCGATAGGGTCATCATTGGGAAGCCCTTGAGCGGACGCGGATTAGAACTGAAAATCAATAAGAGGATCGCAACTCCTGCAATGGCCAACCCCATCGAAGATAGAAACGTGGCTGCCTGCGTGGCCCCCAACCTTCTCAGCCTCCGGTAGAGCAGCATATCGATAGAACAGCCCAAAAATACCGCCGATGCAATGGCGGTTATGAGTCCGAAGCCCCAATGCAGGGGTGTTTGTGTGGTCATCAGGGCGGCCGCATAGCCAGACACTGCAAAAACCAGATGGTGGGAAAAATGAAATATACGAGTGGTCCTGTAGATAACGCCCCAGCTCACGCCGGCAAGCGCATAAAGACTGCCTGCGATAACACCATTGAGCAATAATTGAATGACGAGGTTGCTCATTGCATACCATTTGTTAAACTAACTGACAAGGGTACTCAACTCACCCTCTCAACGTCCACTTGGCTGTAATCTTTATAAGGAACGCCAAGCATCTGCCTGGCCTCCTGAGGAGATGCAATGTCAAACCCAAATTCCTTGGCTATCCGTACCGATCGCTCTACCAGCTGGGCATTACTTTTGGCTAAGACCCCCTTACTATAATAGATATTATCCTCCATCCCTACTCTAACATGGGTACCCAACAGCATCCCAATCGTCGTGATTCGAGGCTGCATTCTTCCGATGCCGGTCACATTGATAATCGTATCATCCGATTTGGGCAATGCGTCTAACATCATCAACAAGGACTCGGGGGTAGGATCAAGCCCTCCTTGAAAGTTTATTCCTATCACCAAGTTGATATAATAGGGTTTTGTCAATAGGTTTTTCTGAATCAGATTTCTCACGTCCCTGAACATGCTGGGATTGTAAACCTCCATCTCGGGCTTCACATTCCTCTCCAGCATGACTTTGGCGAACCTTTCAATCTCCCATGGAGGATTAAGTTGGAGCGTTCCTTTGTAGGCCTCCAAAAGCCTTACCATCGTTCCCATATTGAGGGAAGCCATCTCAGGGTCTGCTTCCAAGGAAGCGAGCCTCTGATCGAGGGTTACATTAGGACCAGCTCCTGTTGTGTCCTGGATGATGATATCACACTTCGCTCTGATCTTTTCATGGATCGCCCGATAGATTTTGGGGTCACAGCTGAGATTCCCTTGGGGGTCTCTCGCATGGAGATGTGCGATGGCCGCTCCCTCGTTGTAACATTCATAAGCGGCCTGAGCGATTTCGTCCGGTTGCTCAGGTAGATTAGGATTGGCAGCCTTCTTAATGAGACCTCCGGTCAGCGCGGCGGTGATGAAGATTTTATCCATGACTTGATCTCCTTAAAAAGCAAATTTTCCCTGCTTGATTTCTCCCAGTGCCGGGAAGTTATCTTATAAAAAATCCCGAGTTCGGTTTGAAAGTGTTCATCCAGGTTCAGCCGATAAACTTCCTGGACTTTCTTCTCCGTGTACTCAAAATGGATCAAGCCGCACTTAAGTAGATTGACTCCTTCTTGGTTTCAAATCACCTTATTTTTTTTGAACTGATCTAGATCCTCCTCTGAATATCCCAGAAGCCCACAAATGATCTCCTCATTATGCTGACCCAAAACAGGAGGGGGGTTAAAGACTTCTTTGGATATCTGAGACATTTTGAGAGGATTACCCATGGTTTTGATTCGTCCACACTTGGGGTGACTGAATTCCACGATCATATTTCGTGAAAGAACCTGGGGATCGCTAAAGGCCTGTGCCACATTATTTATCTGTGCCGCAGGAACGCCCCCTTTCTCTAAGATCTCAAGCCACTCCTCTCTGTTCTTTGTAGAAAGAGCTTCGTTAATGATTCTCTCCAACTCTTTTCGGTTTTCCAGCCTTTGGGACGGGGTACCAAACCGTTCATCCTTGGGTAGATCCCTAAATTTTT
>Ga0315282_10018280_pt1 | contig 10035 bp, 7 predicted proteins | sample YL17G07_20_MG_FD_203693 | JGI IMG/M metagenome (GOLD analysis project Ga0315282, IMG submission 203693) | Sediment microbial communities from Yellowstone Lake, YNP, Wyoming, USA - YL17G07_20 | ecosystem: Environmental > Aquatic > Freshwater > Lake > Sediment | place: USA: Wyoming | collected... | reverse complement strand
CGCCTGGGCTCCGTGGTGTGCAAGGCCGGTGCCAGCCACGGCTATATTAGCACAATGCGGTCACTCCCAGCCTTGCTCCCGGCAGAGCGTCGCCAGGTCACGGGCGACGAACTCGACCTGGCGCCGGGCCAGCTTGAGCTTCGTCGGGGCGTCGCGATCCGCCCGAACCGCCTTCGCCAGGTCGCCCTCCTGAAGGGCGCGCGCCAGCCGGGCCACCTCGTCGCAGAAGGCGTCCACCGTCCGTATCCTGAACACCCGGTGGCCGTCGGCGGTGACGGGCTCGGGGATGGTCTCCTCATCCGGCTCGGCGGCATCCTCGGGCCAGAGGTCCGAGTCGTCCCCCGGATCCTCGGCGCGCGGCGGCCGCGCCATCTTCTGGGCCTCCGTCGCGCGCGGTCGGGGCCGCGCGTCCGGCACCTCCTCGCCCCGGATCGCCGCCAGGAGGGCGGCCTCGACTGGCAGATTGGGCTGCCTGGAGAGCGCGTTGCACGCCCGGCTGACGGTGGCCGCGGAGAGACCTCGCTCGGCCACGGCTCGGGCCAGCTCGACCTGCTTGTCGGGGTCGTCCACTGCTCGGAGGTGCTGGGCCTGGGTGACGGTCAACTGCTCGGATGCGACGAGGTCCCGCACCCGCTCGGGCAGATCGCGGAGCCCCAGGTAGCGCTGGACGGTCCGGACCGACAGCCCGAGGGTCTGCGCGGTCAGGTCGTCCAGCGAAGACTCTCGGAGGCCCGGGTGGGCGGCGGCCAGGGACCGGCGGAGCACCGCGAAGCCCTCGGCCTTCTCCATGTCGTTCAGGTCCCGACGCTGCACGTTCTCCAGCAGTTGCAGGGTCAGGCGGTCGCGCGCCGCGTCGTCGACCTCGACGCACGGGACGGCCGTCAGCCCGGCGAGGATCGCCGCCCGGCGGCGGCGGCTGCCGTAGACGAGCACGTGCTGGCCGTTCAGGCGGCGCACGCCCAGCGGCTGGAGCACGCCGTACTCCCGGATAGTGGCCGCCAGCCCCGCCAGATCCCCGTCCTCGGCCTCGTGGCGCACGTTCTCCGGGTCCTCCGCCAGCGAGTTCGGGTCCAGCCAGAGGATCTCACGCTGTGTAGCCAAGCTTCCCCTCCCGACGCGAGCGCCCAGCCGGGGTCGCGGACTCATCAGCTCCCGGTCCGGCCGCGCGCTCGCTCGTGATCGACTTCTCCGCTGATGCTACCACGATGGCCGTTAGACGGGCGTTCGAGTTAGGGTTGCCCGGGTCCGGCCGGCAAGTATACGCGTATAATGGGAGTAGGCCGGCAAAGGTCCAGATCACAAGCTATGTTCGCTCCGTCGTGCAGCCAGCGCTCGCGTCGCGACCAGTCCGGGTCGGCCCGGCGGCTCGCGGCGGCCCTCGTCGTCCTCGCGGCGGCGCTCGCCCTGGCGGCACCGGCCGCGCCGGCGGCCGGTGCCGCCACTCCCTGCCGGTTCGTCCTCGGCTTCAAGGCGCTGCGCGACCAGATACCAGACGTGGTCGGCGACTGCCTGGAGGACGAGCACCACGCTCCGGAGAGCCACGCGACGCTCCAGCGCACGACGAGGGGGCTCCTCGTCTGGCGCCTCTCGGACTCCGCCACGGCGTTCACCGACGGCTACTCGACGTGGGTCGAGGGGCCGGCGGGGCTGCGGCGGCGGCCGAACACCGAGCGGTTCGACTGGGAGCGGGACCCGGTCGCCACCCCCGAGCCGGCGACCCAGGTCGTCTTCCTCGGCGACTCTCACTTCCGGCTGTGGGACGTCGAGAGTGCGCTCGCCCCGGCGCGGGTGGCCAACCGCGGCGTCGTGGGCGAGACGAGCGAGCAGATTCTGCGGCGGTTCGCGGCCGACGTGGTCGCGGCACGTCCCCGGTGCGTCGTCATCGTCGCCGGCGCCAACGACGTCCTGGGCGGCGTCCCGCCGTCGGTCACCCGGGCCAACCTCGGCTCGATGCTCGACCAGGCGCGAGAGCACAGCATCGCGGTCTACGTGGCGACCATCCCGCCGGTCCGGGCGGGCTCGCAGGTCAGCGCCGAAAGCGTCGGCGAGCGCAACCGCCGGATCCGCGACCTCGACGACTGGCTCCGGGGGAGCGCCCCCGACTACGGGGCGACGGTGGTCGACTTCTACGCGGCGCTCGCGGACGGCGCGGGGGAGTTGTGCGCCGACTGCGCGAGCGCGGACGGGATCCACCTGAGCGGCGCCGGCTACGGTCGGCTGACCAGGCTCCTCGCGCCGCTACTGCGCTCAGTGGTAGAATAGGCCCCAGCATCTTCGTAAGGAGTCGCTGTTGGGCAGACGCGACCGCTACCTCGACTACCTCCGCGGCGTCGCCATCGCCTGGGTCGTCCTCGTCCACGTCCTGTACCTGAAGCAGTTGGTTCCCCCGGGCTCGGTCGGCCAGGCGCTCAAGGGTGTCATCCTCTTCGAGATGCCGCTGTTCTTCTTCGTCAGCGGGGCCAGCCTCTACCACTCCCACCTTCGCCAGCCCGCGGCCGGACGCTTCCTGGCCCGGCGCTTGTGGCGCCTGCTCCTGCCCTACGCGCTACTGGCCGTCGTCTGCACTCACCTCTTCTACCGGAGCGAGCTTGCGGCCGGCCGCCCACTCACCTCCGAGCAGGTCACCTCCTGGCTGTTGCTGCGCCCCTGGCCGGTCGTGCCGGTCTACGTCGGCGCGTACATGTGGTTCGTGCGGGTGATGCTCGCGATCACCGTAGCCCACGTCGCCCTGGTCCGGCTGTTCTCGTCCGACCGCTACCGGGCGCCGACGGCGCTCCTCCTCGCGCTCGGGGTGATCGCCTTCACGCCCATCGGCAGGCCCCTGCCGGAGTTCCACGCGGTGCCGATCCGGCAGCTACCCCAGTACGTCGTGTTCTATGGGGCGTTCGCGTACCTGGGCTACTACTACGCCAGCGGCCGGCTCTCGCTCGGTCCGGCCCGGCTCGCCCTGGCTGCGGCCGCGTCCGTGGCCCTGCTAGTGGGGCTTGCGGCCCTTGGAGTCGTCTCCGGCGATGCCCAGATCGACAAGTTCCCTCCAAACGCCGGCTACGCGCTGCTCGGGCTGGGCTGGCTGGCGTTCTGGCTGCTGCTGCGTCCCGGGCTGGTCGCCGTGGCCGACGGGCTGTGGCCGGTCGGCGCGGTCCTCCGCTTCTTCGGCCGCCACAGCTACACGGTCTACCTGTGCCACGGGTTCGGGCTCTGGGCGACCGACTACGCGCTGCCCTACCTTCACCTCTCGGATCGGCTCCAGGGAATGCACTACGCGGCCTGGGTGGCGGTGTACTTCGCGCTCACTCTCGGCGTCAGCGCCGCCATCGCCGCGCTGGTGGACGCCGCTGGCCGGGGGCTGGCCCGCGGGTGGGAACTGGGAGCCAGGGGCTGGGTGAGGGTATGGGGGCGACAGGGAAGTGCCAACCCGAGTCCGAGCTAGGCGGGCGAGGGGGGCGGCCCGACGCGCTCGGAGCTCGCGCGGTGGCCTGTCCGGCCGAGCTGAGCGCGGCTGCGTCGAGCGATCGAATCCCGCGGCTTTCGACCAGTGGCCTGCCACCACCCAATTCGGCCGGAATCTGGTAGAATACTGGTGTTTGCGGACAGCAAGCAAGCGGCTAGGCCTGCTGGTTGGATCTGGGGGCAGGAGGTACTCACAGGGATGCCCAAGTACATCTTCGTGACGGGAGGGGTCGTTTCGTCGGTAGGCAAGGGAGTGACCGTCGCCTCTATCGGACGGATCCTCAAGAGCCGCGGCATCTCCGTCGCGGCCCTCAAGCTCGACCCCTACCTCAACGTCGATCCGGGCACGATGAACCCCTTCCAGCACGGAGAGTGCTTCGTCACGGAGGACGGCGCCGAGACCGATCTGGACCTGGGCCACTACGAGCGATTCACCGACGTCAACCTCACCCGGGAATCCAACGTCACGACCGGCCAGGTCTACTCCGACATCATCAATCGGGAGCGCCGGGGCGACTACCTCGGCGGCACCATCCAGGTGATCCCGCACATCACCAACGAGATCAAGGACCGCATCCGCCGCGCGGGCGCGGCCGACGCCGAGGTGGTCGTCGCCGAGGTCGGCGGGACGGTCGGCGACATCGAGAGCCAGCCCTTCCTCGAGGCCATCCGCCAGCTCCACCGCGAGGTCGGCCACCAGAACGCCCTCTACGCGCACGTCACCTGGCTGCTCTACATCGCCGCCACCGGCGAGCTCAAGACCAAGCCGACCCAGCACAGCGTCAACGAGCTGCGCCGGATCGGCATCCAGCCCGACGTCCTCCTCTGCCGATCGGACTACCCCGTCGGGGACGACATCAAGGACAAGGTCGCTCTGTTCGGCGACGTCGACAACCAGGCCGTCATCGCGCTGCCGACGGTGCAGTCGATCTACGAGGTGCCGCTGCTCCTGGAGGACGCCGGCCTCGGAGACCTGCTCGTCGAGAAGCTGGGCCTGCCGGCTGGCAGGCCGGAGCTGGACGAGTGGCGAGCCATGGTCGAGCGAGTCAGGCTGCCCAAGCAGATCCTGCGCATCGGCGTCGTCGGCAAGTATGTCGGGCTGCCGGACGCCTACCTCTCGGTGCGCGAGGCGCTGCGCCACGCGGGCCTCTACCACAACCGGGACATCGAGATCCACTGGGTCGATTCCGAGAGCCTGACCGAGGAGAACTACGAGCGCGAGCTCAGCCGGTTCAGCGGTATCGTCGTCCCCGGCGGGTTCGGCCAGCGCGGCATCGAGGGCATGGTCCTGGCCGCGCGCTACGCCCGGGAGCGCAACGTCGCCTACCTAGGGCTCTGCCTCGGGATGCACGTGATGGTCATCGAGTTCGCCCGGCACGTCCTGGACGCGCCGGGCGCCAACAGCACCGAGTTCGACCCGAGCACCCGCCATCCGGTCATCGACCTGATGCCCGAGCAGCGGAACGTGTCCAGGAAGGGTGGGACCATGCGCCTGGGCGCCTACCCCTGCCGCCTGATCCCCGGCACGCGGGCCGCGCGGGCCTACGGCCAGTCGCTCGTCCACGAGCGGCATCGCCACCGGTTCGAGTTCAACAACGACTACCGGGAGGTGCTCAAGGCTCGCGGGCTCGTGCTCAGCGGGATGTCTCCCGACGGCCGGCTCGTCGAGATCTCCGAGCTCGCCGACCACCCGTTCATGCTCGGCTCTCAGTTCCATCCGGAGTTCAAGTCCCGGCCGACCCGGCCGCACCCGCTCTTCCGCGACTTCGTCGGCGCGGCCCTCCACACCCTCCTGGAGGGGGACCAGCGTCCGCTGCCGCTGGAGCAGGCTCTGGCCTGATGCCCGCCTCGCCGCCGACACGATGCTGGAGGAAGTAAGCTGAGAGAGCAGGTCGGGGCCGTCCGATCTTCGACTCGCCGCTCGTCCCAACTCGCGACGCCACTCGCGTTCGGCGCCCTCGCGCGCCTGGCTGCCCTCGCGGCCGCCGCCCTGTCGCTCGGACTGGCAGCCCGAGCCTACGTCCAGCCGCCGCCGCTCCCCCTCGACCTCGTCCTCCTCGACTGGGCGCCGGTTGCTAGAGCGCCGGTGGCCATCGCCTACCACCTCGACGGGCTCGGCCTCTTCTTCGCCGGCCTTGCCGCCGTGACGTCGCTCGCGCTCTTCGCCGCCTGGCACCCGGCCGAGTCGGCGCTGGCGGGCCGGTCGGCCCTCCTCGCCGCCGCGAGCCTCGCGCTGCTGCTGGGCATTGTCCTGGTCGGCGACCTCATCATCGTGTACGTCCTCTGGGAGGCGCTGGGGCTGGCGGGCTACCTGGCCGAGCGATTGGACGGACCTCTCCCCCGACCCCTCCCCGGCGCGGGGAGGGGAGGTGGTTCCCCCTTCCCCTACGCCGTCGGCCACCTGGCGGGCTACGGGCTCCTCGCCGCGGCCATCCTGCTCGGCCGGGCGAGCGGCGGAGGCTTCGAGCTGGGCGCGCTCTCGCCCGAGCCCTGGTCGGGCGTCGTGCCCGGGCTCGTGCTCGCGGCCGCGCTTGGCCGGCTCGTCCACGCCTGGGCCGGCCCGGGCGCCCACCCGGGGCCGCTCGGCCAGCCGACCGCGCTCCTCCTGACGCTCTCCAGCGCCTACCTGCTGCTGCGGGGGCTTCTCCTGGCGGGAGGGTTCTGGACGCCGGGCTGGGGGGTGGCGGTCCTCGCCCTGGGCGCGCTGCTCGCGATGGTCGGGAGCCTCCGGCTGTGGGGCGTCGGCCTCGACCGCCTCCCGCGACAGTGGATCTGGCTCGACGTCGGACTCCTCCTCGTAGCGGTGGGCATCGGGGGCGCCTCCGGACTCGTCGCCGGCGTCGTCCAGGTGCTGAGCCTGACGCTCGCGCGCCTGCCGGTCGCCCTGCCGGCGCGCGAGCCGGGCGGCTTCCCGGGCCGTCCCACGGGCGACTCGGCCATCGCCCTCGGTCTGAGTCTCGGCTCGCTCGCCGCGCTGCCACCGCTGCTGGGGTTTGCCGCGCGCTGGCTGCTGATCGAGGCGGCTTGGGAGCGCGGCCTCTGGCCGCTCGTCGTGGCGGTGGTCGCGGCCGGCGCCCTCAGCGTCTGGGCGGCGCTTGAGAGCGCGGCGAGGCGCGGACCGCATCGCGAGCCGGCCTTGGGTGGCGCGAACGGTGGGGCCAGCCCCGCCACGACTGGCGCCGACGGCGGCTGGGCTCGCCAGGGCCCGCTGGCGATCTTGAGCCTGCCCATCCTGGCCCTGTGCCTGGTGCCGGCCCTCCCGGCCCGGCTGGCCGAGCCAGCCCTGGCTAACGTCACCCTCGATCCGGCCGGCGCCGCGAGGATGGTGACGGTGGGCCCCACCTGGGCGGCGCTCCTGCTGGCCCTGCTCGGTCCCGGACTGGGCTGCGCGCTCCACGCCGCCCAGGCGGCGGGCGACTCCAGGCTGGCGCGGTGGCAGGCCAGGCTCTACGATTCGCGTCTCTGGTGGTTGGCGATGGGCGCGGTGCCTAACCTCTGGGCCGTGGCGGAAAGCGGCTGGAGCAGCGTGGTCCGCGCGGCATCGAGGGCGGCGGGCTGGGCCATCCGCCTCGAAGAGGGCCCCTACGCGGCGGTGGCGCTGGCGGTCGTGGCGGCGATGCTCGCGCTGCTGGCAAGATGACGGGCTGGGTAGAGATGCTGTTCGCCTCGATGGGGCTGCTCACGTTCTCGGTGGTCCTCGTCGCCATCCTGCGGCGCTGGCGCGCGATCGGGCCGGCGCTCGCGCTGTACGCCGTGGCCATCGCCGCGGCCCACTGGTCGGCGCTCGGTCCGGGCGCGGGTCTGGCGAAGCTGGCCGGTGGCCTGGCCGCCGCCGGCATCCTGATCCGGAGCGCGGCTGTGGAGCCAGAGCCCGAGGCCGCCGAGCCTTCGACCGCGGAGAGCCTGGCCCAGCTTGCGCTGCTGACTGCGGTGGCCGTCGCGCTGATAGCGGCCTACGTGCTGACCCTGTTCTGGCCTCTGGGCAGCGTGGGCGTCCTGAGCTTTGCCTGGTACTGGCTGCTGGCCATCGGCGCGCTCGTGCTGCTCTCCGCGCGGACCCACCTGCGGATGGGGGTCGGCCTGCTCCTGCTGCTCGGCGCCGGGGAGACGCTCGCGGCCGGCCTCTCCCGGCCCGCCGACCTGACGTTCCCGTGGGCCGGCGCGCTGGCCGAGGTGCTGCTGGCCCTGGCCGTCGCCAGGCTGGCCGCGGCGGCTCGGACTCGTCGAGAGGCGGTGGACGCATGACGGCGACCGTCCTCCTTCCCCTGATCCTCGTGCCGGCCGTCGGCGCGGCGGCGGCCAGCCGGCCGGGTCCGGCGGGCCGTTGGGTGCCATCGGGCGCGCTCGCCTTCGAGGCCGGCCTGCTGCTCCGGGGTCCGGCCGGCCGAGCCGACCTGCTCGGGACGAGCCTGGAGCTCGAGCCGCTGGGCCGGCTCGCCCTCCTGGCCGGCGTGGCGATGGCCGCGCTGGCGGCCATCTCGGCCCACGCGCGGCGTGGGAGCCAGCCCGCTGGCCTCGGCGCCCTCGCGCTCGCGGCGGCCGCGCTCCTGGTCCAGGGAAATCCACCCCTGGCGGCACTGCTCGTGGAGTCGACCGCCCTTGCCCTCGCGTTCGTCGTCGTCGGACGCTCGGGACGCGCGGCCAGAGCGGGCGCCAGGTACGTCGTCCTCGCCACAGTGGCCGGGCTGGCGCTCCTGGTCGGGACGCTGCTGCTCGGCGCGGGCGATTCGGCCCGGACGCCGGGGCTGGAGGGGGTGGGCGTCGGGCTCCTGGCCGCCGGGCTCGCCATCATGGTGGCCGCGTTCCCCGTCCACCTCTGGCTGCCGGGCCTGGCCGAGGAGGCGAGCCCCGAGGATGGTGCGCTGGCGCTGGCGCTCCTGAGCGGTCCGGCGGTGGTGGTCGTCGTCAGGACGCTTCGCACGTACCAGTCCGCGCTGGCCGGCCACACGGGCGGCTCGGTCCTCGTCGCGGCCGGGGTCGCGTCGGCCGTCGGGGCGGCTCTCCTGGCCCTCGGGCCCGGCCCGGCGCGCCGGCTGGCCTATCTGGCCAGCTCCGCTCTGGGCCTCGCGCTGGCCGGCCTGGCCGGGTACTCGGACGTCGGCTCGGTGGGCGCGCTCTTCGCCGTCCTCGTCGTGCCGCCGGCCTACCTGCTGGGGCTGCTCTGCCTCCGCGCAGCCGGAGCCGTCAGCCCGGAGCCGGGCGGGCGGTCCAGAGACTCCCTGGTCGGCCTGGCCAGCCAGCATCCTCTCCTCGCCCTCGGGCTGGCCGTATCGGCGCTGAGCCTGGCGGGCGCGCCGCCGCTGGCGGGGTTCGCCGGCCGGTGGGCGGTCTACGTGGCGGTGTCGGCGGCCGGCGACGCCTACCTGCTCGCCTCGCTGGCCGCCACGGCCCTGGCCGTGCTGGCGGCTGGCCGGCTGGTGTACCCGACGCTGGGGAGTCCAGCCCTCACCCCCGACCCCTCTCCCGCAGAGCGGGCCGCAGGCCCCCGGCCGGGGAAGAGGGGTGCCGCGGGCGGGGTGAGGGTCGAGATTGCGCTGCTCGTCCTGGCCGTCGTCGCGCTCGGCCTCCAGCCGGCGCCGGTGGTCGACGCCATCCAGGCGGGGCTCGCCGGTCTGGGCGCGGCCGGCGGGTAGCGTCGGCTGCCAGAGCGGACAGTCGGCTACGGGGCCGGCCGGAGCATGGCCAGCAGCGCGCCACCTACGGCGCCGCGCTCGTAGCTCTTCTGCTCGCCGGTTGACATATTCTTGACGAGGACGAGGTCTTTCGCGACCTCGTCTGGCCCGAGGATGGCGACGTAGGGGATGCCCTTCCGGCTGGCGTAGCGGAGCTGGTTGGGCAACCTCTCCAGTCCCAGGTAGACCTCGGCGTTTATCCCGATGCCACGCAGCTCCGTGACCAGCGCGAGCGACGCCGGCCGGGTCTCCGGACCGAATACCGTCACCAGCACGTCCGTCAGCGTTTTGCGAAGCCTCTCCTTCGCCAGCTCTAGCTCTTCGAGGACGTCGATGATCCGCTCGAGGCCGACGCTGATCCCCACGGCCGGATAGCTTGGGCCGCCAAACGTGTCGATGAGGTTGTCGTACCGACCGCCACCGCAGATGCTCCCGATCTTCGGCTCGTCGACGACGGTCTCGAAGATGGGCCCGGTGTAGTAGTCGAGACCCCGGACCATCGAGAGATCAATCTCGTAGCGCTCCGGCGCGACCCCCAACTCTGCCAGGAAGGTGACGATCTGCTCCAGCTCGTCGACGCCCTCCAGTCCCTTCGGGATGCCCGCGAGCTTCCCTCGAAGCTGGGCGAAGACGGCCGCCGGCCCGCTCCGGACCTGGATCAGGTCGAGGAGCCGGGCGATGGTGTCCGGCGGGATTCCGTAGCTCGCCAGCTCCTCCCGGACTCCCTCGGCTCCAATCTTTTCCAGCTTGTCGACGGCCCGGTAGATGCCGCCGGCGCTCTCGGGGGGCACGCCGGCGTACTCGGCCAGGGCGGCGAGGACCTTCCGGTCGTTGAGCTTGATCCGGTAGCGGCTGAAGCCGAGCTGGCGGAGCGCGAAGTCCGCGACCGTCACGACCTCGGCGTCCGCGAGCA
>Ga0315282_10018279_pt1 | contig 10036 bp, 9 predicted proteins | sample YL17G07_20_MG_FD_203693 | JGI IMG/M metagenome (GOLD analysis project Ga0315282, IMG submission 203693) | Sediment microbial communities from Yellowstone Lake, YNP, Wyoming, USA - YL17G07_20 | ecosystem: Environmental > Aquatic > Freshwater > Lake > Sediment | place: USA: Wyoming | collected... | reverse complement strand
GACAAAATCGTTGAACAGCACCCGATCATGGAAAAATTGCGCCGCCCCTTCCACGACCTTTGGCACCAGATCACCCGGCAAACGGGTGAGGAAATGCAGAGCTTCTACCAGGAGCTGGATATCGCTTTCGGTGATATTTTTCTTCTCAAAAATCCCCAAAAGCCTGGAATTTCTCCGTTCCAGGTCGGAAATGCAACAGTTTAAAACTCTAAGGAACAGCTCGCTGGAGAGCAGTTCATCCGCGTTATCACAAATTCGATCTTTTATACGAATAATTACTTTACCGTCAATCATCTGAAATGAACTGTTATCCATACCTAAAACCTCCAAAAAGAGGACCTTTGGGATTTTCTGTGGAAGACCTGATCCAGCTCTGCCATTCCCAACCGGCCTAAAAAGTTCTTATTATTTTACTGCATTTCAGGTATGGAAAATAACTAAACTTTATCTACCCGGTATACAAATCTTAAACAGGTCCGTTGGGAATCCCCGTGGTGAACTCCCGGATTTTGGGTGTGAGCGTGCGTACGCACGCTCACACCCAAAATCCGGGGACCTTCCACGGTGAATTCCAAAAATGCGCTAAACATCGAAGACGATGGTGGTTTCCAACCCCTGCTGTGTGGTTTGGATGGCCAGGTTGTGATAGGTGACAGCCTTGATCTCTTTCCGCTGGCTTTCAACCGGCGCGCCGATTATACGTCCACTCAGGTGGCACCCTTCTATGGCCAGGTCAAAGGCGTCAAATCCCAGGCCTTCCTGTTCGGTCAGGTAAAGCAGTTCGGATAGAAAGCTTACCAGCAACCCCTCTGCATCCTCAGCCTCCAGGTCCAGCGGACATTCATAACGCCCGCCCGGCTGGAGCTGGATTTGCAGGAGGGCATACATGCCATAAGCAGCCTGCTCGAGCAAACCGGGCAGGTCAGGCGCCCATACTTTCAGGGCCCAATCGGCAGTATGAGAAATTTCTAAATAACCAGAAGACTGTTTTTCAATCATCATTCCATTATAATTATACTGATGAAAGCGAAACTTGATTACATAGAAAGCCGCCTGCAGGCAATAATCGAGAATACAGTAAGACTTTTCAACCGGGGAACTACCGACCATCCTCTGGCGCATCAACTGGTGGCAGCTATGCGTGATTCGGCAATCCTGGCCAGGAATGGGAAAATCATCGCTCCCGATGTTTATACCATCCTGGTAAATCCGGATGATTTGCCCTCCTGGCAGGCCAATGTTGGGTTACTAGATTCGCTGGCGCAAATTCTGATCGAGTCAGCCCAGGAAAGCGAAGTGGTCTTTCCTAATACTCCCTCCATTCGCCTGCTGGCAAACCCGGAAATCCCTCTGAAACACATCAAAGTGAATGCCGCCTGGATGGATGACAAAATGGCCACCACCGCCGTGGTGCAAATCGTGCACGACCAACCCCACGACGAGAAAGACCCTCGCCCTTCCAGCGCTTTCTTGATTGTAGATGGAGCGATTTTTCCGCTGCGCCTGGTAGTGGTCAATATAGGTCGCAGGCTGGACAATCACCTGACCATAGATGACCCGCGCGTCTCCCGCACCCATGCCCAGCTCAGGGCCGTCCATGGACATTACGTGCTTTTCGATTTAAACTCCACCGGGGGCACTTATGTGAACGGGCAGCGCATCTCTCAGCATGCGCTGAAAGCCGGGGACGTAATTTCCCTTTCTGGGGTACCATTGATCTATGGAGAAGACACCCCCGCGGATGAAGCTGCGCCTGGAGCAGACACCCGGGACGAGACCAATTCACACACTGCCCCGATCGGGTAATTTATGAGCGCCATCATCGCTTTCATCCTACGCCTGCTGTTAGCTGCCAGCTTATACGCCTTCCTGGCCTGGGCGCTGTACACAATCTGGCACCAGACCCACATTAGCAGCCTGCTGATCAGTTCACGGCAAGTGCCGGGCATGGTACTCTCACCTATAGAAATGGAAACCGCCAGCCGGCGCGAATACAATTCCGTAGAGGTGGTACTCGGTCGTGATCCCAACTGCGACTACCCCATCGACCACGATACAGTCTCTGCCCACCACGCTCACTTGAGCTACCATCACAACCAGTGGTGGGTGGAGGATTTGCATTCGACCAACGGGACGTTCTTGAACGGCGAACGCGTCGAAGTAGCCACGGTAATTATCACCGGCGATGAGTTGCGCTGTGGCAAGGCGAATTTCCTGATTACGATTAAAAGCTAATCTGGCTTACGCCCCATGGCCAGGAGCGAGGTGCCGAAGGGCAGCCGGCGCCCACTTTTTACCCAGCGGGCTTCGAGGCCCAAAATTGTGGCCAGCGCCTGGTTAGCCACCGGCACGATCCTCAATTCATTCACCGTCCAGTCATGCACATCTTTTTCGTCCATAGCCTTTCCCTGTGAACGTCCCCGGGCCAGCTTACGCTGCATCCACACCAAGGGAAAAATGCTCATCATATAATAGCTGATCGTTTCAACCTTGAATCCAGCCTGTTCCAGCCTGGTTTGCAGCTCGTGAAACTGGTACCGCCGGACATGGCGGCCGGCTTCGTCAAAATAGCTCCATAAGGAAGAGAACGCCGGAACGGTCAGGAAGAGCACGGCACCTGGTAACAGCATTGAATACAGATAGTCCAGCACCTGCAGGTCGTCGGGCAGGTGTTCAAGCACATCGAACAGCCCGATTAAATGAAATTTATCGCCGAAGGGCGGCGCTTGCATGTCTCCCTGGACCAAACCAAGCCTCACCCTTCGCCGGGCGTATTCCAAACCCTCCAAGAACAGGTCCATGCCGATGACCTGGCCATGTTTGCAGACTTTTTCAAGCACGCGCAGCACATTACCTGTACCGCACCCCACTTCGAGAACCCGGTACCCAGGGGCCAGGCGCCGTAACTCATTTTCCACCAGGGCGGAAATAACCTCATTGCGTGCCCTGAACCAGAAATGGCGATCTTCGATGGCGAACAAGGGAGCAAAATAATCCGGGTCGTAGCTGGCAGGGCCAGGAGGGACTGAGCTAGCAGCAGGCATCGGCGAGGGTCTTTCTATGGTGAAATTTATTACCGCATTTCGAGAGGGCGGCTGATCTATTCTATCATCTATTCGTTCGGGCCTCTCTTCTCTCTATCTCTCAATTGTGCTATATTTATAGCCATCTCATATTCACCCTGGTTGCTTTTTTCATGGACCGGATTATTGGAGGGAGCTTTGAAAGAAATCCCTGTCCTGGCTGTGATCGGCGGTTCCGGGCTGTACGATATGCCCGCCTTGAAAGATGTTAAAATCCTGGAAATAGACACACCTTTTGGCAGCCCCAGCTCGCCAATTACGGTTGGGACGCTGTCAGGCCAGCGGGTAGCGTTCCTGGCCCGGCATGGGATTGGCCATCACATCTCCCCCAGCGAAGTTAATTACCGCGCCAACATCTTCGCTCTTAAGATGTTGGGAGTCCAGCGGGTGGTGGGGATCAATGCCTGTGGATCTTTGCGAGATGACTATGCCCCGGGACACATCGTCATCCCAGACCAGGTCTTCGATTTTACACGCGGCCGGGCGCGTACCTTTTTCGGAGAGGGGCTGGTTGTTCACATCGGAACGGCTGACCCGTTTTGCAATACCTTTTCAGCCCAAGTGTATGAGGCAACCCTCCAGGCAGGTGGAACAGCCCACCAGGGCGGCAACCTCATTACCATCGAAGGGCCGCGCTTTTCCACCCGGGCCGAATCGCATACTTACCGCGCCTGGGGTATGTCTGTAATCGGCATGACTACCTGCCCGGAAGTATTCCTGGCGCTTGAAGCGGAAATGTGCTACGCCTGCATGGCGCACGTCACCGACTATGACGTCTGGCACGTCAGCGAAGAACCGGTTACGGTTGACATGGTCATACGGACTTTGTTTAATAATACCGCCCTGGCTCAAAAAGCCATCCAGATCCTGGTCGAAAAACTTTCACCTGAAACATCCTGTGATTGCCAGCATGCCCTGCAGGATGCCATCATTACCCGCCCCGAGCGCATACCGGTTGAGACGCGCAAAAAGCTTGGACTGTTAGTGGATAAATACCTGGTTCCGTGACCCTGCCAGGTTTGGTCCCCACGATCCCCAATAAACGCATCCAGAACCGCTTGATGGTCCTGGCGGCGGTGTTCGTATGCCTGTATGCCGCTATTCTAACCCTTGCGCCGTCCGTACGGTTGCGCACCTTGAATGCTGGCTTCCGGATCGACCATTGGGCAGGCGTTATCATCTGGCTCTTAGGGTTCAGCCTGGTCATCCGCCAGGCCGATCGGATGCTCCCCGGCCACAATCCTTACCTGCTGCCGCTGGCAGCTTTACTCAGCGGGTGGGGATTATTGACCATCTGGCGCCTGGACAGTGGATTGGGTATGCGCCAGGCAATCTGGCTGGCCGTCAGCCTGGCGTTGGTCTGGGCGGCGCTGAAACTGCCAGACCCTTTGGGCTTGCTGCGCCGGTATAAATACCTCTGGCTGACAGGCGGATTACTGCTGGCCTTCCTGACCTTTATTTTTGGCACCTACCCGGGCGGTGCCGGCCCACGCCTATGGCTGGACGTAGCAGGGTTTTATTTGCAACCCTCCGAACCGCTCAAACTGCTGCTGGTCGTGTACCTGGCGGCTTATCTGGCCGACCGCCTGCCCATCAGTTTCAACCTGATGCAGCTCCTGACCCCGACCCTGGTGCTGGTGGGAGCCACGCTGGTCATCCTGGTCGCCCAGCGCGACCTGGGTACCGCTTCATTGTTTATTTTCCTGTATTCCATCATCATTTACCTGGCCAGCGGCCGCCGCCGGGTCTTGCTCATCAGCGGGTTGGTGCTAATTCTGGCTGGGGTGGCAGGCTATTATTTCTTCGATGTCATCCGCATCCGCATAGATGGCTGGGTCAACCCCTGGCTGGATCCGAACGGGCGCTCTTACCAGGTGGTTCAGTCGATCCTGGCAATTGCCGCCGGCGGTATTTTTGGCCGGGGGCCTGGCCTGGGCAATCCCGCGGTTGTCCCGGTGGCTTATTCAGATTTTATTTTTTCAGCCATCGCTGAAGAAACCGGCCTGATCGGAAGCCTCGCCTTAATCCTGATGATCGCCCTGCTGGTTGGGATTGGTTTCTTAATTGCCATGCGCGCCCAAAACATGTATCAGCGCTACCTGGCAGCCGGTCTAACCGCTTACCTTTCCGCCCAGAGTATCCTGATCATGGGGGGGAATTTACGCTTGCTGCCTTTGACTGGCGTAACCTTACCTTTCGTTTCGTATGGCGGATCATCGCTGGTCACTTCGTTTGCCGCGCTGCTTTTGTTATGCCTGCTAAGCGACCAATCCGAAAACGAGCCGGCAGCCCTTCCCAACCCGCAGGCTTACCTGCTGATCGTGGCTGTTCTGATCGCCGGGCTGATTGCAATTGCTTTGATTGACGTGTGGTGGGGTTTCATCCGCCAGGACGATTTACTGGCCCGCCCAGATAACCCACGCCGTATCATAGCCAACACCTACGTAAAACGCGGAGCAATCCTCGACCGGGATAACCAGGTGATCGCTGAATCAACTGGAGAGCCCGGCAGTTTCACCCGTGTGCTGAAATACACGCCACTCAGCCCGGTCGTCGGCTATGCGGACCCCCTCTTCGGCTTTGCCGGACTCGAAGATACCCTCGACCCCTACCTGCGCGGCCTGGAAGGCACTTCTTCCCTCGAAGTGCTAACCTCGCAACTGTTATACAGCCAGCCTCCCCAGGGCTTAAACGTCAGGATAAGCATTCAGCTCAAATTACAGGAATTAGCCGACCAACTGGTCGGTAAACATACCGGGGCCGTGGTTTTGTTAAACGCAAGTACCGGTGAAATTCTGGCGATGGTCTCACATCCTTATTATGACCCGAACCAGCTCGAACAAAAATGGAAGACCTGGGCCCAAGACCCCACTGCACCTTTCCTAAACCGTGTCACCCAGGGGCAGTACCCTCCAGGAACAGCGCTCTCTCCATTTTTACTCGCGGCGGTCTTGTATAATGGGCAACTCCCTCCATTGCCTGTCTCATTTTCGATCCACTGGAATGGGAAAACCTGGGACTGCACCCAAAATGCTCCCATTTCGCCAGACTGGAGTAATGCGGTCGGCCAGGGATGCCCGGAAGCTCAACTCAGCCTGGGCCAACAGCTTCGCCCAAACCAAATCCTTGACCTGTATCGCCAGCTTGGCTTCGACCAGGCGCCGGTTATCCCATTGACCGTCACTCAGCCGGTCGCTCTACAATCCTTCAAAAACCTCAACAATGCCATCTTGGGAGAAGAGTCGGTCAAAGTCTCCCCATTGCAAATGGCGCTAGCCGTCGCCGCCTTCACCACTGACGGCACAAGGCCCGGCCCGCGCCTGGCCATGGCGATTGAAACCCCTCAAGAAGGTTGGGTGATTCTGCCCTCAGGAACGCCGGCTGTGTCAATGCCATCCGCCAGCCTGTCCACAGCCGCGCGAATGCTGCAAAAGCCGGATGCTCCCATCTGGCAGTTCACAGGACTGGCGCAAACGGAAAAAGGACCGGTTACCTGGTTCCTATCTGGGACGAATAGAGAATGGCAGGGGATCCCACTGGCATTGGTCGTGGTCCTCGAAGAGAATAACCCCGAATTAGCCACCAGCCTGGGCGATCAACTGATCGAAACCACCCTGCAGCCCTGATCAAACCACCCGCACAAAATGGCGCTTGCCGACCTGCAGCACACCAGGGTGGGGAAAAGCAGCCAGGGCATCCGTGATTACTTCACCATCCAGGCGCACCCCTTTTTGGTCAATCAGGCGGCGGCCCTCTCCCCTACCTTTGGCCAGTTCCACAGCTACCAACACATCCAACACAGTCTGGCCAGGCTGCAAATGATATTCCGCCATCTCATCCGGCACATTCTTTTGCTGGAACATGCTCACGAACAAGGCTTGTGCTTTTTCAGCGGCCTGATCGCCATAAAAAGCACCGACAATCTCTTTTGCCAGCATCATTTTAACATCTCTAGGATGCAAGCGGCCTTCAGACAGGTCTTTTTCGATCTTTTCGATCTGCGGAGGCGTCCAGCGCGTTACCAGGCGGAAGAACTTTGGCATGGCAAAATCGGGAATGCTCATCACCTTGCCATACATATCTTCGGGAGTGGTGTTGATCGGGATGTGGTTGCCCAACGACTTGCTCATTTTTACTACGCCGTCTGTACCGGGCAAGATACCCAGGATAATGCCGATGTTGGGCGGGTCGCCAAGGAAAGCCATCACTTTACGTGCGGCGGTGACGATGTTGAAGAGCTGGTCGGTTCCCCCTACCTGGGCATCGGTATGCATGGCATAGGCGTCGTATCCTTGCATCAGGGCATAGAAGGTCTCGTGCAGGTAAACCGCATCCCCGCGCTCCCAGCGCAGCTTGAAATTCTCACGGGTCAGAAACTGTTGGAGTGTAAAATTCGAGGCCAGGTGAATCAGTTGGGCAAAGGTAAGGTGCTGGAGCCATTCAGCGTTGTAGCGAATCTTCGTCTTCTCCTTATCCAGAATGCGGAACGCCTGTTCGGCGTACGTGCGCGCATTGGCTTCTACTTCTGTGGTGGACAACTGCAGCCGCAGGATATCCTTGTCAGAAGGATCGCCAATTAATGAAGTGTATGTGCCGATCAGGAAAGTCACCTCATGGCCGAGTTCCTGGAACTGGCGCAGCTTGCGCATGGTGACCGTATGGCCGAGGTGCAGGTCAGCTTTGCGTGGATCGTAGCCACAGTACACACGCAGGGGCCGGCCTTCTTTTTGCGCCAGGATCAGGCGATCACGCAGTTCGGTAGCCATGGATTGTTTAAGCGATTCGTCTCCATACTCGGTACCCTGCATCAGGTACGCGACCTGTTCATCGATGTTCATTTCCACCTCCGGTTCAATGGGTCCTTCGCCCAGACTAGGCGTAGATTATACCGGATATTTCCCAATCTCACAAATCGATCCCCGACAGGGACTTTTTCAAGCCAGGATGGCCTGTAAAGCTGGTTTCAACTGTTCATAGCTGAAAGAGAAACCCGTCTCACCCAGACGTTTCGGCGCCACCCGCTGTCCATCTACCACCAGGGTGCTCATCTCGCCCAGGGCCAGGCGCATAGCTAAAGTCGGGGTTGGGAACCAGTAGGGCCGGCGCAGCACCTGCGCTTCAACCCGGCCAAATTCAGCCTGGGTTAGAGGGTTGGGAGCGGTCAGGTTGAATACGCCTGCCGCGTTTTCGTTCTTCAACAGGAACAGCAAGGCCCTTATCTCATCCTGCATGGTAATCCACGAATAAAACTGCTCGCCGCTACCCAAGGGTCCGCCAACCAACAGGCGGAAAGGCAGTAAGAGTTTGGGCAGCACCCCGCCATTTTTGGTGAGCACAAGCCCGGTGCGCACCACCACGCGCCGAATACCCAATCGCTCAGCTTCCTGGGTAGAAGCCTCCCAGTCCAGGCAGACCCTGGCCTGCCAATCTTTGCCGGCCGGGGAATATTCATCCAGGATGTGGTCATCGCTGGCGCCATAATAACCGATCGCTGACGCCTGCACCAGCACACCAGGACGGCGTTTGGCGGCGGTCAACGCCTGCATAACCGCCTGACCGGCGTAAGCGCGGCTGGAAAGAACTTTCTTCTTATGGTCCGGCGTCCACAGGTGGGCGCCAAGGTTTTCTCCGGCCAGGTTGAAAATTGCGTCGGCCTCTTCCACCAGCCTCTCCCAGCCAGCGGGAGTCCTGGCATCCCAGGCTGCCAGTTGAGCGCCAGTGGCCACACTGGCTGCCTGCGGATTACGGCTCAAAACCCACACCTGGTGATCCTCTGCCAGCAAAGCAGCCGCCAGCTCGCGCCCTATCAAACCGCTTCCACCTGCCAGAATAATTTCCATAACCTCGCCTTTTCTCTACTATAACGAGAATCAGATGAATGATCAAGGATCCTTCTGGCGCGGAGATCGGGTTTAGGATAAACGACCGAGCCCGTGCTATAATTCTCGGATTGGTGTTGGTATGGACGAACCGGTCTTGGTTTTAAATGCAAATTTTGAGCCTATCCACGTATGTGGTATTCATCGGGCGATCGGCCTGATGATGGCTGAACGCGCCTCGCTGGTAATGAATGGCAGAGGTGAAATTAAATCGATTAACGCCGTCTTTCCCCGGCCTTCCATCATCCGGCTGAAGCAGTTGATCCACCGTCCTCGCCCATGCGTCAAACTGTCCCGCCGCGAGATTTTCCGGCGGGATGGCTATACCTGCCAGTACTGCGGTAAACACACGCTCGATCTGACCATTGACCACGTTGTCCCTCGCCACCTGGGCGGGCCCCACATCTGGACGAACGTGGTGGCAGCCTGTTCGGCCTGCAATCACCGCAAAGGCGGCCGGACTCTGGCCAATGCAAATATGAAGCTGCGCCATGCGCCCGTTGAACCGCCCAGCTCAGCCTATTATATTTTCGGCCGGCATCTGAAAGATTGCATCGAATGGGAGCCGTACCTGGTGGGCTGGTAGGATTCCCTTAAAGCTCCTTTGCCCCGGTCTGCCTGGAGATTTCGAATGGCTGCGAAGCCGATGAACAATTCGTGCCAGGCTTGCTCACTTTTCAGTATCTAGAAAAACAAAAGGACGATGCGTGGGGTAATCCAGGCCTCAATGCAAGCCCCGACCAGCAGCAATGGGATCACAATGCCCACCATTATTTTTGCCCATTCCGCGATTGCCATCAACCAGACTTCTCCGAACGTTTTTCCCGGCGTGGGAGTCACCAGGATTGCTCCAGCCTGGACGACTGCCGCGGTAGCCAGAATCGCCGCCGGAATTTCAACGATGCCATGCGGCAAGATAAAGGCCAGGTAGGCCATCACGGGTAGCCCATTGGCAGATAATAACGCCAGTAAATAACCGGCGGCAACCATGGTAGCCAGCACCGGGAGCATCCCCAGGATGCCAAAGGAGAACAGCCCCAGCAGCATGGCCAGGATCAAAACCCGCACGTTCTG
>Ga0315282_10018278_pt1 | contig 10036 bp, 8 predicted proteins | sample YL17G07_20_MG_FD_203693 | JGI IMG/M metagenome (GOLD analysis project Ga0315282, IMG submission 203693) | Sediment microbial communities from Yellowstone Lake, YNP, Wyoming, USA - YL17G07_20 | ecosystem: Environmental > Aquatic > Freshwater > Lake > Sediment | place: USA: Wyoming | collected... | reverse complement strand
CGAGGATTTCGCGGCCTTGGCCAAGGAGCTCTCGACCGACACGTCGAACAAGGACACGGGGGGCGACCTGGGCTGGTTCGGGCGCGGACAGATGGTGGCGGAATTCGAAGACGCGGCCTTTGCGCTGCAGCCTGGCCAGACCAGCGATCCTGTCAAGACGTCGTATGGCTATCACATCATCAACCTGATCGAACGGGACGCGAACCGGCCACTGGATGAGAGCGCGCTGGAACAGAAGAGGGCTTCCGCCCTGGACGATTGGCTCACGGTGCAGCGTCAGTCCGAGGCCGTGGTGCGCAAATGGTCCTCGGACAAGGTGCCGCCCGCGAGAACGTCAAGCACTTCGTGACTCGATTCTGACGCCAGAGCCCCACCATCAGGTGGGGCTCTTTTTGTTGCGGTGGCTAGCCCTTCTCGCGACGCACTTCGAGCACGTCGCGCAGCTCCTCCAGCTTGCTGAGGATGTCGCGCAACTGCTCGATGCCGGTGATCTGCAGGGTGGCCTGGACCGTGGCGGTGTTGTCGCCGTGGGTCTCGACCTGGACGGCGCTCATGCTGATGCCCTCATCAGCGACGATGGATGCGATGTCGCGCAAGAGGCCCGGCCGGTCAAAGGCCTCCACGCGGATGTTGACGGGGTAGGCCTCGCGCATGCCACCCCACTGCACCTCGATGAGACGCTCCGAATCGGAGATGTTCTTGACGTTGGGACAATCGCGGCGATGGACTGTGATGCCCGTGCCGCGCGTGATGTAACCGATGATCGAGTCGCCCGGCACGGGTTTGCAGCACTGCGCCAGACGCGTGAGCAAATCGCCCACTCCGCTGACCTGGATGCCCACGACGGCCGGGGAGGGCAGGACTGGTTCGGGGAAGATGAGGCGCTGATCGGTGATGGCCGCCAGCTTGACGGCGATCTGCTGGGGGGAGAGGTCACCGTAGCCGATGGCGGCCAAGAAGTTGTCCACGTTTTCGTACTTGAAAACCTTGGCGATCTCGTCAAAGGGGCGCTGGTCGAGCCCCAGACGGCGCAGCTCCTTGTCCAGCAGCTCGCGGCCTTGCGCGATGTTCTCGGAGCGCTCCTGCTGGCGGAACCACTGGCGGGCCTTGTCGCGGGCGCGTGCCGTGTTGAGGTAGTGCAGCTCGGGGTTGAGCCAGTCGCGGCTCGGGCCGCCCTTCTTGGCGGTGAGGATCTCGACCTGGTCGCCCGTGCGCAGGGTGTAGTCCAGCGGCACGAGCCGGCCGTTAACCTTGGCGCCGCGGCAGCGGTGGCCGATCTCGGTGTGGATGTGATAGGCCAGGTCAACGGGCGTGGCCCCCTGGGGCAGGTCAAAGATGTCACCCTTGGGCGTAAAAACGTAGACGCGCTCCGGGAAGACGTCGCTCTTGACCGACTCGACGAACTGGCTGGCTGACTGGGTATCCTGACGCCATTCGGCCGCCTCGCGCAGCCAGGCGATCTTGGCCTCCAGGTTGAGGTCCCGTCTGATTTGCTCCTTGTAGCGCCAATGGGCGGCGATGCCGAATTCGGCCACGCGGTGCATGTCCCAAGTGCGGATCTGCACCTCAAAGGGGCGGCCTTCCGGTCCAATCACGGCGGTGTGCAGGGACTGGTACAGGTTGCCCTTGGGCATGGCGACATAGTCATCGAACTGCCCCGCGATGGGTCGCCACATGCTGTGGATGATGCCCAGCACGGCGTAGCAGTCCCTGACTTCGTGCAGCAGGATGCGCACGCCGCGCACGTCGTAGATCTCTTCAAAGCTGCGCCCCTTTTCCTTCATCTTGCGATAAATGCTATAAATGTGCTTGGGACGTCCGCTGACATCAGCCTCGATGCCCTCTTGCTTGAGTTTGTCGCGAATGATGCCGACGACGCGCTCGACGTAGCTTTCGCGCTCCTGGCGCCGTTCGGCGAGGAGGTCCGCGATGTGGTGGTATTCATCTGGCTGGAGATGGAGCAGGGCCATGTCCTCCAATTGCCATTTGAGTTCCCAGATACCGAGGCGGTTGGCTAGAGGGGCATAGATATCGAGGGTCTCCTGTGCGATGCGGGCCTGCTTGGCGGGAGGCAGGGAGTCGAGGGTGCGCATGTTGTGCAGGCGATCGGCCAGTTTGATCATGATGACGCGGATGTCGTCGACCATGGCGAGCAGGATCTTGCGCACGTTTTCGGCCTGGGCCTCGGCGAGGGCGCCTTGGGGGCTGCGGCTGAGGGCCCGGATGCGTTCGAGCTTGGTGACTCCGTCGACGAGTCGGGCGGTCTCCTCGCCGAACTGGGCGCGCACTTCGTCGAGGGTCACGGCCGTGTCTTCGGGGACGTCGTGAAGCAAGCCAGCCGCCAGGGTCGCGGCGTCCAGATGCAGGTCGGCCAGGATGTCGGCGACGGCGACGGGGTGGCCGATGTAGGGCTCCCCCGAAGAGCGTGTCTGGCCCGCGTGCGCCTGGGCCGCGACGGCGTAGGCGCGCCGCACGAGGTCCAGGTCCGCATCTGGCGCGTACTGGGCGAGTTTTCCGACCAGCCGGTCGACTGGTTCTGCGGATGTCATATCCAGCAAGTATAAGGCACAGCACCAGTCCTGACAAATGGAGACCTGGCACACGAAACACGTGTGAGCGCAGAAAGCGGGTTTCTGGCACAAGTCTGCTTTCTATCGCGGGCTAAACCTTCTTGGCGCAGGTAACCAACTGTGGTATCATGACTGTGTGGGTCGAGCTTCCACCACATGTACGCCGCGGGCATGATGCCTGGAAAGCAAGGTAACTCGCCATGATTCTGCTGGGACTCCAATTGCACAACTTTATGTGCTACCGCGATCCCGCGCCGTTGGACCTGACCGGGATTCACCTGGCGTGCTTGGCCGGAGACAACGGTCACGGCAAGTCCGCGCTGCTGGATGCCGTCACCTGGGCCCTGTGGGGCCGCGCCCGAGCGCGCTACGACGACGAACTCGTTGCGGCCGGCGAGAAGGAGATGGAGGTCGAACTCGAGTTCCAGCTCGGCGACGCGCACTATCGCATCATCCGCAAGCGCGAGCTGGGGCGCACGACGCGCAGCGCGCTCGAGTTCCAGGTCAGAGACGACGACCAGTTCCGGGCCCTCACGGCCGGCACGCAGCGCGACACGCAGGCCCGCATCATGCAGGTCCTGCACATGGACTATGACACCTTTATCAACTCAGCGCTGCTGCTGCAGGGCCGTGCCGACGAATTCACCGTCAAGCCCCCGGCCGAGCGCAAACGCATCCTGGCGGACATCCTGGGCCTCTCCATCTACGACGAATACGAGCAGCGCGCCAAGGAGCTGGCGCGCGAGAAAGAGCAGGCCGGGCGCGAGGTCGAGGCGCGCATTCAGGAGATCGAGCGCGAGCTAGAGCATGGCGCCGAGTACGAGCAGGAGCTCGGGGTAGCGCAGGCAGAACTGGCACGGCTCAGCGGCGCAGCCCAGGCCGCCGAGTCGGCCCTGCGTGACCTGCGCGACCGCGTCAAGACGCTGGAGACACAGAAGGCACAGGCTCTGGAGGTGGACAAGCGCATGCGGACGGCCGAGGTCCAGATCGCTGAGCTCGACGCGCAGCTCGAGACGCAGGCGCAGCGCATCGCCGCCCACGAGTCCGTTCTGGCGCGCCGGGCGGAGATCGAGGCGGGCTTTGCCCGCTGGGCACAGGCGCGGCAGCAGGAGGCTGCCCTGGCCGCCATGCTACCGCAGCTTCTCCTCCTCAACCGCACCAGGGCCGACGTCGAGCGGCGCATCGCCGAGGCACAAAAGGGCCTGGAGTTGCAGGCGCACGGCATCAAGCAGAGGCTGCTTGACCTGCGCAAGACTGCCGAGCAGCACGCTAGGCTGGAGGCAGAGCACGGCCGCGTCTGCGCTGATCTGGCAGAGCTGACCTCGCAGCGCGAACAGGGCGAGGCGGCGCGAGGGCGCATCGGCGCGTGGTCGCAGCAGAGCAGCGCGCTGGAGGCGCTCAACAAGCAACTGAAGCAGGAGATGGCCGGGCTCAAGGACAAGTTGGACCTCTTGCAGCAGCCGACGGCGACGTGCCCACTGTGCGGCCAGGCGCTGGCGGAGGACGACCGCGTGCGCTTGATTGAGCAGCTTGAGGCAGAGGGCAAGGCCAAGGTCGCCCAGTACCACAGCCAGCAAGCCACGCTCAAAGAGCTTGCCACCCAGACCAGTGCCGCAGAGGAGAACCTCCGGCGCATCGAACGCGACCTGAAGCGCCTGCCCGCGCTGCAGGGACGCGAGGCGACGCTGGCCAAGGCGATCCAGGATGCACGGGAGGCGGAAGGCCAACTGCAGGAGCAGGAGCAAGCCCTGCAGGCCCTGCAGCAGCAGGTGGAACGCCGCGAGTTTGCCGTGGAGCAACAGACACAACGAGCGGCGTTGGAGGCACGCATCGCCGCCCTGGGCTACGACCAGGCCAGCCACGAGCAGGCGCGCCGGGCGCTCGTGGACCTGGCCAGGTTCGAAGCGGACCAAGCGCAGTTGGAGCGCGCGCAGCAGTCGCTGGGCGAGCTGCAGGCCAGCCGTCAGCAACTGTCCAGCTTACGCGAGACCTGGGCCGTGGCGCTGGAGCAGGACCGCCAGCGCCACACCGAGCTCGCGGGCGCACTGGCCGGGCTGTCCGAACTCTCTCAGCAACTGCAGACGCAGCGGCAGGAGCTGGACCAGCTGCGTACCCAGGAGGGTCACGCGCGCCAGATAGTGGGTGCGACGCAGCAGAAGCTGGACTATTGCCACTATCTGGCCAAAGAGCGCCAGGAGCGCAGTGCCCAGCTCAAGCGTCTGGGCGAGGAGCGCGGCATCTACGAGGAACTGCAGCAGGCATTCGGCAAAAAGGGGCTGCAGGCGCTGATCATCGAGAGCGCCATCCCCGAGATCGAGGACGAGGCCAACCGCCTGCTGGGACGCATGACCGAGGGGCGCATGAGCGTGCATTTCGACACGCAGCGCGACACCAAGGGTGGCAGCACGGTTGAGACTCTCGACATCAAGATCGCTGACGAGAACGGCCCGCGCTCATACGAGCTGTACTCAGGCGGCGAGGCCTTTCGCATCAACCTGGCGGTGCGCATCGCGCTCAGCAAGCTCCTGGCGCGCCGCGCCGGCGCGCGCCTGCAGACGCTGATCATCGACGAGGGCTTTGGCACGCAGGACGTGGAGGGCCGCCAGAAGCTGGTGGAGGCCATCCACTCCATCCAGGATGATTTCGCGCTGATCCTCGTCATCACGCACATCGAGGAGCTCAAGGACGCCTTTCCCGTGCGCATCGACGTGCTCAAGACCCCGCGTGGCTCACAAATCACAATCAACTAGATTGACGCGCAGCGGAAATACGGTTATGATTGCCCGGTGAGCGAAGCTATGGAGCCCGGAACCAGAGAAAGCGGTAGCGCGTGAGTGAGGCGCGTCGAAGCAGAACAAAAGAGCCACTGCGCCGGGAAGCACTTGGGTGCGCAGCGAGCCGCCTTCAAGCGGGTGTGCTGGTCGTCTTGGCTGCGCTGGGCCTGATCGCCGGCTGGGCGCTGTGGCACAAGAACCTGCCGCTGGCCCCTGGCGGGACGCTCGTCTTCGCCCACACTCCGGGCGCCCCCAACCACACCGCGGTGGGTTCCACGCCTTCCCCGCGGCCCCCAACTCCAACGCGCACGCCCAAGGGCACGCCCACGCGCAAGCGCATCGGCATCCTGGCCGGCCACAGCGGGCCCGAGCACGACCCCGGAGCGGTCTGCCCCGATGGCCTGCACGAGGCCGACATCAACCTGGCCGTGGCGCTCAAGGTGCAGACCATTCTGACTGCCAAGGGCTACTATGTCGACCTGCTGGAGGAGTTTGACGAGCGGCTCACGGGCTACCGCGCCGACGCTTTCCTGGCCATCCACTCCGACTCGTGTGAGTTCCCGGAGGCCAGTGGGTTCAAGGTGGCGCACGTCACGGGCAGTGCGATCCCCGAGGTCGAGGACAAGCTGGTGGAGTGCCTGTACAACGAGTATGGGCGCGCCTCGGGCCTGCCGCGGCACGACTTTTCCATCACCCCCGACATGCACGAGTACCACGCTTTCATGCAAATTGCCCCCGAGACGCCGGGCGCGATCATCGAGCTGGGCTTTATGGCGGGCGACCGCTACATCCTGGTCAACCACCAGGACGAGCTGGCCGCCGGCATCGTGGCCGGGTTGCAGTGCTTCCTGCAGCAACGATGAAACCTTCCCGAAGGCTGGGGGCTCGGGCAGGTTCAGTTTGGCCGAAAGCCTGCGGGAAGCTGCGTTCTACTTCTTGGCGCGTGGACGCGGCGGCGCGCTGAGCATGTAGCCAAAGCCGCGCACTGACTGCAGGTAGTTGGTGCTCTCCTCAGTCCAGCCCAACTTGTGACGAATCAAGCGCACGTGAGTCTTGATCAGCTCGCGCGCCTCGCTGTCGGAGCCGACAAAGCCCCACAGCTCGCGCACCAGCTCGCGCTGGTCCACCACGCGTCCGGCGTTGAGCGCCAGGTAGAGCAACAGGCGGAACTGGTTGGGCGGCAGCGCCACGCGCCGCGCCGCAAAGACCACCTCTTTGCGCGCCGGGTCGATCGTCAGCCGCCCCACGCGGATGCGCTGGTGCTCAGCCGGCTCGAAGACGCCCAGCAGGCGCATCACTACCATCTCAATGCGGCGCAGGGCGTCCTCGCCGCGCAGCGAAACCTGCGCCTCGCTGCCCAGGTGCGAAAAAGCCGTGGGCAGGATCAGTGGCGACCACTCCCACTCACGCAACGCGTTCAGCAGCGCCGTGGCCTCCTTTTCCAGGACGCGGTGCTCGATGACCAAGATGTCGGGCCATTCCTCGTCGATCAGCTCGGCCGCGCTGGCCCAATCGCTGGCCACCAGGACTCGCGAACCGGTGGACTCGAGCCTGGCCTGAATCCGCTGCGCCCAGAGGGCCTGCGGATTCACGATCAGAACCTGCATGTCCAACTTCTCCCTTGACTGTCCGCGCAGCATCCGGATGGTTGCTGCCACCGCTGCTTACGTGAATGATAGCCGCAAATGACCAAATCTCCAAGTCAGACCCTGTTCTCCAACCATCGCACCCCCAATCTTCACCAAACCAGCGCCCCTGTTGCACTCGATTCGTATTGAGCCGGTTTCAGGATGTGATAGAATCGCGCACTGAACTTGAGGGCGAAATGGGTGTGCTTGGGCCACAAGGATTTGTGGACGCAAGCGAACGAGACCCAAGCCGTAGTGGACTGCATGAGCGTCCCGCGCCCTCGGAAAAAGGCAGCCACCTGTTCGTGCAGACTGCCAAGAACAAGGGTATGGAGGAAGACCACCCATGACTGTGCAATTGGAGCCCAACAGTAAGGAACTAGAGGAGCCCCCCAGTTGGGAAGAACCCCCCGGTAGTAGCGTGACGCTCAAGCGGAACGTCTCTCGCCGGGCCCCCATCTGGCGAGACGTCCCGGATTCGGACTGGAACGACTGGCGATGGCAACTGCGCCATCGCATCAACACACCTGAACAATTGAAGAGCGTTATCGAGATGACACCCGAGGAGGAAGCCGGGGTTCGCGCGACCTGCCAGCGCCTGCGGATGTCCATCACGCCGTACTTTGCATCGCTGATGGACCCCCAGGACCCGAACTGTCCGATCCGCCGTCAGGTAGTGCCGACGGTCGACGAGCTGCACATCGCTCCGGACGAGCTGCGCGACCCGCTAAACGAAGACGCCGAGTCGCCTGTGCCAGGCCTCGTGCACCGCTATCCCGACCGGGTGTTGTTGTTGGTCACGGACCAGTGTGCGTCGTACTGCCGACACTGCACCCGCCGTCGCCTGGTGGGCGCCAAGTCGGAGCGCATGCGCATGGACGACATGCAGCGCGCCGTGCACTACATCGCCATGCACCGCGAGGTGCGCGACGTGTTGATCTCGGGTGGCGACCCTTTGCTGCTCAGCGAGAGCGTTCTCGAGCCCTTGCTCAGGGGCCTGCGGGCCATCCCGCATCTGGAGATCATCCGCATCGGCTCGCGCGTGCCGGTCTACTTGCCGCAGCGCGTCACTCCGGAGCTGGTCAGGATGTTGAGCAAGTACCATCCGTTGTTCATCAACATCCATTTTAACCATCCGAAGGAGATCACGCCCGAGACGGCCGAGGCCTGTGCACGCCTGGCCAACGCAGGCATCCCGTTGGGCAGTCAGACGGTGCTCTTGCGTGGCATCAACGACTGCCCGCACATCATCACAGACCTGATGCACGGGCTGCTGAAGATTCGCGTGCGGCCGTACTACTTGTACCAGTGTGACCTGGCGCAAGGCATTTCGCACTTCCGCACGTCGATCAACAAGGGCCTGGAGATCATAGAGCACCTGCGTGGACACACGAGCGGTCTAGCCGTCCCGACCTTCTGTCTGGACGCGCCTGGCGGCGCGGGCAAGGTCCCGATCATGCCGCAGTACCTGCTCACGATGTCGGACAAGACGGCCGTGGTGCGCAACTACGCCGGCGCCATCAGCGCCTACCCGTTGCCCCAAGGCTACACCGGCGAGTGCCCTCCCAACTGCACGCATCGACGCGAGCAGAAGGTGAACGTGGGCGTGGCCGGTATGCTGGACGGTCATGGCGTGATCATGCGCCCCAGCCGGCCAGAAGAGAACCCTGGCGGCGAGGAAGGCGGGCAAATGGTCAACATTTCCGCCCTGGTCAGAGAGCCGGTATGCGTCCGCTCCGCGTAGCACTGCTCTACAATCTGAAGAAGAATGCGCCGCACGTCCCGGGGGAACCCGTGGATGCTGCGGCGGAACTCGACTCGGAAGAAACCGCGCAGGCGTTGCAGGCAGCCATGGAGGCGGGCGGACATCACGTCACGCCGCTCGAGGGAGACCTCCGCCTCTATCCTACCCTGCAGCGCATGCGCGGCGACATCGACATCGCCTTCAACATCTGCGAGGGCCATCGCGGTGACAGCCGCGAGTCGCAAGTGCCCGCCATCCTGGAGATGCTGGGCATCCCCTACACGGCGTCCAAGATCCTCGCCAACGCGCTCTCGCTAGACAAAGCCATGGCCAAGCGCATTTGGATGTCCTTTGGCCTGCCCACCGCGGCCTTTCAACTCATGGAGCGCGGCGACGAGCCGCTCCATCCGCCGCTGCGCTTTCCGCTCTTTGCCAAGCCGGTGCGCGAGGGCACAGGCATGGGCATCGACGTGCACTCGATCATTGAGGACGAGCCGCAGTTGCGGGCACGCGTCCAGGCTTTGATCGCGGCCTACCAGCAGCCCACGCTGGTCGAAACCTACCTGCCAGGGCGCGAGTTCACGGTGGGTTTCATCGGCAACACGCTGGCGCCCGGCCAGCAGCCGCTTTCGGCGCGCTTTGCGCCCGATGGGTTCCACGTCTTCCCGGTGCTGGAGATCGACACCAGCCCGATGGCGGACTCTGAAGGCGCGGTCTATACCAATCGCATCAAGTCGGACCATCCGCTGGGCATCAACTATCTCTGCCCGGCCAAGGTCGACGCGGCTCTGGAGCAAGAACTGAAGCACCTGGCCGTGGCTGCCTTCCAGGCCATCGGCGCGCTCGACGTGTCGCGCGTGGACATGCGCCTGGACCGGCAGGGACGGCCGCACCTGCTGGAAATCAACACGCTGCCGGGCATCAACCCGACCATCAGCGATCTGTGCATCATGGCCCGCGCCGAGGGCATGTCCTACCCGGAGCTGGTAAACAGCATCCTGGAGTTGGCTGCCCGGCGCAGCGGCTTGCTCAACTGAGCGCACGCATCAGCCATTGCCATCGCGTGGGGAATGAACAAGAGGCAAGCACAATGGATACCATCGAATGGGAGTGCATGGAGTGTGGATTCCTGCACGAAGGCAAGACGCCGCCCCCCAAGTGCCCCGACTGCGGCGCCGTGGGGGCATGGGAAGAGGTCGAATACGTCGACGACTGGGATGATGAGGACGACGACCTCGAAGACGACGAAGAGTAGTAGATAGTCCGCACAGCAAACACAAAGACACAAAGCCACGAAGGAAGAAACGGTTTCCTGCGTGG
>Ga0315282_10018277_pt1 | contig 10037 bp, 8 predicted proteins | sample YL17G07_20_MG_FD_203693 | JGI IMG/M metagenome (GOLD analysis project Ga0315282, IMG submission 203693) | Sediment microbial communities from Yellowstone Lake, YNP, Wyoming, USA - YL17G07_20 | ecosystem: Environmental > Aquatic > Freshwater > Lake > Sediment | place: USA: Wyoming | collected... | reverse complement strand
ACGGCGTTCATCGGCTGGGGCCCGGAGCTCTACAACAAGGCGATGGCGCTTTATCGCATGCCGATCTTCCGCATTGGCGAAGTTTTCCTGGCGGGCTCGGTGCTCTTTCACGCCCTGAACGGCGTGCGGATCGTCATTATCGATTTCTGGCCGGAGACGACGGCCGCGCATCGCAAGTGGGTTTACGGGGTCGGCGTGGTTTTCGCTGTGCTCTTCATTCCCACGGCGATCGTCATGCTGGAAGGGATTGTGCGATAGGGAGGAAAGTGCAGGGTCATTGACGGATGCGCGGGGTTTCAAGGCCGCCGGAGGCATCTGCCCCCTCACCCCTGGCCCCTCTCCCCCATCGGGGGAGAGGGAGACCGAAGGTCGAGTGCGGGCGCCTTTACGGCACGACTCAAGTCGCGCCCTTTCGCATCCCCACTGGAGTGGGAGCGCGTGATGACTTGGAGGCGTTCATGAACGGCGCGGGGCGGGCAAGACCGGAAAGCGGGCTGGAGCTTTACGCCTGGCTCTTCATGCGGATTTCGGGCGTGGTGCTGCTCTTCATGGCGCTCGGACATCTGGCCATCATGCACCTCATCAACAACATCGAGGTGATCGACTACCAGTTCGTGGTGCGCCGTTATGCGACGCCGTTCTGGCGGACGTATGACCTGGTGATGCTGTGGCTGGCCCTCATCCACGGCCTGAACGGGGTGCGCACACTCGTGGAGGACTACATCTCGGCGCGCGGCTGGCGGGTGTTCTCTCTGGCCTCGCTCTACGTGCTGGGGTTCATCCTCCTGGCGCTGGGCTCGCTGGTGATCCTGACGTTCCATCCGGTGGGCGTGCGGTAGGGCGGTCGCGAGACTTGAAACTGGAGCTTCGAAAAACGAAAACCGAAATTCGAAGATCGAAACTGGAAACTCGGAGATCGATTTTCTAATTTCCATTTTCTAGTTTCCACCTGCGAAGCAGGTTCCTGTCATGATTCATAAACATGACGAGGTCATTGTAGGCGCGGGCGGCGCCGGCCTGATGGCGGCGCTCAACCTCTCGACGCACGGCCGCGTGGGCGTCATCAGCAAGCTGTATCCCACGCGCTCGCACACGGGCACGGCGCAAGGCGGCATCGGCGCGGCGCTGGGCAATCACGAAGAGGACCACTGGGAATGGCACGTGTTCGACACCGTCAAGGGCAGCGACTACCTGGCTGACCAGGACGCGGTCGAAATCCTCTGCCGCGAGGCCATCGAGACCGTTTACGAACTGGAGCACTGGGGCCTGCCGTTCAGCCGCACCGAAGAGGGCAGAATCGCCCAGCGCCCCTTCGGCGGGCACACCAAGGAATTCGGCAAGGGCCCCGTGCGCCGGTCGTGCTACGCCGCCGACCGCACCGGCCACATGATCCTGCAGACGCTTTACCAGCAGGGCATCAAGAACCAGGTGCACTTCTTCAATGAGTATCACTTGCTGGACGTGCTGATCACGGATGGCCGCTGCGCGGGCGTGGTGGCGCTGTGCCTGGCGACGGGCGAAATCCACACTTTTCATGCCAAGGCCGTGCTCGACGCCACGGGCGGTTGCGGGCGGATGTTCCGCGTCACGTCGAACGCGCACTCGCTCACGGGCGACGGCATGGCGGTGGCGCTGCGCGCCGGTGTACCACTCGAGGACATGGAGTTTTTCCAGTTCCATCCCACGGGTATCTACAAGATGGGGATTCTACTCTCTGAAGCGGCGCGCGGTGAGGGTGCCATCCTGCGCAACCGCGCGGGTGAGCGTTTCATGGAGCGTTACGCGCCCACGCTGCTCGATCTTGCCCCGCGCGCCATGTATCGCGAGATGCGCGAGGGCCGCGGCATCGACGGCAAAAACTACCTACACCTCGACCTGACGCATCTCGGCGCCGAGGTGCTCGATAAAAAGCTGCCCGACATCACCGAATTCGTGCGCACCCATCTCGGCATCGAGCCGAAAAAGGAGATGATTCCAATCCAGCCCACCGCGCACTACGCCATGGGTGGCATTCCCACCGACACCGACGGGTGCGTTATCAGCGACGAGAAGAACACGCCGGTGGCGGGTTACTACGCCGCGGGCGAGTGCGCGTGCGTTTCCGTGCACGGCGCAAACCGCCTGGGCACGAATTCGCTCGTGGATATTCTGGTTTTCGGGCGGCGCGGGGCGCGCCACGCGGCGAAGTTCGTCAAGGAGAACGACTGGGCGCCGCTTCCCGCGAAACCCGACGAGCGAGCCCGGGAACAGGTCTCACGGGTGATGGCGGCGAGCGGCAAGGAGCGGGCGGCCTCGATCCGGGACGCGCTGCAGGACGAAATGATGGAGAAAGCCTCCGTGTTCCGGGAAGCAAAGTCCCTCGTGGCGATGCGCGAGACGCTCGGTGAGCTTCGCGAACGCTACAGGCAGGTCAAGATCGATGACCGCGGCACCAAGTACAACACCGAACTGCTGGAAGTAATCGAGCTCGGCAACTTGCTGGACCTCGCCGAGGTGCTGGTGGAAAGCGCGCTCGTCCGCCAGGAGAGCCGCGGCGCCCACTCGCGCGAGGATTTTCCCAAGCGCGACGACATCAACTGGCTGAAACACACGCTGGCTTACAGAACGCCCAAGGGCGTTGAGTTCCGGTACAAGCCGGTGACGATCACCAAGTTTCAGCCGATGGAAAGAAAGTATTGAGTGACCGCGTGATTGAGTCATCGGGTGATTGGAAGAAAGGCCCGATGGACCGATCACCCGATAGCCAGATCGCTCGATCGATCAAGCGTGGAGCGCACAATGAAGGTTACGCTCAAGATCAAACGCTTCAATCCCGAGAAGGATGCGGCGGCCTGGTGGGGGGAATATCCGATTGAGGCCGAGCCCACCGACCGCCTGCTCGACGCGCTGAACCACGTCAAATGGTACATCGACGGGAGCTTGACCTACCGGCGCTCCTGCGCGCACGGCATCTGCGGCTCGGATGCCATGCTGATCAACGGCGCGAATGCGCTCGCCTGCAAGGTCCTGCTCAAGAACCTGGGCAGCAGAATCACCATCGAGCCGATGCGCGGCTTCAAGGTGATCAAGGATCTGCTGGTGGACATGGAGGCGTTTTTCGAGAAGTACCGAAAGGTCAAGCCCTACTTCGTTGCCCACTCGCCGGAGCCGGAGAAGGAACGGCTGCAGTCTATCGAAGACCGCGAGCGGTTTGAAGACACGACGAAGTGCATCCTCTGCGGCGCCTGCACCACCTCCTGCCCGTCGTTCTGGGCGAACGAGGATTATGTCGGGCCCGCCGCCATCGTCAACGCCCACCGCTTCATCTTCGACAGCCGTGACGAAAGCCGCGAAGAGCGCCCGAGCATCCTCGGTACCGCCGACGGCGTCTGGCGCTGCCGCACCATCTTCAACTGCGTGGAAGCCTGCCCGCGTGGCATCAACATCACCCGCGCCATCGGAGAAGTGAAGAAGGCCCTGCTCTACCGCAAGTTCTAGAAAGCAGCTTGGCGCGTTGCCTTTGGGAAGATCCGGCTAACGGCTTACTTCCGCCTCAATCCGGTCAAGCACAGGGACCCACATGGCGGGGTTCTGAGGGTCTTGGTGTTCGAGCACGATGAATTGATCGAAGGGATAACAGATCTCGCGGCCCTGCTCGGCGCTGAGTCCTCCCAGGCCCGCGCGCAAATAGATCAGGATTCCCGTCAGCTCCTTCCCGAGCGCCTGCTTCAAATGCAGCATGTCGTAGGCTCTTGCCTTGAGCTGATCGGTCTGGTCGGATGCCCACCGGAGCTCGATGGTCACTATCCTTCCGCTCGGCAAAGAGATCAGAACGTCGGCAAGGTGAGTGAGCCTTTGTCCCGAAGGGAGTGCATAGTCCAGACTGGATTCGGCGGCACAAGTGCCTCCCCGCAAAGCCTTCTTGATTTCGAATCGAGCCGTCTTCCCCTCTCCCGTCAAGGTCCCCGGTTCGCCGACGTGCGTGTGAAGGACGGACACGAGAGAAGCGCGGAGGGAGTCTTCATAACTTTCCGGGGCCAAAGATCCTTCTCCTGGCGCTCTTATTTCAGCCTCTTGTTGAAGAACTTGACCATGCGCTCCCAGGCGTCGGCGGCGGCTTCGGCGCGGTATCCGGCCTTATTGTTGGGGTTCTCGAAAGCGTGGCCGGCGCCTTCGTAGATCTTCACGTCGATGGATTTGTTGGCGGCCTTCAGGGCCTTTTCGAAGGCGCGCACGGAGTCGGGGGGAATGCCGCGGTCCTCCGCGCCGAAGTTTCCCAGGACGGGCGCTTGGATTTTCTGGATGTCGGCGGGGTCGGTGGGCATGGCGCCGTAATTGACGACGCAGGCGGCAAGTTGCGGCTCATGCACGGCAAGCTGCAGCGAAAGCCCTCCTCCCATGCACCATCCCACCGAGCCGATTTTGGATTGATCGACGTCGGCGCGAGCGGCGAGGTAGGCGAACGCGCCCTGCAAATCCCTCACCGCGCGATCCTGAGGCATGCCGCGCGACAGTTCGTGAGCCATGGCCGGGTCGGTGGCCACTTTGCCGCGATAAAGGTCAGGGGCGAGCGCCACGAAGCCCTGCTCGGCGAACTTGCGCGCTTGCTCCTTGACCCAATCGTTGAGTCCCCACCATTCCTGGATCACGATGAGAGCGGGGTGGCGGCCCGGTGAATCCGGCACGGCGAGATAGCCCTGGACCGTTTCCTCGCCGCTTTGGAAGGCGACGGTCTCGGTCTTCACAGGACTCGCCGCGAGGAGCCGCGGCACCAAGAGAAAGCACACGCACACGAGCCAAAGTGTTCGGCGCATGAAGAACCTCCGATTTCAGTTTCAGTAATGCAAGCCCAGGCGGCCATTATACGACAAAGGAATCGCGGCGAGCGAGTTCGATTGGCGCCAACCCGGTTGGAGGCGATCGGTGATTGCGGACCGATTCCACTCTGCGCGCACAATTCTAAGTGCCTCAGCCCGGATTGGGCCTGAGCGTGTTGTATAATGATTTTTTGTGGCCAGTGCAGCCGAGACTTCCTTGCACGAGGTTTTTAGGAAGCCGGGGGTGGACATGGAATCCCGCTCCGGCATCTAACGGCAAGATGAAAATCTCTCGACGACACCTCCTGGGTTCAAGCGCCATCCTGCTCGGTTCGAGACTCCTGGACCTGCTCACCACTCCTTTGTGGCGATGGCGGTCGGACCCCGTCTTGAAGGCGGCGACGCTGCCTGCTCCTGAGGAGGCATCCCCAGTGACCTTCGTGGATGTAGCGGAGCGGGCCGGCGTGACCGCGCCCAGCGTCTGGGGCGGAGTGAAAAGCAAGAAATACATCGTGGAAGCCAAGGGCAGCGGCCTCGCCTTCTTCGACTACGACCAGGACGGCTGGCTGGACATTTATCTGACCAACGGCGTGCGCTTCGAGGAAACGTACGAGCCCGGCAAAGCTCCGATCTGCCACCTTTACAGAAACAACCGCGACGGCACGTTCACCGACGTTACGGAGAAGTCGGGGCTGGCCCGCACGGGCTGGCAGACCGGCGTGAGCGTGGGCGACTACGACAACGACGGCTGGGACGACCTCTTCTGCGGCTACTGGGGCCACAACGTTCTGTGGCACAACAACGGCGACGGGACGTTCACCGACGTGACGAAAAAAGCCGGCCTCTACGAAGAGCGGGTGAGGTGGGGCACCGGTAGCACCTGGATCGATTACGACCGCGACGGCGCGCTCGACCTCTTCGTCTGCAACTACATCGAACTCGACCTTGATAAGGTTCCCGTGCCGGGGCAGACCGGCTACTGCCAGTGGAAAGGCATCCCGGTGATGTGTGGTCCGCGCGGGCTCCCGGGCGGGATGAATATCCTCTATCACAACAATGGCGACGGGACGTTCAGCGATGTGTCCGAGCAGGCCGGTATCCTGAAGCCCGGACCGCGCTATTCGATCACGGCGGTTTCCTTCGACTTCGACAACGACAACTGGCCGGACATCTACGTCGCCGTGGACTCCGAGCCGAGCATCCTGTTCCACAACAATCATGACGGGACGTTTGAGGACATCGCCGTGATGGCCGGGGTCGCCTACAACGAAGACGGACAGGAGCAGGCGGGCATGGGCATCGGCGTCGCGGACTACGACATGGACGGGTGGTTCGATATCTTCAAGACGCACTTCCAGGATGATACGTGCGTCCTTTATCACAACAACGGCGATGGTTCCTGGACGGATGTCACTTTCGTGTCTGGGGTCGGCGTGAACACGCAGTACGTCAACTGGGGCGCGGGGTTCATGGACTACGACAACGACGGCTGGCCCGACATTTTCCACGTCACGGGCCACGTTTATCCCGAGATCGAAACGTACCACCTCGATGCGACATTCAAATCGCCGCGCATCGTCTACCGGAACATGGGCAACGGGAAATTCAAGGACGTGTCAGCGCAAATGGGCCCCGGCGTTACGGAAAGGTTTTCCAGCCGCGGCTGCGCCTTCGGCGATTACGACAACGACGGGGATGTCGACGTCCTGGTGCTGAACATGAACGATCCGCCCTCCCTGTTGCGTAACGACGGGGGGAACAGAAACAATTGGATCAAGATTAAGCTGATCGGCACGAAGTGCAACCGCACCGCCGTCGGCGCGCGTGTGCGCGTTGTTACCGGGAACCACGCGCAGATGGATGAGGTCCACACCGGTTACAGCGTGATGTCCCAGGGCGACTTGCGCCTCCACTTCGGCGTGGGTCAGGCCAAGACCATCGACCTGATTGAAGTAAAATGGCCCACGCTGGTTCTCGACAAGAATGGCAAGAACGGCAAGCCCGCCGAAATTCCGCAAATTGAGAAATTCCCCAACGTGGAAGTTAACCAGATCCTTACCATCAAGGAAGGCTCCGGCATCATCAAGGCGGAAAAGGCCCGAACCTGACCGAATGCTCCCCCACGCGTGCGGCCATCTTGCGCCTGTCACGCGTCGGAGGTGGCGGCGGTTTCCGCGAGTGCCTGGGGACAAGAGCCCGGAAGTCAGCATCCAAGCAGGTGTGCGATAAATCGAGGTCGGGCGAAACCGGACGCGTGTTTGCGGTGGCCCAGGGCGCCTGTTTCGCCCCGGCGGCTTCCCTTGACTTGGCGGGTGGCGGAGCCTAACATGCGGGGCAGCTTGCCATCCTCGCTTCAGGATGTTGCCATGATGCGCAATCGTTTCGCAGGACGCGGCTGGAAAGCGGCTCTCCTTCTCTTGGGGACAATTCTTGTGATGATCCCGGCGTCGGCTCCGGCACAGCAAGCGACCGCCGACGTTCCGCCGGACGCGACGCCCGAAATCAGTGCCGTCCGGCCCAACCAGGCGTCGCCGGGGGAAGAGGTCGCGGTAACGATCGACGGGATGAATTTCTCTCCGGGCGTGTACGTCTCCTTTTCGAATCCGGCCGTGCACGCCGTGTCGACGCGCCGCGTGAGCCCCACGCAGCTTGAGGCGCGCGTTGCGGTCGGAACCAAGGCGCAGCCTGGAACGATCAGCCTCTTTGTGAGTAACCCCGGCAGCACCGTGGCGGAAGTTCCCTTTAGCGTGGTGGGCGCGGGATCTGCCGCCCCACCGGCGGAATCGGCTGCGCCCGCCGCGGCGATGCCCGCAATATCGGCTCCCGCGAAGGCCGAAACCTCTGCGCAAGCTGCGGCGCCCGAGGTGACACGCATCGAGCCGCCTCGCGCCGCGCGCGGCAGCCAGGTGGCTCTCAAGATTTCTGGCAAGAACTTTGCGAAAGGCGTCAAGGTGGCCTTCTCGAATCCGGGCATCCGGGTCCTGGAGGTCCAGGCCGACAAAGACACCGAAATCGAGGCGCGAATCCAGGTTGCGCCCGACGCGGCGACCGGCACGACCGGGATGTTTGTGTTCAATCCCGACGACAACGAGACGGAGGTGACGTTCGAGGTTGCCGCGGAAGGCGCGGCCGGAACTAGCGCAGCGCCCGCCCCCGCTCCACCTTCGGCTCCGACGGCCCAAGGTTCCGCAACGGCCGCGCCGGTCGGTCAATCGGCCTCGAACCCCGCAGCCGCCGCAAAGCGTGCCGGCGAAGCTTTGCAGTTTGACGTCATCAGCCTCGGCGACGTGGCGAGCATTCTGCAGACCCGCAACAAGCCCAAGGGCACGCTCTCGCTCGAGGGTGGCAAGCTGCGGTTCGAGGAAGCCGGAAAGGAAGTCTTCTCCGTGCCCGTCTCCGAAATCAAGGAGGTTGGCGAGAACCAAATCCTCGGTGTGAGCACCGGCACCTTTCACGTCATCCTCACGAGCGGGCGGACCTACAATTTCATCGCCGCGTCCTTCCGTCCCGCCGATAGCCAGTCGATGCTGGAATCTCTGCGGGGGGCGCTGAAATAAGCGCGGTTCTCGGAGCGCACGGCGCGCAGCCCCTCCGGGGCGATCATTCGAAACCATCTTCCGGCACAGTCCAGTCATGCCGTCACGAAGAGGTTGCCGCTCGCCGGGTTTCAAATCTGAGACGCCACTTGCAGTCAGCTCACCTTTTGCAGTATCCTTGTGCCCGCAATCGGTAGTGGCATTCACTCGCCAACCACAAATCAGAGCGTAACCAGGTGTCTTTCTGGGAGGGATGACTATGAAGCGGCTTCGAAGAGTCGTGTGGGGCAGCATGGTGCATTGGATGATCCTGACGGTCACGGTGTGGGGTTTAGCAGCGGTTCCGGCGGCGTCCGGGCAATTCGGCCTCCCCAAGATCAAAATCCCCAAGATTGGCAAGCAGGAGGCGAAGCCGGCTGCGCGAGCTAAGAAGCAGAAGGCGCCCCCACCGGAGGTCACCGCGATTACTCCCAGTTCCGTACCACCGGGTTGGGAAGGCGATGTGGTCTTCACCGGGCAGAACTTCACCACGACTATGAGGCCGCGCGTGGGATGTTCCGAGTCCGTCAAGACGCAGTCTTTCAAGGTAGAGAGCCCGGAGCGTGCCGTCCTTCACGTAGAGGTCCCGTTTCCCGTTGAAGACGGTGCCTGCGGGCTCGCTCTGGAAGTCCCGCCCCCAGGCTCCACGGCGGAGGTCGAGCCTTCGGAGGAGGGCACCTTCCAGGTTGTGGAGGTCAAATCCGCCACCTTTGGGATCTCGCAATCCTCCAATTTGCCAGTGGCCTTCTCCGCCTGTTTTGTAAGCGAAGGGGAAACCTTCCCGGAGGAAATCCACGTCAACCGTATCGAAATATCAATGCGAGAGAAGGAGCACGGTGGATGCAAGCTCATGGTTTCGGCAGACTCGGTGAAGTACGTTGACCAGGGAAAGACGGTCCTCGATCAGCCGGCCTCGGCGATCAAGAAGTTGGATCAGATTCTCCTTCAGCCTCCTATTGGGCCGGCAATCCCCGTCGGCTTCCGGATTACCCTGGCCAACGGAAAGATTTACAACTTCGGGGAGGATATGTATGGTGGCCGAGTTCCCAAGGAGGGGATCCTTGAGGCCCTCAAGCGGAAGTGGAAGAAGTAGTGCATTCCCCCCGGTGTAGAATCCGCCCATGGAATCGTCGCGCGTAAGCGCACCCAGCCGAGCAGCCACGCGGCTGCTCGAGCTGGGCCTTCTGTTGATTACGCCGCTGATTTTCTATCGTGGTTTTTCCGAACAATTCACATACGTCAAGCTGGTTCTTACCGAAGTATTGGTGCTCATCGGAGCCGCGGGGCTCGTTCTGGGTCTCGTTTGGGGTCGACTTCGCTGGCCGAAAGATTCCCGCCTTTGCACGCCACTCGCGCTGCTAGTTCTGGCCGTTCTGTTTTCCTGCTGGAATAGTCCGGTCCGGGCGCTCAGCTTCGTCGAGGGCGAGTACTTCCTCTGCGGCCCGGTGTGGCTCCTGTTGCTCATGACCTGGGGTGATGGGGAACCTGGAGTGCGCCGGATCGCCGGGCTCGTGGCCCTGGCCGGCGCGATCGTGGCGAGCATTGCGCTCGCGCAGTGGGCGGGGCACGATCCCCTGCAGTTCGGGGGATATCACGTCGAGTGGGGCAGGCTGCGCGCGGCGATGCGCCTCTATTCAACATTCGGGAACCCCAACTTCGTCGCCGG
>Ga0315282_10018276_pt1 | contig 10038 bp, 5 predicted proteins | sample YL17G07_20_MG_FD_203693 | JGI IMG/M metagenome (GOLD analysis project Ga0315282, IMG submission 203693) | Sediment microbial communities from Yellowstone Lake, YNP, Wyoming, USA - YL17G07_20 | ecosystem: Environmental > Aquatic > Freshwater > Lake > Sediment | place: USA: Wyoming | collected... | reverse complement strand
GCGTAGTTCGCTCCATCTCGGCCCAGTTCGCGCGCAGGAAGGAGGTGTCGGGAATGTCCCAGCCCAGTTCGATGAATTTCTTATGGCCCCATTCAGCGGGGTGGGCGGTCACGGCCAACAAGGCAAAACTCGCGCTCAGCAGAAGAGGTCGTGCTTTCATAGATGCTTCGAGATTCGGTCAGTGGGGGTGAGGTTCATTCCTTGCTCGGGGTCAGGACCGTCGTGGCGGTCACATGCTTGAGCAGTTCGGCGCGATTCAGGAAATAGGTCGGCGCCGCTTTGCTCTTGCTGAACAGTTTTTCCGCCTGGTCATCCCAGTGGCCGCTTTCCTTGTGGTCGCTGACGCCCAGCGGCACCAGCGTGTAGGACTCGGGCGGATCGGTCATGATGACAATCTGGGTGGAGGTCTGGCCGCTGCGGCCGACCATCTCCCGGCCGGCTTTGCTGAACCCGATCGCGCGCACCGTGGCCATGCCCGCGTCGCTCACCGAACCTCCGCTCACCGGATAGGTGCGCTGCCCGCCTTCACGACCGACTCGGAAGAATCTCCCGTAGGGAACCTGGAGGGAGCCGAAGTTGGTCTTAAGCCAGGCAGCGGCTTTGGCGAGCGCAGCGAACATTTCCTCGTCGGTCAGGCTCGAGGGCGGGTCCACGGCGCGGGCGCTTGTTTCCGCCAGCCCTTTCTTGAAAGCGTAATAGGCCAGGGCGCCTGCGGAGTCCGCGTCGCTGTGGCGGTCCCACTGTTGGATCAGGCGGCAGACTTCGGCCGCATCGCTTTGCCTGTCGGCGTCGGGCGCTTTCGTCCAGGCTGCCTTCAACCGCTCCTGCCATAGCTCGGCATGATAGACCTGGGAGTTGAAGGCCAGGGCGATCGCCCCTTCGAGGGTGAGGTCGTGGGCGGCGTCGAGCAATTCGGACATCATGTCCGCCCGTTGATGGCGCGGGGCGTTGCGGGTGGCGTTGTAGAGGTAGGGGAACCGGGCGTATTTCTCCGGCGTGAGCGGGCTGTCTTTGAGCATCGCGAAGGGCGTGACATTGTTGTTGTGCATGTAGGCCTGGGGCGGGTTCTGGAGTTGGACGAGGTCCGAGAAGGGGTGAATGCCCCGCCACTCGTTGGTGGAGAAGGCGCCGGGAATGGGGCGGCTGGGGTCGATGCCCGGCGGGCGAATCGGCACTCGGCCATTGCGGACATAGTAGATGTCGCCTTGCACGGTGGCGACCATGACGTTTTGGGCCATGAGTTGGAGATGGGCGAGGGCGCGCTTCATCTCGGCGAGGTTGCGGGCGGTCATGGTCTCGTAGAGTTGATCGGTCAAGCCCACCTCATCGGCGTAGGGAATGGCTATGGCGTAGGCCTTGCCCTGCTGGTGCGCGACGATGGGCCCGTGATGGCTGTATTGGATTTCCGGCTCCTGCCAATCCACCTGGTCGCCCCGCTTGACGCCGAGCCTGACCTTGCGCACCAGCAGGTCGCGCCATTGGCCGTCGTAACGGTACTGGCGCGGGTTGGCGGGGTTGAGTTCCTCTGCGAAGACATCCGAAGTGTCGGGTCCGCCGGTGGTCATGGCGATGGAACAATAACGGCTGTGGCCGAGGCTGGGCAAGGGGGTGCCCAAAATACAGACGCCGGAGGCGTTGAAATCGCCGGCGTAAATCCTGACCTGGTAAAAGCGGAATTCCCCATACCAGCTCAAATGCGGGTCGATGATGGCGATGGGCGTTTTCATGGCGGTGCGGCCGGGACCGAGCAGGATTTCGTTCGAGCCGCGATACGGCAGTTCATCGGGCTGGATGCCGGCGCGCCGGAGGTCCCCGCCCGCCTCGCCTAAAGGCCAGCCCCAGATGATGAAGCGGCCCAGGGCCACGACGTCCCAGGGATGGATTGGCTGCGCCCAGCCGGGCACCTGTTCCGGATGCTCTTTCATGAAACACTTGACGCCGGCCTGGAAGGCCTCGATCACGGCGCGCGTCTTCGGGCTGAGCTGGCCGTAGTTCTGGCGGCTGATTTCCTCGTGGCGGAAGAGGCGCTGGACCAGGTCGTCCCGGAAATGGCTCGGGCCGAAGACTTCGGCCATCGTGCCGTTGGCGCGGCGGTAGTTCTTGAGCAACTCCTCCAGCCGGTCTTGCGCCTGCGCGTAACCGACGGCGAACGCCGCGCTTTCGAGCGTTGGCGCATAGACATGGGGGATGCCGAATTCGTCGCGATAGAGGGTGGCGTCATTGGCGGCCTGGCCGCCGGGCAGCAGGATGCCCGAAAGCAGCAGGCCTGAACACGTTGCGGCGAGCAGTAGTCGGTTTTTCATTGGCTGGCTCTGGTGCTTATCGTAGCCGACCCTCACCCGGCGCGCAAAGGCAATTGCGCGCGCCGCGAAGGCCGGTTCCCTGAAGATTTCCTCTTTCAGCTTGCTCCGGTGGAAGCTGCCGCTTTGAGATCACAGATTGTGATCTCAAAACCCGGTCGCGGCGGGCGGCAGATTGACATCCTGGCCCTTGCGCCAGCCTGAATATTTCAGCCAATACAGCCAATACAGCCAATACAGCCAGCAGAACATCGGACCCTCCGCGCAAAGCATGGGAGAACCTCCGCACTATGGTAGCTGGAAACTATGAACCGAAGACCTGGCCGGCGCCGGGCGCTAAACCGGCTCTGGCGGCAGGGGCAGCGCGCCTTCGCCAGGCAGGCGGCCTGGCGCACCTTGCGGGGAACAGTCCGGACCCTCGGTAAAATGCGCCTCGGGGCGGGTAATTGCGGATAATTGCGCATAATTGCCGATAAGAGGGTCTTTCATTTCATTTGGCCGGTAGACTTTCCGGAACGGCGGCCGCGCAGGCCCGGCGCAGATACTCTTCGAACGGCCAGTCGCCGCTGCCGCCGGTCTGGCGTGTGACCACCAGGTCGAGGCTGGGCACAAAGGCAATGAGTTGTCCGCCCGAGCCCGGCTTATCCCGGGCGTCGGGGGGAATGCCCCGGCCGGAGCGGCCGTCTTCGCCGGCGAGGCGGGCTGGGAGTTCCCAACCATGCGAGAAGGTCTGGGCATTGATCTTGAAGCGCAGTTCGGGACCGGTTACGTGGTGTGTGGGGGCGGCGGTTTCCTTGACAAACCATTTTGGGACGACTTGCTGGTCGTGCCAGCGTCCGCCCCGGAGCAGGCAGTAAGCAATGCGGGCCAGGTCGCGCGCCGGCAGGCCCAGGCCGTGGGAGGGATGCCGCCCGTAGTGCGGGCCGCCCTGGAAGTATTGGAACCACCAGTGCTCGATGCCGAGCGGTCGGAACAAGGCTTCGATGGCGAACTGGTCATAAGGCTTGCCCGTGACGGTCTCGCAAACCAGAGAGGCATGCGCGAAGGCGTGGGTGGAATAGCCGCAGCCGGCGCCGGGGGCGAAGGCCAGCTTGGCGGTCCGCGGGTCGCCGCTGTGGCCCAGGATGTACTCCCAGGTGCCGTCGTTGGGCGCGCCGGTGGCCTCGGGACAAATTCCTGAGGTGTGGTTGAGCAACTGTTTGACGGTGATGCGGGCCTTGCGCGGGTCGCTGAGCGGTTGCGCCCAGGGAATGAACTGGAAGGCCGGGTCCTTGAAGCGCATCTTCCTGGGCGTCAACCCGTGCTGGCTTTGCTCAGAGGCGATCGCCAGCACGGTGGCGCAAACGGCCTTGGACACGGAAGCGACGCGGCGCGAATCGGTCCTGGCGCTGTTGCCCCGCTCGAACTCCAGCGCGATATAGCCGTGCCGGATGACCACCGCGGCGAAGTCGCGGTCATCCGAGCCGAGGAGCCATTGTTTGAGTTGGGCGAGCCGGTCAGGACTCATGCCGGCGAGGCGGCGAAGGTCCTCAGGCTGCTCGAGCTTGCGCCAGCCGCCTTGGGACTCAGGCGGCGGAAAATAAGATTCGAACTCCGGCTGGGCCGGGAGGCCCAAGGCCGGCCAGGAACTGGCCAAGAGCATCATCCAAAGAGTGAGCCACGCGCGCACGTCCATAGCATTCCAGGCAGACGTGCCGAGAGGTTGACTCTTTGGCCGCAAAAAGTCCAGGCAACTGTTCAGGTGGCCGCGCACCAGAGCCCGGGACGGCGTAGCCGCCGACGTCAGGAGGCGGACCTTCCCATGGTTCTGGGCCGGAAATCCGCCTCCTTGCGTCGGTCGTTCGAGGCCCCGATGACCGCAACCGTTCTCACGGGATTCACTTTAGGCGCAGTCCCTTTCGGATCAAACCGGGCCGTCTCCCCGCGATGAAAAACCGCCATCTGGAGCACCTGCGAGCGAGGAACGCTGGCCTGCCGCCGAAGCGGTCTTCACCAGCGATAGGCTCCGGGAGGTGATGCCAACGATCTCAGCTTCAGCCGGCGGCTTGGATTCCCGCAATGTCTCTGAGCGCTGGCGGCCATCACTTGTCAGGCCCCGCGCTCTTATGGTGTGACTACGCGATAAAACCTCTGCGCTGAGAGTCCAGCCTCCGGATCAGCGAACTCCACCGTGCCGGTGAGGTTGGTGACGGTGGCAATCGAATTCCACGCCGTCAGGTCGGCCGAGGCCTTGATGGTGAACGCCTGGCCTTTCCAGCTCTTGAACTGAAACTGCCCGAGCCCCGTGGCTTGCAGGCGAACCGGCTCGGTCACGGTCAGCGTCTGCTTCGCCGGCACGCCGCGCAATTCCTGCACGATGCCCGAGGGCCATTCGATGCGCACGACCTCAACGTTGGTAGCGTTACCCAAGCCGAAATGCGCCCGCAGGTCGTTCTGGCTGCAATAGCCGCTGCCCCCGGAGATTTCGCGCAGTTGCCAAACCGTTTTGCCTTGGATCGTGGCCTTCACCCGCACCTTGGCCCCGATCGCCGACCGGTTCGAGACGGTCCCGATGAGCCGCACGAGGATCCATTTGTTCGTGCCACCATCATTCCGGTACAGGAAACAGGGCTCACGACTATACCCGCCGTTGGCGACAAAGAGGTCGAGGTCCCCGTCGTTGTCGAAGTCGGCCCAGGCGCAGCCGAAGGACCGGCCGCCGTCGTTCACCACGGCGCCCGCGGTGACCTTCGAGAAGGTCCCATCGCCCTCGTTGTGGTAGAGCAAGTTGTTTTCGGCGGTATAGTCAGCGCGCGTCCTGGCGATGAAGAGATCGAGGTAGCCGTCATTGTCGTAATCGCCCCACGCCGCGCTGATCGAGCTGCCTCCGTCATTGACGATGGCGCCCTCGGTGATGCGGACAAAACCGTTGGTGCCGTCATTGCGGTAGAGCCGGTTGTTATCGAACACGTCCGTGACAAACAAGTCCAAGTCCCCGTCATTGTCGTAGTCACCCCAAGCAACCCCAACGGAATGACCGCCCTCCGTCGGGGCACCCGTCAGGATGCGGGTGAACACTCCGTTACCGTCGTTGCGGAACTGGACGTCCTTTTGGACCGGCTGACCCGGCCCCGAGTTGGCGACGAAAAGGTCGAGGTCCCCATCCCCGTCGTAGTCGGCCCAGGCGCATCCCAGGGAGCCGCCGCCACTGGTGGGAAGGGGACCGTTGGTGATACTGGTCATCGTGCCGTCGCCGTTGTTGTGGTAGAGGAAGTCGTTCTGGTATTCCGAGTTCACGACATACAGGTCGAGGTAGCCATCGTTGTCGTAGTCACCCCAGGCCGCCCCTATCCCGGCCCCGGAATCGGTCACCCAGGCGCCCTGGGTGATCTTGGTGAACGTCCCGTCGCCTTCGTTACGATAGAAGAAGTCGCCCACCGGCGACGCCCAGTTACTGACAAACAGGTCGAGGTCGCCGTCGTTGTCGAAGTCGCCCCACACCGGGGCGTCGGAATCCGCGCGCTCGTTGACGATGGCGCCCGTGGTGATCCGGCTAAAGGTGCCATTGCCGTTGTTGTGATAGAGGCGGTTGGTTACAGACCCGGAGCTGCCGACCGAGCTGCAGACGAACAGGTCCACGTTGCCGTCATGGTCGTAGTCGCCCCAGGCGCATCCCCAGAAGTAACCCGTATCGGTGGCGATGTCGCCCTCCAGAACACGGGTCAAGGTGACTTGGGCGCTGGCCGGGCACAGCGAGCCGGCGAGGATCAGAACCAGCGAGAATGTTGATATGGTCTTCATGTTGTGTCGAACTTGTTGCCCGACGGATGCCGCCAGGGTTTGTTGGCTGTTTCAGTCAAGTTTCGTTTCTACGAACGCCTTCCACCCCTTACACAGGAAAAAACGGTGAAAGGTTGCAGAGAATCCTCACCGAAGGAGAGCGTGCCCCAAGGCCTCTCTGGTGCTGCGCTCCATGAATGGGGGGTTCGGAGTCCCGCCTTTAGGCGGTCTGAGGATTCGTTGCCTCCAGAGCGTTCGAACGGCTGGCCGGCTGAAGCTGGGACTCCAAACAGCGGGTTCACGGCCGCCGAGCGGGTTCGCGAGGAACAGGTGGCTCTCCAGCATCCAATCCCGGCTTCGCCAGGACTCGTTCGACCTCCTTGAGATTCCAGACCGCGATGTCGCCGTTGGAACGGGCGGCCGCCAGGCGCTGGCTGTCCGGACTCCACGCCAGCGACCAAACCGTGCCCTCTTGATCGGGCAACGAGTAAAGAATCCGGCGCGTCTTGGGATCCCAGATGTCCACACCCAAACTGGAGGCCGAAGTAATGGCGAGTTTGGCTCCGTCCGGGCTCAGGCAAAGATTCGCGTCACCGCCTGGCAGACGTGACTGCTGGGCGCGGATCGTGGAGAAGGAAGCAGTCTGCGTTCCCGTGGCGACATCCACCGCAACGACCGCCCAGTCCGCATTAAGAGCAAGTAACTGACGGCCGTTAGGCGTGAAGGATACACTTTGGGTGGACCAGACGAGGTTCGTTGCCAGGCGACGGGGCTCGGACGCGCCAGCAATATCCCACACGAGCAGGTCGCGCCCACGCGCACGGTCCACAAAAGCCAGCGTCCGGGAATCGGGCGCGAAAGCGAGACTCCAGAACCGGCCCGGAAGCGATCGCACAAGGTTGGCCGTGAAGCCGGCTTCAGGTTCTCCAGTGCTTCGGGATTCAATCGCCCAGACTGTCAATCGGGAGGAGTCGGGGTCGTCGGTGATGTTAGCGATAGCCAGGTGACGCCCGTCAGGACTGAATTGAGCCGACCAAGTGGAGCCATTCACTTTCGTGCCCAGCTCAAGCAGGCGCTTGCCGGTTCCGGCGTCCCAAACCCGCGCCAAGCACGTCTCAGAATCCCATGTCGTTGTCACCAGCCATCGTCCATCGGGACTGTAGGTCACGCATTGGCCCGGTCCGGGCTGGTCTTTGGCTTCCCAAAGCACGTGCCCGGTCGCAGCTTCCCAGACTCTCACCGTCCGATCCTTGCCCACCGAAGCAAGGTGGGAACCGTCCGGGCTGAAGCAGACACCGGGGACACCCCCGACGTGACCAGACAAGCGCAGCACTTCCGCCGAGAGGTCCAACCGGTAGAGTCGCACATGCCTGAGGCCGATGGTGAGGAGGAAGCTCCCGTCGGGCGCAAACCTAACCCCGCCAGCGTAGGATGGTTCCTCCAAAACTGCGACATCTTGATTCCTCAGGAAATCCCAGAGCCGAATCCTCCTTTGCTGCCAGATCGGCACCGCGATCACGTCGCTGTCCGGCGCGAAAGCAGGACGCGAGCCCAACGGGGACCACTCACGGAACTCGCTCACGCGCTGGAAGCCATCCATCTTGTAGATGACGACGTTTTCATCCGAGACACAGCAAAAGTATTTCCCGTCGCGACTGAAGATGATCGGGCTCACTCCGGAGACACGCGGCTCGAGACGTTGCACGCGGCGCCCGGCGGCCCAATCCCAGACGTCCAGAACGCAAATGGCCGGTTCGGCCGGCTTGACGGTCTCCACGATGAGGAGCTTGCCGTCCGGGGTTAACGCAACTGCCGCCCATTTTTGCATCTCGCGTGGAAGCGGAACGGTGAGGAGTGCGGTCTTGCTCTTCAGTTCGATGAGTCTGACGGCCGGAGCCGCGGGGTCGTCCACCGCTACGAAGAACTGCCTGTCTGAGGCGAAGCATTCATAAGCCCCCGGCATCGGAGTTCTCTCGATCTGGCGCCAGCGGCCATCGGCGGTCCGACCCCAGACGCAGACCACGGACCGCTGAATGAGCTCCCTGAACGGTGCCTCGCCAGTCGGCACATGAACCGATGCGAGTTGGTCACCGGAAGCGTTAAAGGAGTGGCGACGTGCAGGATAATCCATCCGCAGTCGGGCGACTTCGGTGCCCGACGGCATCTGGCGGAGCAGGAGTGTTCCGTCACTGAGGCTGAAAGCCGCAAAACTCCAGCTCGGGTCCATGTGCACTACCCCAATCGTGGTGTTGCTGGGAAAATCACTGAAGGTTGTGGGTGTCAACCCGACAAAGTCCCCGAGGCACGCCACCGCTTCGCGCCGCAACTCCGTGAGGTCCTTCCGCGGCACGTCCAGCGCGCGCGCCTGCTGGAGCAGCGTGAATACCTCGTCACGATAGCCCGTGCGGCGTGCCATGCGTGTGGCGCGGGCCTCGCGCACGAGCGATTCGTAGAGACGGCCCTGGGCCAGATCGCGGGCCTTGCTCGCCCGCTGCCCCTGCCAGGTCACACCGGCAAAGCCAAGGAGGAAGACGGACACCGCCGTCATCGCCAAGGCGGCCACGACCGGATTGCGCCGGCACCAGCGCCAGACCTTCTCCGGTCGGCTGACGGGGCGGGCTAGAATCGGTTTGTCGGCCAGGAACCGCCCGAGTTCATCCGCCAAATCCTGCGCGGTGGCGTAGCGGCGCGCCGGCTCTTTCTCCAGACACTTCAGGCAGATGGTCTCGAGGTCGCGCGGCAGGCTCGGGTTCAGAAGCCGGGGCGAGACTGGTTCGGCGTTCAGGACCTGGCTGATCGTGGCCTCCAGGCTCCCGCCTTGGAACGGAGCGCGGGCCGTGAGCAGAAAATAGAGAATCCCCCCCAAGCCAAATACGTCGCTGGGGCGGCCCACCTTGCCCCGCGCACGGCTGGCCTGCTCCGGCGGCATGAAGTTGGGCGAACCCAGCATCTGGCCGCTCACGGTGAGTGACGTGAAGTCCGTGGGGCGTGACGCGTCGGACTCCAGGCGTTTGGCCAGACCAAAGTCCGTGATTCGCGGCTGGTCCGTGGCGGCATCAATGAGCACGTTCGAGGGCTTGAGGTCGCGATGGAGGATGCCTTGCTCGTGGGCGTAGTGGACCGCCCCTGCGATAAGCTGCACGTAGCGCGCGGCCTTCGACGCGGGGAACGGGCGGTGGCCGACGAGTTGCGCCAGGTTCTGTCCCTCGACGTAATCCATCGAGAAGAAGTGCTGCCCCTCGTGCATGCCGATCTCGTGAATGGCCACGATGTTCGGGTGCTGCAGGAGGCCTGCGGCGGCCGCCTCTCCGCGAAAGCGCTGGACGGACTGCTTCCCCGCAAACCGCTCCACCAGGATCATCTTCACCGCCACGATCCGGTCCAGACCCCGCTGCCGCGCCTTATAGACCACCCCCATTCCGCCGCGGGCGATCTCCTCCAGGAGCTCGTAGTTGCCAAAATGATGCGGCGGCGAATGGGTGGCGTCTTCGGCGCATGGGGTTCCGATCTTCGTGGTTTCGGAACCATCGCCGAGCATGCCCAGCGCTCCATGAAGCTCACAGTGCGGGCAAACACCCTTGGGAGCATCGGCCGGCAACGGCGCGCCACACTGGCCACAAAGCCTGACGGTTGGATTCGAGGCTTCCATCACTGTGTTCTACTCATACACAGGAATTCCGGTCAAAAGGTTGCACGCTGCGGCGTTGCCCCGCTAGGCGGGGCCACTCACCACTGCGATCAAGCGCCGGAGCTCGTCCGCCACGTCCGCCGGCGAGGCGACCGTCTGGGCCACCTCTTCGCAGAGCAGCTCGCGAAAGCGCTGGCGATAGCGACGCACGTGGGATTTCAAGGTGTTGACCGGCATTCCCAGCCGCGCCGCCGCCTCCAGGTAGGGCCCGGCTTCGGCCGCATTTTCCTGCAGACCACGTAATGCCTCGCCGAGCGTGGCCTTGCCGGCAGCGGCGAACTCCTCCTGCAG
>Ga0315282_10018275_pt1 | contig 10038 bp, 10 predicted proteins | sample YL17G07_20_MG_FD_203693 | JGI IMG/M metagenome (GOLD analysis project Ga0315282, IMG submission 203693) | Sediment microbial communities from Yellowstone Lake, YNP, Wyoming, USA - YL17G07_20 | ecosystem: Environmental > Aquatic > Freshwater > Lake > Sediment | place: USA: Wyoming | collected... | reverse complement strand
TAACCCTTTCGATTTGTTCTAACCTTTGGCTAAAACCTTTTCTTTCGCGATAATGCTGAACATAAAAATAGAGTCCGAGAATAAAGAAAGAAACGGCCGCAAAAACAAAAATAAAGATCAAAAATTCATTTTCCATCCAGGTTTCCCCCGATTTTTCTTTCTACACCCTGATGGCAATCATTTTTTTCATGGCAAATATTCCAAGAATCATCCAGGCCACCCCAAATCCTATCAAGTATCTACTCGCAGGGTTCTCGAAAAATGGCTCATAAAATTTGGGGTGAATAAGATGGATGAGTAAGGATATAACAAACGGCATGGCAACCAATACATACGCCGAGATTCTTGCCTGGGCCGAGAGAACCCGAACTCGTCCATAAAGCTTAAACCTTTCCCGGATGAGATGGGAGAGATTTTCCAGAATTTCGGCCAGATTTCCTCCGGTCTCCCTCTGGAGGAGGAGGGAAATGACAAAAAACCTTAGGTCATCAATCGGGATTCGATTTGCAAAATTGACCAAAGCATCGGGTACGGATATCCCGAAATTGATTTCGTTCAAAGTCTTTCCGAATTCAACACTCGCCGGCTCTCTCATCTCTTCGGATGCCAGTTTCAACCCACTGGAGAAGGCGTGTCCCGCCCTCAGAGACCGGGCAATCAAATCAAGAGCTTCTGGGAGTTGGGTCTCAAATTTTTGGAATCTTTTTTTTCTCCTGCGACGCAAATATAAGACAGGCAGAATGGCCATGATCCCAATCACAGGGATGATAATGACAACCCCGCGCAGAAGAGGAAAATAGGCGAGATGAATCTGCGAACCTGCCAGGAATCCTACGACAGCGAGAGTAAGAGAAGAAAGAAAATACAGCCCCGGTGTGCTTTGAGCTCCGGCCTGTTCTACCAGATGGGTCATTTTTTCCATTAAGGCTAATTTTTTCAAAAAACGGTTGAGCCACGGGATTTCACTCAACACATTCTTCCTCAAGATATTGACTGAATCACCGGTATCTTTGGGGAAAGAAAGCAATTTCAGCCTCCTTTGGACCTCTCTTTTTTCGGAAGACCGAAACGTCCTCAGGGCGAAATAGCCAAGTTCGATCAAGACTAAAACGTTGATAAATATAAGAAGGAAAAGGAAATTATCCATTGACTCTCCAAAATCCGCATACCGTTTGTTTTCTTGATTCCCGCTTTCCCGGAAATGCCTATGACGGCCTTACGGTATTGAATCAAATCTCATAGACTTTCCGGGGATCGAATAAGTCATGGGAAATGGGAATGCCAGAGGCCTTGAATTTTTCGACAAACCTGGGCCTTATCCCCTTGGGGAAAAACCTTCCCTTGATCCGGCCGTCCCCGTCCACACCCTTTTGTTCAAAAGAAAAGATTTCCTGAAGAGTAATGACATCTCCTTCCATTCCCGTGATTTCCTGGAAACTGGTGATCTTGCGGCTTCCATCAACCAGCCTGTTCAGATGGATGATGACGTTGAGTGCTGAGCTTATGTATCTTCTTATGAATCCGCTCGGAATGCTGAACCCGCTCAAAGCCACCAGGGTCTCCAATCGCATGAGGGCATCGCGGGGTGAATTGGCGTGGATCGTGGACAAGGACCCATCGTGGCCGGTATTCATGGCCTGGAGCATATCCAGCACCTCGGCGCCCCGGACCTCCCCGACGATGATTCGGTCCGGGCGCATCCGGAGGCTATTTCTGACCAGATCCCGCTGGGTAACTTCTCCCTTTCCCTCGATATTGGGCGGCCGTGTCTCCAGGCGGACCACATGCTCCTGCTTCAGCTGCAATTCGGCCGAATCTTCGATGGTAATGATCCGTTCGGTTTCCGGAAGGAAACGTGAGAGGACGTTAAGCAGGGTGGTTTTCCCGGTTCCGGTTCCTCCTGAGATCAATACGTTCAACCTGGCTTTAACGATTCCTTTAAACAATTCCCCGATCTCCGGAATGAGCGTCTTTAAGGCGATCAGATCTTCTATTTCCAGAGGATCGGCAGCAAAACGCCGGATGGAGAGAATCGGGCCGTCGATCGCCAGGGGGGGAATGATCGCGTTCACCCGCGCCCCATCGGGAAGTCGGGCGTCCACCATGGGACAGGATTCATCCACCCTTCGACCTACGGCCGAAACGATTTTTTCAATGATCCTTCGAAGGTGGGCGTCGTCCTTAAAGGTGCCTTCGGTGCTTTCCAGTTTTCCGAATCTTTCTACGTATATTTTGCGATGGGTGTTAACCAGGATGTCCGAGATTGTCGGGTCCTGCATGAAAGGTTCCAGCGGTCCCAGCCCAAGGACTTCATCCTGGATCTCCCGGAACAGCCTTTCCCGTTCGCTTAAATTCAAGGGAACACTATGATTGTTTTCGGAAATAATTCTCTCGACCAACTTCCTGATTTCCTGGCGCAGAATGCTTTCATCCAAAGAATCGAGGACGGTCAAATCCATAAGATTTAACAGGCGATCATGGATCCAGGTCTTCAACTCGTAATATTCTTTCGTGGCCCACAATTTATTTGGTTTCCTCAACGTAAATATGGCTTCCTGTGGTCCGGGTGTATTTATTTTGGCCGAGCGGGAATTGAAACCGTTCATAGCCATAACCACCCCCCTTTCCTCCAGCACCGCTGCATTGGGTTCTCCCATCCTTCAATCTTGAATTTTTCTCTTACCGACCCCATCTTCCCAAGCTTCCTTACCCATCTCACTCCCCCGGAATCGGGGAAGAAGGGAGATGGAGCAAGGACTGTTATCCTATTTTCGACCCCACAAGAGAGGAGGCCAAATTTTTTATGTTTTTGGTGACTTCGGCTTTCGGTGCGATCATTTCAAGCGATTTCCCCTGATTGATGGCCGACATGGTTGTCAAATAATCGTTTTCGACCAGCCCAAAAATTTTCTGATTTAAAGTTCCCTCCGCTTCTTTCAAGGAAATCAGCGATTTCTTATGATAACGGTTGATGATAATTTTGATTTGTCCGTTTTGGGGGTATCCCAGCTTGGCAAACGTCCAGAGCAGTCTTTTCACATTCGTCAAGCCAGGAAGGCTTAAAACCGAAATCAAGAAAACCAGGTCAGATATTTCCAGAATTTTAAGGGAAACTTCATCCAGCGGCTGCCCGCTGTCAATGATGATGAAATCGAAATTTTTGCGCATCAATTCCAGGATTCTCTCTATGATGTCCGGGGTGGCGACATTAATCTCATCCAAGCCTGTTGGCGGAGGCAGAACATAAATTCCGGTGCTATGCCTGGAAAGGATGCTCATCAAGTAATGGGAATCGAGTCGGGAAATATTCCGGGCCACTTCGGCCCAGTTAAATTCCGGCTGGATGTTCAAGAATAATGGAATTTCCCCGAAGATCAGGTTCATGTCAAGTAATACAACCGAAGCCGGACGAGGAGATCCTTTCACCAGACTGGTGGCCAAATTGACCGCAATCGTGGTCGTCCCGACTCCCCCCTTGCTCCCCAACACGTTTATAATTTTCCCCTTGCCAGCCTCTTTCCTGTCCGCTAATCTACTATGCTCAAGACGTTCAATAAATCCTAAGAGGATCTTCCTTACTTCTTCCTTGTTCACGGGTTGCGGGATGAATTCTTTGACGCCGGTTCTCAGGGCTTTTATTAAGAGGTCCGGCTCGAGGCGGGAAGAAGTCAAAAAGACCTCCCCAACCTGGCCTGAGGCCTGAATGGATTGAACGAGCCGAAAATTCTTTTCAAGATCATCCCCAATTTCGAGAATCAAAAGATCAAAGGGAAGATTGGATCCAAATTCCTTGACAAGGATCTTTTCAATAGAGGAAATAACTTCCTCTATATCTCTCCGGACTTTCTGATTTTTTATATCCAGCGCCGCTGTTATCTTGTTTCCGGGCATGTTCCTGATTCCTCACTTTACCAATACCGGGATTCTGGCCAACACTCCGAAATTTTCCCCACCCGTATTCCCCCTGAGCTCATGAGGGCTGCAATCTGGCAAGAAATATATCGATTTCTGCCAATAGGGCGCTTTATCCCCATCCACGTTTTTCAGATTAAAGCGTTCAACAAAATTGTTCCATCGGGGGGTGGTATCCACTCCTGTATCCGGATCAGGGTATACACTTCTTTTGTCCGACGGCAAATCGGAACTCCACAAAAGGGTCACCCCATCCAAGTCATACATCTCTCTCGGTACGTCTTCCCATTTGGGATTATTCCCGTTTATCCAAATCACATTAACCGTGACGGCGCCTCTGGGCTCAGCGCAAGAGGTGGTATTATTTCCTGGACAGTCTATTACAACAAGATTTAACTGCCAGAGCTTTCTTCCTGCGGCCGTTTTTGCTGTCCAACAAGATATTAGATAACTCAAGACGTCATAGGCCACGCCCCCGGATGATGACATCTCTTCACCCAACTTGATTGTGCTTGAATTCCCTTCGCCATTACAGACTAAACCTTTTAACACACTGCTTGAGGATGCTCCGGAACAAGGCTGCTCATAACTGGTCCAAGCTCCGGTATTACGAGTTTCCGTGGGTCCGCTGGTAAGCATTCGACCCGTAACACAGGTATATTCATTATTTAAACCCGTAATGCTCTGGGCGCAAATAGCGATTGGTTGGTCTGCCTCCCCAGGGTTAAGCTTGCCTGAATAGCCGATATAGGCGACTGATTCGGCCGAACGGGTAAAACTGGCGAACCCAAAAATCCTGGCAAAGAACGATGACGCCGGGGTATCTTCTCTTCTGGTTTTCACCCGAATCGCATTAATAAAATCGGTATCGGTATCTAAAGCCGCAGTGGGAACCCTCCAGAGTTCGTGGGGAGCAACGGATGAATTCGGGGTAAAGGTGCAGGTGGTAAAACTCCAATGGCCCCGCTCCACATCCCCTGTATTCCCTCTGGACCAATGAACATCCACGGGGACCCTGTCACTCCGATTTGCGATTGCCGCATTATAGGCAACCAGGTTTGCGCCCTCGTTTACCGCTGTTCCATCGGTATTGTAAAGAAATCGAGCCCCGGCAAGGGCGCCGGCATCAGCGGCATTTTTCAGTTCATTGTTGACCACAAAGATATGTCCTATGTCGATCGCCAGCGCGGCAAAACCGAATAACGCAAAAATCGCAACGGCGATAAACACGATAACAACACCATTTTGGCTCTCAACTTTTTTGAGCAACCTTAACGGGCCTGCCATTTCAGCTCCTATCCAATTTGCCCGTCATTCACACCTCATTACGGTTTCAGCGGCCAGGGGAATCGACCCTGCAAGACTCTTAACAAGTCTGGGAAGGACAAGGAAATCATATTGGTAGCTCACGTTTACCCGAAGTTCTGCCCCGGCCCCTGTGCAAATTGCAGGTATGGAAACTGTAGCATTACTCGGTTTGAAACTAACTAAGTAATCGCCTAGATACCTTCTGATAACCGTTTCTATCTCAGTTACAGTCAACGGGTTGTATTCGCCATCAGGAGTAGCGCGAAATACAATGCCGGCTCTTGCTCCTTCCCGGCTGGCATTGGTCATCATGGCTTTGTCAAAGAGAATCAGGCCGAATTCAGCGATTGCAAAGATCAGTATAAAGAATATTAGTCCAAATATTGCAAATTCAACCATAGACGTTCCTTTATTGTTTCTGAATAACTTCATTCGTATTCTTCCCTCCCCTCGCCAGTCCATTCTTGGAATTTCCCCGTTCAGCATCCATCCGGAAACCCAATTCTTCCCCCCCTCGCGGTGGAGGGAAGAGAGAGAGGATTATCGCTCCGCAATTGAACGGAGCCTATTTTTTCCCTACCCCAAGGATGGTTCCTATGGCCAACGGCGTATAACCCATTTCTGACGGTTTCTCAAACTCCTTGCGATATTTTTCCATGCTTCCCTGGGCCGAAACCCCATCGAGTTCCATCACAGGCTCCAGGTTCTTCTCTGCTTCTGAATGTAGTATTTGGTTAAACTTTATCAGGTTAAAAGAGGTCCCATAGTCCATCTCCAGGCGACTGGGCCCGACACAGCCTGCCCCGATCAAAAAAATGACCGCGAAGCCAAATAGGAAAACCCTCCTTTTCATTGTTCCCTCCGCATCATTTAGGTATGGCATGCCCAAAATTTCCCTTCAATTTAATTCCTCTACCCGCATCCGTCGAAGACGAAGTTGATCTTGCAGATTTTGATTTTTCTCTTCCTTCCAGGGCGCCCAATAAATAAAACTCAAAATCATCGGGTTCGATATACTGATCCGTTGGCAGAGTCTGTTCAGCCATATCAAGCGGTTTTACCAGATGGGGGGTTACAATCACGATTAATTCCGTTTCGTTCTTTTGGAAAGATGTGCTTCTGAAAAGGGCCCCGAGAATGGGTATATCTCCCAAAAGGGGATATTTATCTATAGTCTCCCGAACCTGGTCTCTGAGCAGCCCGGCAATCGCGAAACTCTGACCATCCGCCAGTTCAACCGTTGTTGAAACCCGTCTGGTAGTAATGGCCGGAATGATGAACCCGCTAATTTGAATGGCATTGCCAAAATCGAGCTCAGAGACCTCCGGAAAGACCTGCATACTTATCTTGTTATTACTTAATACGATGGGGCTGAAATTCAATCCCACCCCGAAAGATTTGTATTGAACCGTTATGGCGAGACCGATCCCCGATGGCTGAGGAACCGGAACCGGGAATTCTCCTCCGGCGAGAAAATTGGCGGATTTTCCACTAAGGGTAATCAGAGTTGGCTCTGCCAAGACTTTTAACAGGCCTTCCTCCTTCAGGGCATCAATGAATGTAGTCCAAGTCGCTTTGTGCCCGGAAAAACGGAGAATGGTGTTGATTCTGTCGCTAACAATTAATGGATTGGCCGGAAACCCCCCCTCGGGTAGACGGGTAAGGTTGTTGAGCAAAGATAATCCCAAGTTTACCCCGCTGTCGCTGATGTAGCTCCAATTAAACCCCAATCTCCTTAGGAGGCTACGGGACATTTCAGCCACTCGAACTTCAAGCATTACTTGGTGAACCCCAGCTACTTCCAAAAGGTTAATGACTTTTTTGGGGTAATAGGCTTCCGCCAGGGCCAATACTTGGGAGAGGTTGGAAGTGCTGGAGACGGTGCCTGAGAGGGTGACGTAATCCTGGTTATGGATGACTCTTACTTCTCTCTCACCGGGCAGGATTTCATTAAGTGTTTCCTTAAGATGGTAGGAGGAAGGCTCGACTTGCAGCAAATTGACCACCCTTTGGGGAAAATAGGATTCAGTCAGTCCTAACAATTTGGAAAGATTGGCCTTATTTGAAACAGTTCCGGAGACCGTGACCTTGTTATCCGGGGCAGTGGTGATCATGATGCCTTTCTCTTCAGGCAAAACTTTTTGAATAGCTTTCTGAATTTGAGAGATACTGGGAGAAGTCTCAACTATCATCAAGTTAATAACTTTTTTGAGGGAAAAAGGCTCGGCCAGGGCGAGAATTTGGGAAAGATTGGACATACTGGAAACTTTTCCCGAAAGGGTAATGTTGTCATGGGTTGCAGTAACGGTAACTTCTTTCTCTTCAGGAAACATTTTTTGAATCAATTCTTTTAATCTGGAGATGTCGGGCGTAACTTCTATGTCCAGAATGGAGACAATTTCCTCACGACCCCCCCAGATTGTGAGGTTGGTTACTCCGGGATTTTTCCCGCTCAAGTAAATCTGCCGCGGAGTTAGAACCATCGCTACCGCGATTTCAGGAACCCCTTGCGGCGTTCCCAGGGAAACCCTTTTCACTGGCTCCGAGATGGTTAATATAATGGATTTCCCCACGATAAGGTTCAATTTCTGAGGCGAGGCTGTCTCCAATGAAATCCGCTGGGGACCCTGGGCCAGGGAGAAGCAAGGTACTATGAAAGTCAACGTGATTAGACCCAGGAATACTAAGCCAATCGCCTTTCCAATTTTTTTTGCAGTATTCTTTGCTCCCATGACCTAATTCCTCTCCCCAAATTTCAAAGTACTCACCTTTCCTCCTTGTATAAGTTCAACAACATGTACTGGAGTTTTTTCTTGGACAGGTTTTCGGGTAAGGATCACTTTAGGGGCCTTTCCTGAATTTCTGGGGGCCGGTTGAATTGCCGAGTAGGACGCCAACAAGGCAGGAATTGAAATTCCCCTGGTCAGAACCTCCTCGGTATCTGTAAAGCCCCGCAAAGCCAACTGCAGCTTCCCTTCTGTCGCCGCCAGGGCTAGTTTCTCTGCTTCTTCCGGTGTCACTTCCAGAGTGATGACGTCAACGGGAGTAGCCTTCTCCTCCTTTCCTTTACCCACCTGAACCTCCGGTCCCGCGGCGAGGACCAGAATGTTTTCGAGAACCATTTTAGTAATCGGCTGGTCGGTTTTTCCCTTGGACATCGTAACCAAAACATCCACCCGGTGCCCCGGATGGACGAAACCGGCCACTCCGATCACTTTATCGACCTTTACGGCCACGGCCCGCTTCTTCGAAGGGATGACGGCGGCTACGCCCCCCGTTTTAATATTTTGGGGGGCGAGGTGGGATTCAAGGAAGGGCTCTTTGGCCTTGATCGGGGAGATGGCCACCCTGCCCAGCAATGATCCCAAGTCGGTTATAGCCCCTGCGGGAAGAGTGTTCTTCAGAAATGGCTCCATTTTAACCATTTCTTTGATAATGACAGCCCCCCAATGCAGATCGACAGCTGCAACAGCGATCGGCTGGGTTTCCAAAACTACCTGTTCTCCTCCTTTGGCGCTTTTCTTAATGGAACCATAGATTACAAAGGTCGCGATCAAAGCAATGATTCCTGCCAACCCAAATACGAGAAAGGGTTTGATTCTTCCCATTTTTCACCTCCATTCTTTCCCTCGAGGTTGAATTCCAAAATCTCATACCCAGCCTGAATGGATTTTGTCATTTTCAGCCCATCATAGAATCAGAACCCCAAGACCAGGTACGAGACCGTTCCCAAGGCAATGGCCAATCCAAACCTTATTCTAAGCTGCATTTCTTTATTACTCGGCGGAATGTAGATAAAATGCTGGGTGATAATGAACCCTTTCAGGATCATTCCATATCTCTTAAAAGTACCGAACAGAAAACCTTTCCAGGCCAAGAGTAACAGGGCATAAACTGCTCCAAGAATGCATGAAAGGATAAAAACTGCGAAAATCCCATGGGGCCCTAAGAAGCTGCCGATAGCCCCCAGGAGTTTTACATCCCCCGCCCCGGTTCCTCCAATAATAAAAGGCATAATTAGAAGACCAAATCCTGCCGCTGCACCGGAAATACTGAATAAGAACCCTTCCCAGCCCTTCATGATAGTGAGATAAGAAATGCCAGCTGCTAATGTAGAAAAGGTCAGCCAATTGGGAATTCGGAAGGATCGGTAATCGACCAGGGAGGCGATTACCAAAACAGCTGTTAAATAAGTAATAATGATTGGATTCGCCGACATCTTTCCGTTCCAGGGTTTTTAGGATCTGTAATAGGGGGGAATACTGCCTGACCATTTGCTTTACCAGGCAATACCCCCGTTTAAAAAAACCCAAGATGCGCTTTATTCAATCGCACACTGATTATCCCGACTTTAGGGCATCGTAGTTGCAAGGGAGCCAATCGTGGTGCTAACCTTACCGCCTATGGTTATCCAAGACGCTATGGCTGCAACGATTATCAGCCCCGCTACGATCGCCCATTCGACCGTCTCGGTCCCTTCTTCTTCTTTCCAAAATTTCTTAAGAAGCACTCGAATCTTTTCCATTTTGCTTACTCCTTTTCGTTTTCGGATTGTCTGGTTTCTGTTTGTCTCTTACCCCACCGACCATCTTGATGTTTAAACTTTTAGGTCCTTTCCCCAAGCATCACCTCCTCTCAGGGCGAAACCGACGACCTCATCCCAAAATAAATCTTAGATATCCCCTGATTTTTTTGGGGAAGAGGGCTGTTGATGAATTTTTAACTATCATTTTTTATCCTGCAAATCTCCTTTCGATTTTATGAAACTAATTTTCCCGATCGATTATTAACGGGCCCATCGGTTTTGTGGCCCCAATC
>Ga0315282_10018274_pt1 | contig 10038 bp, 8 predicted proteins | sample YL17G07_20_MG_FD_203693 | JGI IMG/M metagenome (GOLD analysis project Ga0315282, IMG submission 203693) | Sediment microbial communities from Yellowstone Lake, YNP, Wyoming, USA - YL17G07_20 | ecosystem: Environmental > Aquatic > Freshwater > Lake > Sediment | place: USA: Wyoming | collected... | reverse complement strand
CGGAACATCACGTTTGCCCGCGCCTCGCGATCGTCGTCGTCGGCCTGGATGAGACCGCGAAGGTAGGCGCGCGGCGAGAAGGCGAGGATGAGCCGCGCAACCGCCAGGTTCGTGGTAAAGCGGCCGTCGGGGATCGGGAGGTCGACGGCGTTGCGCGAGTACTCCAGCTCGAGGATCAGCCGGGCGGCCGGGCGAATCCGCCCCCCGATCGTCGTCGACCGCACAGTCCCGCCGTAGAAGCCGCCTGCCACCACCATTCCTCTGGCCGCCAGCGGCCGGCTGCGGTCGCCCTCATAGAGGACGACCGCCTGGTTGAAGCGGTACGTGCCGACGGGGACCTCGACGCCGTCCTTGATCTCGAACGGCTCGGTCAGGCCCTCGGCGTCGTACGTCCAGTTGGCGATGAGCATCGAGCCGTTGTCGAAGATGAAGCCCGGCCCGAGGCCATTCACCCGGGACTGCAGCCGGCCGTTCCGATCGGTGATGTAGGTGTGGTCCTCGCCGAGAAAGACCTGGCGGAGGCCCAGCCGCTTCGGGCGCCGCGCGAGAAAGACCGCGCCGCGATACTTGCGGATGCCGGTCCGCTGCAGGAATCCCATCTCCGAGTTGAAGTCCTCGCCGATGTCCGCGTACTCGCCGAAGGCGCCGCCGCGGTCGGTCTCCCAGTTGACGTCGATCACGCCGGCGTGCGACGCCTGCGTGAGGCCCGGGGTGAAGCTCCGCGCGAGCAAGCCAAGGATCGACACGTTGCCGGTCACGGCGATGTTCGCGTCGGCCGCGACCACCCGGTTCGATGGCGCCTCTTCACCCGGCGCCTTGCTTAGGAAGAGCGCGCCGACCGAGGATCGCGCGAGCACGTCGCGCTTGACGCGCACGGCCGCGAAATTGGCGGCCGCGAGACGCGTGTCGCCGATGACCGTCTCCCGCGAGACGATGTCGAAGGCGCCCAGGTCCCAGCGGCCGAGCTTCCCCGTGACCCGTGCGCCGCCCAGCAGCGGCACCGGGTCGCCATCCTCCGTCAGGCCGATGCTCCGGCTGAAGAAGAGCAGCGTCGATGGCGGCTCGAACAGCCGCGTGCGCTCGCCCAGCTGGAACAGGCCCGCGTTCTCGAGGAAGAACTCGCGCTTCTCCGGGTAGAAGAGCGGAAACCGCGTCAGGTTCACCTGCTGCTGGTCCGACTCCACCTGCGCGAAGTCGGTGTTCAGGCTCAGATCGGCCACCAGCGTCGGCGTGATTGCCAGCTTGGCGTCGAGGCCGAGGCTCGGGTCGCCCACCAGCCTCCCGTCGCCGTCCTCGAAATCCTGCCTGGCCTCGCCGAGCGCGAACGGCTTGAGGGCCAGACGCGCGCCGCGACGCGCGCGATCGAGGCCGTCGAGCCGCCCGTACGCCGATACGCGCCACCTGGCATTGAAGCCCCAGTTGCGGTCGAGCGGCGCCCAGAAGCTGTACTCGCGCGTGCGGGCCACGAGCCGCCCGAAGTTGACGCCCCATGCCTCGGCGCTCCCCGGCGTGAAGCGCAGCGTCGAGAACGGGATGGCCAGCTCCGCGATCCAGCCCTCGGCGTCGCGCGAGCAGGCCACCTGCCAGACCCCGTCCCACTCCCAGTTCAACGCGTCACCCTCGTTGCGCACGAGGGCGTCGCGCTGGGCGCCGGCCGGGTTGGTGGCGAAGTAGAAGGCGTTGCGGCGATCGTGAAACGTGTCGAGCATCACCTCGAAGGTGTCGTTCGCCGCGAGGTCGGCATCGCGCAGGTACTCGCTCCCGATGATCCTGGAAGGCTCGCGGTCATAGAGGCGGACGCCGATGAGCAGGCGCCGCTCGTTGTAGAAGAGGCGCACCTCGGTCCGCTCGGTCGCCGGCTCTCCCCCACGCGGCTCGAGCTGCACGAAGTCGGTTGCGACCGCCGCGCCCGCCCAGGCCGGCTCGTCCAGCCGGCCGTCGATGCGCGGCATGTCGGCGATGAAGGGGGCTGCCAGGGAGCGCACGGCTTGCGCAGGGGGCGGGGCGTCGCCGGCCGCGACGATGGTGGACACCCCAATCGCGCCGACGGCCAGCCAGGCCGGCAGACCGGGCGCCGACGTCCGACGATCGCGCGCGCGAGCACCGACCATCTAGCCTCGCGGCGCCGTGATCGACAGCAGGACAACCGGGTTTCGCCCCCTGGGGAGAATCGAATAGCTGGTTCCGCGCGGGATGACCACGAGCCAGCCGCCTTCCACGGCCTGTTCGCGGCCAGCCACACGCATGGTCGCCTGGCGGGCAATCACGTAGTAGATGCGGTCGAAATCGCCGTGCACCTGGTCGGTCAGCGGTTGCTGCACCTGGAGGACGCTCGCCATTGCCCCGGCGGTCTTCCCGACGGTCGATTCCTTCGCCGGCTCACGGCGCGAGATGAAGTTCTTCTCGACCCAGTCGGGCAGCGAGACCATCTCCACCGTCCCCGACTCGACCGGCTTGACGGCAGGCGGCGGAGGCGGCGGAGGAGGCGGCGCAGGAGCAGGGGGTGGCGCCGGTTTGGGCGCCGGGTTGAGCATGACGTCGATGGCCGCACGCTGGCCCACCCGGATCGCCTGCTCGCGCTCGAGCGTCATGAAGCCATCCGCCTCGAACCGCAGCCGGTAGACGCCTGGCTTCAGCGTCGTGAAGCGGACCGAGCCGTCCGTGCCGGTCGTCCCCTCACGGTCGGTCGGGCCGGTGGCGGCGACCTGCACGTCGGGCAGCGGCGTGCCCGACGGGTCGGTCACCTTCACGGTGACCGATGTGCGCGCCGCCGGCTGGGCCCAGGCCGAGCCGGCTGCGAGCGCCACCAGAAAGGGCAGTATTCTCCTCATGACAGCATCTAGAACCGGCTGATGGCCACGCCGGCTTCTGCAAGCAGCTCGAGGACCATCGGGTCGTTGTCGTAATCGAAGTGATACTTGAGGGCCCGCACCCCGGCCGCGGCTATGACCTTCGCGCAGTTGATGCAGGGAAAGTGCGAGACGTAGGCGGTGGCGCCCTGCACGCTCACGCCTCGCCTGGCCGCGTCGGCGATGGCGTTCTGCTCGGCGTGCACCGTCGCCTGCTCGTGACCGTCGCGCACCCGCGAGCGGTGCGAGCAGCCGGGCAGGAACCCGTTGTACCCGGCTGCGACGATCCGGTTCCTGTGCTCCCCGCCCGACACGATCACGCACCCGACGTGCAGGCGCCCGCACGCCGACCGGGAAGCGATCAGCAGCGCGGTGGCCATGAAGTACTCGTCCCACGAGGGTCGGCCGGGCGTCGCCTCGAGCAGTTCGGCCAGCCGATCGACGAGCGAGGACGTGTCGACCGCCTCGACCTCCCCGGGCCCCGGTGTCAGTTCGTCGCTCACGTGCCTCTCTCCCCGGCGCAGTCCGCGCCGTCCCGGTGACAAATATAGCCGAAGCGCGGCCGGAGCGGCGACTACGGCGCCACCTGGACGAGCATCGCCGGTACCATCCCCTGCGGACCGATCAACGTGATCCGGGAGAATCGGACCAGCTCGAAGATCCTCTACGCGGGCACCGACACGGGCGTGTACGTGACCACTGATGGCGGGACGACGTGGAACGTGCTCGGCGCGAACCTCCCGTCGACCTTCGTGCACGACCTCGTGATCCACCCGCGCGACAAGGTGATCGTCATCGCGACCCACGGCCGCGGGATGTGGGCGCTCGACGCGGCGCCGGTCCAGTCGCCGGGCGGAACGGCACGACGACCTGCGAACTGACGGCGCTTCGGGGCACCGGGAACAGGGAGGGGCACTGTCCCCATCCCTGTCCCCTGTAACCTGTCCCCTGTCCCCTGTAGCCCGCCTACTCGCTCGTCTTCTGGTAGGGCGCCAGCGGCAGCGCGACGCTCTTGACGACGCGCAAGAACGCGAACGTGCCGCCCTTCTCCGGGATCAGCTTGAAGGCGCGATAGCGGATGAAGCCGTATTCCGATTGCGGCTCGAGCATGCTCGGCACCAGGTTGGCCGCCGGCTGCGCGCCGGTCACGTAGAAGTCGCCTGCCTTCGCCGTCACCTGGACGGTCTTCTTCGCGACCTCGATCCTCTCCGGCGCCACGTAGTCGTCCTTCGAGGGCACTACCTCGCCCACCTCGTACACCTCGACCTCGAGCGGCGTGTCCTTCGTGAACCTCTCGACCGTGACGCCGAGGTCCAGCAGCGTGTGCACGACATCGGTGTGCGCGGCCGGGACGACATAGCCGAGCGGGCGTGGCACCGCCAGGCGCGATTCGACCTTCGGGAACCAGTTCTTCACCGTCTCGGTCACGACCTTTTCACTCTCCGGCGGCGGCGTCTGTGGAGCGGGCGCACCTTCGGGCCGCTCCGGCCGGTCGAAGCGCTTCAACACCAGCTCGGGCTGCTTCGGGTCGCGCACGTACTCCATCTTGAGGTGCACGACGTTGTCGGGTGCCGGCGTCTTCGCTCTCTTGAGCAGCGCGGCGCGCGAATCGGCGACCAGCTTCAGCACCTGCTGGCTGTTCTTCGCCGCCGCCTCCATCAGGCCGCGGATGCCGAGGTATTGCCACGCCGTCCGGTCCTTGAGGGTCGGGATGTCGTGACGCGACGCCCCTTCCTGGATGAACGACACCGTGTCGAAGATGCCCAGGCTGTTGCGCCCGTCGTTCAGGTCGGTGGTGCTGTAACGCGTGATCATCTCGCGCGGCTGGCGCGCCTGGCCCGGCTCACGGCGCTCCACCACGCCGGCCGCCGACTGGCTGCCCATTGGCTCGGTGACGAGGTACTCGAACCAGGTGTAGCCGCCAGAGGTGACGCGCTCGTCGACGGCCTTGAGCAGCGTTTCGCGCTCGAACCGCTCGATCGCGGGATTGATGTTGACGTTCGAGACGCAGCCGGTCGACACGCGGTAGTAGTCGTCGCCCTTCTCGTGCACGTCGAGCGTCACCTCCGGCATCCACTTGCCGAATACCGCGTGGATCGCCCGCGTCTCGGCCGCCTCGAGCTTCACGTGGTCGCGATTCAGGTCGAGATTCTGCTCGTTCTGCCGTCGGTTGACGAAGTTGCCGTATGGGTTCGCCTGCGGGATGATCAGGAAGTTGATCTGCTTGAGAAGCGGCTTCATGTCACCGACCGCCAGGTCGCGAATGAGCTGGAGGGCCGCTTCCTTGCCCGACTGCTCGTTGCCGTGCTGCGAGGCCGTCAGCATGAAGGTCGGCTTCCGGCGGTTGAGCGCCTTCGGACCGTCGGCGCCTTCCTCGGTGATGATGCACAGATACAGGTTCGCGCCCGGGAAGTCCTTTGCCTCGCCGGTGTGGCCGATCGCCTGCACCTTCGTTTCTTTCGAGACCTGCGCGACCTGCTGCAGGAACCGGGCGACCTCGTCGTGCTGCGTGTACTTGGTGTAGTTGGACTCCTCGGCGGGCGTCTTGAGGGTCTGCGCGCGCGGCGCGACGACCGTCAGGACGGCGAACAGGGCTCCAACGGCCAGCGTGGTGACGCGAGTGCGCGTAAGCATCGATGACCTCATTCCATGAAGATGGGGGCAGAGCGGCACAAGGGGGCGGATCGTGGCGTGATTCTAGCCGTACCGCGGGCGGAGTCAATCGTGTTGCTCCCGAGCGGTTTGGCGCGCGACCGTCCTGTTCCGTCCCGCTCGTGACTCGACGCCCGCCGCACGTCGGCCGGTGTGGCCCCGCTCCGTGCCGCCGTGCCGGGGTGGCCGCTCCGAAAACTGAAGGGACCCCGTGCCTCTGAATCTCGGTGGCCCGTCTCACCGCGCCGGCAGCGGCTGCGACATCTGCGCCACGGCCCGCCACTGGCCGTTGCGCTTCGACCAGACGCGCACGTAGCGGACCAGGTTCGGCACCTCCTGGCCACCCTCGACGCCGCCGCGGCGAAGTATGACGCCGTCATGGGCAAGGACCTGGCGGCAATCAACGCGGAGCTCGCGAAGAAGAAGCTGGAACCGATCACCAGGCTGACGCAGGAAGACTGGGGGAAGAAGACGGAGAACTGAACGAAGCCTTGGTCCTTTGTCCTTCGTCCCTGGTCCTTCGTGCCTGGTGCGGTTCTCGGTTCATGGTTCTTGGTGCGTTGTCGCCCGCACACAACCAGGCACAAAGAACCAGGAACCGCACCAAGAACCAAGGACTGACGTCTACACCGTAGCCCGATTGATCTGGTGCTTCAGGTGGTGGATCTCACGACGGACGCTCTTGAGCTGCACGTTGTCGTGTGTGGCAAGCGCTTCGTCGCGCTTCTTCTTCAGCTCGCGGATCCGGGCCTTGACGGCTGCCTTGTCGAACTCACCCACGACGCGGTGCTCGTGCCCGGCAATGCCGAGCGCCTTGGCGAGGGCGGGCAGCAGATGTTCCTTGTTCATCTGCGTGTAGCCCTTCACCGCCTCGTGCTGCAGGCCTGCCGCAATCTCCCGGAGCTCGCCCACGGTCTTGTGCTTCAGTTCTTCGAACGTGTGTGTCATCGCGTCGAGCCTCCTTTCCGACCGAGGTGCCCAGAAGTCCGGAGGCATTTCCACCCCCGTGCAGATGAAAATACCTCCCGGCCCCCGCTCGGCAACGACTCCTGATTCGCGATCCTAGCACGGTGCGGGCGTCCGCTCGCGATCCTGCCGGCCTGGACCTCTGCCTGTCCGCTTTCTGCCCCCCGTCACCGCCCTCTGCCCACTGGCCACTAACCACTGGCCACCGCGGTCATCGCGCCCACGTTTCCTTGACCACGCGCAGCACATTGCCGCCCACCACTTTCTTGATGTCCTCCCGGCTGTAGCCGTGGCCGACCAGCCAGCGCGTGATGTTGGGAAACGTCTCGGCGGGGTTCTCGAGCCCTTTGACATACGGCACTTCCTCGAAGGTCTCACCAGCGTGCGCTGACGCGATCGAGAGCGACGCCGCGAAGGCGTGGTGCAGGCCCACGTGGTCGCCGAAGAGCGTGTCGGGGCCGAAGGCCACGTGGTCGATGCCGCCGAGGTTCGCCACGTGCTCGAAGTGCTCCATGAACGACTCGATGGAGTGCTGCGGGTGCTTGTGGGTGAGGGTCGTGTGCGGCGCCGCCTCGATGCCGATCACGCCGCCTTTCCCGGCGCATGCCTTGAGCACCCAGTCCGGCTTCAGCCGCTTCGTGTTCCAGAGCGCGCGCGCACCCACGTGCGAGATGACGATCGGCTTCTCGCTGGCCTCGATCACGTCCGCGGACGTCTTGTCGCCGCAGTGCGCCACGTCGATCGTCATGCCCAGCCGGTTCATCCTGCGCACAACCTGGCGGCCGAACTGGGTCAGCCCGCCGTCGTTCGCCTCGCGCAGCCCCGACCCCAGCGCGTTCGACTCAGAGTAGGTGATCCCCATCGACCGCACGCCGAGGCCGTAGAGCACGTCGACGCGATCCAGCTCGTTCTCGATCGCCGTCGCCGACTCGAGCGTCGGCACCAGCGCGATGCGCCCTTCCTGCTTGGCCTTCGCCAGGTCGTCGTACCTCTCGGCACGGACGACAAGGTCCTGGTGCGCGAAATCCGAAAGACGGATGCCGAGGTCGTGGATGATGTCCGTCCACTTCCACCCGGCCTTCGAGGTGATCATGGCCGTGCCGTCCATGAAGTTCTCGAAGACGACGTCCAGACGCGACACGCTGAGACCTTCATAGGCGGTCCAGTTCCGGCCCGTGCGGTTGTAGGCGAAGACCTGCCGAACGTCCTCGGGGACGACGAACGTGTGGTCGTGCAGCGAGACGATCACCTCCTCGTCCAGGATCCGGTCGACTTCTTGCTCCTGTTGGGGCGTCACCGGCACGCGGTACGGCTCGACGCGCCCGAGCTGTCTCGCCAGCGCGAACGGCTCGTAATCGACCTTCGGTTCGAGGTACTGGAAGGACTGGTAGCCGCCGTACAGCTTCTTTCGCATCGCGGGATCTCCTGAAGAAGGGAAGCAAGGGGGAGAGGAAGGAGGGAAGCCGTGTTGTTCCCTTCTCCTCCTCCCCTCCTTCCGTTCACGGTCCTGTCTTCTGTGTGCTGTGTTCTGTGTTCTGTGTTCTGTGTTCTGTATTCCTTCCTGATCGAAGAAGATCCCCAGGTTCTCCGCCGGCGCCGGACGGGTCAGGTGGCTGACGGCGACGAACAGCAACGTGCTCGCCACGACGCCGACCTCGACGGCGTCGACGCCGTGGCGCGCGAAGCCGAGCTGCCCGGTGAACGTCCACACGAGACAGGCCGCGAAGCCGCCGGCCATGCCGGCGATCGCGCCCTCCTTCGTTCCCCGCTTCCAGTTCAGGCCGAGCACAATCGGCGCGAAGAAGAAGCTGGCGATGAACTTCGACTGCTCGACGACAATCGCCTGGACGTCGCCGAACTTCTGGAGGGCGAACCATACCGGGACGCCGCCGAGGGCGACGACCGCCAGGCGGTTGACGAGCAGCAGCCGGCGATCGGAGGCGCCCGGCGCCACCAGGCGCGCATAGAGGTCGTGCGAGACGGCGCCGCCGGTCACGATCAGGATCGAGTTCACCGTCGACATGATCGCCGACAGCATGCCGACCAGGAAGAGCGACCCCGCCAGCGGCGACATGACGGCCGCCGCCAGGATGCTGGAGGCCTGGTCGGCGGACGGCAGGAACGGCACCAGGCCCCGCATCCCGAGCCCGAGGAGCATGACGCCCGTGCCGATGAGCGCCTGGATGGCCATCGAGATCCCGATCGCATGCCGCACCGTCGCCACGTCGCGCATCGAATAGTAGCGCGTCATCTCGTACGGGGCGGCCGCGATGGCGAGCCCGAAGGCGAGCGAGAACGCCGTCACCTCGCGCCACGAGAACCACCAGCCGACCACGCGCGGCTCGATCGACCCGAGATACTGGCCGAGCGCCGTCACACCCCCGGTCAGGTCGAGGACCGTGGGGATCGCAAGCACCAGGCCGAGCAGCATGATGACGGTCTGGAGGAACGCGATATACGAGCTGGCCCGCACGCCGCCGAGCGTGTAGAACGCGGTGGAGGCCACCAGCACGAGCATCGCCCAGACCGGCTTGACGCCGAAGACCGCGGTGGCGATCTCGCCCGAGGCCTGGTACTGCGCGGTCAGATAGATCGTGTAGGTGACGATGATGAGCGCCGCCGACAGCAGGCGCGCCCCTTCGCTCCCGAACCGCTTGCCGACGTAATCGGCCACCGTCAGCGCGCCGAAGCGCCTGAGCTTGGGCGCGACAAACAGCGCCGAGATCAGCCAGCCGCCCCACACGCCGAACCAGACCCACGCCCAGCTCACGCCGGTCAGGTAGTGGCGGCCGAGCGTCCCGACGAAGGTGCCGGCGCTGATCTGCGTGGCGGCGAGCACCGCCCCGCCGACCCACGGACCGATCGTCCGGCTGGCGGCCAGGAACTCCTCTTCCGTCTGCTTCCCGACGTAGCCCCAGACACCGATGCCGACGACCACCGCGCCGTACGCGATCACGACGAGGACGAAGGTGAGCGAGTCGGGGTTCATCGGCCTCGGCGGCGTTCACGGGCGGCAGCCGCAAACGACCAGACGAAATACGCTACCAGCCACACGGCCGCGCCGCCGAAGAAGCCATAGAAGCTCCACCCGAATCCCGAGCTCATCGTCTTCTCCGGAGCCCGCGTGCCAGGGTCGCAGCCGCGAGCAGGACAATGGCCACTAGATCCACCGCGCTCCGCCTGCCGAACTCGTCCAGCCAGCCGACGTGCTCGCCGAGGCCAGCGTAGGCCACGCGGACGATCGTCGGGACGTGCGCGAGCTGCACACGGCCCTCTTCGGCGGTCCAGTCGAAGGATGGAAAGGCGTCGGGAAGCGGGGTCGCGCCCGCCGGAAGGCGGACCTCGAGGCGGACGGCGCGCCTCATGCCGTCGGTTGACGCCGCCGGCAGCCAGATCGGGCAGCGAGACGCCCATGGCTCACCCTGCGCAACCCGATAGCTGACGAGGTACGCGTGGCCGCCGGGGCCGGCGATCTGGATCGGCAGCGACAGGGTGCTGCCGGCCGCGCGCGGCTGGCCGGCGCGCACCCCGTCACCGGATACCAACACGGCGGCAACCCGGGTGCCGTCGT
>Ga0315282_10018272_pt1 | contig 10038 bp, 12 predicted proteins | sample YL17G07_20_MG_FD_203693 | JGI IMG/M metagenome (GOLD analysis project Ga0315282, IMG submission 203693) | Sediment microbial communities from Yellowstone Lake, YNP, Wyoming, USA - YL17G07_20 | ecosystem: Environmental > Aquatic > Freshwater > Lake > Sediment | place: USA: Wyoming | collected... | reverse complement strand
TTGCCGCTGGCGTATCGTTTGGCAGATGGATTTCGGAGTGCAGCTTCTCAGCCCTTAAGGCGATTAGCAGGTTGCAGAGCGTTCGTAGTATGCTTTTAACGCCACCTGAAAAGAGAACCAGGCTGAACATTATCGCTAAATCGGCAGCCTTGACTCCGTATGGGGACGACGTCACTGCATCACAGATGCAGGCGGCCTGGCTTGCCTCATACCAGACCGCCCTGTCCTGGTCCTTCTTTTCTTCTCCGTCCCACATCGGTGAGACTACGACGACTGCCTGATAATAATTGTCCTTAGTCGGTCTCATAGTTGTCTACCTCGTAGTGCGATCTGCCCGAGAACCAACGCTTCCAACCACTTGTATAGTGTGCTTGAGCATCTCTTTGGTCCGCACATCGAAAAACAGACGTGCCCCTTCCTTCAGGGCTGGAAAAATCCCGTCGTTAACGAGGTTCTGCCTGATACAGGAAGGCATTTCACTGCTCATGTTGAAAAGCCTCACGTTGTCCTCGTTAGTTCCAACATCGCAAAGGTTAATGTACCCAGGAAAGTCCTCCGGACCTTTGTAGCTTAAATTCGTTTGTGTTCCGATGTATGCGTTAACCACCAGCACATTTCCGTCGTCGGTAAACAGCTGCTTTATCTGTTCAGCAATTGGACCTTCATCTGTATCGCTCATACCATCGGTCAAATGAAATACTATAGGAGGGAAGGATCCCCGAAAGCGTTCGTTTCTGACAGTTTCCTTCAGGTAATCGTAGGCCATCTGAAAGGCGGCTACCGCATTGGTGCCACCAAGCTTGCCACCAAGGCCAAACGAGTTGCCATCGTTGGCGTACTTCTCGACGGCACTTTTGATATTCATCTCGCCAGAGCCCCATACTTGTGGGGTGCTGCCATAGATTATCACATACACAAAGTACCGTGGCTTGATTTGGGCGGTATCGCCCTTAAGCTCGGTGCTTCTGGCCAGAAGTTCCTTGAATATCACCGCGGTGTACCGGTCTACCCACATCCACTTAGGGTCATTGGTACCTGGTAGTTCATCCTGATGGCTGCCGCTATCGTCAAGGATGAGGAGTATGAGCACCGGCAGTGCTAAACTAACCATTTTCTCGTATATTGTTAGACCTCCAAATATATGGTTGCTTTTATTAGCCCGATTAACTGTGAAAAATTGGTTTGAGTGTCTACAATATGATTAGGGCCCGGAAAGGCGCGTACGGCGCCACAGGCAATACCTGCTGGGTAAGATGAGCCGTCGCTGGGCTAAGCTTCCGGTACATCTACCACCGGGTCCTGTTATCATTAAGGAGCCCGGGGGCATTCGGGTCGGCCAGACACCTGCGACGGCTGCCTTCTTGAGATAGGTTTTGATGCAATTCATTATCATTTCTGAAGCGAGCCTTGTTTTGCCTTACATTACCGTCTCTTGCTCAAAACGATAAAAATGCCCAAGACCGTCATACACACGATGCCGAGGGCCATAACGCCAATTGCCGGGTCGCCATCACCGCGGTAGAGCGTCCCGAAATCGTCTGATAAGGTCCGAAGTACAGGCGGCAGCTTAAACAGCAAGATGATAAAGGTAATTACCAGCACGCGGCAGATGATATTTTCCCATTTAATCTGCATGGTTGATTCCTCTACAGGGTGAAGGCAATTCTTGCCGGTCCTGCTTTTTTTTATTCTCTATCATTCCATCTATCCGCCAGGATAGATAATTCATAAATGCCTGTCTCACCGCACCTAATAGTAGTACTTTAATAGGCTCACTGCCTGGCTGAAGACCAAGTACATTTAGCTTCTTTGTAAGGGTCGATTTCAAACGTCGAGTGGGAACTACAATCCACAGCGGCACACCGACGGCGGCTGCCTTCTTGACGTTGTTAACAGCGTGGCGGATAGTGGTCTCAACCTCGATTGCAAGTGCAAATGACCCACACCGGATGAATAGGTCCACATAGTTTGTAGTTCCGTTAAAAGACAGTTTGTATTCGGTACAGGTATCTCCAAGGTCCTTGAGCGAATCATTGGTTCTGTTAACCATCAAGTTGTGCAGTGGTTTTCCACGCATATCATTCTTTGTCCTCATGTCTGTTGGGTACTGGCATCAGCTTCTTGATCCGAAACAGACCCATCATCAGGTATCGGATTGACCAAAGGCACTGTAAATAAGAACGGATATCGCCGGTGGCCCTCGCTTACCTGACCGACGAACATTCCTGGCACCATATGGTGAACACACCACTCGATTTGTTCCGCATTCATACCGACGAAGTGGCCGGCGGTCGTATACTCGGCCAGTGATCCACACCTGCCGATGACCTTTGTCGAGGTCAGATTCGGGATATTCACAGATAAATCATTGGTGGTGAGGACTGATATCGCCAGCCCCATTCCTGTTCCTCTTACCAGGCCCATCAGGTCAATAAGTGCGTTACCACCATAGCTTGCGGTTTTCTTACGCTGTGAGAACAATCTCTGACCTTCGTCAAAGGATATCCACAAGTCCATATCTGGGTTTGAGATGCCACGGGCCACCCGCGAGATGGACTCAGCGGTTATCAGGTAATTAAGGATCAAGTCCTTGCCGGTCTCAGGCAGGCCTGTGAGCTCCAAAACCAGGTGCTGCTGGGCCAGCTCATGCACAGGCCAGCCTCGATGTGCTGCTCCTTGTCATCGATGAAAAACTGCACAAACGCCCGGCCGACGAGAAGCCACCGTTGTTTTCTGACAAGCCGGCCGTAACATTGTCGGCAGAAAGGCATGGTCCTGCCCTCCGGGAGTTGTAAGTAGTTTGAGTGTTCCCGGCAGATAGGCTTTCCGCAACCGGCCGTTGTCTGATTGTCGCTGCCACCACAATGTTGATGGCATCTTATGCAGCTTATCCGCCCGCACCCCACTTCGGCACACCTGCCGCCTGGAGGAGAAAAGCAACCGCAAGCACAGTGAGACTTTTCGTCAGTATAGAAGCTCTCAACACAACCGTCGTCGGTTAGTTTGTGGTGCTCGCCTTTTGCCGCCAGCTGGTCGACCTTGTTATTTTCAGGGTTACAGCTGATAATACGTTGATATATTTTTCTTATATCTCCCATTCGATTACCTCCGAATCACCAAGGATTACTAAAAATAACGCGGTCAAGCCAATGGGCAAAAAACCAGAGAAACTTGCCTGTAAACCACAGTGTGAATGCAGACAGTATGATGGCATCCAGAACAAGGAACAAATATCCGATGAAGCGTAACGTCTCACCGGCACTGTCAATAAATCGCATTCGCCAGGTCATTTTCGACCTCCTAAGCGACTGTATTGCATCAACATTCGGTCGCTTACTACTTTCAAATAAGTCAAACGAACAATCATACTTCTATGCTATATGATAACTATTAGTATCAGGTATGTCAATATAATTATTTGAAAAAATTGAAAAATATATAAAAATTTTTCTTTGCTGTTTTGCAGAGGTAACCTAAAATGTCCATATAAGGAAAGAATAAGTAAAGACATATTAAAAGGAAGCACACTATATATGGCGATTTCATTCGCACAACTACTCAGAGACCACCGCATAAGGCACAATTGGAGCCAGCAGCAACTGGCCGACAAGGTCGGTGTTGACCGATGTTACATAGGCATGCTGGAGCGGGGTATAAGACGAAACCCCGGCCAGGAAGTCCTTCAAAAGATGACTCAAGCCCTGGATTTAACGTTGGCTGAAAAGCAGGAGATTTTTCTGGCAATACAGGGGGCTGTTCCTTCAAAACCACTAAAATCTCGGCCACGTTCACCAATAGAGGACGCCCTTTCTGAGTTTCTGGCCCTTCCTCCAGACAGCCCATCAGCCTGGGATAAGCTGGTCAAGGTGTTTAAGCGACTGCAGGCAATCCTTTCAGAGCGAGGTTTTACGCGAGAAGAAAAAAGGCAAGCCGATTTGCTGTCTCTTTTAACCCAGGGTTATGCCTTCCCTGTACTGCCGCGTAAAGGCCGCCGTAAGCGGGCCAGCGAGAAAAAACCGTCCGTGCCGCGTAACCAACGCGACAGGATTAGAATAGCACAGCGGCTTTGCTCGCTACTGGAAATATTTGTCAGAGGTAAAATGCCTCCGTCTGTAAAGGCAGCGCTGGCCGAGGGTCTGTTCTTACGTGCTCAGTCCAGTAGCGATGAATATAAAAGAAAGCTCACCGTCAAATCTAAATCTAAGGGCAAGTCTGGTAAAAAAGGCCCAAGAGCTAAACGAGGTTGACCGGCCTGCGTATCAGCACCTGAAAATACAAACATGAGCGAAACTTTTAATCGCACTGATTTTGATACCCAAATCATCACACCCGGATTCTGGGGCAGCTTTAGACTGACGGCAGGAGCTGGGCAAGCAGCGGCCATTTACCACCCCGCAATAAATCAAATATGGATGGACGAAAAGCTTAGCAGAAATGAACGTGAAATAGCATATCTGCACGAAGGCACACACGCGCTAACGATGTGTTTTCAGACCCCGCAGCTTCTGGCCCTGCAAGCCGAGCTAACCGGCACCGCCTACTTACTTCCCAGAAGCAAACACTTTGAGGATTTGGTTGAAGTCGTTTGCGCTACATATTTTTGGTCCACACGGGCCTGGAAATAACCCCTCGTTATCTCGTAGAGACCGACCCGCGGCGCCATCGGCTTGGTGCCGAATTAATAGAAATCGCTGAAGGCATCGCACAAAAAGCCACCAGGAAAATCTCCCCCGAAAAAGCGGTCAGAGAAGCGCTGGCAGGACTATGCACCCTTATCATGCACATTATTCCATACCGTACAAATTTGGGTCCAGCTATTTTGAAAATGATGCGTTCTATACCAATTCCAGGGTATTGGGAAGACCAATGGCAGGTATTCTATCATTTTTATTCTGAACTGCAAAAGCTCCGGCTCAATTCAACCAGAAAGCTGAGACAATTTGACCTGAACCTGGTTCCAGATGCCCACAGAGACCTTCTCGATATGTGTGTAAATCTGGCCAGAACCATCTGCAGTGTTCCAACCCGTGCTTTGGCGGTTACAGCGACTTTTCCGACGATATTAATGGTTTTAACGATGAGATGCTTTCGTTTCGTCCCCATTCTATATTTGCGAACAGCCGGCTTGCAGAATGAGGTAGATATCGATGTCGACCATGTTAGCCACCGGTCACTGAAAAATATGACAGAGGCTGTTTCCAAACAACAGGAAATCCTCAGGGAGTCAGAAGCGAAAAACCAGCCCTGTCATGCTGCTAAGTTATTTATTACTATCGCCGAAACAACCAAGGCTTTCATAACTTCCAACGATAAAGATAGGTCCATCTGCTGCTTTAGGTTGCTGCTGGATACTGTACCTTCACAGCTTAAGCCGCTGATGAATGCCAAGAGAATCTGCCCACGCTGCGCGGTTTTTCGTACAACACCAATGGTCTTGTGGGCTTACAACATGATTATTACCATGCCAAAGAGGATAAGGACCAAACTGTTCGAAGCTGTCGAAAACTACGAATCCCGGCTAAAGTCCGGGGGCATGAAGGTTGTGCGAGATGAGCGTGGGCTGGCAGAAACACCCAAAGCTGTCGTAAAGTATCGGTTTCTCTGAGCAGTATCAAAGATGGATGTAATCAGAATGCGATGTGCAATAATCTCCTGCTGAGCAACTCTTTACTATACAAGGCTCAAAAAACCTATGACAGAAAGGTCAGATAGCTTGGTCAATCTATGCAAATACCATGAACCTGCGCGAGGGCTTTTGGATAGTTATAGTTTGGCCACAATAGCTTCTGATAGGAGACCGGAATATTTACCGGCAATGAATCAGATTTGGGTACCAGCCCCTCTGTTGCAGAAGCAAGCAATGGTGGTGCTATCCCACGAGTTTATACACATATACACGACTTCTTTCCAGCCATCCCGGCTGTTGCCTCTCAATTGGGTTTTGACTGCTTCAGGGTCGAAGAATCGAATCAAAAATTTTACGGACATTGTTGAGACAGTATGTGATTTGCATTACTGGCTCAAGATATCCCTACCAGACTGGACAGATATTGAACTTTACTCAGATGCATCCAGCCATCCTGAGCTGTACAGCGAGTTAGTCAAAATCAGTGCGGAATTGGCAGCAAAAGCATCAAAACAGATAACGCCAGCAGCAGCTTTAGAGCAGGCCGCAACCGCTCTTTGTACCCTTCTGATGCACATCGTTCCCAAAAGGCCCAATCAAGGTTTAACAATTATGCGTTTTCCGAAATATTTCCCCACCAGATAACTGGAACGACACGCAGCAACTACTATTGAGCCTATGGATGTATTTGGATAAAAAAAGAGATCTATGCAAGACCTTAAAAAAGCGTTTCTCTTTGGCACCTCTTGTTGGTGTGCACCGTAATATTGTTCTTACCATATACTTTCTGGCAACCGCTATCAGAACCGCACAGCTTCAGCCACATATTGTGACAGCGGTTTTCCCCAGCCTGTTGGCACTTCTTACACTGGGCAGCTTTGTCCTGCTACCTGTAATCACTTTGGAAAGTACGAAGGGCAAATATTCGACAAAAATAAGGGTCATGCACACTACAAGTCGAACACCCCGTGGCCGAGACGATGCTGCATTCGACCAACAACAGGCCGAGACAGAAGAAAGAAAAAAGGGACGGTGTTGTGTCGCAGTGTCACTTTTTGCTGGATTGACAAACGCCTCTAAACCATTTAGGCTCTCAAACGAAAATGATAGAACGTCTCTGTGCTTTGAGACTCTGCTGAGCAAACTTCCCGTATTAGTCGAAGAACATTTTCTGAGCGAATATAATTGCTCTAATTGCAGATTGTTATTTAGTGAAATACCGTTTAAATCTGCCTGTCAGACTATAATGAATATTACCAAGGAACAAAAGGCTGCCATTGCGGAAGCCGTAAGGCGCTATCGAGAATTTCTTGAAACGGATGCAATATATTATATGAAGAAAAAATGGCGGCTCAGGGAGGTACCGCGGCCTGTGCGTGCATACAAATTCTTATGACCATCCAAGCACCCCACAGCACAGCAGAGAGCGGATACGTAGCCAGTAGTTGTTTCGTTTTTCACCTATGCTGGGCTACGATTTCCATTTGAAGCATTTTCCTACTGTCTTTTGGTAGTATGCAGCAAAGTTTTGCCTTTACCGGTTAGGCGAATTACTTTTAGCCTCCCAGTTTTGGTTGTTTCCTGATGCTGTTCTACAAAACCCTGTTCCAGAAGTTTGCCGATTAGCTTTTGTCCTTGCCGCACCGATAAGCCAAGCCGTTTATATCTCGCAGCTACGCCGCTGACAGTGCGATGCTCCTTTCTTAAACCGTAAAGTTTATAAACCCCCGATTCCTCCTATTACCACTTTCAAGTCACGAAAATGATGTACAACACAATAGCCCAATTGCGGGAACTGTATTTTCAACAGAGCCGTTACTCTGCTGAACCGGCAAAAGCTTATTACCCACCGCTTCTTCAATGGCCTTCAAACAGCTATTTTGAAAGATTTAAACCCGACTCAGATTTACTTCAAAATGCAATCTCTCTCGCCGATAAATCTTACACTTCCAGTGTTGCCAACCAAATCTTCGGCAGCCAAAAAGAGCAGGAATACCTCGGCTTGAAACACTCATCTAACCTCTTCTATGAAAGATGCAAGCTGCATAAACAGCACCTCGAGGAGATCAACCACAGGCATATACAAGCCCAGGAAAAACTCTTCTGTGTCAAAATCAATAACTTCCCTGATAAGGCCAAACGTCAATCTGCACTCGAAAGCCAGCTACTGCAACTTGAGCAGCAAAGAAGAGATGAAGAACTTACCTTCTGGAAAGACACTGCCGAGATAAGAGAAAAACTATTCGAAGGTGCTGCTGCCTACAGAGTAGCCCGGCAGAGATATTCAATATTCTCAGATGTGGAGGGTAAATATGGCAGATGATTTGTCCTCTGGTAACATTCGGCAGACCTGCCTCAGGTTAAAGCCTATCTTGGGCTTAAAAGCTGACCAGATATACGAGGCCTACCTGGCCGAGGATAGCGATGGTAAAAAGCAGATCGAACAGTACGCGCAGCTCTTGCTTGCAAAATATGTGCCACAGAAGCCGGGCCAATCTGAAGCTCTACTTCTCCCACCCTCAAAAGAAAAGGCAGCAGGCGAATATCAGATTGGCACTGTGATGTACGCCGACAAAGAGCTTTATCCCTTTGGCCTGAAAGAAGATGAATGGATCCAGCATCTTGGCGTCTTCGGCAGAAGCGGGGCAGGTAAGACAAATATTGGCTTTCTTATCTTAAAACAACTCCAGGATAAAGGAAAACCAGTTCTTATCTTCGACTGGAAAAGAAACTACAGAGATTTACTTGCCTTGCCTGAATTTAGGGACATTGAGGTCTACACCATCGGCAGAAATATTGCACCATTTACCTTTAATCCTTTAATACCGCCAAAAGGCACAAATCCAAAAACCTGGCTCAAAAAGCTGATAGAAGTAATTGCCCATGCCTATCTTCTCGGTAACGGTGTAATGTATCTTCTGCAGCAGGCTGTTGACTCTGTTTATGAAGAAGCTGGGGTTTATTCAGGAAATGTTGAAAAATGTCCTACTTTTAGGGATGTCCTTGAAAAGGCCAGAAATCGTGATGCAAGAGGGAGAGAAGCAGGTTGGTTTTCTTCTACACTTAGAGCTCTTGCATCTTTATGCTTTGGTGATATGGATGCGCTCGTAAATACCGGAGAAAACCAGAACCTTGAGCTTATCCTTAGAAAGACTGTAATCCTTGAGCTTGATGCATTAACCCGGCAAGACAAGATATTTTTCATTGAGACCCTTCTTTTATGGATTCACCACAAGCGTATGATAGAAAAACAGCGTGAGGTTCTGAAGCATTGTGTGCTTATAGAGGAGGCCCATCATATATTTTCTGATGAGCGGCGAAGCCTTGTAGGCGGCCGATCTGTTATGGAAATTACCTTTCGTTAGATAAGGGAATTTGGCGAAAGCTTAATAATTCTGGATCAACATCCTTCGCAGATTAGTCTTCCAGCCCTCGGCAACACGTACGCCACGATTTGCATGAATCTCAAGCACAAGTCTGATATCAATGCTATGGCTCAGTGTATGCTGCTCGATAGTGAAAGAGACCTGTTGTGAGCGCTCGAAGTGGGTCAGGCAGTTGTGAAACTTCAGGGCAGGATTGCCAGGCCGTTTGAGATAAAAGTGCCTGGGTTTGTTGTCGAGAAGGGCAAGATTACAGATAACTACATCAAGGAACATATGCAGTACATTGCCCCTACGATTCCAGAAGAGGATTTTCCCGCTGGTAATACAATTGTGAACGCAAAAACTGTAAAAAGTTCAGATAATGAGCTTACATTTCTCAAAGACGTTCAAGAGTATCCAGAGAGCGGAATAGCTGCCAGATATAAACGGATTGGATTATCAGTGCGGCAAGGGCAAAAATTAAAAGCAAAATTACTGCGAGAAAATTTATTTGAGGAAGAGGAAATCTACAACAAGATAGGCAGATTACGCAGAATTGGTTTGACTGCTCGCGGGAGGCAGAAATTGGCTTCCTTTAAGTAGTAGTATCTGCAAATCCGCTGTGGTTCTTCATTCACTTATGCAGGGTTGGATAAAGATAAATATGAATATTTGCATGAGATGCGTGGTGAACCCGACTCGGGCAGGCTCGCCAACCACATTACCCTTACCGCTAACACGACAAAATCCGAAAATGTTAGCAGGAATTCTCTGGCATAAATAGCCGGTTATGTGTTAAAATCTTATTGAATCGATAATATAGCTTCATTCAGAAGATAAAAAATGCGGTAAGCGTTCACTATATTTCGAGTAATTGAAGTTAACTCTTGTCTTTGTCCGATAATAATACTATGGACAAGGATGCATATATAAAGCAGTTGGAAGAGGAAAACGCGGAGTTGAAAAAGCGTATTGAAGAGCTTGAACGGCTTTTGGGTATGAACTCGAAGAATTCGTCGAAACCGCCGTCCTCCGATCCACCCCGAA
>Ga0315282_10018271_pt1 | contig 10039 bp, 8 predicted proteins | sample YL17G07_20_MG_FD_203693 | JGI IMG/M metagenome (GOLD analysis project Ga0315282, IMG submission 203693) | Sediment microbial communities from Yellowstone Lake, YNP, Wyoming, USA - YL17G07_20 | ecosystem: Environmental > Aquatic > Freshwater > Lake > Sediment | place: USA: Wyoming | collected... | reverse complement strand
CTTTCCCCCACTCCCACAACGCCTACCTCGAGTGGCTCTTGGACAATGGCGTCGTAGGCATGATCCCCGTCATGCTGTTCTTCGGGATCATCCTCGTCTGGTCCGCCACGCTCTTTCGTGACACAGCCAACCCATGGTGCGCCACGGTCGGCGGCATGGCATTCTCCCTCCTTCTTGCTCAGTTACTCGGCGGCATTGGCGCCCAGCACTTTTACCCGCAGCCGAGCGCCCTGGGCATGTGGGCCGCTATCTTTCTCGCGCTGCGCCTAACAGCGATGCGCTCATCCACCCGAGCCAGCCGCGTGCGATCTTGCGGTAGTGGGCGCCAACCGGAAGTGGGACAACAATGGCCAACTCGTTTGACCATGTCGTAGCCAGTAGGGCCGCAGCGTATGACAGGCATTACCTCAGCGCCGGCTGGCAAGCCCGCTCGTTGTCGAAGGAGTCGGCTGAGGCATTCCTGTCATACGCGATTGAGGCGCCTCGTGGGGGTCATATCAATGGCAATGAGATTCAGCACGCGCTGCATCTCATCGACGCGCGGCACCTTGCCGGGAAGAGGATTCTGGATTACTGCTGTGGCACGGGGATCACGGCCATCTACTTCGCGCTCTGTGGGGCCGAGGTTGCGGCATTCGACTACTCCGGGGCTGCGCTTGAGCTCGCGATGGAGAGTGCAAGGCGCAGCGGCGTGGCTGCCTCGGCTCGCTTCGCCGTTGCAGACGCGCGCCTCCTGCCCTACGATTCGCAAGTGTTTGATGCGGCGTTCTGCCAGTCTGCCCTGCATATCGTGGTCGACTACCCAGAGTGTCCACGGGAACTGGCTCGCGTACTGAAACCTGGCGCGAAGGCAGTCTTCTGTGAGGAGGCCTTGGGGTACAATCCCGCGTTCGGCTTGCTCCGTTACATCCGGAGACGGGCGTGGCGCGAATGCGGGGGCCGCCCATTAACATATGGAGAGATCCGCAGATTTGGGGGCCCGTTCTCGGAGACCATGATTCACCACTTCAACCTGCTGGGGCAGGCGAAGAACTTCTTTCAATGGGCCATACAGCATGAAGGCCGTCTGCGGCCTCACGTCTGTGCTGCCTTTCGCGCACTAGAGCGTTTCGACCGAAGACTGCTCGGGTTCATGCCTGCGCTTCGCAAGCTCTGCGGAAAAGTGGTCGTCGAATATACAAGGTGACAGAAGTGACCCGCCAAGTAGACAGCCAGATACCTTATGTGTATATACTTGGCGCAAGCCATTCCGGGTCAACTCTGTTGACTCTGTTGCTTAACACACACAGGGACGTGGGGACAATTGGGCAGACTGCCCCTGGGGGCATGGGCGATCCCGAGACATACCGCTGCTCATGCCAAGCCCTGATACGGCACTGCCCATTCTGGAAGCGGATTGCCCGTGAGATTGCTGACGATAATCCGGGGTTTGATGTGGGCGATTTCGGCACTACCTTCGACAAGGCCAGTAGCTCCCTTGTCAGGCGGGTCTTACGGGCGGAGCACCGGGGGCCTCTTCTCGAATCCTGCCGGGATATTGTGTTGCGCCTGTCGCCCTCGTGGCGACGAGAATTCGACCGCACTTCTGCCAATTGCGTTGCCCTCGCCAGGGCCGTGCTTCGCACGAAGGGGGCCCGCGTCTTTCTGGATTCCTCAAAGGTCGCTCACCATGTGAAGTTCTTGCTGCGAATTCCTGATTTCTACATAAGAGTTATCCACTTGGTTCGCGACGGCCGCGCCGTGTCGCTGACTTACATGGATCAAGCGACATTTGCAGATGCGGCTGACCCGGAGCTTCGTCTGGGAGGAAGGGGTCGGGGAGTCTCCTCCCCGCCTGCAGGCTTGCCCATGGAGCGTGCAGCAGACGAGTGGCGCCGCTGTATCCGCTCGGCGGAGTTCCTCTTGCGGAGGCTTCCTCGAGACCGCTGGATACAAGTGCACTACGAGGAGCTTTGCCGGCAGCCTCGCGCTACCGTGGCGCGGATATGCGAGTTCGTCGGCCTTGACTCTCGCTCCATCGCTGCCGACTTCCGCGCCGTAGAGCACCACATCGTGGGCAACGGCATGCGGCTTGACAGCACATCCGAGGTCCGCCTCGATGAACGCTGGAAGTCGGTTCTCAAGGAAGACGACCTGCGAGTCTTTCAGGCAGTTGCCGGGGACCTGAACCGCCGATATGGGTACGTTTAGCTTGGCTGAAGGTTGCTCAAGCGTGCCAATCCAAACCACGCCCCAGATTCTCGAGCCTTCTTCCCCACCCGCCGCGTCCGAAGACCTCTCGGGACGCAGCCGGATGGTCCACAACGTCTTGGCGAGTTGGGCCGCGCATCTGGTTTTCTTCGTTGCCGGGTTCGTCATGCCGCGTATGACGGACCGCTATCTTGGGCAGGAGGCACTGGGTGTTTGGGACTTTGGCTGGTCCCTGGTCTCCTACTTCGGGCTCGTGCAAGTGGGCATCGGCGGAGCCGTGATCAAATATGTGGCCATGCATAGAGCCACAGGTAACATCGCGTCAGTCAATCGTGCCGTCTCTTCGGCCCAGTGTTTTCAGGCTGCAGCGGCACTGCTCGCGCTTGGCGGCTGCTTGGGGGCGGCTTTACTGTTGCCTGCGCTATTCTCTGGTCGTTTCGGCCTTCGTATTGGCGAGGCGCAATGGATCGTGTTATTGCTGGGAGCAACCATTTCCGCTCAGTTGCTCCTCAATCCTTTTGATGCTGTCTTGGCGGGCTGCCATCGTTGGGGCGTCAGGAGTATCATAAACGCAGGCGGCTACGCGATTATCACCTTGGGGATGATTGCAGCCCTCCTGACGGGCGGGGGGCTGCGCGCCCTTGCGGGGATCACCCTAGGCGGCCAAGTCCTGACCGAATGCGTTCGGGTCATAGCGGCGCACGTGGTGTGCCGAGGTCTCCATGTACGCTTGCGCAAAGCGAGCTGGTCCGTGCTGGTGGAAATGGTGGGTTTTGGAGGCAAGTCATTGCTGTCTTCGGTATCCAACTTGCTCTTGTACCAAACGAACAGCATTATGGTTGCCGCCTTTCTAGGGCCAGGAGCACTAGCGCTGTACTCGCGACCAAGGTCCCTTGTCGGGCAAATGCAGACTCTTGTGAACAGGTTCGCCTTTGTCTTGATGCCGACTGCAAGCTCGCTGTATGCAAGAGAGTGTCGGCAAGACCTTAAGCACCTCCTTGTGCGATCATCTCAGTTTGCACTCTACATGGCAGTGCCCGCCGTACTCGCGCTGGCGATTATGGGCGACCTCATTGTGCGTCTTTGGATGGGGCCTCAGTACCAACTAGGGTTGTTGACTGTGGTCCTTGCGGTTGGCACCCTGGGCGAGATGGTCGGGGAGCCGGCCTCAGGCATATTGGCTGGCCTGAACATGCATGGGCGCATGGGTGTTGCTGGCCTTCTAGGGGCCATTACATCAGCTGTCTTGTGTCTTGTCGCGCTGAAGGTAATGGGCTGGGGCCTCGAAGGGGCAGCCATTGCATTGGTCTTGCCGCTGATGGTGACGAAGGGCATCTGGGTGCCCCTGCATTCCTGCCACCGGATTGGCGTCCCAGTCCACAGGTTTCTGTCCGCCTGGGCCGGGCCCCTACTTCTCAGCCTGCCTTTTGCTTGCTCCTTGGCTGTTGCTCGCGTCTGGTTGGGTCACCGGCCCGTCCTCGCTCTCGCATCTGGACTCGGTCTGGGAGGAACAGCGTTGGCCATTCTCTACTGGCGCTATGTCTTGCCTCGTACCCTGCGAGACGGGATTGTTGGCACGTTCAGGCGGCTGCGGGGCCCGTCAAGGGCCCAGACGGTTGTGGAGCGACCCAGGACATGAGCGGCAAGAAGAAGATAACGCTCGTACAATACGTAGCGAGTAGTCCTCAAATCCCCCATGCAAGGATTTACCGGTACCTGGAGATTATCAGGCGCTGCTCGCGCGAAGGATGGCGAACTTACCTCGTATTGTCGGAGATGCCCAACAGCCTGGAAATATCTCGTCCTTTCCTCGACGCTGGGTGCAGGATACTCACCCAACGCCGGCCTGCGGGGAATCTTGATCTTCGAACTGCGCTGGACATCTACCGACTGCTTCGAGACCTACGGTGCGACGTATTCCATTGCCACAACATTCATACGGTTCCTCTGGCCGCTGCAGCCCTTGCGAGAGTACCTGTGCGCATCTGGTCTGTACTGGCCATGTCCCCGTATTATGAGCAGGGGACTCGGCCCCGTGGGATCCACAGGCTGGCACTCAGTACTCGGCTTTCCACCTTCTGTGCTCATCGGATACTCGCCATCTCGACCGCCGTCTCGACTGAACTGCTTCAGAACGGAGCGCCGGTCCGTAAGACCGCCGTCTTACCAGCGCCGGTGGACTTGGCACGCTTTCGACGGGCATCGGGAGACGGGGCGCGTCAGGAGTTTGGGTTCACTGAAGACCAGGTGCTCGTTATTGCCGTTGGCCACGCGGTGCCCGTCAAAGGCTGGGACGTGTTGATAAAGGCATTTGCCTGCGCTGTGAGTCGGTGCCCGCATGCTCGACTGCTCCTAGTGGGCAGTCACAGCGATAAGCATGAGGCATCCACATATAATGATCTCCAATCACTTGCCAGGGGACTTTCGTGCGCGCATCTGATCCGGTTTGCCGGTGCGAGATTTGACATCCCACGCCTCTTGGCCGCAAGCGACATATTCGTCATGCCATCGCGGTCGGAAGGCTTAGGCATGGCTTTGGTGGAGGCGCTTGCCGCAGGGCTCCCCTGTGTCGCCGCCCGTGTCGGCGGGATTCCCGACATCTTGGTTCACGGAAGGAACGGGCTGCTCTTTGAGCGGGAAAACGTGGGCGCACTTGCTGAACAATTGGTCCATCTTGCGGCGGACACGAACCTCCGCCGGCAACTTGCCGAGGCGGCTCCTGGATCCGTCCAGGGATTCGGGCTCGAACCGCATGCTGATAATATGATGGCCATATACACAGAGGCTCTCCAAGAGGCGTGCGTGACATAGGTTTGGCGAGAGGACTGCAAGCATGCTAGGAATACCACGTGAATACATAAACCTGCGAAGGCCGCGCACCATGGTGAACTGGTACAGGTCTTTGATGCTGGCGCGCAGGCGGTGTCCGCCGCCCGAGAGCCGCCTGATGCCGGTGGTCGCACAGATTGAGCCCACGGTGCTCTGCGATCTGAACTGCACGTTTTGCCAATCTTCGGAGTTGCGGCGCGTGCGGGCCAAGCCCCACATGAGCTACAGCGAATTCCGGAGAGTGATCGAAGAGATGCGATTCCTCGTGGCCGTCGCCCTCGTCGGCATGGGCGAGCCCACGCTGAACCCCGAGTTCTTCAAGATGGTTCGGCACGCGAGCGACATGGGCATCGCAACTTCAACCGTAACGAACTGTAACAGGCATACGGAGACAATAGCACGACAGCTTGTATCCAGCGGTCTCGTAGGCGTGGGCACCTCCATTGACGGCGCGACGGCGACGTCCTATGAGATGCTACGCCGGGGCGGAAACTTCGAACGCACCCTCAGCAATCTGGAGAGGCTGGTCAGGCTGCGGGGCAGCGCAAGGCTCCCACGCATAGGCGTTGAGATGATTGCATTAGATCAAAATATGAATGACATGCAGGATTGGGTGCGCCTTTGCGCCAATGTCGGGGTGGACGCACTCACCATCCAGGCCCGGGTGACCAATTGGGGCAAGCGCGCCTACGTGGCCACGACCATTGCGCACAGCGCCCTGACGAGGGGGGGGTTCAAGGAGGCCCTCGAGCAAGCCCGCGCTACCGCCGCCAAACTGGGCATCGAACTGGATGTGCTTCGGCGTACATATAAGCGCGGACAGATTTGCCCCAAGCCCTGGTCCGACACGTACGTGGCATCGTCCGGTGAGGTCGTCCCATGTTGCACAATCGCGGACCCGCGCGTCAAGTGTATGGGGAATATGCTTCATCAAGCGTTCCAGGATATCTGGAACAACCGGGAATACGTCGCTTTCCGCGCAGACTTCACATCAGGGGTCATACCGGACTGCTGTTTGCAGTGTTATGGCCCGGGGGAGCTTCTGGAGCAGGGGAAAGAGCAGCCCCGTGACGGCCCGCGCCAGTAGTGTAGTGTGCAGAATTAATGCATCTTATGATTGCCCGAGACTGCGTGCTCTTGACTCAACAGGCGGCCAAGTAACGGCATCCTCCAATGGTCTGGCGCTGCGGCGCATCGACCATGGACCCGACCGATGGTGGCAGCACGCGGGCATGGCCGTTGGTGTTGGCGCTGAGCACGATGCCCAACAGCGGCAAGACCAAGAGACCAAGAGGGCGGAGGCTACCCGGTGCCGGATGGGAACGCCGGCGCGAGTCTCCTGAGAAGAGGTGATCTCCCACGGAATTCTCAGTTGAGCGGAATTATCAACAATCGTCCGGCGCCGTACCCCTTACGCAGAGAGAGTTCTGGGATTCGAGGCATGGGGTCGCGGTCGGTGGCAGCGAGCAAGGGGTCCGATGCCGAAAGAGGTGGCCGCGGTCGTGGTTCGACATGTGGCGGGTAAGGGTCGGCGCGGAGCCTGGTCAATCCTACGGAGCGTACCTGTTCCAGAAACTGCTGCAGAAGACGCTCCCCACGGCTCCGCACTGGTCGATCACGGAAGTCGGCTGTGCGCCGGGAGGCATTCTCGTTCAATTCCATAGGCTCTTCGGGTATGAGCCGTTCGGCGTGGAATACAGTCCCGTGGGGTTTGCGCAGACGCAATCGCTGTTCAAACAGCACGGCCTGGACCCAGCCCACGTGCTGGAGCCCGATTTCTTTGACGCGAGTTTCCATGAGCGCTATCGGGAGCGATTCGACGTCATCCTCTCGCGGGGCTTCATCGAACACTTCGAGGAGCCAAGCAAGGCCGTCGGGCTACACGTCAACCTGCTCCGCAAGGGCGGTTACCTGGTATGCTCGATACCCAACCTCAAGAGCTTCTCGTATCCCTTCCTGGCCGTACTAGGTCGGGACGTGCTACGCTCTCACAACACAAAGATCATGCGCTTGCGACCGTTTACAGCGCTGTTTGGCGGCCTCGGCCTTGAACCCGTCTGGTACGGCTACTGTGGCATGTTCCAACTCTTCGGCATGTCCCTGCGGTACGAGCGGTCTTTTCGGGGCCTCGTGGCACGCGGCTTGGACCGCCTGGATGGCGTGATTGACCACCTGATGTTCCTTTGTCTTCGAGGGGCAGCGTTCAAATGTGGCTGGAGCAGCAACCTTGTCTTCATTGGCAGGCGCCGTGGCTAAAACCTCTTGCGGTCAGATGATGTCCACGCCATACGGCGAGAAGCCAGCACTATGCTTTGTGGCACACTCCGCCTACGGTGCTTTGACCGGCGGCCGCAGCGGCCACATCGGCGGCGCCGAGCGCCAGCAGGCGATGATGGCCAAGTGGCTGGCAAAACGCGGCTGGCGCGTGAGCATGATCACGTGGGATGAGGGCCAGCCTCAGGATGAGGTAGTCGACGGCGTCCGCGTCATCAAGACGTGCCGTGCCGACGCGGGCGTCAAGGGCGTGAGGTTTTTCCACCCCAAGTGGACGAGCCTCGTTCGCGCACTCCGTGCGGCGGATGCGAATGTCTACTACCAAAGTTGCGGCGAGTACGTGACCGGCCAAGTTGCGCTCTGGTGCCGCCGACGGGGCAAGAAGTTTGTCTACTCGGTCGCCAGCGACCCCGACTGCGACCCGCTCCTTCCCATGATGAAATCGCTGCGCGAGCGTCTCTTGTATCGCTATGGGGTTCGCCACGCCGACTGCACCATTGTGCAGACGCAGCGGCAGCAGGAAATGCTTCGAAGCGGGTTCGGTCTCAATGCCGAAGTTTGCCCGATGCCCTGTGCCGCTCCTGGCGACGGCCCCGCCACCCGGAGCGCGTTTCCTCCAGACCAAGGCCGCGTTCTCTGGGTGGGCCGCGTGTGTGAGGTGAAGCGGCCAGACCGCCTGCTGGACGTGGCCCAGGCATGTCCTGACCTCGCCTTCGATTTTGTCGGACCCGCGAGTGAAACGGAGTACTCGCGGCGCACCATAGAACGCACACGGCAGGTGCCAAACATCACCGCGCATGGCCGTGTTCCGTGCGTCTGGGACTACTACCGGCAGGCGGCCTGCCTGCTTTGCACCTCGGAATACGAAGGTTTCCCCAACACGTTTCCCGAAGCATGGAGCCAAGGACTGCCTGTGGTCTCGACGTTCGACCCCGATGACCTCATCGCCCGCCTCGAATTGGGCTTGGTTGCGGGAGACGTACCGGGCCTGGCGGCGGCCATTCGCAGGCTACTTGAGTCGCCGGATCTTTACAGGCGCCTTTCCCAGAATGCGCGACAGTACTACCTCGAAAACCACACCGTAGAGGTCGCGATGCCGCGGTTCGAGCAGGTGTTTCTGAAAGTGCTCGGGGGCTGACCAGAGCAGCCATCGCCCCTCGGTCGACTGACGGCCTTCTTCCGCACGGAGGTGCCATGGAAAGGCAGCAACAGATTCGCGCCTATATCTTGGAGAACTTCCTGCTGGGCCAGGACGGTGGTTTCGGCGACGAGGAGTCGCTCCTGGGGGCCGGGATCGTCGACTCGACCGGCGTCCTGGAGATCGTGGGGTTCCTGGAGAAGACCTTCAGCATCGAACTCCAGGATGAAGACATGGTCCCGGAAAACCTCGACTCGATCCGTAACCTGGCCTCCTTCGTGGACCGTAAACTGGCCACACAGCGGATGACCCAATAGGTACGCCATGAAGACTCTCGTCCAGGATTTCCTGGGCAACAGCACCGCCCGTTGGCCCGAGAAGCCTTATCTCATCTGCGACCACGAGGTCCGCACTTTCCGCCAGATTGAGGGCGACAGCAACCGCCTCGCATGCGAGCTCCAGCGGTCGGGCGTGATCCGCGGGGACCGGGTGGCCGTCTTCATGGAGAACTCGGCCGAGCTGGTCGTCTCGGTCTTCGGCATCCTGAAGGCGGGGGCCGTCTTCGTCGTCATCAACCCGACGACCAAGTCGAAGAAACTCGCCTACATCCTGAGCGATTGCGGTGTCCGGACGCTCATCGCCCAGTCTCGCTTGGCCCGCGTAGTCGAGCCAGCCCTGGCCGAGGCACCGTGCGTCAGGACGGTCCTCTGGACGGGTTGCGCCTCCTCCGATGCACCGCCCGGGCGGGCGTTCGATGAGGTCCTGAAGCAGCCGCACGAGCCGCCGGCTGACCCCGGCCTCATCGACCAGGACCTCTGCACCATCATTTACACCTCGGGCTCGACGGGCAATCCCAAGGGCGTGATGCTCACTCATCGCAATATGACCAACACGGCGTGGGCCATCTCGACCTACATCGGAAACGTGCCGGACGACGTTGTGGTTTGTGTCCTGCCGCTGTCGTTCGGCTACGGGCTTTACCAGGTCATCACAGGGGCACAGGTGGGCTTCACCGTGCTGTTGGAGGACTCATTCGCCTATCCCTACAAAGTGCTCCAGGACATGGCACAGCACCGGGTGACGGGGCTGCCCGGCGTGCCGACGATCTTCGCCACGTTGCTCCAAATGGCGCCGTTCGAGGGCCTGGATCTTTCGTCGCTTCGCTACATGACGAGCGCCGCGGCCTCCCTCCCGCCGGCCCACATCCGGCGGCTTCAGGAACTCTTCCCCCAGGCGAAGATCTTCTCGATGTACGGCCTGACGGAATGCACCCGGGCCTGCTACCTCGACCCGGCCCGGCTTGCGGACAAGATTGCCTCCGTCGGCAAGGCGATACCCAACGAGGAAGTCTACATCGTGGACGACCAGGGCCGGCGCGTCGGGCCGGGCGTAGTGGGCGAACTGGTGATCCGCGGGGCCAACGTCATGCGCGGCTACTGGGGCAAGCGCGAGGAGACCGCCAAGCGCCTGCGCGAGGGGGACATCCCTGGCGAGAAAGTCCTCTACTCCGGCGATTACTTCCGCATGGACGAAGAGGGTTTCCTGTATTTCATCGGCCGCAAAGACGATATCTTCAAGTGCAAGGGCGAGAAGGTCTGCCCCAAGGAG